>Ga0335074_10000253_pt1 | contig 81833 bp, 72 predicted proteins | sample Lox_Sample_23_FD_206715 | JGI IMG/M metagenome (GOLD analysis project Ga0335074, IMG submission 206715) | Soil microbial communities from Loxahatchee National Wildlife Refuge, Florida, United States - Lox_Sample_2.3 | ecosystem: Environmental > Terrestrial > Soil > Wetlands | place: USA... | reverse complement strand
CCAACGCCGGTTGGCGCTGGCAGTTCCGCTTCGCGGTTAACGGTTTTTGGTCCGGCGTGGCTCAGCTTTTTTCGTTAGGCTGCTCGACACCATGAAGCTATTACCAGTCATTCTTGCATTTCTTGCCGGAGCCATAATCGCATCGGCAGTTTGGTGCGTGCTTCTGGTCAGATGTCAGATTGAGATGGCCGCCGGTTATTTAAGCATGGATGACGAGCAGGCCATGATTAGCGAGCGGGTTTTGAATTACATGAGTTATCCAGACCCCGCTACGCAGCGCCTGCTGATATTCAGCGCAAGCAATCACATTACGTTTTTTCCAAGCGACGTTGAGTATTGGGACAAGAGGTATCCGTATATGCACATCGAGCGGCGTTCCGCTTCGCTGATTGCAGGTTATCAGATGTTTTCTCGCACGAACAGTGTGCTCAACGGAGCAAAGCCGCAGCCTAACACCGCGCTGGAGCCAACGCCGACTGCCCGATGAAAGTTGAGGGTTGAATGTTGAAGGTTGAAAGTTATTATTTTGGTGCGGAGCCGCTCGCCCGTCGGCGTGGCTCAGCTTTGGAACGTTAGGCGGCATACACATTATGAAAAAACGAACATTCTTTCTGGCATCTTTGCCGTTCGGATTAGCCGCGTTGACTGCACAGGCTTTTCTTTTTTATTTCATTATTCAAGCGGTAAGTGAAGCGGTAGGTGAAGCATACGGTCGCGTGATGTGGCTCATGCCGCCGTTTATGTTCTTTCCGCACTCACAATCTGCACAGCCCACACCCGCTGGAAGTTCTGATGGGATTGCCATTTTTATCATAACGGGTGGTGTTATTTCCGCTGTATTGAGTTTGGTTTGTCTGATTGTTTCATTTCGTCGGCATGAGCCGGGATGGGGGTGGCGAATCATTCCAATCACATTTTTGACAGCATATCTGGGAACGTGGCTGATTTTATTGCATGGTTGAGTTTTATCGCGCCGCCTAACACCGCGCTGGAGCCAACGCCGACTGCCCCTTGAGTTTATGGACGGTTTGAGTTATAAAACGGTTATCGAGCTTGCGGAGCCACTCGCCGGTCGGCGTGGCTCAGCTTTGGATCGTTAGGCGGCATCACGCACACCCGAAACGTTTGCTGCGGGTGTTGCGTTAAGCCCAGCGCGGATTTCGCACGCATCCGAAATGTTTGGTAAATCTTTGGGCTTTGGGTTTTCGCAAACGGGAATGCGGTTATTGATCTTCTTGTCGGAAATGCAAGAGGTCACGCCCCCAACATTTCCCAAACCTTTGTGGCCGTTCATGTCGTCACCAAACATTCCCCAAAGCCACTTTGCCGCCCAAACTTTTCCAAACATTTTTTTGCGCGTAGTTGAACGCAGTTGCATAAATAGCTTGCATTTACAATGTGTTTCGCGTATATCTGTGTGCGGATAGGTGCAACAAAATAAAATTATGAGCAATGACATGAAAGGCGGTTTTATTGCTTGGGGTGCAAGAGGTCGCGAGTTCAAATCTCGCCGCCCCGACCATTTTCCCGTCGTCCCGCGCGCGTCAATCCCCGCGATTGAAAATCAGCAAATCGCTGTCATCCTTGATGGTCAGCCGCGTGCCGTCCGTCTGAGCGGTCATCGTTTTGGTTTGGCCGTTGCTGGTGAGCGAGAGGTCGTAATTGGTGTTGTCCGCCGTCCAAGTGCCCTTCCAGGTGGCGGTTTCCGTGGTTGGTGGATTGCCGGGGACAAGGTGCGGCATGTCTATCAGAAAAGCCTGCCCGTCGCTGTCGGCGGCAAACGCCGTGTCCGCATAATTGGTAATCATCCAGGTGCGCACGGCCATCATTTCAGAAGCCGAAATGTTTGGGCGCGACACACGCAACATGGCGAACGTGGTGCTCAAGTTGAAGTCCCAGTGTCCAAGAATTTTTTCCGAACCATATTTGGCCGACTGGCCGGTGACCAAATAGTTTGTCAGGTCATCCAGGTTGTTTGTTACGAGGTTCCAAATTAAATTGATCGTGTCGTTGTTCTGCCAGATGGCCTTGGCCGGTGGATAATTCAGCAACTGGCCGGCGGGCGCGTGACTCTTCCAGGCGCTCTGAAAATCGGCGTCCTGTCCGAGTTGCTGGAAATCGTCGCGCTCGCCCAGCGAAATGAACGGCGGATAACCCGCCAGCCGGTCACCCAACTGCGGATTTTGATAAAGCAGCCCGGCGAGGTCGGCGGCCTTGAAATAATTGTCCGGCAGCGGGTCAACGGCGCGCGCGACCTTCGCCAGTCCCGTGCTTTCCAAATCGCGCCCCATTTGATTCAACAGCCGGACGGACCGCGCCTCGCTGTCCGACGGCGCGACCTGCGCCGTCCAATAGCTGAAGTCGTAAATCACAAACGAAATCAGGACGAGATAGACCAGACCGTTCACAAGGCCGAGGCAGAGTCCCACCGAGCGGCTCGCCCGCTTCCACCATATCTGCTGTAGTTCGTCCGCCTTGTATTTGTAGTAAACCTCCACCTTGCGATGCACAAAAAATCCGGCCGACTTGAACAGGCTCAATAAAATCACAAACACAATGAACGGCGACAGCAGCCAGACCACGATGGGATTGTGAATGCCCAAATGCGGCAGCAACGGCTTGAGCAATCCGGACAGCGGGCCGGCCAGCAGCGCGGAAATCAAAATGCCGACGAGCGAAAAGGCCACGCGAATCGCGCCCTGCCGGTAGCCCACTGCGGCCAGCGACGCCAGCAAAACCAGAGCTAGAATCCAAATGGTCATGTCCACATTAAAAATCATTCGCCAGAAAAAGCACGACAAAAAAGTCGAAGGACGAGCATAGGAGTGATGGCGAAAAACCTTTCGTGTGCCCGGTTTGTTCCTAAACTTTCCCGCGTGCCATTCAAAATCGGCGACAACCTTTCCCTGACCATTGACGACATCGCGTTCGGCGGCGAAGGCGTCGGGCGCGTGGATGATTTTGTCATTTTTGTCCCGTTCGTCCTCGTTGGCGAAATGGTCGGGGTGGAAATCACGGAGGTGAAGAAGAATTTTGCGCGGGCAAAATTGTTGCGCGTGGAAAAATCATCGCCGGAGCGTGTTGAGCCGGAATGCCGTTATTTTCAAAAATGCGGCGGCTGCCAGTATCAGCACGTCGCGTATCCGGTGCAGTTGAAGTTGAAGCACAAACAAATCGCGGATTTATTCGAGCGCGTGGGAAAAATTCCGGCGGACAAAATCACGCCGGTCATTCCAAGCCCGCAATCTTACGGTTATCGCAACCGCATCATGATCCGCAGCCAGTGGAACAAGCCGGAGCAGAAATTGAACATCGGTTTTGTGCGCTGGGATTGCGGGCTGGTCGAGGACATCGAGGAGTGCAAAATCGCCGAGCCGGCATTGAACGAACAAATCCAGCGCGTCCGAAAAAATCCGCCGCCGAAAGGCGGAATCAAAGTCGTGCTGCGCGTGCAGCCGGAAGGCTGGGACGTGCCGCCGGATTCGTTTTTCCAGAACAATTTTTTCCTGCTGCCGAAGCTCGTGGAAACCGTCCGCGAATTGTTGCGCGCGAGCAGCGTGAGGCATTTGATTGATTTGTATTGCGGCGTGGGATTTTTCGGCATCGAATTGACGGGTGCGATGGAAAGCTTCACCGGCGTCGAATACGACCGGCTGGCGATCCAGGCCGCGCGAAAAAATGCGGCGGCGCGGAAGATTGCCAACGGCGAATTCATTTCCGCAGCGGTCGAGGAAGTCCTGCCGGGGTTGCTGAAGAAATTCTCCCCGGAAAGAACGGCGGTGATTCTCGACCCGCCGCGCAAGGGTTGTTTGCCAGAGACCTTGCGATTGTTGCGCGAAACGAGACCGTCGCAAGTCGTTTATGTTTCATGCCATCCAGCAACGATGGCGCGGGACTTGAACATTTTATGCGGGGAGGGTGTCTTTGAGTTGGCGCGCGTGCAGCCGCTGGACATGTTTCCGCAGACGCAGCACGTCGAATGCGTGGCGGACTTGCGCGCGGTGGAAAATCTTGCCAAGCCGCGAAATATCGTCTCAACTGAATGAAATCAATGGAAAACCAGAGCGATCCACGGAAGAATTTTGCTCCGCGCCTGCTGCCGTGGCTTTTGGCGGCGGCGGCGCTGGTGTTTTATGCGTTCACGGTGAACCGCTGGGTGTCGCTGTTTAATCTGCCGACGGTCGCCATCACCTCGGGCTGGACATGGCAGCCGCAGGTGTTGAATCCGCTTTCCTTTGTTGTTCTGTTTCCGTTCCGCTGGCTGCCCGCGCCAGTGATTCCACTGACGTTGAATATTTTTTCCGCCGTGTGCGCTGCGTTGACGCTCGGACTGCTTGCGCGGTCAGTTGCCATTTTACCGCACGACCGCACGGAGGCGCAGCGCGTGCGCGAGAAAAGTGATCTTTCTTTTCTGACGATTGGCAGCGCGTGGCTGCCGCCGCTTCTGGCCGTGCTGGCTTGCGGTCTGCAATTCACATTCTGGCAAAATGCGACGAATTATTCGGGCGAAATGTTCGACCTGCTGCTGTTTGCGTTCGTGGTTTGGTCCTTGCTGGAATACCGGCTGGACGAGCGTGAAGGACGGTTGTTTCTCGCAGCCGCCGTTTATGGCGCGGGCATGGCGAACAATTGGGCGATGACTTGCTATTTTCCGCTGTTCATCGTGGCCATCATCTGGACTCGGGGTTTTGATTTTTTCAACTTGCGGTTTCTCAGGCGGATGTCGCTGTGCGGGCTGGCGGGAATGTTGTTATTTCTTTTGCTGCCCTTGCTGGCGGTAACTTCGGGCGAGTCGCCGTGGACGTTCTGGCAGGCGCTGAAACTCAATCTGATTCCGCAGTATGAAGCGTTGCGGGTATATTTTCTCTGCCTTTTTCATCCGCAATTATATTTGCAATATCTGGCGTTGTTGTTGGTTTATCTGATGCCGGTTCTGGTGCTGTCCATCCGCTGGAAGGCCACCGGCGACCGCAGCCGTCTCGGCATGGCGGTGGCGAATCTCCTGTTTCACCTGGTGTATGCGATGCTTTTGTGTGTCGGCCTGTGGATGGCGTTTGGCCCGCCGTTCAGCCCGCAGGAAAAAGGTTTCGGGCTAACGTTTTGCTATCTTGGGGCGTTGAGCGTCGGCTATTACAGCGGATATTTTTTGCTGGTGTTTGGCAAAGCCCCAGTTAGCCGTTCGCCACGGGCCAGACCGTCGCAATTTGAATTTTTGAACCGCCCGATTGTTGCAGCCGTCTGGCTGCTGGCCATTTTGACGACGGTAGGGCTGATTTACGAAAATGCGTCACAAATCCAAAGCGTCAACGGCGATTCGCTCCGGCGTTACACCTCGTTGGTCGAGGAAAAACTTCCGGCGGCGGGCGGCATTTTATTAAGCGACGATCCACGCCGTTTGTTCCTGGTTCAGGCGGCCCTGACACGGGACGGGCGCGCAAAGGATTTTGTGCCGCTGGACACGGCGGCACTGGAATTTCCCGAGTATCACAAATTTTTGCACGCAAACTATCCGCACCGATGGCCGGACACCGTCGCCGCCGCCGAGCTGACCAACGGCGTCAGTCCGCGCCATCTTGTCGGTCTTATGACCGCTCTCGCCAAGACCAACGCGCTTTATTATTTGCATCCGAGTTTCGGTTATTACTTTGAGGAATTTTACCTTGAACCGCACGGCCTGATTTACAAATTGAATCCGCTGCCGAAGGACACCCTGCTGCCGCCGCTACCGGACAAAAATCAAATTGCCGAAAACGAAGAATTTTGGGCGCAGGCGGATAAAACCGCGTTTGCCCCGGTTGAAAAAGCTCTTGCACTGCCGAACCCGGACGAGCCGCTTTCGCTGGGACAAAAATTGCTCGCGCGCTTGCACGTCTCGCCGGAACCTGACCTAGATGCCATTGTTGCCGGGACGTTTTATTCGCGCGGATTGGATTTTTGGGGCGTGCAACTGCAACGCGCCGGCGATTTGACCAACGCCGCTGCGAGTTTTGAAACGGCGCTGAAACTCAATCCCGACAACGTGGTTGCCGAAATCAACCTCCAGTTCAACCAGACCTTGCGCGCCGGTGGCACCACACCGGTGGACTTGTCCAAAACCACCAGCGATCAATTCGGCAAATATCACGATTGGAACGAAGTGCTCAACGCCAACGGGCCGTTCGACGAACCGAGTTTTTGCTTTGAGGACGGCGTCATCTGCGCGCGGGGCGGGTTGCTGCGCCAGGCCATCGCGCCGTTTGAGCGTGTCCGTCAGCTCGCGCCGGATAATTTGCCGGCGCGGCTCTGGCTCGCGCAACTTTACCTGGCCTCCCACCTGCCCGACCGCGCGCTCGACGCCATTCGCGCCCCGCTCGACCAGCCGGAGAGATTTTCGATCAATGAAACCAACGCGATCCAGCTCAACATTTTTGAAGCCGCCGCCTATTTTCAGAAAAACGACGACGCACGCGGAACACAATTGCTTCAGAGCGAAATTGCCAGCCACCCGACCAACAACGATTTGCTGGTCACCGCCGCGCAAATCTATCTGGCACGCGATTTGTTCACAAACGCGCTCGCCGTCATCAACCACAAGCTGAAATTCACGCCCGACGACCCGACCTGGCTTTTCACCAAGGGTTTTGTTTCCATTCAGGTGAAAGATTATAGCACGGCCATTTCCGCGTTAACCCGCGTGCTTACAATCGAAACCAATAATCCGCAGGCACTCTATAATCGCGCCGTCGCCTATCTGGACAGCGGCAACCTTAACGCTGCGCGCGCCGATTACGAAACGCTGCGCCAGTCTTACCCTGATTCGGTTCAGGTCGCCTACGGCCTGGGCGAAATCGCCTGGCGCCGGCATGACACGAACGAGGCGATTTTGGACTACCAAAAATATCTGGCCGTCGCGCAAACCAACACCGACGAAGCCACAAACGTCCTTCAACGGTTGCGCGAACTGCAAAAGTAAATCATCCTGCCGCGCGTGCGCGTCACTCACGTCATCACCCGTTTGATTGTTGGCGGAGCTCAGGAAAATACCATCGCCACCGTTTTGGGGCTGCGCCAGAAATCCGGCGTCGAGGTGAATTTGATTTCCGGCCCGGCCACCGGCCCGGAAGGCTCGCTGGAATTTGAATTCAAAAAGGCGCCGGGAGTTCTCACCATCGTTCCCGAACTCGTCCGCCCGGTTCAGCCGCTGAAGGATTTTCTCGCTCTACGGAAATTGGAAAACATTTTCCGCGGACAAAAGCCGGACATCGTCCACACGCACAGCGGCAAGGCTGGAATTCTGGGAAGACTGGCCGCCAGACGTGCGGGCGTTCCGATTGTCATTCATACGATTCATGGTCCGTCGTTCGGCAATTTCCAAAATGGTTTCAGCAATTTCATTTTCCGTTCCGCTGAAAAATACGCTGCGCGCGCCACGACCCATTTCATCGTTGTCGCCGACGCCATGAAAAATCAATATCTCGCCGCTGGTATCGGCCAGCCGGAGCAATACAAGAAAATTTTCAGCGGATTCACGCTTGAACCGTTTCAGGCCGCGACCAATGATTCAAATTTTCGAAAGCAACTTGGAATTGCGCCTGATGATTTCGTGGTCGGCAAGATCGCACGGCTGTTCAAGCTCAAGGGCCACGACGATTTGTTTGCCGTTGCGCCGGAACTCGTTCGCCAGAATTCTAAAATCAAATTCCTGCTCGTCGGCGACGGCGAATGGCGCGGACGTTTTGAAAATCTCGCGAAGTCTCTTGGGCTGGAAAAGCATTTCATTTTTGCCGGTCTCGTTCCGCCGGATGAGGTTCCGAAATTTGTCGGCATTATGGACGTGCTCGTTCATTTGTCGTTGCGTGAGGGTCTGCCGCGCGCGTTGCCGCAGGCGTTCGCCGCCGGAAAGCCGGTGATTGCCTACGATTGCGACGGCGCGCGTGAAGTTTGCCACAGCGGCGAAACCGGATATTTGCTCCGTCCCGGCGATTTGAAAAATCTTGCCGGGAAAATTCTCCGGCTCGACGGCGATGTTTCGCTTCGAAAGAAACTTGGACGCCTGGGTCAGAGTTTTGTGCGCGAAAACTTTGGCGTCGAAAAAATGGTGGACGCTACTTACAATCTTTACCTGAAATTGGCCGCCGCGCGCGGCACTCAGTTGTGAGCTTTCCTTTCAACTATTTTCTCGCCGCGTTTGCCGGCGCGTTGGCCGCAACATTGTTCGGCCTGCCGTTCTGGCGCAAATGGTGTTTGCAAACCAATCTGATGGACGATCCGCGCGACGGAAAAAATTACGACGCGCCGAAAATTCACAGCGGCGCCATTCCGCTTGCCGGCGGGCTGGCGGTGCTGGCCGGCATTTTGGCGACGCTCGTTGCGGGAATGTTTTTCACGGCTGCCAGTGTTCACAACCCGGAAGTCCTACCGCCCATTGCTTACGGTTTCAATCGTCGCGCCGTGGAGCTCCTCGCCATCGCCCTCGGCGCCATCGGCATCACCGCACTTGGTTTGTTTGATGACAAGCGCGAATTGAAGCCGCTGCCAAAGTTCGCCGGTCAATTTGTCATCGCCTTGCTCGTCGCCGCGGCGGGCGTGCGCGTCACGCTGTTTGTGCCAAACATCCTCTTTAGCTACGTCGTAACCGTTTTGTGGCTGGTCACGGTCATCAATGCCTTTAATTTTGTGGACAATATGAACGGCCTCTGCGCCGGCCTCGGCGCGATTGGCGCGCTGCTGTTCGCGTTCATTGCCGCAAACAACGGTGAATATCTCGTCGCGCTCATGGGCTTTTTGATGAGTGGTGCGTTGATTGGTTTTCTGCCGTGGAATTTTCCGAACGCCCGCGCGTTTCTCGGCGACTCCGGCAGCCATCTCACCGGCTACCTGCTCGCAGTCATGGCCATTCTGCCGCATTTTTACAACAAACAAAATCCGCATCCGCTCGCCGTGCTCTCGCCGCTGCTGGTGCTGGCGGTTCCGCTGATTGACCTCGCAGAGGTCGTCATTTTACGGACGCTCAACCGCCGGCCATTTTGGATTGGCGACACGAACCATCTTTCGCACCGGCTCGTGCGCGCGGGCCTGAGCCGTACGCGCGCCGTGTTACTGCTCTGGCTGATGGCCATAATGATTGGCGCGCTCGCCATGTTGTGAACCTCTCCATTATTTGTTCGCTTGATGCGCAGAACTTACAAACCTGGATTTCGCACATTTCAAATCGTAAATTTACTTTTACGCTTTTCGTGGTTAAATCTGCGGTGTGAGACTTCTTTTCATCGGCGACATTGTCGGCCAGCCCGGACGCAACGCGGTCAAAACCCTTCTGCCGAAACTTCGCGAACAGCACGCGCTCGATTTCGTCATCGCCAACGGCGAGAACTCCGCCGGCGGCAGCGGCATCACGCCCAAGACGGCGGAGGAAATTTTTTCGGCGGGCGTGGACGTCATCACCAGCGGCGACCATTTGTGGGACCAGAAGGAAGTCATCGAACTGCTTGCGAATGAAAAGCGCTTTCTTCGTCCGTTCAATTATCCCGCCGACGTTCCCGGACGCGGCAGCGGTGTGTTTGAAATCCAAAGTCTGGTTTCAATCGCCGTCTTGAATATGCAAGGCCGGACTTTCATGCAGCCGCCGCTGGACAATCCATTTCTGCTCGCGGCGGAAGAGGTAAAAAAACTGCGCGAGCGGACAAAAATCATCTTTGTGGATTTTCACGCCGAGGCGACCTCGGAAAAGATTGCGTTCGCGCGGTTTCTGGACGGGCAGGTGAGCGCCGTGGTGGGCACACACACGCACGTGCAAACGGCGGACGAGCAGATTTTTTCCGGTGGCACGGCTTATCTGACCGACGCGGGTTTTACCGGTCCGCACGAAGGCGTTTTGGGCCGTGAAATGGAACCGGTCATAAAAAAATTTCTTTCCGGGATGCCACAACGGTTTGAAGTGGCGAGAAACAATGTGCTGCTTCATGGTGCCATGATCGAAATTGACGACGCCAGCGGCAAGGCGGTTGAAATTCAGCGTGTGGCGGAAAATTTGACTTAGCCGCAGATGAAAAGTGGATCATCTTTATCCGAATGGCTGGCGTAGCGCGCCACCCCCCTTAGACTTGCTGTGCGAGCGTCTTGTTCTTGGCGCGCGATTCCTCGGCGAGTTTGTCTTTGAATTTCGCCAGCGCCTTTTTCAATTGCGCGTCGCCCACGGCAAGGATTTGCACCGCCAGCAAACCGGCGTTGCGGCCCGCGCCGATGCCGACGGTGGCCACCGGCACGCCCGGCGGCATTTGCACGATGGAAAGCAGCGAGTCGAGGCCCTTGAGCGATTTGCTTTCAATCGGCACGCCGATGACGGGCAGGGTGGTGAACGCCGCGGTGACGCCGGGCAGATGCGCAGCGCCGCCCGCGCCGGCGATGATGCAGCGCAGGCCGTTTTTTTCCGCCGCGCTCGCATAGGCTTCCAACCCGCGCGGATCGCGATGGGCGGAAATGACCCTAGCTTCGCTGACGATGCCGAATTCAGCCAGCGCATCGGCGGCGGTTTTCATCACGGGCCAGTCCGAATCGCTGCCCATCAAAATGCCGACCAAAGGATTTTTTGAATTGCTCATGCGCGGAAATTGAGCGAAGAAATCGGGCGTTTGGCAAGAATTGAATTCGTGCAAATTCGTGAAATCCGTGTCAACATCCTCCGCCGATGACGACCGCGAATAAAATCACGATTCTTCGCATCCTGCTGATTCCGTTTTTCGTCGTCGAACTGATTTACTACGTCCGCACGGGAAATGAGATTCATTGGCTGCTGGCCGTTCTTTCCTTTGCCATCGCCGCGATTTGCGACGGCGTGGACGGCTACATTGCGCGCCATTACAATCAAAAAAGCGAACTGGGCGCGATTCTCGATCCGCTCGCGGACAAGTTGCTGCTCGTTTCCGGCATCGTGACGCTGAGTTTCAACAACGCGCCGTATTTCCAGCAGATTCCGCTCTGGCTTATGGGCACCATCATCGGGCGCGATTTGCTCTTGGGCATCGGCTCGGTGGTGATTCATCTGGTGGTCGGAAAAATGACCGTGCGCCCGCGGCTGACCGGCAAGCTGGCGACGGTTTTTCAAATGCTAGTGGTCGCTTGGATTTTGCTGCAGTTTGATTCTCAACCCAAACTTTTGCAGGTCTGGATTTTTGGCGCGGGCATATTTACCGGCATTTCGGGGCTGCTTTACGTTTGGGACGGGACAAAGCAATTGGGTTCGCATCCGTCCAGTTCGGCGTCGAAGAAAACCTCGAATGAACACAAATAGACGCGAATTGTTTTTGCATTTGTGCCCATTCGTGTTTATTCGTGATTGAAAATTATGGCAAAGGAGATACAACTCAAATTAAAGGAAGGCGACGTGGCGCCGGCATTTTCCGCGAGGACCAACGGCGGCGGAAAAGTTTCACTCGCCGATTTCAAGGGTAAAAATGTCATCCTCTATTTTTATCCCAAGGACGACACGCCGGGCTGCACGAAGGAAGCCTGTGCGTTCCGCGACCATTTTGCCGAATTCAAAAAACGTGGCGCGGTCGTGCTTGGCGTCAGCACCGATTCGGCAAAGTCGCACGACAAGTTCGTGGAGAAATTCAAGCTGCCCTTCACGCTGCTGGCGGACGAGGACAAAAAGATTGTCGAGGCTTACGGCGTCTGGGGTGAGAAAAGTTTCATGGGCCGGAAATATATGGGCACAAACCGCGTGACGTTTTTGATCGGCCCGGACGGCAAGATCAAAAAGATCTGGCCGCAGGTGAAACCGGACGAGCACGCGGAGGAAGTTTTGGCGGCGCTGGATTGATCCATGAGCGAGATTTTTGTCATCGGCCATCGCAACCCGGACACAGACGCGATTTGCTCGGCCATCGGCTACGCGGAATTCAAACGGCGCACGGGCATGCCCGAAGCCGTGGCCGCGCGTTGTGGCGACACGAATGACCGCATTGATTTCGTCCTCGAAACGTTTGGCGTGCCCGCGCCGAAATTTGTCGCCGATGTTTCGCCGAAAGTCCGCGACGTGATGCGGACGGAAAATTTCAGCGTCACGACCGACGCGACCGCCGCCGAGGCGCTCGGTCTCATGGACGAGCACAACGTCCGTACATTGTCCGTGCTCGACGGGCGCCGAAAATGCCTCGGTCTGCTTTCGCTGTTCAAATTGAGCAAGTTTCTTTTCCCGGCGGCGAACCGCCTGATGGACACGCGCCGCGTTTGGTCTTCGCTGGACAATCTGGCGCGGACGCTCGGCGGAAAGCTTTTGTGCGGCAATGAAACGGAACGCGAGGAGGAATTGATTCTGACCATCGGCGCGATGAAATTGGAAACGTTTGCGGAGCGCCTCGAAACCTTTCCGGTGGAAAAGCTCGTGGTGGTCGTTGGTGACCGCGAGGACGTCCAGCAATCGGCCATTCACGCGGGTATTCGTGTTTTGATTGTCACCGGCGAGACCGATCCCAGCGAGACAGTCGTTGCCGCCGCGCGACAGAACGGCGTGGGTGTTATCACGTCGCCGCACGACACCTCGACGACAGCGTCGCTTTGCCGCGCGGCGGTCGCGGTCCGGCACATGTTGCATGAGAAATTTCTTTCGTTCCGCGAGGATGCTTCGTTGAGCGCCGCAAAAATCGAGGCGATGGATGCCAGCTTGACGGCGTTTCCGGCGACGGACGAGGAGGGACACACCGTCGGCATTTTGTCGAAGACGGACTTTCTGAAGCCGGTTGAGCGCAAATTGATTCTCGTGGACCACAACGAATTGTCACAAGCCGTGCAAGGCGCGGACGAGGTGGAGATTCTCGAAATCATTGATCATCACCGGCTCGGCGCGCTGACGACGCCACAGCCGATTTTGTTCCGCAACGAACCCGTCGGCTCGACTTGCACAATTGTCGCGGGCGAATTTTTCCGCAACGAAGTCGAACTGCCCGCGCCCATCGCCGGCTTGCTGCTGGCCGGGCTGGTTTCCGACACGTTGAACCTGACTTCGCCGACGACGACGGCGCGCGACCGCGAAATTCTTTCGCGCCTCGAAAAAATTTCCGGCGTGAACGCGCGCGAATTTACGGAGAAGCTGTTCGCGTCCGGTTCGCTGCTCACGCTCAAGCCCGCGCCGCAGGCGGTCACGACTGATTGCAAGGAATACCGCGAGGATGGCGAGGCGTTCAGCGTCGCGCAAATCGAAGAAATCGGCTTCGAGCAATTTTGGAAGCGCAAGAACGAACTGCTCGCGGCGCTCGAAGATTTTCGGCGGACTAAAAATTTTCTTTTTTCCGCTCTGATGGTCACGGACGTGGTCGGCCAGCAATCGCTCATGCTTGTGGCCGGCGCGAAAAAATTTACGGACAAAATTGATTATCCCGAACCGCAGCCCGGCGTGTTTGAATTGCGCGACGTGGTTTCGCGCAAGAAACAATTGCTGCCGTATCTCACGCACTGCCTGCAGCGGATGAAGGGCGGCTGAACCTGCCCGCGTGCAAAAACTGAATCGTCTGCCGGATGGCTTCGCGGTTGCGCATGATAAATGGATGCGCCGTGTGGATGATAATGAAGCCGCTCATGCCCGCGAGTTTGGTTCGTTCGACGGATACCTTTCCGTCGTCGCGACCGGGAATGAGCAGGCTGTTGATCCAGTTGATGGAACGGTCGCCGGCGATGATGCCGACGGGAAAATTCGCCGGGCCGAGTTTGTTCGGCGTGGAATTTGTGCCCGTGCCAAGTTCAGTTCCCGCCGGGCCGTTGATTTTGCGGAACAGCCACCAGCCGCCGAGCTTGTCCACGACTTCGCTGCCTTGATTGGGCGGCGCCAGCATGACCACGCGGCCAAGATTTGGAATGGCGTGACGCGCGAGATAGCTGCGGACCAGAATGCCGCCGAGCGAGTGCGTCACGAAATCAATTTTTGTCGCACCGTCCTTCCGGCAATCCGCGACGGCCGGGCCAATCGCGTCGTCGGCCAGCGTTTGAACGGACGCCGTGCGCGAGGGATAATTTATATTCCGCACCTTGAAACCGGCTTCCGTCAGCGCGCGTTCCATTTTCACCATCGAACGGCTGGTGCGGCAGAGGCCGTGCAGCAAAATCACTTCTTCCTGCGCGCCCGCGGCCGGTGAGGAAATTGCGGCGATGGCCATGAAAATCAAAATTCTAAAAAGCATTCAACCGTGAAGTTATTTTGGCCAAACCGATTGACAAGCGCCAAATGAATTTACAGAATTTGCACGGACAAAAGATTTAACCAAAAACCAAAGGATAATTATGCCAATTCCAACCGGCTCAAAAGCCCCCGACTTCACCTTGAAATCCAAAACCGCGTCCGGCCTCGTGGACGTGAAATTGAGCGACAACTTCGGCAAACAAAATACCGTGCTGCTGTTTTTCCCGCTCGCCTACACGAGCGTCTGCACGGCGGAATTGTGTGACGTGACCAACGGTTTGAGCGCTTTTCCCGGCGCCGACTTTATCGCCATCAGCGTGGACAGCCCGTTCGCGCAGGAAGCGTGGGCCAAGACAAACAACATTCAGGTCAGGCTCGCGAGCGATTTGAACAAGGAAGTCATCAAGAAATATCACGTCGTGTTCCCGATGCTCGCGGGCGTGGGCGACACGGCGGCGCGTGCGGCGTTCGTGATTGATAAAGACGGCGTGGTGCAATACAGCGAGCAAACGCCGACGCCGAAGGATTTGCCGAACTTTGAGGCGGTCAAGGCGACGCTGGCGAAGTTGAAGTAAATTTTCCGGCCAGCGTTTTATTCAGGCCGCAAAGTTTGCGGCCTGAATTTTTACAACTTCGGCGAGAAGTTCGAGGAAGTCATCCACTCGCTGATGGGCCGCAAGCTGCCACATTCCGGGCAGGAAGTCGCGGAATACTGGACGCCGCAATGCGGGCAGACGCCTTGTGTTTCAAACGTGTCGAACGGTTTCCGGCATTTGCCGCACATCCAAAATGCGCCCTGCGGCGGCGCAACCTTGCAGACGGGACAGGCAAAGCCTTCGTGGCGCGGCGACTTGGCTACCTTCGCCATCGCGCGCGCCCCCTGAAATCCGTTCCAGCAATTCATGGAAATAAACACGCACAAAATGCCAAGCCAGAAGGATTGCGCGAAAATCGCATACACAATCAGTCCGGCCACCCCTACAAATCCGATGACGCTGGCAATCATCAAACTTTGTACGCGGCCAAACACAAACCACAGCAGCGAGCGCAAAATCTGCCCGCCATCGAGTGGATAAATCGGCAGCATATTAAAAATCAACAAAACGAGATTGATATACCAAACTGACAGGACAAAAAAATACGCGTTGGGCATGATTTCTTCCCAATTTGCCAACCGGGTAAGCCAGATCATCCCGCTTAAAATCGGAAACAGAATTACATTGACCAGCGGCCCGGCGGCGATGCTCCAAAGTTGTGCGCCGGGACGTTGCGGCGGCGTCACGTAAGCCACGCCGCCGAGCGGCCAGAGGATGATGTCATGAGTCTGGCCGCCGACCGACCGGCAGGCGAGTTGATGGCCGAATTCGTGGATCAGCACTATGCCGAACAACACAAGACATTCCAGCACGCTCCAGACCGGAGACGAGTAACCTTTTGCGCCGTTGATGAAATAGATTGCGGCCAGAAACCAGGCCCAGTGCAAATAGACGGTGATTCCAAATAGTTGGAACAATCGAATGGAGCCTTGTCGTGTCGGCATTTGTAAAGTCTGCCACACCGAAATCCGCCGGACAAGTTTTTGCCGGCGTCGATTTGCCTTCGTTTCCATTTCGTCACGCCGCTTTAACCGCGCCGTCATTGTTTGCGGCGCGAGACCAGATACTCTGGCCAGCGTGCCGCAAAAAATTTTAATCGTGGACGACGAAAGCGATTTCATCGAGCTGATGAAATTCCGGCTCGACTCGCTCGGCTACGAGTTTCTCGTGGCCAACGATGGCGTGCAGGCGTTGAGCCAGGCCCGGCAGTTCAAGCCCAACTTGATCCTGCTCGACATTCTGCTGCCCGATTTGGACGGTCTTTCCGTCTGCGAAATTTTACGGCGCCAGCCGGCCACGAAAAAAATCCCGATTATTTTCATGAGCGCACTATCGAGCGACGTGACCAAGCGCACTGTGGCCATGCAGGCTGACGATTTTTTCACCAAGCCGCTGGATTTGCCGCGCCTTGTGAAGCGCATCGGCGAATTGCTGAAAGGTGAACCGGCAAAGGCTTGATCCGATTACGCTCAAGAACGGAATTAAGATTGGGAATGGTCGCACCTTGACACACGCGCGCTTCGCCGCCATTTTTACTTGGAGGAAATGACATGAGCGTGCACAATTTATTCAACTCACTGCAACCACTCGACCTCGGCAACGGCCAATCGGGAAATTTTTACTCGCTGCCCGCGCTTGAAAAGGCCGGCGTCGGTCCGATTTCAAAATTGCCGGTTTCCATCCGGCTGGTCCTCGAATCCATCCTGCGCAATTGCGACGGCAAAAAAGTTTCCGAGGCGAATGTCCGCGAGCTCGCCAATTGGAAACCGAACGAGGCGCGCTCGGCGGAAATTCCATTCGTCGTCGCGCGCATTGTGTTGCAGGATTTTACCGGCGTGCCGCTGCTCGTGGATTTGGCGGCGATGCGCTCGGCCGTTGCGCGCCTCGGCAAAAATCCGAAAATCATCGAGCCCCTCGTGCGGGTGGATTTGGTCGTGGACCATTCCGTGCAGGTGGATTTTTTTGGGAACGCCGACGCCCTGCGGCAAAATCTTGAAATCGAATTCCAGCGCAACCGCGAACGCTACCAGTTTTTGAAATGGGGAATGCAGGCGTTCGACACCTTCAAGGTCGTCCCGCCCGGCATCGGAATTGTTCATCAGGTGAATCTGGAATATCTGGCAAAGGGCGTTCTCGAAGCGAACGGAATTTTCTATCCCGACACGCTCGTCGGCACGGATTCGCACACGACGATGATTAACGGCCTCGGCATTGTCGGCTGGGGCGTCGGCGGCATCGAGGCCGAGGCGGGGATGCTCGGCCAGCCGGTTTATTTTCTGACGCCGGATGTCATCGGCGTTCATTTGACCGGCGCATTGCGCGAAGGCGTGACTGCGACCGACCTTGCGCTCACAGTCACGCAGATGCTGCGCAAGGCGAAAGTCGTCGGCAAGTTCGTGGAATTTTTCGGCCCCGGCGCGGCGGCGTTGCCCGTCGTGGACCGTGCGACCATCGCGAACATGGCGCCCGAATACGGCGCGACAATGGGCTTTTTCCCGATTGACGCCGAGTGCGTGAATTATCTCCGCGCCACCGGCCGCAGCGAGGAGCATTGCCGGCTCTACGAAAATTATTACCGCGCGCAAAATCTTTTCGGCATTCCGAAGAAGGGCGAAATCGCCTACTCGCAGGAATTGGAATTGGATTTGGCAACGGTCGTTCCGAGTGTCGCCGGCCCCAAACGCCCGCAGGACCGGATTGAATTGCCGAAATTGAAACAGGAATTCATTTCCACCTTTTCGAAGCCGGTCACGGAAAATGGTTTTGGAAAACCGGCGGAAGTTTTGAATCAAACCTTCCGCGTCGAGTGCGGCAACGGCGACAGTTCCGGCGGCGGAAGCCAGGAGCCGGTTTCGGAGAAGGAATCGCGGGCGCACAACACCAATCCGCAGACGGAATTGGAAATGGCGAACAACCGCCCGACGCCCGACGCCATGCACGAAACGATGGGAAAAATTTGCGGGGCGGAAATCCGCAGCGGCTCGGTCTTGATCGCCGCCATCACCAGTTGCACCAACACGAGCAATCCCAGCGTGATGCTCGCGGCGGGGTTGCTCGCGAAAAAAGCCGTCGAGCGCGGCTTGAGCGTCAATCCGCTCGTCAAAACTTCGCTCGCGCCCGGCTCGCGTGTCGTCAGCGATTATTTGCAGAAGGCCGGATTGCAAAAATATCTCGACGCGCTCGGCTTCAATCTCGTCGGCTACGGCTGCACCACGTGCATCGGCAATTCCGGTCCGCTCGCCGCGCCGGTTGACGAGGCGATTTCCAGGCATGATTTGGTCGCCGCGTCGGTTTTGTCCGGCAACCGGAATTTCGAGGCGCGCGTTCATCAAAACATCAAGGCGAACTTTCTCATGTCGCCGCCGCTCGTCGTCGCGTTCGCGCTCGCCGGGCGCGTGGACATTGACATGAGCAAAGAACCGCTCGGCAAAGACAAAATCGGCGCGGACGTTTTTCTCGAGGACCTCTGGCCGACGCTGCGGGAAATCCGCGACCAGATGCAAAGCGCGTTGCAGCCGGAAGTTTTCCGAAAACTTTACCAGGACTTCGCCGCGCAAAATCCCAAATGGAACGAAATCCCGTCCAGCACCGGCAACGTTTATGAGTGGGACAAAAAATCCACCTACATCCAGGAGCCGCCCTTCTTTGAAAACTTTTCGATGCAGCCCGGCGAGATCCGCGAAATCAAGAATGCCCGCCCACTGGCGATTTTCGGCGACAGCGTGACGACCGACCACATTTCACCCGCCGGCTCCATCAAGAAAACCTCGCCCGCCGGAAAATATCTCATCGAGAACGGCGTGGCGGCAGGGGATTTCAACAGCTACGGATCGCGCCGCGGCAACGACCGCGTGATGACTCGCGGCACGTTTGCCAACGTGCGCATCAAAAATCTCATGGTGCCCGGAGTCGAAGGCGGCGTGACAAAATTTCAGGGAGAACAGATGCCGATTTACGACGCAGCCATTAAATATCACGCCGCGAAAATTCCGCTCGTCGTTCTGGCCGGGCAGGAATACGGGACCGGCTCATCGCGCGATTGGGCGGCGAAGGGCACTAACCTGCTTGGCGTCAAGGCTGTCGTTGCGCAAAGCTTCGAGCGAATTCATCGCAGCAACCTCGTCGGCATGGGCGTGCTGCCGCTGCAATTCAAGGAAGGCACGACCGCGCAGACATTGAAGCTCGACGGCTCGGAAACGTTCGACGTTCTCGGCTTGGATTCCAAACTGAAACCGCAGCAGGATTTGGTTTTGAAAATCACCCGCGCGAACGGCCAGACCGAAAATGTTTCTTTGAAATGCCGGATTGATACGCCGATTGAGATTGATTACTACCAGCATGGCGGCATTTTGCCTTACGTGCTGCGCCAGTTGGTGGCAAAAGCTTAGTCTGAAAACAAATTATGAAATGCCCGCGCTGCAGTTCCGTTCTTGAATCCATCGAATACGACGGCCAGATCGTTGAAGTCTGTCCCGATTGCCACGGCGAATGGCTTCACGCCGGTGAATTGCAAAAAATCGTCGAGCATCACGACGAAGTTTTCACGCCGAAGGAAATCGCCTCGCTGGACGCGGTCAACCAGGAAATTTTCACCGCCGAAAAAGACGACCAGGATGAATTGAATTGTCCCGTGTGCGGAGACGTGCGGATGGAACACTTCAATTACGGCGACACCAGCGGAATCATCCTGCACAAATGCACCGAATGCGGCGGCATCTGGATGGACAAGGATGAATTAAAAAAAATCGAGGAGCTGGTTGACGGCTGGAAATCAGATTTAGGCAAGGACGCGGGAAAATACGACTCGGTTCTTCAAAGAATTGACATGGAGGAACAAAAGGAACTCAACCGCGACGTTTCCATTTCCCGCTTTGGATTCATCAACTCCGTTCTGCGCCGTTTTTGCGAGTGAGCTTCAGCGATTTTATTTTTCCGGCTTCTGAACGGAAACGACAAATGTATCCGGCTTGAGATATTTTTGCGCGGCGGCCTTGATTTGTTCGAGGGTGACGGCTTCGTATTTGGCGTCGTCCAATTCCGTGCGCTGGAAGCCGAGGCCGTAAAGTTCGTCGAGCGCGGTCAGCATGGCGAGACTGCCCAAATCCTGCCGCGCGATCTTTTTCTGCCCGATGATTTTGGCCTTCGCGCGTTTCAATTCGTCCGCGCTCAAGCCTTCGGTCCGGAGCAGTTCGGCTTCCTTCAACAATTCTTTTTCGACCAGTTCCGCCTTGGCCGGTTCGGTGCCGGTGTAAAAGGCGAAGTAGCCCGGCGCCAGTCCGGCGAAATTTTGCGCGCCGACGTAATAGGCCAGCCCAAGCTGCTCGCGAATCCGCAGAAACAGCCGCGAGCCGAGGTCGCTGCATGATTCGTGGATCAATTCCAGCGCGTAATGGTCGTCGTCAAAAATCGTCGTTCCCGGAAAGCCGATGACCAGCACGGCCTGTTTTTTGTCGCGCGTTTCTTCCACGCGGTTGTGCAAGCCCGGTGGGGCAGGGCTGCTGACGAGCCGGCTCGCGAGGACGCCCGCCCCGCCACTTCTCCAATTCGCAAACGTTTTTTCGATCGCCGATCTGACTTCACTCATTTTCACGTCGCCGTAAATCGCCAGCACGCAGTTGTCCGGCACAGCCAGTTTTTTGTGAAAGCGGTTCAACTCCACGGCGGAAATTTTGGAAACGCTTTCCTCGCTGCCGAGTGGGTCGAGGCCGTAGCCGGTTTCGCCGAACAAGGCGCGGCGCATGGCGACGCCCGCGCTTTTGAGCAAATCATCCTTGCGCGCGGCAATGCTCGCGATCTGGATTTCGCGCTCGCGCTCCAGTTCGTTCGCGGGAAAAGCCGGGTTGAGCAAAACGTCGGCAATCAAATCCAGGCCCATTGCAAAATCTTCCGCCAGCACTTCCGCGTTCACACCGAAACTCTGGTTGCCGCCATAGCTGTCAATGTGGCCGCCGACCGATTCGATTTCCGTCGCGATTTTTTCCGCGCTGCGGCGTGCCGTTCCCTTGAGCAGCATTTTGGCGAGCAATTGTGTGATGCCGTTGTTTTCGGCGGTTTCCATCAGCACGCCGCCTTGAAACACGGTGCGAAGTTCCACGAACGGCAGGCGCGCATCCTCCTTCACGAGCAGCTTCAATCCATTCGCCAGTTCGATTTTTTGGATCGGATGATCCGCGTTCGTTTCAATTTCCGCTGTCAACTTCGGCGTCGCACCTTCGGGCAGCAGCGCGTAAAGCGTGCGGTTTTCCGGCGTGAGATAATCGCGGGCGATGCGCTGAACGTCGTTGTGCGAGACGCGTTTGATGGCGGCGAGATAACGCTCGGAAAAATTCAGGTCGCTGGCGGCGAGCCAGTTGCCGCCGAGATTTTGCGCCTGGCCTTCCATCGTCTTGCGCGCGGCGAGCATGGCGGAAATGAATTGCTTCACGGCCTTCTGGACTTCGCTGGCGGAAACCGACAGGGATTTTATCCGTTCGATTTCCGCGAGTATCGCGTCGCGCGCGGCGGAAAACTTGTCGCCGTCGGCAATCGCGCTCATGCCAAAAACGCCCGGCAAACCGGGGCTGTAAGTCCACGCGTCCACGTGATGAACCAATCCTTGTTTCTCGCGGACCTGCTGGAAAAGGCGCGAACTGCGCCCGCCGCCGAGCAAAACGGACAACACGTCGAGCACTGGCACATCGGGATGGCGCAGTTCGGGGATGTGCCACGCGAAGTGAAAGTGGCCGAGTTCAATGGGCGCTTCCTCGATGATTTCACGCGGCGCGGTCTGTTTCGGTTCCGCCGGCAAAACGATTGGTGGAATCGCGCGCGATTTAGTTTTGGCATACGCCTCGCGGATTTGCGCCACGGCTTCGTCGTGCTTCACGTCGCCGGCGACGACGAAAAAGCAATTATTCGGCGCGTATTTTTCCGTGTAGTAATCACGGATGTCGTCGGGCCTGAGTTCGTTGAAAATGTCCGGGTAACCGATGATGGTGAACCGATACGGGCTGCGCGTGTAGGCGACTTCAAACAGCCGGCGGCTCGCGCGGCTCGCGGGATTGTCCTGCCCCATGTCCATTTCACGGCGGATGACATCCATTTCCTTCGCCAGTTCGTCGCCCGGCAGCGTGGCGTGTTGCATGATGTCGCAGAGGATGTCAATCGCCGTGCGCGCACCGGTGTTGGGCACATCAATGTGATACACCGTGCGGTCGAAGCTTGTGTAGGCGTTCATGTAACCGCCGGCTTCCTGCACTTCCTGGTCAATCCGGCTGCCGGGTCGTGTCGTCGTGCCCTTGAACAGCATATGCTCCAGCACGTGCGAAAGGCCGGCGCCGAGCCAGCGGCCTTCGTGGATGCTGCCGGCCATGCACCACGCCTGCGCCGAAACCACCGGCGCGCTGTGGTCCTCGCGCACGATGATGGCGAGGCCGTTGTCCAGCGTGGTGAGTTTGACGCCGGGGGGCAGGGCGGCGATGTCATTGGCGTTTGAATGTGTCATGTCAAATTGAATCAGGTTGGAAGGATAATTGGAAATGCGCTTGGGGCAAAGCAAATTGGCTTTTGCTTCGTCAATAAGTTTCCAAAAATAACTTACTTCGAAGGGGTGCAAGACCAGCGGCCAGTGGCATTCAACCAAAGCATTCCGCGAATTTCCAAAATTAAATTGTCCGCCGCTTTGTTTCGCGGCAAACTGCGCGTCCTTATGCAGCAGGTGAACCTCGGCATGATCGGCGGCGGCACGGTGGGCAGCGGCGTGTTTCACGCGCTCCAGCGCAACGGCGGCCTCCTGTCTTCGCGCATCGGTATCGCCGTTACCCTCCGCAAGGTCGCGGTGAAGGCGTTCGACGAGCTGCGTCCCTACGAAATCTCGCGCGGGCTGATGACGACGGATTGGAAGGAAGTCGTCAACGACCCGGACGTTCACGTCGTCGCCGAACTGGTCGGCGGCACGACGCTGGCGCGCGAAATCATTTTGTTCGCGCTCAAGCTTGGCAAGCCGGTGGTCACTGCGAACAAGGCGCTGCTTTCCGCGCAGGGCCCGGAACTTTTTGCCGCGGCAAAAAAATCCGGCGCGAATCTTTATTACGAAGCCAGCGTCTGCGGTGGCATCCCCATCATCAAATCGTTGCGCGAAGGTTTCGTCGGCAACCGCATTGACGCGCTTTACGGCATCGTCAACGGCACGTGCAATTATATTTTGACGCGGATGAAGCTCGAAGGCGCGGATTTCGCCGCCGTGCTCGCCGATGCACAAAAGCAGGGTTACGCCGAAACGCCGCCGGATTTGGACATTGACGGCCACGACGCGGCGCACAAGATCGGCATTCTTGCGTCGCTCGCGCACGGCTTCTGGGTGGAACCGGAAAACATTTACGTCGAGGGCATCCGGCATATTTCCGCGCTGGACATCAAGTTCGCCGGCGAACTCGGCTACACGGTCAAGTTGCTGGCCATCGTGAAAAAAACGGAAAGCGGAAAGTGGAAAGCAGATAAAAACTGCTGTCACGTGCAAGTTTCGGTTTATCCGACATTAATTCCGAACGCGCACGTTCTGGCTGGCGTGAATCATGTGTTCAACGCGGTGTTCGTGCGCGGCGACATCGTGGGCGACACGCTCTTTTACGGGCGCGGCGCGGGCAAGGACGCCACCGCGAGCGCCGTGCTGAGCGATCTGGCGGACGCGGCGCTGGATTTGAAATCGGGCAACGGCCATCGCGTGCCGCCGTTCGTGCCGCATGAATGTTCCGGCGCGGTGCTGCCGATTGAAGAAGTGGTTTCGCAGTATTTTGTCCGGCTCAACGTCGTGGACAAACCGGGTGTACTCGCCAAAATCGCGACAATTTTCGGCCAGTCGAACATCGGCATTTCATCCGTCATCCAGCCCGAAGGTCATGAAGGCGCGGCTGTGCCGTTGATTTTCATGCTGCACTACGCGACCAACGGCGCGGTCAACGGCGCGTTGAAGAAAATCGGCAAGCTGCCCGTCGTCAAAGGCAAGCCTGTGATGATCCGGGTGGAAAGTTTGGAATGAATGTCGTGCGAAGAGCGCGACGCACGATTCCCCATGCTTCTTTTTTACAGCACCAACGGACAATCGCCCGCGGTCAATTTGCGCGAGGCGCTGCTCGCCGGCCAGGCGCCGGATCGCGGGCTTTATTTCCCGAAGGAATTTCCGCGACTGGCACCGGAGGAAATCGTCGCGTTCGCCGGCTTGCCGTATCACGAAATTGCCTTCCGCGTTTTGTCGAAGTTCACGGATGGAATTATTTCCGGCGGCGATTTGGCCGCGATTTGCCGCGGCGCCTACAATTATTTCCCCGTCCCGCTCGAAAAAGTTTATGACCGCGTCCACGTCATGCGGCTCGACCAGGGGCCGACGGCATCGTTCAAGGATTTTGCGGCGCAATTCATGGCGCGCATCCTGGGAAAATTTTTACAGCAGGACAGCCGGCAGTTGACGATTCTCACCGCGACGAGCGGCGACACCGGCGCGGCGGTCGCGCACGCCTTTCATAAAGTTCCCCGCATCCGCGTCATCGTGTTGTTTCCGATTGCCGAGGTCAGCGAAAGCCAGCGCAAATTGATGACCACGCTGCGCGACAACGTCCGCACTGTGGCGATTGACGGCAAGTTCGACGATTGCCAGGCGATGGTGAAACGTGCGTTCGCCGATCCGGAGTTGAAGCAATTGCCGCTGTCGTCGGCGAATTCCATCAACATCGGGCGGCTCCTGCCGCAGAGCGTTTATTATTTTTACGCCGCATCGCGGCTGGCGAAACCGGGCGAGCCGATGGTCTTTTCGATTCCGAGCGGCAATTTCGGCGACATGATGGGTGCGGTCGTCGCGCGCGAAATGGGTTTGCCGGTGAAAAAAATCATCGCGTCGGTCAACGACAACGACGCCTTTCCAAAATTTCTGGCCAGCGGCAGCTACCAGAAAATTTCACCTTCGCGCAACTCGGTTTCCAACGCGATGAATGTCGGCCATCCGAGCAACCTCGCACGGCTCGTCGCGATTTACGGCGGTCAAATGGACGAGACGGGAAAAATTCATCGTCAGCCTGGTCTGGCCGCGATGCGGCGCGACTTGTTTTCCAGTTCGGTTTCCGACGAACGCACGCGCACGACCATCAAGGAAGTCTGGGACAAATATCGGTTGCTGCTCGAACCGCACGGCGCGGTGGCGTGGCGCGGTTTTGAGGACTGGCTGGCCGCAGAAAAATTAAGTGACGCGCCTGCCGTAATTTTGGAGACGGCTAATCCGGCAAAATTTCCGGAAGAAATCCGGCGAATGATGGACTGGGATCCGGATGTTCCGCCGCAAATGGAAGCCGTGCTGAAATTGCCGGAAGATTTCGACCGGATGGACGCGGATTACGAAAAGTTCAGAAAGTATTTGCTCCAAAAGCACGCCTGAAAGTCGCAGCTATTTTTCTGCTTTTCGACGGAATAATTTCCAGAGCGCCAGCGCGAGCGATGCCACTTTCCCAACCTGCCCGATAATTTCCGTAACCCCGCTTCGCTTGCGCAGGATTTTTACCATCAACATTCCGGCGGCCACGGCGGCGGCTGTTGTCGAGGCAGGATGACGGCGCAGAAAACCGCCCGCTTCATCCAGCCAGTTGCCCGGCGAACAAACGCGCTGCCAGTCGGCGGCGAGCGCTTGGCGGTTGGCCTCGCTTTGGGCCACGAACTGTTCCTTGCGCAAGCGCAGTTGTTCTAGTTCTGATTTTTGAAACACGCGCGATCTTTTTTTAATTGTTCGATGGTTGCCGAAAACGCCTGCCATCGCCGCAACCGGCAACGCAACACCCAGAACGCCGCTGCCGCCGCGCCGAGGTAAGCTGCGATGAGCAACGCCAACACCAGCGCGCGCTGCGTGTCCCAGAACGCCGCCACAATGGCGAGCGTGATGGTGAACAGAGCCATTGACGCGCACACAGCACCCGCGAGCAACAGCACCAGCATGTCCAGCAACCGCCGCCGTTCCTCCTGCCATTCAACGACGAACAGTTCGACGCGGTTTCCCGCCACATCGCCCAGCGTGTTGAGCATGCGCATGAAGGCAGCCCACAGGCCGCCCCGGCGATGAGGGGTTTCCTCCATCACTTAACGGCGTCCGGCCAGCACGCCGATCAACAGTCCCAATCCGAAGGCGACCCCGGCCGCGATGCCGATGGATTCATACGGATGTTCGCGAATGGTTTTGTCCGCAACCTTCGCGCCGGCGACCGTTTTTTCACCGACCCGGCGGTAGGTGGTTTTGGCCGATTCGAGGGCTGATGACAAACGCTCGCGCAAGGCGCTCATTTTTTCACCGGTCTGTCCGGCGGTTGCCTGCAACATCGCCTCGGCGTCGCGCGACAGCTCCTTCAAATCGGTTCCGAGTTTTTCCATGTTGGCTTCATTGGTCATAATGTTTCCTTTCTCGTTTCCAGTTTTGTTCGAGGCGGCTTGCAACCGTGCAAACGCCTCCTGGCACAAAATAGTTCATGTCCGGCAGACGCGCTAAAAGTTTTTCCATTTTTGTGGATTTTTTTTACAGCGGATGGCAAAGTCGAAATGCTTGATTAAGCAACCCGGCTGGTGTTGAATGCGGGCTGCCAATTTAACAACTGATGGCCAGCCTTTCATCCATTCACATTTACATTGCGATCCGGAATGAAAACGAACGTTCGCAAATGGAAGACCAACTGGTTTTGGACGGGGCGAATGTTTCCTCGTTCAAAAGCGCGCAGGAGCTTTGGAAATGTTTTCAGGAGCGTCCGGTGCGGTTTATCATCAGCGACCGCAAGTTTGGCGGCGAGTTCGACGGTTTGGCCTTGACGCGTGAAATCCGCAAGAATTTCAGACTTCCTTACATTTACATTTTGGTGCGCACGGCCATGGGGCAGGTCAAGGAAATTCGGGAAGGGCTGGCCACGGGCGTGGATGATTATCTGGTCAAGCCGCACAATCCCTATCAAATCCGGTCGCGGGTGCTGGTGGGAATGCGGTGGTTGACCTACATTGACTCGCTCACCGTGAATACAAAGAAGGCTCCGGCTGCGGCTCAAAAAGCGGTTCAGTCTTTTACACCGCAGTCGTCTTCGAAGTGATTGATGTTTTCGCGTTTGCCGACAACCATCAGTGTGTCATTGGCCGCCAGGGCAAGTTCGGGGCCCGGCTCGAAAACTTTCGTTTTATCTTCGCCGTCCGGACGAATGACCAAAACAACGGTGATGTTGTAATTCTGCGGGAGCTTGGCACCGAGCAGCGTCTGGCCGTCCAACTTGCGCCCGACGTGGACCTGAGCCAGTTGATATTCGCCGCTCAAAAGCTGGCGTTCATTCCCGGCGTCGTCCCGCAGACGTTCCGCCAGCCGATAAGCCATGTCACGCGACGGCAGCACGACCAGATCGGCGCCGACTTTTTCCAAAACCTGTCCATGCTTGGCGTCCTGGGCGCGCGCGATGATTTTCTTCGCCTTGAGTTCCTTGAGCGCCAGCGTGGCAAGGATGCTGCCCTGCATGTTTTCGCCGATGGACACCACCACGGCAACCGCATCCGCCACGCCCAGTTCCTTCAAGGCGTCCTCGTCTTCGACATCCATCTCGAAGGTGTGAAAACCGTCCTCGGCCAGTTCCTTGACGCGGTCGTCGTTGTGGTCGGCGAGCACGACTTCGCAGCCGTATTCGGAAAGTTTCGAGGCGAGATACGTTCCGAAACGTCCCGCGCCGAGAATGATGATGCGTTGCGCCATAAATTCAGCCGAGTCCCACTTCTTCGCTCGGCGTCCTGATATGCCACGGATAAGTCGGACGGGCGAGATAAATTGACAGCATCAACGGCATGACACGACCGGTGAACATGAGCAGCATAATAATTATTTTTCCGAGCGGGGTCAAAAGCGGAGTGATGCCGGTGCCCAGGCCGACCGTGCCGAATGCCGACACTGCCTCGAAAACCAAGGCCAGCCAGTGTTCCGACGATTCCGACGCCGCGTGTTGCTGTTCGGTGAACATCAGCAAACCCACGCCCGTCATCAGCACCGCCGTTGCAATCAAAGTAATCATCACGGCGCGTCCCGCCACTTGCGGCGAAATGCGCCGGCCAAACGCCTGAATGTTTTCGCGCCGCCGCAGCGCGCTTCACGCCGTCAGCACCAGCACGGCGAAGGTGACGGTCTTGATGCCGCCCGCCATCGAGCCGGGCGCGCCGCCGACAAACATGAGAAACAAGGTGAACAGCAACGTCGGCGGATTCATGTTGCCGACATCCACGGCGTTGAAACCCGCCGTGCGCGACATGGTGGAATGAAAGAACGACCACGAAAGGCGTTGGCCAAAACTTGCGCCGGCCAGCGTGTGATGGTCTTCAAAAATCAAGGTGACGAGCGTGCCGGTCATCAACAACAGCCCGGCCATGAGCAGCGACAGTTTCGTTTGCAACGTCAAATAACCGCGCTGGCGCGGATCGCACCGCCAGAAATAGTAGTAGCGCAAATTGATGAGCGTCATCAGACCGATGCCGCCGGCGATGACCAGAATGTCCACTACGGCCAGAATGCCAGGGTGATTACGCCAGTGTTCGAGATTGTCGGGATAAATGGAAATGCCCGCGTTGCAAAACGCGCTGACGGAATGAAAGATCGCTTCCTACGCGTTTTGCCAGACGGAATTATCCGGCGCGGCGGGATTGATTTGAACGAAGAGCGCCACCGCTCCGGCCAGTTCAATCAGCAGCACAAAGAGACAGCCGTAAATGAAAACGTCTATTGGCCGGACGCGGCGCAATTTACCGACGGTCGCGTGAATCGTCAGTTCGTCAGAAAGCGACAATCGGTGTCCACTCAACAAAACCAGCAGGATGCCCGCCGTGAAAATGCCCAGGCCGCCCAGTTGAATCAGACAGAGCAGCACCGCCTGCCCGAAGCCGTTGAAAATTTGCGCGACGTTCACCGACGTCAATCCGGTGACGCATGTCGCAGACGTGGCCAGAAAAAATGAATCCAGCCAGCCGATGGATTCGCCTGACCGGTGCGTCCACGGCAGCCTCAACAGAATCGCGCCGACAAGGATGAGTGCGAGAAATCCCAACGGCACCAGGCGCAAATCAACTTCCTTCCGTCGGACGGTCGGCTGCGTCCACGACGAAGGAAATTTTTCCAACATGGCAGGCATAATAATTTCCGCCCAAGGGATTCAGCAGATATTTGCTTTACGTTCCGTCTTCAAAGGATACAAATTGCGTTGACGTGGTAAAGTCCCTTTGTCAGCCAGCGTGGCAAATGCAACACGTTAACAATTTCTTTTGTTCAACGAACATTGTGATATGAACGCAACCAGCCAAACGGAAGAAAAAGCGCCATCGGCACAATTCGACTTGAATGCGCTCTTCCGCGAGTTGGCGTCAAGTCCTGAAGGTCTGGACAGCGCCGAGGCAAAAAAACGGCTGGAGCAGCACGGCCCCAACGCGCTGGAGGAAAAGACCGAAAGCGCGCTGCTCAAGTTTTTCAGTTATTTCTGGGGGCCGATTCCGTGGATGATCGAGGCGGCGGCCATTCTTTCCAGCGTTTTGCAGCACTGGGCCGACTTGATCATCATTTCCGCGTTGCTGGTCTTCAACGCCATCGTCGGTTTCTGGCAGGAACACCAGGCGGCCAACGCCGTCGCCGCGCTCAGGAAACAACTGGCGCTCAAGGCGCGCGCCAAACGCGACGGCCAGTGGGCCGAGATTGACTCCGTCAATCTGGTGCCCGGCGACATCGTGCGGTTGCGTCTCGGCGACATCATTCCCGCCGACGTGCGATTGATCGAAGGCGATTATTTGAGCGTGGACCAATCGGCGCTGACCGGCGAGTCGCTGCCCGTGGACAAAAAAATCGGCGACCTGGCCTATTCCAGTTCCGTGGCCAAACAGGGCGAAATGGTGGCGCTGGTGACGGCCACGGGCGCGAACACCTATTTCGGCAAAACCGCCAAGCTCGTTTCGTCCGCCAAAGCAGTCTCTCATTTCCAAAAGGCGGTGTTGATGATCGGTGACTATCTCATCTACTTGAGCCTGGGACTGGCGGCGATTTTGCTCCTCACGATGATCATTCGCGGGAAACCCGTGCTGGAACTGTTTCAGTTTGTGCTAATCCTAGTCGTTGCAGCGATTCCCGTCGCGATGCCGGCGGTGTTGTCGGTCGCGATGGCCGTCGGCGCGGTGGTGCTCGCGCGGATGAAGGCCATTCTGACTCGGTTGGAAGCCATCGAAGAAATGACCGGCATGGACATTTTGTGTTCGGACAAAACCGGCACGCTCACGCAGAACAAACTCACGCTCGGCGAACCCACATTGTTCGGCGCGAAGGATGGACAAGAACTCATTCTGGCCGGCGCGCTCGCCTCGAAGGCGGAGGACCGCGACGCGATTGACCTGGCCGTGCTGAACGGATTGAAAGATCCCGCCGCGCTCAAGGCGTTCAATCAGACCCGATTTGTTCCTTTCGATCCCGTTCACAAACGCACCGAGGCGGAGGTCAAGGATTCCGGCGGCAAGGCCTTCAAAGTGACCAAGGGCGCGCCACAAATTATTTTGGAAATGTGCCAGCCGGCAGCGGACCTCACCAAGGCCGTGGACGCGAAAGTGAACGAGTTTGCCGCCCAAGGCTACCGCACGCTCGGCGTGGCCCGCACCGACGGCTCGGACAAGTGGCAGTTTCTCGGACTGCTGCCGCTGTTCGATCCGCCGCGCGAGGATTCCGCGCAAACGATTCGCGAAGCGAACGAGCACGGCATCGCGGTCAAGATGGTCACGGGCGACAACACGGCCATCGCGAAGGAAATTTCGGGCAAGCTGGGCTTGGGCACGAACATTCATGTTGCCGGCGAGTTTTTCAAGGACACGTCGGGCGCGGACCTCACTCCCGCCGTGGCCGCAACCGTGGAAACGGCCGACGGCTTTGCCCAGGTATTTCCCGAGCACAAATATCTCATCGTAAAAGCGCTCCAAAGCCGGGGACACATCGTGGGCATGACCGGCGACGGCGTGAACGACGCGCCCGCGCTCAAGCAGGCGGACACCGGCATTGCCGTCAGCGGCGCAACCGATGCCGCGCGGGCCGCCGCCGCCGTGGTGCTCACCGCGCCGGGACTGTCGGTGATTATTCAGGCGGTGGAAACGGCACGGACGATTTTCGAGCGGATGAACAGTTACGCGATTTACCGCATCACCGAGACCATCCGCATCATGTTCTTCGTGGTGGCGGCGATGATCGCCTACAATTTTTATCCCATCACCGCCGTCATGATCATCCTGCTGGCGTTTGCCAACGACGTGCCCATCCTGGCCATCGCCTACGACAACACCTGGCTCGACCCCAAACCCGTCCGCTGGAACATGCGCCGTGTGCTGATGGTTTCCACCGTGCTGGGCTTGGTGGGCGTGTTCGAGACATTCGGCCTGCTCGTGCTGGCCAAATCGTGGCTGAATCTGGACGACGACCAGATTCGGACGCTGATTTTCCTGAAGCTGGCGGTCGCCGGACATCTGACCTTGTTCGTGGCGCGCACGCGGCGGCCGTTCCTGACCAAGCCGTATCCCTCGCCGCTGCTGTTGTGGTCGGCCATCGGGACCAAAGCCCTGGTTACGGTGTTCGTGGCTTTTGGCTTCGGTCTGGTCACGCCGATTTCATGGCCGATCATCGGTCTGGTCTGGACCTATTGCATCGTGTGGATTTTCATCGAAGACTGGGCCAAGCTGCATGTGTATCATCACTTGGAACTGGATGCGAAGCGGCATCGCAAATTTTTGGAACAAATCAAAAAACCATTGCAAGCGAATATTTCTTGAAAGCCGCCGCCGGAAACCGCGTCATTGTTTTAATCCATGAAAATCGAATCCAAAAAATTCCGCGTTCGCGAAGGCGAACGGGTCAAACTCAAAAAATGGCCAACGAAGGTCAAACCGTTTTACAAATCGAAGGAGGATTACAAAGTCGTTCTCGAATCGCACATCAAGGAATTGAGCGCGCAGCAAAGCTTGCTCTACGCCCTTAACCGCCATGCGCTGTTGTTGATTTTTCAGGCGATGGACGCCGCCGGCAAAGACGGTGCGATTGGCCACGTCATGTCCGGCGTCAACCCGCAGGGCTGCGAGGTGTTCAGTTTCAAGAAACCCAGCGCAACAGATTTGGAGCATGATTTTCTCTGGCGCACGACGCGCTGTTTACCGGAGCGCGGGCGCATTGGCATTTTCAACCGCTCCTACTACGAAGAAGTGCTCGTCGTGCGCGTGCATCCCGAAATTTTGCGCGCGCAGGAGCTGCCGGCGGAATCGCTCGCGGACAACAAATTCTGGGAACACCGCTATCGTTCCATCAACGACCAGGAAAAACACCTGTATCGCAACGGCACGTGCGTCATCAAATTTTTCCTGCACCTGTCCAAGGAGGAACAGCGCAAACGTTTTCTCACGCGCATTGACGACCCGGAAAAAAATTGGAAGTTCAGCCAGTCTGACCTCGCCGAACGGAAATTCTGGAAGGAATACACGCAGGCGTATGAAGATTGTTTGAGCGCAACGAGCACCGAACACGCGCCATGGTTCATCGTTCCAGCCGACGACAAGGAAAACGCTCGGCTCCTCATTTCGCAAATCGTTCTCGACACTTTGAAATCCTTGAAGATGAGTTACCCCGAAACCAGCAAGGCGCGCCACAAAGAGTTGCTGGCCATCCGCAAATTACTCACAAAATAAAATGACCGGCCTGCTCGCCGCCATTCCAGCCGGGTTTGAGGAAAAATCGGCGACGTTGGCAATTTTTGCAATTACTTACCTCGGCATCGCGATGGGGCGTATTCCCGGCTTGAAACTCAACCGTGTCGGCATCGCCCTTCTTGGTGCCATTGCGATGATGGTTTTCGGCGACATCGGCACCAAGGACGCCGTTTCCTACGTCAACTGGCCGACGATTTGTTTGCTCTTCGGATTTTTTGTCATCTCCGCGCAACTGCGGCTGTCGGGATTTTATGACAAGGTGGCCGGCGGCATTTCCGCGCGGCTCGGCCATCCTGCGCGGTTTTTACTCGTGCTGATGCTGGCAACCGGCGGGCTTTCCGCCTTTCTCAATCATGACATCGTCTGCTACGTCTTCGCGCCCGTCGTCGGAACCGCACTGCTCCGCCAGCGGCTCAATCCCATCCCGTTTTTAATCGCGCTGGCGATTGCGAGCAATATCGGCGCGGCAGCCACGCTCATCGGCAATCCGCAGGACATGATGATTGGCCAGATCGCGCGATTGAACTTCGGCCACTATCTGCTCTGGTGCGCGACGCCGGTCGTTTTCGCGATGGCCGCCAGCTACGGCATCATCTGGTTCATGTCGCGGAAAAATCTGCAACTGGTTTCGCCCGCGCAAACCGAATCGCCGCAGCAAAGCTATCCATTCAACAAAATTCACACTGTCAAAGGAATTGTGATTCTTGTCGTTGCCATCGGTTTGTTTTTCACGTCGCTGCCGAAGGAGGTCATCGCGCTGGCTGCCGCCGGCATTCATCTGGCCAGCACGAAATTTCGCACGGACGATTTGTTGAAGCTGGTGGACTGGCCGATCCTCATTTTGTTCATGGGTCTGTTCGTGGTCACAGGTGCGTTTCAAGCCACCGGCTACGGCGATCAAGCCGTTCAATCGCTGGCGCACGGCGGATTCAATCTCAACGCGCCCGTCAATCTGGCGCTGGTGACGGCGGTGCTGTCCAATTTGATCAACAACTCGGCGGCGGTGATGCTGCTGCTCAAAGTCATCAACCTTTCATCACCCGCAGTGGCTTACATTCTCGCACTGGCGAACAGTTTCGGCGGCAGCCTCATCATCCTCGGCAGCGTCTCGAACATCATCGTCGTCCAGCAGGCGCGCGAGCTGGGAATCAAAATTTCCTTCCGCGACTTCGCGCGGCTGGGAATTCCGGTGACGCTGGCGGCGCTGGCCGGATTGCTGATGTGGGTGCTGCTGATGACTTGACGCGGCACCAGACAGATTGCTTTTGCGCCCGGTTTTGCTATTTTTCCCGTTTCGACAATTCTCAACATGGCTTTGATTGTCCAAAAATATGGCGGCACGTCGGTCGGAAATCCCGATCGCATTAAAAGCGTCGCGGCGCGCGTGGCGAAATACCGCGCGAACGGCGACCAGATTGTTGTCATTGTTTCGGCGATGAGCGGCGTCACGGATAATTTGATCAAGCTCGCCAAGGAAATCATGCCCCTGCCCAGCGAACGCGAAATGGACGTGCTGCTCGCGACCGGCGAACAGCAGACCATCGCGCTCACCGCCATTGCGCTGCAATCGCTGAACGTTCCCGCCGTTTCGCTCACCGGCGCGCAGGCCGGCATCATGACCGACGGCGTTCACACCAAGGCGAAAATTCACAACATCACGCCGAAGAAAGTCCACGAGCATCTCAAGCAGGGCAACGTCGTCATCGTCGCGGGTTTTCAAGGCGAGACGCCCGAAGGCCAGATCACCACGCTCGGTCGCGGCGGTTCGGATTTGACGGCCATCGCTCTCGCCGCCGCGCTCAAGGCCGACCTTTGCCAGATTTACACGGACGTGGATGGCGTTTATACCACCGACCCGCGCATTGTGCCGACGGCGAAGAAGCTCCAGGAAATTTCCTATGACGAAATGCTCGAACTCGCCAGCCTCGGCGCGAAGGTGATGCAGAGCCGCTCGGTGGAATTTGCGAAAAAATTTGGCGTCGTGTTTGAAGTCCGCTCCAGCCTCAACGAAAACCCAGGAACAATTGTGAAAGAAGAAACCAAAAGCATGGAAGGCGTCGTCGTGCGTGGCGTCGCGCTCGACAAAAATCAGGCCAAGGTCACGCTCGTCGGCGTGCCGGACAAACCCGGCGTGGCCGCGCGCATTTTCAAGGCGCTCGGCGACGCGGCGGTGAACGTGGACATGATTGTGCAAAATATCAGCCACGGCGCCGGCGAACCGCAAACGGACATTTCGTTCACCGTGGAGAAGGCGGATTTGCTCAAGGCGCAGAAGGTGATTGACGGGTTGAAAAAGGAAATCGCCTTCAAGAACGTCATCACCGCCGAAAAAATCGGCAAGCTGTCCATCGTCGGCGTCGGCATGAAATCACACACCGGCGTCGCGGGGAAATTGTTCGAGACGCTCGCGAAAGCCGGAGTGAATATCGAAATGATTTCCACGAGCGAAATCAAAATTTCCGTCGTGATTGATCTGGCCAAGGGTGAACAGGCGGTGAAGGCCGTTCACGCGGCGTTCATCGGCTGAAATGAAACGTTGTTCCTATTGCAGGAAGGAATACACCGATGATGTGACTGTTTGCCCGCTGGACGGAGAACCAGTCATCAATCGTGAAGAGATCGGAAAGGCGATTACGCCTCAACCTGCCGCCACACGAAACATATTTGACGTCAAACTGATTTCTCCCATTTCTTCCGCTGGAGCCTATCGTATTTTTATTGAGCGCAACGACCTTCTTTTCATTCAGCTTGAAGGTGGATCAAAATCCATTTTGGCTGCCCTAGCTCCTCTGCTCGGTCCGCTTGGAAATCTGATTCCTCTGGTGCTGTGGTTGTTCACGAAGAAGAAAGCCAAAGAACGGCTTCAAAGAATCAAGCAAGGAAACCCCGAAGACTTGCTCCGTGAAAACGGAAAGAATTTCAAATTGTATCTAGCCGAGATTCGCGATGCTTCCATCGAGCCTCCATCTTTTATTTCGACGAGCGGCAAAGCCGGACGTCTGATTCTTTTGGTGCGACATGGAGAAAAATTCAAATTTGAATTTAAAGACGCTGCCGATTTAAACAACGCAATTCGCTTGCTTGCACCGCTGATGGGCCCGACTTTGAGAATCAGTGTGGAATGGAACGGGCAAAAGCAGCAATTCGAAAAGAAAAAATCAATTTGACCCGCTAAAGTTGAATTGTTACTTTGTCAGCGTGAATCGCAATTTGAATCTGAACCTGCTGCTGAACGCGCTGCTGTTTTGCCGCGCGGCGGTCGGGTTCTGATTCGTTCACGAAATTTATCAACCCACTGCCGGCACGGCGGTGGGTTTTTTGTTTTAACTCCAGCGCCAGACGGCAATAATAAGAAAGAACACAACATGCAAAAAAATCCGTCCAAGAAATACCGTCCGTTCCCGCCGGTCAGCTTGCCCGACCGGCAATGGCCCGGCCGCGTCCTCACGCGCGCTCCGATTTGGTGCAGCGTGGATTTGCGCGATGGCAACCAGGCACTCGCCGTGCCGATGAACGTTTCGCAAAAACTCGAATTGTTCCAGACGCTCGTGAAGATCGGCTTCAAGGAAATTGAAGTCGGCTTTCCGTCGGCATCGAACACCGAGTTCACGTTCAACCGCCGGCTCATCGAGGAAAAACGCACGCCGGACGACGTCTGGCTCCAGGTGCTCGTACAGGCGCGCGAGGATTTAATTGAGCGCACGGTTGAATCTTTGGTCGGCGCGAAGAAGGCGATCATCCATTTGTATAACTCCACTTCGCCGGCGCAGCGCCGCGTCGTGTTCGGCAAATCGAAAAAGGAAATCATTGAAGTTGCCGTGCGCGGCGCACAATGGATTAAAGACCGCTTGCCGCGGCTCAAAGGCACGGAGGTCATGCTCCAGTATTCGCCGGAAAGTTTCAGCGCGACGGAAGTGGAATTTGCGAAAGACATTTCCGAAGGCGTTATGGATGTCTGGCAGCCGACGCCACAGCACAAAATGATTTTGAATTTGCCGGACACGGTCGAAGTCGCCATGCCGAATGTTTATGCGGATCAAATTGAATGGATTTGCTGCAATATCAAGAACCGCAATTCACTCATCATTTCATTGCACACGCACAACGACCGTTGCACCGGCGTTGCCGCGACCGAGCTTGGTTTGCTCGCCGGCGCAGATCGCGTCGAAGGAACCTTGTTCGGCAACGGCGAGCGTACCGGCAATTTGGACATCGTAACCGTCGCGTTGAATCTTTACATGCACGGCATTGCTCCAAAATTGGATTTCTCAAATCTCAATTCCGTCATCGAAATTTACGAGCGTTGCACCGGCATGACCGTGCCGGCGCGCCAGCCTTACGCCGGCGAATTGGTTTTCACGGCATTCAGCGGGTCACATCAGGACGCGATTAAGAAGGGCCTCGCGGAATGGGCGGACAAAGGGCGCGAGCATTGGGACGTGCCGTATCTCACGATTGACCCGGCGGACATCGGGCGCGAATACCGCGAAGTCATCCGCGTCAATTCGCAGTCCGGCAAGGGCGGCGTGGCTTATTTGCTCGAAAGCGAATTTGGCATCGAGTTGCCCAAGGATATGCAACGTGAATTTGGCCCGATTGCCAACGACGAGGTGGACAAACTCGGTCGCGAAGTTTCCGGAGCAGAACTCAAGCAAATGTTCTGGCGCGAATACGTCGAGCGCAGTTCGCCGTGGCAACTCAAGAAATTTGAGACCGAGAGCAAAAATGGCATTGTCAAATGCCGTGCGAAATTCTTGCGCGGCGGAAAAGTCGTTGAATTCAACGGCCAGGGCAACGGCCCGCTCGCCGCGCTCGTTCATGGCTTGGGCACGCTCGCCGTCCGTTTTGAAATTTCAAATTACAGTGAACACGCCTTGAGCAGCGGCGAAACAGCGGCGGCGATTGCTTACATCCAAATCAAAACCGCCGACGGCAAGACCCGCTGGGGCGCGGGCGTGGACACGAACATTGAACTCGCGTCCGTGCGCGCCGTGTTGAGCGCGTTGAACCGTTTGTAATTTCAAATTGCGCTCGCCAAAACTGCGGAAGTAATTTAGTGTTTCCAAACACTTATGAAATTGCGCCGCGCCGTTTTGTTTGCACTTGCGGGAATTGTTTTTCTCGCGGCGGGAATTTTCGCCGCCGGCATCAAATCCACCAACGGCGAAGTCGTCAGCCAGCCGGTTTATGTGCCGAGTATGTCGCAAATTAACCAGCAACTGCCGGACGGCGTTCTTGCGTGGAACAGCTTGCGGCAGAGCACCAACGCCGCCGCCGACCAGGTGCTGGTGCATTTTATCGTCGGCTTCACCAATGTTTCCGACGGCAAGGTGGCTATTTTGGACGTGCATCCGTCCTGCGGCTGCACCACGACGGAATTGCCGACGTTGCCGTGGGTGATTGAGCCTGGCGCCAGTGGAGAAATTCCCGTGACGGTGAACGTTGAGGACAAAATCGGATCGCTCTTCAAGTTCATCAGTATTTCCACCGACAAAGGCTTGAAAGAATTGTCTTTTCAAATCAACATGATGCCGCCTGTGGTTCCGACGATGACCGCCGCCCAACGCGCGGAGGGAATCGAAGCTGCAAAAATCGACCGGCAGGCGGTCTTTCGCGCGGATTGCGCTACGTGCCATGTTCAGCGCGGCCAGGGGAAATATGGCATGGCGCTTTACGAGGCCGACTGCGCCATCTGCCACGAAGCCGAACCGCGCGCGACCATGGTGCCGGATTTGCATAATCTCAAAGTCCCGACCAACGACGACTTCTGGCGGACGTGGATTGCGCACGGCAAACCCGGCTCGTTCATGCCGGCCTTCGCGCAAAGCGACGGCGGCCCGCTCTCCGACATGCAAATCGCCTCGCTCGCCGCCTACCTAGACTACGCAATTCCGCCGCACATTCCGCCGCCGCCGCAATGACCGCTTGCAAAAATTAAATCGCGCGTTACGCTGTCAACCATGACGGAGACATTGGTTGACGCGACAAATCATCAAAGAATTTCCCGGCTTGGCGAACGTGTTCTGTCCGGCGGAAAAATTTCCCACGACGAGGCGCTGTTCTTGTTTAATCTCGAATCGTCTGCCGACATTTTTGATTTGCTCTCGTGGGCGAACCGCATCCGCGAAAAATTCAAAGGGAACAAAATCCATTTGTGCTCGATTGTGAACGCCAAGGCCGGCGCGTGCTCGGAAAATTGCAGCTTCTGCGCGCAATCGTCATTTTACCAGACCGGTTCGCCGAAATACGGCTTCGTGGATCCCGAACCCGTCGCCGAAGCCGCCAAGGAGGCGAACCAGAACCGCGTCACCGCCGTCGGCCTCGTCGCCGCGTGGAAAGGGCTGAACGAAGGGCCGATGCTCGATGAAGTCTGCGCCCGCGTCCGCGAATTGAAAGCCGTCGGCAAGACGCGGCCGGACGTTTCGCTCGGCATCATCAAATCGCAGAAGGTGGCTGACCGGCTTAAGGAAGCCGGCGTGGAATGTTACGGCCACAACCTCGAAAGCTCCCGCCGCTTTTTTCCGCAGACCTGCACCACGCACACGTTCGAGGACCGGCTTCAAACCATCGGCCATCTGAAAAAGGCCGGCATCAAGATTTGTTCCGGCGGCATCATTGGCATGGGCGAGACGCGCGAAGACCGCTGCGACTTGGCGTTTGAACTGAAGGCCATCGGCGCGAACGTCGTGCCGGTCAATATCCTCAATCCTATTCCCGGCACGCCTTTCGCCAAAAACGAGCCGCTGCCCGTCATGGAAATTCTGAAAACCATCGCGTGCTTCCGTTTTATTTTGCCGCGACAGGAAATCATGATTGCTGGCGGACGCACCGTGAATCTGCGCGATGCGCAGAGCCTGATTTTCATGGCCGGCGCGAGCGCGCTGATGGTCGGCAACTATCTCACCACGTTGAACCAGCCCGTCGAAAAAGATTTGCAGATACTCAAGGACCTCGGCCTCGATCCGAGCTGGGACAATCACGGCTTCAGCGATCAGGAAGAAACCGGCTGCGGCTGCGGCAAGACTGGCTGCGAGACGGAACCTGTGGCAGCTTAAATGCCACGATGGAGCGGCTCGGCAAAAATCACGGCGGCTATCACGGCGAGACAATTGACATCCATACCGTTCGGCGCGATGTGGAAATTGCAGCGCAAGCGCACGGTTGGACTTCGGAAATTTTTCACGAGGCGGACGGCTTCAAATGGTTCGCGCTGCATCGCAAACCGGCTCGCCCTTCGCCTTTCTCACTTCGCACTTACCTTTCCACCGGCATCCACGGTGACGAACCCGCCGGCCCGCTCGCTGCGCTGCACCTGTTGCGGGAAAATAATTGGCCGGCGAACGCGGAAATGTTTTTCGCGCCCTGCCTGAATCCCGTTGGCTTTACCCTGAACCGGCGCGAGAACGCCGACGGTATTGACCTCAACCGCGATTATCGCCAGCCGCAAACCGCCGAAGTCCGCGCGCACATCGCCTGGCTGGAACGGCAGCCTCGGTTTGATTTGTATCTCTGCCTGCACGAAGACTGGGAGTCGCACGGCTTTTACGTCTATGAACAAAACCCGGATTCAAAACCGCCGCTGGCGGAAAAAATAATTGCGGCGGTCGAGCCGGTCTGCCCGATTGACCGTTCGGAACTCATCGAAGGCCGGCCGGCCAAAAATGGAATTATCCGCCCAAATCTTGATCCGGCCGCGCGCCCGCAATGGCCGGAGGCATTTTACCTGATCATGAACAAGTCGCGGCAAGGCTGCACACTCGAGGCACCGTCGGATTTTCCGCTGCCCGTGCGTGTCAATGCACTGGTTGCAGCAGTGCAGGCCGTACTGAAAGAATTTTGATGGCGCTGGTCTCGGCGCTGGTCATCTCGCGGCGTTTCAGCCAACGTTCGCCCAAATCCGAAAGCGTCTTGGCCTTGAGCAATTCCTCGGCGAGCGGGAACACGATGCGTTCTTCCTTGTCAAAATGTTCGCGCGACCGCTGGACGGCCTGAAGCAAAAGCGTCCGCGCCTGCTTGAACTGCCGCGCTTCTTGCACTGCCGCCAGTTTGGCGTCAATTTCCTCGTGCTCGTCGTGAAAGGTTTCGCTCTGGCCGATTTGCGCCAGGCTGTGCTCCAGCGGTTCCATCAACAAATCATCCTCGGTTTTCGCGTGCGGGCGCATGGCGGCGTCCAAAAGCGCGCCAAGCAATTTGATTTCCGCCACCGACTTGAGCCGCGGCGCGGCCTTTTCAATGCAGTCGAATAAATTGTGGAACACTGCGTGTTCCGCCAGCAGAATTTCAGTAATTTTCATGGCCGAATTTTTACGCACCATAGAAATCACACTTTCCACGAAAATATGCTAAACCTCTGTTGGCTTTTATTAACCGCCGGTTACCGGCTATTGCCGGTATTTTTCATTGCCGCGCCCGGGCATCTTCCCGTCCCGGAAAATCTGGCCGTTGGCGGAATGAACTCTCGCAAGCGTCTAAAACAATTTCTGTAACGACCGATACAACTTCTGCAGCCTTCGAAACAACTTGTGTAGCCCCTAAAGCAACTTCTGCGACGGCTTGGACAATTATCCCGAAGCCTGCAACAATTATCCAAGAGCTTGCGGAAGTTATACCGGGCTTCCGGTCAGTTGTTTTTACCGTCGCAATAACCCGACGGAAGGCTGGGATAATTGTATCAACGGCTGAAACAATTGTTTTAACCGCTAAAACAACTCCTTAAACGGCTGCGGGAACCCGCTCGGTCTGCGCTTAAACCACTTAGAACCAGTGAAATAACCGGCAAATCCTGCAAAATTGTCAATAACGGCGCATTTGACAAATCTGCATCTGTGGCGGCGCTCTGCGAGCGCCGTGGTGGCAGTCGGCAAAGACCGTCAGCCTTGCCGCCGGGCCGGTTTGACGGTAAAACACGGGCCATAGACGACCTGAACCATGAATTACTCCGAGCCGTGGAACTGGCCCTTGTCGGCGACTGGGACGCCGCGCATCAACTCGTCCAGCAATACGAAGACGGCACCGCCGCGTGGATTCACGCCGTGCTGCACAAGATGGAAGGTGACCCCGGCAACGCCCGCTATTGGTATCGCCACGCCGACCAGATGAAGCACGTTGAAGATGAACCGCGCACGGAACTGGCTGCGATTCGGGCCGAATTAACCACGGATGAACACTGATCCCGCCACGGCGGGACGGATGCAATTCAATAAATGATCCTGTGAACAATTCGTCCTTCGCTTGAATCCCCGCTTGGTGTAGACCATTCCCATGAGCAGCCAACTTCCGGCACCAACCGGCAGCAATACCTTCGAGCGAATCAAGCGGATTAATGAGCAAGGCCATGAATTCTGGTTCGCGCGCGACTTGGCGCAAGTTTTGGAATACCTCAACTTTCGCAATTTTGAGCCGGTGATTCAGAAGGCGAAAGAAGCGTGCGCGCAAGAGCGGTCATGTGGTCGCCGACCATTTTGCGCAAATGCGCAATATGGTTCCCATCGGTTCCGGTGCGCAACGCGAAGTCGAGGATTGGGCGCTCTCCCGCTACGCCTGTTACCTCGTGATTCAGAACGCGGATCCCAGCAAGCCGCTCGTCGCGCTGGGCCAGACTTATTTCGCCGTGCAAACGCGTCGGCAGGAACTGGCTGACGACGAGGCGTTGAAGGAAGGTAAGATGCGCCTGCTACTTCGCGCCGAAATGAAAAAGCACAACAAAAAACTCGCGGGTGCCGCCAAGCAATCTGGCGTCGTGCAACCGCTGGACTATGCCATTTTCATGGACCACGGCTATCGCGGACTTTACGGCGGACTCCGCATGCGCGACCTCCGCGAGCGCAAGCGGCTCAAGCCCAAACAAAACATCCTCGACCACATGGGCAGCACTGAACTGGCGGCCAATCTTTTCCGCGCCACGCAGACCGAGGAAAAGCTGCGACGCGAAAACGTGCGGCACAAGGACCACGCCAACCGGATTCACCATGACGCGGGCCGCAAAGTCCGCAAGACCATCCACGAACTCGGCGGCACGATGCCCGAAAACCTGCCGGTCGCCGAGAGCATCAAGAAAGTCGAGAGCCGGGAAAAGAAACGGCTCAAAGCCGCTCAATGAACTGCGCGCGGAACTTGCTGCCATTCAAGCCGAACTCCGCTCACACCTCAGCGCAAATTCTGAACTTACTTAACTTGGGGAACATGGCAGCATTGGATCCCGGCATAACGTGCCATTTGGGAAAGCTTCCTGTCCTTCGTCAATATTTTTGCTCCAAGATAGATTGCTGTTTGCACAATATACATGTCGCCAAACACATGCTCGTAGTCTGGTTCGTCAAATTCCCAACGTATGCCTTTTGGTTCCGTATCCTCAAGCCGCCGCGATTATTTTTCTTCGGCGGCGGCGTCTTCCTTGTCCTCGCTGATGACAGGCGCGATGGCTTGCAGCTTGTCGCCAGTTTCCAGATTGATCAATTTCACGCCCTGCGTGTTGCGGCCGGCTTCGCGGATGCCGTTCACGGAGATGCGCACCATCTGGCCCTTGAAGGTGATGAGCATGATTTCGTCATTGTCGCGAACGGTCAGCGCGCCGATGACCGCCCCGGTCTTTTCGTTCGTCTTCATCGTGATGATGCCCTTGCCGCCGCGCGATTGGATGCGGTATTCCTCAAAATCTGTCCGCTTGCCGATGCCATTTTCCCCGGCGACCAGAAGTTTTGCGTCGGAAACGACAATGGCCAGCGCGACCACTTCGTCGCCCTTGTAACGGTTGATGCCGCGCACACCGCCGGCGGGCCGGCCCATCGGGCGGGCGTCTTCCTCGTTGAAGCGGATGCTCATGCCGTCGCGCGTGATAAGGACGACCTCGTTTTTGCCGGTCGTCAGTTTCACGTCAATCAGCGTGTCGCCCGGCTCGATGCCGATGGCGATGATGCCGCCCTTGCGGACGTTGGCAAAATCCTTGAGTTCGGTTTTTTTAACGGTGCCCTGCTTCGTCGCAAATAAAACAAAACCGTCCTGCTCCCAGGTCGTGTCTTCCTTGTTGGCATCGGTCTTGGAAATGACGCGGATGAGCGCGGCGACATTTTCGCCGGCTTTCAACTCCAAAAGGTTCGCGATGCTGCGGCCCTTGGCCGCGCGGCCCATGTCGGGAATTTCATGCACGCGCTCGACATAAACGCGGCCGGTGTTCGTGAAGAACATCAGGTAATCGTGCGTGCTCGCGGTGAAGAGGCGCTCGATGAAATCCTTGTCCTCGTCGGTGGCGGCTTCGCGTGTCGTCATGCCGATGACGCCCTTGCCGCCGCGCCGCTGTGAGCGGTAGCTGGAAACGTTCGTGCGCTTGATGAGGCCGTTGTGCGTGAGCGTGATGATGACACCTTCGTTGACGATCAAATCTTCAATCGCGATTTCGCCTTCATCGGGAACAATCTGGCTCTTGCGCGGCGTGGCATATTTATCTTTGATGACCTTCAACTCGGCCTTGATGATGGTCATCACGCGCGATTCCTTCGCCAAAATGTCGAGCAAATCCTTGATGCGTTCGATGAGTTCCTTGTATTCGGCCTCGACCTTGTCAATTTCCAGCGCGGTCAGTTGATACAGGCGCAATTCCAGAATCGCGTCCACCTGCCGTTCGGTCAAAGCGTAGCGGCCTTTGTCCAAACGCGCTTCGTTGCGGATCAATATGCCCCAGCGCTCAACCTGTTTTTGCGTCCATTCAAACGCGAGCAGTTTCACGCGCGCTTCCTCGCGGGTCTTGGACTTGCGGATGATGGCAATGAATTCATCAAGGTTCGCCAGCGCGATGAGATAACCCTCGAGCAATTCGGCGCGCTCCTCGGCCTTGCGCAATTCAAACCGCGTGCGGCGCAAAATGACTTCGCGGCGGTGCTCGATGTAACACTGGATGATTTCCTTGAGATTGAGCGTCTTGGGTTTGCCGTGGTCAATGGCGAGCGAGTTGACGCTGAACGAAACCTCCAGTTGCGTGTGCTTGTAAAGGTTGGCGATGACGACCTTGGGATTGCCGTCGCGTTTGAGTTCCATCACGAGCCGCGTGTTTTCGTCGGACTCGTTGCGCATCGCGGAAATTTCCGTGATGATTTTTTCGTTCACCAGCTCGGCGATTTTTTCCTCGAGCGCCGCACGGTTGACGTTGAACGGAATTTCCGTGATGACAAGCTGCTCGCGGTTGCCGCGAAGCTCCTCCGAGCCGACACGTCCGCGCAATTTCACGCTGCCCTTGCCGGTCGTGAAATAATTTTTGATGCCCGCGACGCCGCAAATCATGCCGCCCGTCGGAAAGTCTGGGCCTTTGATGTGCTTCATCAACTGCGCGATGGTGATCTCCGGGTTGTCAATCTGCGCACAAATGCCGTCCACGACTTCGCCGAGATTGTGCGGCGGCATATTCGTGGCCATGCCGACGGCGATGCCCGTGCCGCCGTTGACGAGCAGATTTGGGAATGCGGCGGGAAAAACTGTCGGCTCGGTCATGCGCTCGTCATAGTTCGGGACAAAATCCACCGTGTCCCGGTCCATGTCCTCCATAAGCGCCGCGCCGAGATGCGTGAGCCGCGCCTCGGTGTAACGCATGGCCGCGGGCGGATCGTCTTCAATGGAACCGAAATTGCCCTTGCCGTCCACGAGCCGCTCGCGCATCGCCCACGGCTGTGCCATGTGAACGAGCGTCGGATAAATCACCGCTTCGCCGTGCGGATGGTAATTGCCGCTCGTGTCACCGCAGATCTTCGCGCATTTGTAAGGCTTGCGTCCGGGAAACAGCGACAGCTCGTGCATCGCGTAAAGGATGCGGCGTTGCGAAGGTTTCAAGCCGTCGCGCACATCGGGCAGCGCGCGCGAGATGATCACGGACATTGAATAATCAAGGAACGAATTTTTGATCTCGTCCGCGACATTGATCTTCGCAATCTTCTCGTTTGCGGCGAACAGCGGCGTGTTGCTCACCGGCAAATCATTCGACTCTTTTGATTTTTTTTCGTCAGGCATTTTGGAAATGAATTAAATTTTCAACGGCAATTTTTCTGGAAACACCGGCACGTGAATCAATCGCGCCGCCGCGTGCATTCGCGCGTCCGTCGTGCAGAGCGGAAATTCCTGCGCCAAATCACACGCGGCCAGGTGCAAGGCGTCCAGCGCGCGCAATGGCACTTGCGGATGGCAACCGTTCACCACCTGCGTCGCCTTGCGCAAAGTGCGACGGTTCAACTCGAACAATTCTAGAATTCCATCGTCAATCATTGCCGCAAATTTTGTTTCTGCCCGCGTGCGTTGCGCCGCAGTAATAAATGCAGCCCGCTCTTTTCCGCACAAAGCCGTTTTCACCTCGACAACGGCGAGTTCCGATGTCGTCAGCGGATGCCCTCGGAGTTCGCGTTCAAAAAACGCTGTCTCCAATTCGGGAGCCAGCAACTTCACCAGAATGCCCGTGTCGAGATACATGTCACCAGCCACGACCATCGCGGTCGGCGCGGACAAGTTCGTCCGCAAACGGCTCCTCGGTCTGCATCGGCATGGATTTCAAATGGTCACCCATGCCGGTGAAAACTTTGCGGGCCTTGCGCTTTTCCACCGGCGATAAAACTGCTTTCGGCTTGCCGTCGCTCGTAATTGTAATTTCGCGGCCGCTGGCAACCAAATCCAGCAGCGCCGACAAATGAGCCTTTGCCGAACGGACGCTGATGATTTCCCCAACGCCCGGCATCGTCGCCACTTCGCGCATGACCATTGGTTCCACTGTTTCCATTTTCATTTTCAAAGGCCGCATACGCCGCCTGTATAATGGTTTTTCTTTCTTCATGCGCCAATGTAGTCACATGTGACTACTTAGTCAATGTTTTTCCAATTTGTCTTTTCTTCAAACGTCCAGATTGCGCACGTTGAGCGCATTGTCCTCGATGAACTGGCGGCGCGGCTCCACTTCCTCGCCCATGAGCCGCGAAAACATTTCCTCGGCTTCGACCGCGTCGGTCAGGTCAATCCGCAACAGCTTGCGCACCACCGGATTCATCGTGGTCTCAAAAAGCTCCTTCGCATCCATTTCACCGAGCCCCTTGAAGCGGGTCATCTGGATGCCTTTTTTGCCGACGGCCTTCACGCTGTTCAATATTTCCGGAATGGAAAACAGCGGTGTCACGGTCGCCTTGTCGCCTTCGCCCTCGATCAATTCATACAGCGGCTTGTCCTGCGCGGCGTAATGATCAACCGCCAGGCCTTTCTTGGAAAGTTTGCCAAGCAGATCGGCGATGGCCTTGCTCTCAAGGTGCAAATCCGCTTCGACCGCGCGGCGCGTCTGGCTTTTTGGCTTGTCGGATTTTTCCTTCGAGTCGCCGTTGCTGTAAAGATCGGAATTCTTGTCCTTGAACTTTTGCACGTCGTCGAGGTCGTCAAAATAATGGACGGTCTCGTCGTTGCCCTCGCGGACCTTGATGATGAAAACCGGGAACGTGCCCTTCTTGGTGCGCTTCTCGACGTAATCGCCGAAATCGCCGCCCTGACGGCGGATGAACGTCGCGTATTTGTCGAGCGATTCGAGCAGCGTCAAAATTTCTTCGAGTTGCTTTGGTGCCAGTTCGCGTCCGTCCACGAGATTTTTCAACTTCACTTCCTCGACGCCGTTTTGCAGCAGGATTCGGTTAAGCTGCACGTCGTCGTCAATGTAATCAGTCTTTTTCTTGCGCGTGATGCTGTAGAGCGGCGGCTGCGCAATATAGACGTAGCCGTCCTTGATGAGCTTTGGCATCTGCCGGTAAAAAAACGTCAGCAGCAACGTGCGGATGTGCGAGCCGTCCACGTCGGCATCGGTCATGATGATGATTTTGTGATAGCGCAGCTTGGCGATGTCGAACGCGCCTTCGCCCTCGCCGTCGCCGATGCCTGTGCCGATGGCCGTGATCATCGTTCGGATTTCATTGTTCTGAAGAACTTTGTCGAGCCGCGCCTTCTCGACGTTGATCAGCTTGCCACGAATAGGCAAAATCGCCTGAAACTTCCGGTCGCGTCCCTGTTTCGCCGAGCCGCCGGCGGAATCACCCTCGACAATGTAAAGCTCCGTGTTCGCCGGGTCGCGGTCGGAACAATCCGCCAGCTTGCCGGGCAGCCCGCCGCCGGTCAGCGCGGATTTGCGAACCGCTTCGCGCGCTTTGCGGGCCGCCTCGCGGGCGCGCGCGGCGTTCAGCCCTTTGTCAATGATGCGTTTTGCAACCGGCGGGTTCGCGTCGAAATAAGTCATCAACCCCTCGTAAGTCACCGAACCGACAATTTTTTCCACTTCCGGTGAAAGCAATTTCACCTTGGTCTGCGATTCAAATTTCGGATCGCTGTGTTTGACTGAAATCACCGCCGTCAAACCTTCACGCACGTCGTCGCCAGTGATTTGCGGGTCCTTCTCCTTCAACAACTCGTTCGACTTCGCGTATTGATTGATGGCCCGCGTGACCGCGCTGCGAAAGCCGCTCAAATGCGCGCCGCCATCGGGATTGTAGACCGTGTTCGTGTAGCAGAGCACCTGGTCGTTGTAGCTGTCATTGTATTGCAGCACGACCTCGACGTGGACTTCGATTTTTTTCCCGTCCAAATCTTCCTGTGTCTCCTTGCGGAACGAAATCGGCTTTGGATGCAGCGGCTCCTTGCTCTTGTTAAGCTGCTTCACAAACTGCTCAATGCCGTCACGATAAAAAAAACTCTCCGGCTTTCGCCCGCTCTGCCGTTCGTCGGTGAAAACAATTTCCAAACCCGAATTCAAAAACGCCAGTTCGCGCAATCTTTGGGCGATGATGTCCGCCTTGAATTCCGTCGTGTCGCGGAAGATTTCCGGATCCGGCTTGAAGGTGATCAACGTGCCGGTATTTTTCGCCTTGCCGATGACGTGAAGTTTTTTGATCGTTTTGCCGCGCTCAAATTCCATCTGATGCACTTCGCCGCCGCGCGAGACTTCCACCTCAAACCATTCGCTCACCGCGTTCACGCATTTCGCGCCGACGCCATGTGTGCCGCCGGAAAATTTATAGCCGCCCTGTCCATATTTACCACCGGAGTGCAGCGTCGTGAGAACCAGTTCAACGCCGGGAATTTTATATTGCGGATGGATGTCTACCGGAATCCCGCGCCCGTTGTCGTGAATCGAAATCGAGCCGTCCACGTGGATCGTCACTTCGATTTTATCGCAATGGCCGGCCAGATGTTCGTCCACCGAATTGTCCAAAACCTCGCTCACGCAATGATGCAGCGCGCGTTCATCCGTGCCGCCGATATACATGCCGGGCTTCTTGCGGACGGCTTCGAGCCCTTCCAGTTTGCCGAGTTGCGCGGAGCCGTAACTGCCTTTCACCGCGCCTGCGGGAACAATTTTTTCTTCGGATGAATCAGAATTTTTCGCCATAAAATCGAGTCGCGCCAACGCCATTTTTCCACGCCGGACGATGACAAAAATTGTAAAAAAACCGCCCGTTTCACACAACGTTTTTTTATGGAATTTTTGACAAAAAAACACCATTAGTTGTGCGGATTTCACTTGACCGGCGGATATATTGTGGCGCTGCCGGAAGCGAAAAATCTCGCTTTTTGTGTTTGCCAATTCTATTTTCTGCGAATGGCTTTTGCTGAAAATTCATTGTCGCATCCCGATCAATTTGTCCGCCGCCACATCGGCCCGAACGCGAAGGAAACGGGCGAAATGCAGGCGCTGCTGGGCTTCAAGAACCTCGACGAACTTGCTGATGCCGCCGTGCCGAAAAAAATCCGGCTCGATAAAAAATTAAAACTGCCCGCCGCGAAAAGTGAATTTGAAGCGCTCGCGGAACTCAAAAAAATCGCCGGCGAAAACAAAGTGTTCCGCTCATTCATCGGCCAGGGCTATTACGATTGCATCACGCCGCCGGTGATCCAACGCAACGTCCTCGAAAATCCCGGCTGGCATACGCAATACACGCCGTATCAGGCCGAGATTTCGCAAGGCCGGCTCGAAGCGCTGCTGAATTTCCAGACAATGGTCACCGATCTGACAGCGCTCGACATCGCCAACGCCTCGCTGCTCGACGAAGCGACCGCCTGCGCCGAGGCGATGACGATGTCGCATCGGCTGAAAGCCGCAGACGGGCGAAATGTTTTCTTCGTCTCCGAAGCTTGTCATCCGCAAAACATCGAGGTCGTCCGCACGCGCGGCGCGGCGCTTGGTGTCGAAGTTGTCGTCGGCAATCACGAAACCTTTGCGTTCAGCGACAGAATCTTTGGCGCGTTGGTTCAATATCCCGACACGTTCGGCGTGATTTACGATTACTCCGGCTTCGCGGTAAAAGCCCATGCCGCCGGCGCGATGCTGACCGTCGCCACAGATTTGCTCGCGCTCACGCTCATCAAGCCGCCGGGCGAATTTGGCGCGGACATTGCCGTCGGCAGCGCTCAACGTTTCGGTGTGCCGCTCGGCTACGGCGGACCGCACGCGGCATTCTTTGCCACGCGCGACGAATTCAAACGCCAGATGCCCGGACGCATCGTGGGTGTTTCCAAGGATTCACGCGGCAAACCGGCGTTGCGCCTTGCGCTCGGCACGCGCGAGCAGCACATTCGCCGCGAGAAAGCCACGAGCAACATCTGCACCGCGCAGGCGCTGCTCGCAAACATGGCATCGCTTTATGCGTGCTATCATGGGCCGGATGGATTGAGAAAGATTGCAGATAAAATTCACAGATGCACAATATTGCTTGAAACGGTTCTCTTGAATTTAGGCTATAAACTCGGTGAAAAACCTTATTTCGACACGCTTAAAATTCATGGCGGCCCGATTACTACAAGAGAACTTTACGCACGCGCTCAAGCGAAGAATTTCAATCTACGAGACTGCGGCGCAGATTCAGTTTGCGTCTCGTTGGATGAAACTGTAGGCAAAGCGGAATTGTGGGCGTTGTCTGAGGTATTCACACCTGCTGACAATGTCGAATTGCCGGACTTTTTTGTGTGGGGCATGGGTTGTGCGGAAGAGTTAAACCGAGTTACTGGGGAAAACAAAATTTCGCTCGACTACGGTTCATTCAAACGCACTAGCAAATTCCTCCGACACCCCGTCTTCAACCGTTACCATAGCGAGACCGAAATGCTCCGCTACATCAAGCGGCTCGAATCGCGCGACCTGTCGCTCACGGCTTCGATGATTCCGCTCGGCTCCTGCACGATGAAGCTGAACGCGGCGGCGGAAATGATGCCGGTATCATGGCCGGAGTTTGCAAAAATTCATCCCTTTGCGCCGCTCGCGCAGGCACGCGGATACCAGATGCTTTTTCAATTGCTCGAAGATTGGCTCGCGGAAATCACCGGCTTCGCAGGAATTTCGTTGCAGCCGAATGCCGGTTCGCAGGGCGAATATACCGGGCTGCTCGTCATCCGCGCGTATCACGAATCGCGCGGCGAGGCGCATCGCAATGTCTGCATCATCCCGACATCCGCGCATGGCACGAATCCCGCCAGCGCGGCGATGGCCGGCATGAAAATCGTCGCCGTTGCCTGCGACAACAACGGCAACATTGACGTGGCTGATTTGCGCGCGAAAGCCGACGCGCACAAAAATGATCTGTCCTGCCTGATGGTGACGTATCCGAGCACGCACGGCGTTTTTGAAGAAACGATTCGCGAGATTTGCGAAACCATTCACGCAAACGGCGGCCAAGTTTATATGGACGGCGCGAACATGAACGCGCAGGTCGGGCTGACATCGCCGGGTTTCATCGGCGCGGATGTGTGCCATTTGAATCTGCACAAGACGTTTTGCATTCCGCATGGCGGCGGCGGTCCGGGCGTCGGACCGATTGGCGTGGCGAAACATCTCGTGCCTTTCCTGCCGAGCCATCCGGTGTTCACGTCGCGGCTGGGAAAAAATCATTCCAAGCAGCACATCGGTCCCGTTGCGGCCGCGCCGTGGGGCAACGCGGGCATTCTGCCGATTTCCTGGATGTATATCGCGATGATGGGCGCCGACGGCCTGACAGAGGCGACGAAATACGCCATCCTCAACGCGAATTACATCTCCAAGCGGCTGGAGAATTATTTCCCGACGCTTTATCGCAGCAACGGCCTTGTCGCGCACGAGTGCATTCTGGATTTGCGCGGCTTCCAGGCCACCACCGCCGAGGACGTGGCGAAGCGGCTGATGGATTACGGCTTTCACGCGCCGACACTGTCGTTCCCGGTCGCCGGCACGCTGATGGTCGAGCCGACCGAAAGCGAATCGAAATACGAACTGGACCGTTTCTGCGACGCGATGATTGCCATCCACGCCGAAATGACCGCCGTGGAAAACGGCAACGCCGACGCGAAGAACAATCTGCTCAAGAACGCGCCGCACACGGCCGACCAAATTGCGAGCGACAATTGGAACCGGCCCTATTCGCGCGAACAGGCGGCGTTTCCGGCGAAGGATTTGCACGACTACAAATTCTGGCCGCACGTCAGCCGCGTGGACAACGTCTTTGGCGACCGCAACCCGGTCTGCTCCTGCGCGGGGATGGAGAATTATCCGTAACAACGGAAACGTTTATGGCAGCGCTACCATTCTTGGGGTGTGATCAAGTGAAGTCGCAAACAAGAGTTCGTAGTTGATATGTTGGCGGCTTTGCGCCTTTGCGTTAAATCCCGGCCAGCTTGGGCGCGAACCCCTGTCCCGCGTCTGCGGGATCTGGAAAACCGACCGTCGCCACCGCGCCGACCAGACTTGATTAGACTTCCGCTAGGTCAAAAGTTGTAGCAAGTCCTGAAAACCAATCAGTGATTTGCTTAAATGCGGCGGAATTTGGCGAGAATATGTCACCCGGTCTTCCATTTGATGTGCTCCATGCCCAGCGAAGGCCCGTATTAGGGTCGGATTTACAAACCGCAGCCAGAAAACTTCGCATCCTCAATTTTGAAAGTTTAGCAATGTCCCGATCTTCTGCTTTATTGCACTTAATGAGTTCACCAGCGCATTTCAGTTGGTCAGAATAATTTTTGTTGCAGCCTCTAAGCAAAGACTTTCCAGACAACCCGAATCATTGTCCCACGGGATCATCAATACGCACAGAAAGGGTAAATTGGGCGTTGTTACGATTTCGCGCGGTTTTTTGGGAACCGCAAATCCAGCGGTCTGGATTTGATCTTGGACGTTTTTGAATGCTCCTTTGGGATCGCCGTCATTATCTGCAACAACGATTATCGCTTTGCGTTGTTCATCCGGACTGGCGCTGCTCTCGGCAACTAGACCTGTAAGAATTCGTGCGAATTTATCTTTACCGCCACAGCTTGGGTGAAAATCAAATTTCCCCGCGAGGCTTGAAGATTCGAACACTTTTTCCAAAAAACTTTTGTCTTCGACGCCTTCGTAAAGAATTATTGGGTTATGCCCCGTCGCTGGCCAACGAGGACATTGATGCCACCGCCGTCCAGAATTTGACCACCAAAATCAGCGAGGCGGATGATTTGATTTTTCAAGCCACCGGCGGCAAGTCCGGCAAGAAAATCCTCACGAAAACCGAGCAGGGTCTCAAGAACACGCTGGTTGCCCAAATCCAGGCCATCCAGAAGCGCGCCAAGCGCAAATACGGGGCCAAGGATCCGAACCGCGCCAAGTATTTCATCGGGCAGGACATCGAAAGCAATCACGGCCTGCTCAACAGCGCCGCCGATGCCATCGGCAAAACGCTGGCGACGGACACGCTGCCCGGCGTCAAGCCCGCCACCATCACGGATTTGCAGACGGCGGCGACCAATTTCAAGACCGGTGTGGGCGCGCAAAGCAGCGGCAAAAGCGACACCGGCGCGGCTTTCAAGGCGCTGGACGCCAAAATGACGGAAGTGGCCGCAGTTCGCCGGGATTTTCAACTGGCCGCCGACACGGTCTGGCCCGCCGGCATTCCGGCCAACGCCCCCATCCGCGCGGAATTCAAACTGCCGCCGAATCGCGCGATGAAGTAGAAACCAGTCCAGGCGCCGCATCCGACAACTTGAAGCGTTGGAGGAAAATTCAAACCTCCAACGCTTTATCGCTTTAACGCTTCACCCAAATCTTTTATCCTCATCCTATGGAACGATTGCCCGGTTTCCGCGATTTTTATCCCGAACCTATTCCGCACACCGATTTGTGGAGCGCCGACGCGCGCCAATTCATCTTTGAAAAATGGCGCACGGTCGCGCGCCGCTACAATTTCCGCGAATACGACGGCCCGCCGCTGGAGCCGCTGGAATTGTTCACGACCAAGAGCGGCGATGAAATCGTCGGGCAGCTCTACAATTTCACGGACAAGGGCGAGCGCGCCGTGGCGTTGCGGCCGGAAATGACGCCGACGCTCGCGCGCATGGTCGCCGCGCACGAGCGCAATTATAAAAAGCCGGTCAAGTGGTTCGCCATCCCGCAATTGTTCCGCTACGAACGCCAGCAGAAGGGCCGGTTGCGCGAGCATTTCCAGTTCAACGCCGACATCATCGGCGAAACGGACGCGGCGGCGGACGCGGAGTTGATTGCGCTATTGATTGACACACTGCGCGCGTTTGGTTTGACGGAAAAGGATTTCGTCATCCGCTTGAGCAGCCGCAATGCGTGGGCGGAATTTTATAAAAGCCGAAAGCGGAAGGCGGAAAACGGCGAATACGAGTTTTTCCAGATTGTGGACAAGCTGGAGCGGGTCGCGCCGGAGGAATCGGAAAAAAAACTGGCCGCGCTCGGATTTTCGCTGGCGGAGGTGAACGAGTTCATCGAATCGGGCAAGCCGACCGCCGAACTGGAAAGTATTTTGAAAAATCTCGCCGCGCGCGGGTTGAAGGATTTTGTGAAGGTGGATTATCACGTCATCCGCGGGCTGGCATATTACACCGGCGTGGTGTTCGAGGCGTTTGACGCCACGGGCGAGTTTCGCGCCATCGCGGGCGGCGGGCGCTACGACAATCTGGTCAAGCTCATCAGCGGCGGCAAGGTGGATTTGCCCGCGCTCGGCTTTGGGATGGGCGACGTGGTGCTGCTGGAATTGCTCAAGGCGAGAAAATTGCTGCCGATGTTTGATTCGCACGCGGATGTTTTTGTTTTGATTGAAGATGAGAGCCTGCGCCCGGAATCGCTGAAGCTGGTGCAGGATTTGCGCGCGGCGGGATTTGCCGTCGAGTATTCGCTCACGGCGGCCAAGCCGGACAAGCAATTCAAACGCGCGCAGGAGTTGAAAGTTTCGTTCACTGCAAAACTGGAAAGCGACGCTTACGTTTGCATCCGCAATTTGAAAACGCGGAATGAAATTGTCACCGGTTTTGCCGACGCGGCGAACCATTTGTCGCGCCGTGGCTGAAACGGTCAGGCATCGAGCCGGGCGCGCACGATCTGGGCGAGCTTGAGGGGATTGAACGGCTTGGCGAGAAAGTTCACGCCTTCTTCCAGCGGAAAATCCAGACCGACCACGTCGGCGCTGTAGCCGCTGGCGTAAATGACCTTGAGACCGGGTTTTTCCTGACGCAATCTTTCGGAAAGTTCGCGGCCGTTGACGCCGTCGGGCATGACCATGTCGGTCAGGAGCAGTTGAATTTCATCGCGGTGCTGCTTCCAGATTTCCATTGCCTGAACGCCATTGCGGGCTTGAAGGACGCGATAGCCCAGTTTGGCCAGAGCGTTGTTCACCAACGCGCGCACGGCTGGTTCGTCCTCGGCCAGAAGAATGGTTTCCTTGCCGCCCGGCGTGGCCGGTTGCGTCTCCGGCTCGGCTTCCTGCTGGCTGGTTTTTTCCGAATAAGGCAGGTAAATGCGGAAGGTGGTGCCTTTGCCGACTCCACTCTCGACGTTGATCCAGCCTTGATGCTGTTGGACGATGCCATAGACGGTGGCGAGTCCCAAACCGGTGCCCTTGCCAACGCCTTTGGTGGTAAAAAACGGCTCGAAAATCCGCGGCATCACTTCCGGCGGAATGCCGGCGCCGGAATCGCTCACGGTCAGGCAAACAAAATTTCCGGAACGGGCCTGCGGCGACAGGGCGGCCACGAACGGATTGATTTCCACGATGGCAGTCTGGATGACGAGCTGGCCGCCCTTGGGCATGGCATCGCGCGAGTTGACCACAAGATTCATCAGGACCTGTTCCACCATGCTGACATCGGCATGAATCATGGCGGGCCGGGGAGCGCACTCAATTTGAATGGCGACGTCTTCGCCCACGATGCGTTGCAGCATCCGGGTCATGTTGGACACCACCTCGTTCAGGTCAAAGGTGACGGCATGCATCCGTTGCCGGCGGCTGAAGGCGAGCAACTGGCGCGTCAGATTGGCCGCGCGGGCGGATGCCTGCCGGATTTCCGTGATGGAGTCGCGCAATTCGCTGGTCAGGGCCGCGCTGAATTCCATGAGCGACACGTGTCCTTGAATGATGGTCAGGATGTTGTTGAAGTCGTGGGCGATGCCACCGGACAATTGCCCGACAGCCTCCATTTTCTGCACCTGGCGAAGCTGCTCTTCCAAACGTTTGCGTTCGGTGATGTCTTCGTAGCTTCCCAGAATGCCAATGACCCGGCCGTCCTTGTCATACAACGGCGCCTTGCTGGTGAACAATGTTTTTTGCCCTCCGTTGACGTCCCTTTGAGGTTCTTCGTAATTCAGTTTCGGTTGGCCGGACTCCATGACCTGACGGTCGTCGGCGTGATAACGCTCGGCCATTTCCGTCGAGGTGATGTCGAAGTCGGTTTTGCCGATGATCTGGTCGGGATCGGAAAAGCCACAGTCCTTTGCGAGCGGCTTGTTGCAGCCCAGATAAACGCCGTTTCGATCCTTCCAGAAAATGCGGGTCGGGATCGTGTCCAAAATCGCGCGCAGCATTTGCTGGGATTTGAACAATTCCTCTTCCGCCCGTTTGCGCGCCGTGATGTCGAATTGGATTCCCTGCGAACCAATGACCTGGCCATCGGGGCCAAAGACCGGCGATTTCACGACATGAAAATATTCAGTGGTTCCATCGGGCTGGAGATAAGCTTCCTCAAGCTCGATGGATTTGCCAGTGCGCAGAATCAATTCATGGTGATCTTCTCCCTGAATCCGCGTCGCTTGCCGCGCCGGCGGGATGAGGCCGGCGCTTCTGCAAGACGATTCATAAGCGGCAAGTTCCGCGGGGGTTTTGCCCAGCACTTGCTCCGGGGTCAGGTTTTTAAGCCGGCAAAACATGGTGTTGACGAAAACGTAGCGGCCTTCGTAATCCTTGCGGAAAACGCTGGCGGGCAGATGCTCGACAAACGAATGATAAAGCGCCTGCGAGGTAAGCAATTCATCCTCCATTCGCTTGCGGGCGGTGACGTTTCGGATGATGACGACGATCTGGTTCTTGGACAGTGGAACCAGCCGGGCTTCGTAAAAATTTTTCCGGCTCTGCAACGTCAGGGAATACTCAATCGTCACCGGCAATTTTTTGGCAACGACCTGCCGGATGGCCTCTTTGAATTGCCGGCCAATTTGCCGGAACGGGAGGCTTTGAATTTTTTTGCCGATTAATTCCTGCGCCGGTCGCAGCAGATCGTCCGCCGTGCCGGCCTTAAAATCGAGAATTGTGCCCTGATCATCCAGCCGGAACAGCAAATCGGGCATGGCCTGAAAAATAGCGCGCATCTCGGCGTTGGCCTGGTACAGTTCCTCCGAGCTTAAGACCAGCGAACGCTCGTTCAACTCGCGCTGAACGTCGAAATCGCGATAAACGTCACTGACCGCGCAAAGAAATTCGCGCCATGACGGCGCGTCGGGCAACTCATTGCTGAAATAACGTTTGAGTTGCCGGCGCAGCAGGCTGTGCATCTCTTCCATGTCAAATTTCTGAAAATGAGGTGATGGTCATGGTTTCGTTGTGAAGTTCGCAATTGCCGCCCGCCCGAACCGGCGCGATTTCGCCGTAGGAATAAAACCCGGTCACCATCACGCGGGAACCCAGGGCTTCGCGCACGGCTTCCACTTCTTCTTCGATTCTTTGCTTCAAGACGAACCGGCGACCGCAACAACTCACCAAAATGGAAAGTTGCGATTGGAAGTCCAGCAGGCTTTTCAAGCTCTCCCTGGCCGCCAGCCGTGTTCCCTGGATCAAATCCTCGACATGGCCCACCATGAATCGGGCATAGATGCCTTCCGGCACGTTGCCGGCAAACGTGATGCTTTGCTCCGCTTCGTTCACACCGATAAGCGCCCTCAGCACGCGCTGCTTGCCGATGCAAAGCTCCAGGGGAAACATTTTCCCGCTCGACGGCAGTTCGCGGGCATGAGCGCCCAAGTATTTTTTGTATAACGCCAGCGCCGGACGGTGGTCAATTTCGTAGAGCACGTTCTGTTTCGACTTGGTGATCAGCCGGTCGGGGCCAAAAGGTTCCCAGCCGCCGATGGCCGACATGCCGACGCGCAGCCGGTCGCCGTAAAATCCCAGCGCCACCGCCGCTGATTCCTCCGGTTCGCCATCGCACCAGACGTGCGTGGTTTGCATGCGGCCGCCGTCGCTGGCGCATCCGCCCGAAGTACTCACGCTGCGCGGCAGGGAGGAATTGATCCCGTTGACCAGCTCGCTCGCATTCACCTTCAAACCTTCCGACAACACGAAGACGTGGCGCAAGCCGTTTGGATCAAATTGACGAGCCAACCGTTTGCCCGCTTCAAAACTCCGTGCGGGACTTTCTATGCGCGTTTGCGCCGTGGCCACTTTTGTCAGCTCGAAAGCAATCGCGGTGAGCGCGATGGTTTCATCCTCAACGCCGCCGGGCTGGATTTCCCCGGCCGTGCTGCATCCAAACATATGCGCGTTTGGATAAGCCTTGCGGACGGTTTCGAGACAGCGGGATTGTTTCAATGATTTAGCGCCGCCGAAGAGAAGAACAACTTGGGCGGCAGCACCCAAAGTTCCTGCGGACGGCAACGGTTCCCAGCCTTTTTCCGCAGACCACTGGCACTGTTCGGTTTTCATAAACAATTCCCCGGGTTCGTCTGAAACCCCAGGCTGAAACGGGCTGATCCAAATTTAAAAATAAAGCAATTTCCGCACCGCAATTGCCGATTAATAATCAAGTTGCCCGTCACCGTTTGCTGGCAATACTATATCGGCATCGGACACTTGAGTTTAACCTTTTTTTGCTGTTTTCAAAACCGATTTTGGCATCGAACTCTTGGACATCTGCCATGACGGACAAGACATTTTCAAATCGCATCGTCGCACTGGAAGGCGACATTACAAAACAGCGCGTGGACGCGATTGTGAACGCCGCCAACACGACGCTGCTCGGCGGCGGCGGCGTGGACGGGGCGATTCACCATGCCGCCGGTCTGGAATTGCTGGCCGAATGTCGGGCACTCGGCGGCTGCGCGACCGGCCAGGCCAAAATCACGCGCGGCTACAAACTGCCTGCCAAATGGGTCATTCACACCGTCGGTCCCATTTGGCGTGGCGGCCATCACGGCGAGGATGAATTGCTGGCGAGTTGTTACCGGAGCTGTTTTGCGCTCGTCAAACAGCACGGAATCAAGACCGTGGCATTTTCGTCCATCAGTACCGGCGCGTATGGCTTTCCGATGGAACGCGCGACGCAGATTGCCGTGCGCGAGACAAAAAGTTTTCTGGAACGAAATCCGCCGGTGGAAAAAGTAACTCTGGTCTGCTTCGGCGCGGGCGCGCTGGAAATTCACAAGGCCGCGCTGCGGGAACGCTGCAAATGAAAACGGCGGGACTTTTGCCCCGCCTTTCTGAAATTTGATTTGTGGAATTATTTTGCCGCCGGCTCCGCAACTTCCTTTTCCTTCTTTTCATTGACCAGTGTCGCGCCTTTGCCGAGGCGTTTGCGGAGATAAGTCAGCTTGGCTCGGCGCACCGAACCATGGCGCTCGACTTCAATCTTGTCCACGCGCGGCGAATGGAGCGGGAAAATGCGCTCGACGCCTTCGCCGTAACTGATGCGGCGGACGGTGAACGTCTCATTCAAGCCCGCGCCGCGTTTGCCGATGACGACGCCTGAAAAAATCTGGATGCGCTCCTTGTCGCCTTCGACGACTTTGGTATGCACTTTCACCGAATCGCCAACGCCGAATTTCGGGTCGTCCTTGCGAAACTGCTCCGATTCAATTTTTTTCAACAATGCCTGGTTCATATTAAATTCAACTTTAGTTTTTAATTCCCAATTTTTAGTGGCAGCGTTTTCAATTCAAAACTCAACACCAAAAAATTCACAATTTATTTCAGCAAATCCGGTCTTTGTTCTTTTGTCCGCGATTTCGCCTGCCCGCGCCGCCATTTTTCAATTTCGGCGTGATTGCCGGAAACCAAAACATCCGGCACTTTCATTCCGCGAAATTCCGCGGGCCGCGTGTATTGCGGATATTCCAGCAATCCCTGGCTGAACGATTCGTCGCGCGAACTTTCATCGTCGCCCAGCACGCCGGGCAACAGCCGTGTTACCGCGTCAATCACCACCATCGCGGGCAGCGCGCCGTTCGTCAGCACGTAATCACCAATGGACAACTCACCGTCTGCCAGTGTTTCCCGCACGCGCTCGTCAAAGCCTTCGTAATGGCCGGTGACGAGCAACAAATCTTTTTGTTCCGCCAGTTCGCGCGCGATCTGCTGGCTGAACTTTCGTCCCGCCGGTGAAAGCAAAACCACTTTCGTTTTTTCGCGCCGCAAACTTTCGACCGCTTCAAACAGCGGCTCCGGTTTCAGCAACATTCCCGGCCCGCCGCCAAACGGTTTGTCGTCCACTGTCCGATGCCGGTCATGCGTCCAATCGCGCAGGTTGTGGATTTTCAAATCCAGCAGGCCCTTTTTGCGCGCGCGCTGGATGATGCTTTCATCGAGCGGCCCGGCGAACATCGCCGGAAACAAAGTGAGCACGTCAATTTTCATTTCGCACTCATCCTCGTTCTCATCGTCATTCTCATTCTCAAATTCAGTCTATAAACACGAGGATGACGGTGAGAATGATTATTTTTTGTCCTCAACAATCTCCACCGCGCACCGCAAACCTTTTTTCGCGCTACCGGCCAAAAGCAGGGAGCGAATCGCATTGATCGTTGCACCCTGCCGCCCGATGATTTTGCCCACGTCCGACGGGTCGAGGCGCAATTCATAAATCGTCATGCCTGTGCGTTCCACCGGCGTGACGCTTACCGCCTCGGGTTTTTGCACGAGCCCTTTGACGACGTATTCGAGGAACTCTTGCATGGCGTGGAAAATCAAGCCACCGCCGGAGCCACCGCCGCCTTGGCCGCCTTTTTGATAAAGCTGGCGACGGTTTCGCTCGGCTGCGCGCCTTTGCTGATCCAATACTGCGCACGGTCCAGTTTGAGCGTGAAATTATCGCCCTTTTTCAGCGGGTTATAAATGCCAATTTCCTCAATAAACTTGCCGTCACGCGGGCTGCGACCATCGGCCACGACAATTCGGAAAGCCGGCGTGTTTTTGGTACCGACCCGTTTCATGCGAATTTTTACAGACATAAATTTTTCAAAAGAGCGCGGAAAGTATCATTTGTGCATAAATTTGCAAGCCTAGATTTTGGAAAGAAAAGCGACCTTGTTTGACAGGCCAAGGGCGATTCGCCGCCAAGGGGCCGGTCCGGACATGCGCAATTAAGATTGCCACGAACGCGCGGAGGCTTAAATTGTCCAAGTTCAAATGAAAATTTCATTGCCCATTTTTGCTTTGACGCTGCTGGCGTTTTTCAGCGCGCCAGCACAGGATGTCAGTGTGGAGGTTGTTATGAACCAGGATGAGTTTCTGCCGAACGAATCAGTGCCGGTGGAAGTGCGCATCACAAACCTTTCCGGCCAGACGCTGCATCTGGGCGCGGACCCGAACTGGCTGACGTTCGACGTGGAATCAGCGGATGGCTTCGTAGTCGTCAAATACGCCGACGTGCCGGTCATGGGCGCGTTTGATCTGCCTTCGTCGCAGATGGCGACCAAGCGCGTGGATTTGCAGCCGTATTTTGATCTGACGCAACGCGGACGTTACCGCATCGTCGCGACGGTGCATATCAAGGCTTGGGGTGCGCAGGTTGTGAGTCCGCCAGAAAGTTTCGACGTGATCAGCGGCGCGAAATTATGGTCGCAGGATTTCGGCGTGCCCGAGCCTGCCAGCATGACGAACGTCCCGCCGGAAGTCCGGGAATACACGCTGGAGGAGGCGAATTATCTGCACTCGCAACCGGAGTTGTATGTAAAGGTGACCGATGCATCGGAATCGCACGTTTTCAGGGTGGTTCCGATAGGCCCGATGATTTCATTCAGCCATCCGGAGATGCAACTGGACCGTTTTTCCAACCTGCATGTGATCTGGCAGTTTGGCGCAAAGGCTTTCGATTATTCGGTGGTGAATCCCAACGGCGTTGTCATCCATCAGGCAGTCTATGATTATTTCGACACGCGCCCGCGACTCGGTGTGGACAACGCCGGCAACGTGGTGGTGGTCGGCGGCGTGCCCCGTGTCAACCCCGCCAGTTTGCCGGTCGTAGAAACGCCGGATGAATTGCCATTTTCCACCAACCAATGACGTGGGGGTCATTGCATCAGGTCCTGGCGCGAGGTGATTTGCGCCTCCATTTGCTTGACAATCATCGTGGCGCGCGTCACTGCGGTGTCTTGGGTTTCGCCGAAGAAAGATTTTAGCCGGACCCACACGGCGGCCATCGGAATGCCATTGCGGTCGCGGAACGGCAAAATAACCGCGACGGTGCCCGGACCGCGGCCAAACGAAACCGTGCCGTCCGTAATTGCGGCTTTTTCCCCGTCGGTGCCGGGCTGGCCGATTTCCTTTTCATCCTTGCTGCCGATAATGTGCGGCCGGCCTTGGTCATCGAGCGCGAAAATCCGCAGTCCCAAAATGCGCGGCTCCTTGGCCATGATGTTTTGCACGAGCATCTGCGCCGCCGGCACGAGCGGTTTGTAAGTAATGGTGGTATTTCCAAAATAAGTCACGGCATCTGACATCGTCCAAAAGCCGATCTTTCCTTCAGGGAACGTATTTGGGGTTTCAATGGCCGGCAAAGTGGTGTCGTCCAGCGAGCAATTGATTTGATCGCCTTCACATTGCACCGTCAGCGTGTGCCACACGTTCGTGGAAATGTTCATGTCCAGCGGGGCGGAAGGATCGGCAAACTGGCCGTTCACAACTTTGTAAAAGCGCAGGTTGTGCCCCAGCGCGCTCGCTCGGAAAACGTAAAAATTCGATTCATTTTGGTAACGAAAGACAATGCCCGCCATTTGCTCCGCGACGCCGCTGACAATTTTGAACCGCGTGGCCAGCGTGAAATCCTTGAACGTCTCGCCGTTGTAAATCAGCATGGGAAACCGGTTGTCAGTCGGATCCTGGCTCAATTGCGCGAGCACACCCTGGCGCATGACGGCGGGCGCCTGTGGCGTCAGCGGCGTGAACGCCGAGGGCACTGCATCCATGATAATCTTCCAGTCGCCCGGCTGGCCGCCGCCCGCCAGCGCGCTGTGAAAGCCGGACGGCGTCTGGCCGGCCGGGAAATCGTCGAAATCAAATTTGATTTCGGCGCCGAAAGCAGACGCGGCAAACACAAGGCAGAGGCAGAAAAACAATTTTCGCATTCCGCACAACCTAACAAAAAAGAGCCGGGCGACAAGCATTTGCGCCCGGTTCTCATTATAATCTTGCGCTTAATCGTAATCCTCCGGTTTGAACGGATTCTGATTAAGAATTTGAATTATTTCCAAATCATGTCCGCGACAGTGCGGCCCGCCGGAATGAACGGCAGCACGTGCTCGCTGTAAGGCGTCATCACGTCGAGGACGTAAGGCGTTTTCGCGTCGAGCATTTTCTGTAGGGCGGCGCGCAAATCCTTTTTGAACATCACGCGCTCGCCCGGCACACCGAACGAATTGCACACGCGGACGTAGTCGGGATAAATCTCCGCGCGATGGTCGGGGTCGCCAAGATATGTATGGCCGCGATTGCCGGCGTAAAACTTGTCCTCCCATTGGACCACCATGCCGAGGTGCTGGTTGTTCAAAATAATCGCCTTCGCGGCAATCTTTTCGACATGCGCAGTCGCGAGCTCCTGGATATTCATCAAAAACGAGCCGTCGCCGTCTATGTCAATGACCTCCTTGTCGGGGAGTGCGACCTTGATGCCGAGCGCCGCCGGAAATCCAAAACCCATCGAGCCGAGTCCGCCGCTGGTAATGAACTGGCGCGGGTATTTGTATTTGAACCACTGTCCGGCCCACATTTGATGCTGGCCGACGCCGGTGGTGATGAACGCTTCGCCGTTCGTAAGTTCGTAAAGCATCTCGATGACCATTTGTGGAAGGATCACCTGTTCCTCGTGTCCCTGCATATGGTCTTTCATGTGGTCGCTGCCGGCGATTTCGCTGGTGATTTTGTAGGCGAACGGCGCTTTTTGTTTCCATTCGGCAATTTGTTCGAGCCAGGCGGTGTGCTTTTTCGTGAGCGGACGTTTTGCAATCATCGCGTTGAGCCGCGTGAGCGCGTCCTTGATGTCGCCGACCGCGGGTAGATGTGCGCGGCGATTTTTATTTAATTCCGACGCGTCAATGTCCAAATGAACAATCGTGCCGTGCTTGCAAAATTCCTCGAACTTGCCGGTCACGCGGTCGTCGAAGCGCACGCCAAACGCGAGCAGCAAATCCGCGCCGTCTTTGAGCTTCACCATCGGGTCGTTGAAGGATTTGCGATGCTCGTATTCGCCGTTGACCGCCCAATTCGCGAACGCCGCGCCGTGCATGCCGAGCCAGCGCAACGACAGCGGATGCGTTTCCGGAAAGGCGCCAATGCCCATGATGGTTGTCGTTACGGGAATGTTCGCGGCCTCGGCGAATTTTCTCAACGCCTCCGCCGCTCCGCTGGAAATGATGCCGCCGCCGCAGTAAATCACCGGGCGCTCGGCCTTTTCAATCAAGCCCATGATTTCGTTGAGCGCGACCTCGTCCGCGCGCAAATCGGGCTGCGTGTAACCGGGCAAACCTTTTTTGATTTGCTCCAAGGTCGGCCAGACCGGCTGTGTTTTTTGCTGCTGAATGTTTTTTGGCACGTCGATCACGACCGGGCCGGGGCGGCCGGTTTGCGCGATGTAAAACGCCTCCTTCACGATGCGCGGAATATCGTTCACGTCCGTGACCAGATAGCTGTGCTTCACAATCGGCAGCGTGACGCCGATGATGTCGGTCTCCTGAAACGCGCCGCGGCCAATCATGTTTTGGTTCACCTGGCCGGTGATGGCGATGAGCGGGCAGGAATCCATGTAGGCGTCGGCGATGGCGGTGACGAGATTGGTCGCGCCCGGCCCGCTGGTGCCCATGCACACGCCAGCCTTGCCCGTCGCGCGGGCGTAGCCTTCGGCGGCAAACGAACCGCCCTGTTCGTGGCGCGGAAGAATCGTGCGGATTTTGGAATGCGTGAGCGACTGGTGGATTTCCATGCTCGCGCCGCCGGGATAGGCGAAAATCACTTCGACGCCTTCGCGTTCGAGTGCCTCGACTAAAATGTCGCGGCCGAACATCGCGGGGCCTACTTCGGCGCGGGGCGCGGTTGAAGTTTTTGGTTGCCGCGCCGAAGCCGTTTTCGTCGCGGATTTGGTTTCAGTTGTTTTGCTCATAATTTCATTTTGAGATTAAGAGTAAGATTAGGATTGCGATTAAGAAATCGGTTTCGTGGCCAATTCTTAATCATAATCTTTCTCGTAATCTTAATCATTTTCGTTGGCGGCTGATGGCGCGGATTAAAGCAAAAACCCGCGACCATTGCGAGCCGCGGGTTCTTGTTAAATTTGTTTCAGTTCAACAAGCGCCAACGGCGTCGGCGACTACGACGACAACCAAGTTAACGGCTTGTAAAACGTTTTTCAACATTGCGGGTTTAGTTTAACTCAATTATCGGCCGGGTCAAGCACCAGATTTAGCCAATTTTAAACCTTTTTTTGCTCCACCTCGGCGATGTATTTGCGCGTGGCGGCAGGCAGTTCATTCCAAATCCAGAGCGCGAGGCCGCCGCCGATGACGGCAAACGGCATGATAAAAACCGGCCACCAATGCCAGTCGCGCGGGATGAAATGGAGATAAGGAACAAACCGTCCGCTCGCGGGCGCATTTTTGTCCGGAACCAAAAAACCGATGCAGATGGATTGCAGTCCGCTTCCGAGGTAGGCGAAGCCGTCCACGATGCCGGAACAGGTCGCGGTGGCCTTGCGCCCGCCGAAGTCCGTCGCCGCCGTGCCGGACATTAGCGACGTGATGCCGATGGACGACATGACAATCAACACCGACGACCAGCCGACAACGAGTGGCGCGGAAAAAAGAAACACGGCAATGAAAATTGACAGAAGCAAAACCAGGCCGCAAAGCATTGCCGCCGGCGGGCCGCGGCGTGACTGAAACACCCGGTCTGAAATGATTCCGCCGGTGAAGCCGCCAATGATTCCAAAAACACAGATGAACCAGCCCCAATGTTGCGCGAAAAATTCCGCGCCGGTTTGTGTCACGCCTTTGCTGAATGGCAGATACCAGGTCCAAATGCTGTAGCGGAAAATGCCGGAGGTCAGTTCGACGCAGGCGATAAAAATCATCAGGCGGCTCGCAAAAATTTTCTTCAGCAGATCGAGCACGGAAAATTCCACATGCATCTGGCCGGACGAGGCGTCGCAGGTGTCGAGATGCGGAAAGCCGGCCTGCTCCGGCACATCCTTGATGAGCCACCAATCCACCAGCAGCCAGAAAATTAAAATGATGGCCGGAACGAAAAAGACCGCCCACGTCGCATCCACGGTCGAGCCGGCGGACTGGAAAATTCTTTTCAGGAAACCGTCCGGCTCGCCGGCCTTGGTCATGGAAACAATCGCGCCGCTCCAATCGAAGGCGAAATATGCGCCGGCGGAAATGAACGTCCCGAAAATCGCGCCGAAGACGCCGCGCTCCCGGACATGAAACCAATAGGCCTTGACCTTGATGATGGACATCGCGCCGTAGCTTTGGAAATACATGTTGATGGCGTAAATCAATGAAAAGGCGATGACGACGTTGACCTTCCAATGTTTGGCGATGATGAGCCAGGTGAGGATGCCCAGCGCAATGTTGGCCAGCGACGCGCCGAGCGCGGCAATCATGATGCCATTTTTGCCGCCGATTTTTTTGTCAATGAGCGGGCCGTTGACCAGAAATGAGAGCGCGTAAGTCCATGTGCCGGCGGCGAAAATGACTCCGAAATCCTGGTTGGACATGAGCGGACCGAGCGCACCCTGGGCGACATTTAAATTGTAGCGCCCCATGCAGAGGAAGGCGTAGGTCATGCCGAGCGGCAGCCAGTTGATGAAGCGGCGCGTGACAAACCAGCCGCCGTGCCGCAACGGGTTGCTCACAAAATAAGCAACAATCACCGCCGTGAGGCACAACGCGATGGTGATTGGGTAAATATCCATTTTGGACGCGTGCCAGCAAACCAGAGCGGCGCGCGGCGGTCAAAGAATTTTGTGTGACAAAAAGGCCACGGAAGTTTTCTGTGGCCTCGTAAAAATAAATATTACTTTTGAAGCTATTCGGTTTTGGATTTCTTTTCAGCGTTATGGGCTTTTGCCGGCTTCTCGCCTTTGGCGGCTCGTGGCTTTTTCTCTTCGGGAGCGGCTTCCGCTTTCTCGCCTTCAGCGTGTTTGCCGTGGCCGCGTTTCTCCGTGCGGAGCCTCTTGCCTTCATCCGGTTTAGCCTCGGCGGCAGCTTCCACTGGCGCGGCAACCGGCGTCAAACTTTCCACACGCACTTTGAGCGTGCTTTTGACCTCGGGATGCAAATGTAATTTGATTTCGTGCTCGCCGAGCGTCTTGAGCGCGTGTTCGAGGTGGATTTTCTTTTTGTCGAGCGTGATGTCGAACTGATGCTTCAACTCGTCGGCAATCATGCCCGCCGTGACTGAGCCGAACATTTTGCCGTCTTCGCCGGCCTTGACCTTGACAACGCAGATCAACTTTTGCACGCCCTTGGCGAGTTCGCTCATGCTGTTAAACTCATGCGCCTCGCGTTCGGCACGGCGTTTTTTGAGCGCTTCGATTTGTTTTTTGTTGGCGGCGGTCAGCGGAATCGCGAACCGCTGCGGGAAAAGATAATTACGCGCGTAGCCGGCGGCGACGCGGACTTGATCGGATTCACCGCCGAGGCCGACGATGTTGTGGGTGAGGATGACTTCAGTTTTTGGCATACGAAAAATTTGAAATTGCTGCGGTTGAAAATCAAAATGGAACATCGTCGTGTTCGGGCGGCGCGTCGCCTTCGACCGGTTCGGGCGCGGGGGCGGAACCTGCGGCTGGACGTGAACGCGGGGCCGCAGGTGCGTCTCCGCCTTCGCCGCGACCGCCGGAATCCAGAAATTGAAACGTCTCCAACACGACGCCGAGCTTGCTTTTTTTCTGGCCGGATTGTTTGTCTTCCCAGGTATCGTAGCGCAGCCGGCCTTCAATCAAAATCGGGCGGCCCTTTTTAAGATATTGGCCGATGACTTCGGCGGTTTTGCCGAAGGCGTCCACGTCCACAAACGTGACTTCCTCCTTCATCTCGCCGGATTCGCTTTTCCATTTGCGGTTGCAGGCAATGCCGAGGCGCGCGATGGCCGTGCCTTTGGGCGTGTAACGCAGTTCCGGATCGCGGGTCAGGTTTCCCGCGAGAATGACTTTGTTGAAGCTGGCCATGATGATTGAGGGTTGAGGGTTTTATTTTGCCGGTTTCGGTTCGGGCGATTCGGTGAACAGCACGCGGAAAACCTCGTCGTTCAGTCCGAACTTTTGCCGCAACTGCGCGACAATCGCCGGCGTGCCGTTGAAAATGATGTTCGCATAAAAGCCGGCGTTGTGGCGTTTGTCAGCCACGCGCGCAAAATGTTTGCGGTCCATTTTTTGCACCGTCTCGACCTTGCCGCCCGCCGCGGAAATTTCGGCGGAGATTTTGTCGAGCGCGTCCTTCACACCTTCTTCTTTTGCCGTCGTGTTCAGGATGAACAAGCCTTCGTATCGTTTCACTTTTTGTTTTCTTCGTTTTCGGAGTCAATGACTCCATTCAATTGCATTGCGTTTTTAATTCCCGCATCCAGCCAGGTTTCAACCTGATTGGCCGCCCGTTCCAAAACTCTCTCCAGCAGTCCGTCCTCGGCGGAATCAAATCGGCCGAGAACGTAATCCGTAATTTCCCGCGAGCCGTCCGCGCGCCCGATTCCCATTTTCAGCCGCGCAAACTCGCGCGAGGCCAGATGCTGTTCGATGGACTCCAGTCCATGATGCCCGCCGCTGCTGCCGCCCGCGCGCAACCGGACCGTGCCCAGCGGCAAATCCGCGTCGTCCACGGCAACCAGCACATTTCCCAGCGGCAACTGGTAAAAACTTTTCAGCGCACCGACGCTTTCGCCGCTCAAATTCATGAACGTTTGCGGTTCGCACAGCAAAATCCGTTTGACCCCGCGTTCGGCCTTCGCGATTCGCGCGCGAAATTTTCTTTCGTTTGCCCAACCGCACTTCCATTTCGCCGCCAGTTTTTCGGCGAGCAGAAAACCGGCATTGTGGCGGGTCTGCGCGTATTCCGCGCCCGGATTTCCCAAGCCCACGATGAGAAAAACATTTTCCATGCGCGGGGAAAGTCCCGCAAGGCGGGACCGCAAAAATCATTTCTTTTTCTCGGCGGCCTTGGCTTCCGGCTTGGCCTCGGCTTTTTTCTCCGCGCCTTTTTCGGCTTTCGCGTCGCCCTTGGCCGGAGCTTTTTCGCCTGACTTGCCGGCAGGCGCCGCACCCTCTTCGCCTTCTTCTTTCTTTTCCTTCGTCATTTCGACGTCGCCGGCGGCTTTGGTGGCTTCGGGTGTGACCACTTCTTCCTCGGCGCGCGGCGGGGCGACGGAGACGACCGGGATGTTTTTGTCGCCCAAAATTTCCACACCTTCCGGCGGTTTGATGTCACTGATGTGAATCGTTTTGTTGAGCTCGAGCTGGCTGACATCCACGGTGATTTGCTCCGGTAAATCCTTGGGCAGGCAGCGGACCTTCAATTTGAACAAGACGTGCTCGAGCACGCCGCCGCTGTTTTTGACGCCAGCTGCTTCGCCGGTGGTTTCGACGGGAACCAAGACGATCACTTTTTCATTTTCGGCAACTTCATGGAAATCCACATGCAGGACTTTTCCATCAACCGGATGGTGCTGGATTTCTTGCACGAGCGCGAGCCGTTTGGAACGCGCATCGTTTTCAACGGACAAATCCACGAGCAGGTTTTCCGAAACGGAATGATGGATGAGGTCGCCGATTTCCTTCGCGCTGATTTCGAGGTTTTGCGGCTTGGCCTGTCGGCCGTAAATGATGGCGGGCACGCGGCCGTTCGCGCGCAATTGTTTGACCTGGCCGCGGCGCGTTTGCGCGCGCGGAAATGCTTTCAACGGAACTGATTTCATTTTCTTAAATTAAATTGTTACGGCCGGCGCTAACTGGTGCGCCCGCCTTTGAACTCAAAGAGCGAATTGACCGACGAATTGCTGTTGATTCGCTTGATCGCTTCGCCCAAAAGTCCCGCCACTGACAGCGTGGTAATTTTCACACCGTCAATTGGCGGGCGTTGGACTGTATCAGTTGTTATCAATTCGTCAATCATTGATTTTCGCAATCTTTGGATGCCCGTTTCGCCCAAAATCGCGTGCGAGACACAGGCCAGAATCTGTTTCGCGCCCTTTTTCTTCAACAAACACGCGGCTTCCGTCAACGTGCCCGCCGTTTCCGTCAAATCATCCACGAGCAAAATGTTCTTCCCCTTGATGTCGCCGATGACCGCCATGCTTTCCACGTCCGTCGCGCTTTTGCGCCGTTTGGCGACGATGGCCAGCCCCGCTTCGAGCACCTGCGAATACGCGTGCGCCATTTTCAAGCCGCCGGTGTCCGGGCTGACGACGACGAGGTTGGTCAATTTTTTCTTCTTCAAATATTCATACATCACCGGCGCGGCATAGAGATGATCCACCGGGATGTCAAAAAACCCCTGAATCTGCTGCGCGTGCAAATCCATCGTCAGGATCCGGTTTGCGCCGGCGGCCACCAGCAGGTTCGCGACCAGCTTGGCCGTGATGGGAACGCGCGGCTGGTCTTTCCGGTCCTGCCGCGCGTAGCCGTAAAAGGGCAGGACGGCGGTGATTCTTTTTGCGCTCGCGCGGCGCAGTGCGTCCATCATGATGAACAACTCCATCAAATTGTGATTGGTCGGCGGCGGCGTGGGCTGGACGACAAAAACCTCCTCGCCGCGGACGTTCTCCTCGATTTTCACGAACGTCTCGCCGTCGGGAAACGGCTTGATGGTGCATTTGCCAAGTTCGAAGTTGATGGACTTGCAAATGGCCCGCGCCAAAGGCTCGTTCGCTGTGCCGCTGAAAATTTTCACGTTTTGTTAAATTCAGGTAAAAAGAAAAACCGCCGCTGTCGGCGGAGGAAAATACCGCGTAACTTTAACAACGAACAAACTTGGCGCAAGCCGATTTTACTCACAACATTCCGCCATGCGTTATCGCGTTTTGGGAAAGACAAATTTGCGCGTCTCCGTCATCGGCGTCGGCACTTGGCAGTTTGGCGGCGAATGGGGGCACGATTTTTCACAGGCCGAAGCCGACGCCATCCTCGATGCGGCGGCGGAGCAGGGGATCAATTTGATTGATACCGCCGAATGTTACGGGCCGGAGCACCTTTCCGAAAGGCTCGTCGGCGATTATTTGTCGCGCCGCGACCGCTCGCGCTGGATTGTCACCACGAAATTCGGCCACCGCTTCAAAAGTTTCATGGCGCGCGATGATGATTTCTCCGCCGCCGGCGCACAAAAGCAATTAGAAGAGTCGCTCAAGGCGCTACGCGTTGAGGTAATTGACCTTTACCAGTTTCATTCCGGTTCAGATAAATTTTTTCAGAACGAGGAGCTTTGGAATTTTCTCACTGGGCAGAAAAGCGCCGGCAAAGTCCGGCACCTTGGCGTTTCGATTTTGCAGAAGGGCAGCGAACTTCAGGCGCGCGAAGCCGCCAAATTTGGCGTGGAAGCCTTGCAGGTTTTTTACAACCGGCTGGATCGCCGCGCCGAGGAAATTTATTTTCCACACGCGGAGAAAAACAATCTCGGCATTCTCGCCCGCGTGCCGCTGGCCAGCGGTTTGCTCTCCGGCAAATACAAGCCCGGTGCGAGTTTTCCGGCCAACGACGTCCGCTCGCAATTCGACGCCGAAAAAATGAAACGCGATTTGGCCGAGGTTGAAAGATTGCAATGCGAGGAAGTTCCGCCTGGCGTGCCGATGGCGAAATGGGCGATGGCTTGGTGCCTGAAAAATCCGATCGTGACCACGCTCATCCCCGGTTGCAAAACCCCCGAACAGGTCAAGGCCAACGCTGCCGCCGCCGAACTGGTTGCGGAATGATTTTCCATGCGCCCGCTCATTCAAGAAATTCAAACTACGCATACGCCGGAATCGCTCGTCGGGCAATTGCGGAGCGTGGAGTGCGGGGCGCGGAACATCGTCTTGCTGCGGAGCAATGCCTTTGATTCATCAACCGGACGTTATTCATTTGCAGCGGCAAATCCTTTCTTAACATTTCGCTCCTTCGGCTCGCGGTGTGAAATTATTTCCGGCCGCTCTCAACATTCAACATTCAACTCTCAGCTTCGCTTCGGCAATCCGTGGCACATTCTCGATGCGCTCATGGCGCAATTTGAACTGCTCGACGAAATTGACCTGCCGTTTCCGCTCGGCGGCTGTTTTGGATTCTGGGGCTACGATTTGAAAAATTTCACCGAGCCGAAACTGCCGCGCCGCGCCGTCAACGATTTGGAATTGCCCGACTGCCACGTCGGTTTTTACGACAGCCTTGTCGTTTTCGACCATCAGCTCGGGAAAGTTTTCATCGTTTCCACCGGCTTGGCCGACGACGGCTCGCGCAGCGAAATGAAAGCGCGAGAACAAGTGGAGTTCTGGGTGGAAAAATTTTCGCGCAAAGACGCAGAGACGCAAAACCCGGAATTTCTTCGCGACTTTGCAGCTTTGCGTGAGGTTTCTTCAAATCTTTCACGCGCCGATTTCATTGCCGCCGTTCAACGCGCGCAGACATATATCCGCGCCGGCGACATTTACCAGGTCAACCTGTCGCAGCGGCTGGCGGCGCAGAGCAAAATGTCCGGCTGGGAATTTTTTCAGAGGTTGAGCGCCATTTCGCCCGCACCCTTTTCCGCGTTTTTGGATTGCGGCGATTTTCAAATTGTCTCGTCGTCGCCGGAACAATTTTTGCGCATGAGCGGCAACCACATCGTTACGCGCCCGATCAAGGGCACGCGCCCGCGCGATACCGACCCGACGCGCGACGCGCAGCTCGCCTACGAACTCCAAACCAGCGCCAAGGAACTCGCCGAACTGGTGATGATCACCGATTTGCTGCGGAACGATTTGGGCAAGGTCTGCGAATTCGGCTCCGTGCAGACGCCGGAACTGGCGAAGCTGGAAAAATTCGCGCAAGTGCAGCACTTGGTTTCGACGGTTGAAGGCCGGCTGCGGAAAGACGTCACGCATTTTGCCGCGTTCGCGTCGTGTTTTCCCGGCGGCAGCATCACCGGCGCGCCGAAATTCCGTGCGATGGAAATCATTGACGAGCTGGAGCCGGTTTCACGCGGACCTTACTGCGGCGCGATTGGCTATCTCGGCTTCAACCGCGAGAGCCAGTTGAGCATCACGATTCGCGCGGCGATTTGCGCGCGGGAAAAAATCTATTTCAACGTCGGCGCGGGCATTGTAGCCGATTCAAATCCCGAAGCCGAATACGAGGAAACGCTGGCGAAAGCCGCCGGTTTTCTGGCGGCGTTGAACGTCGCGGAGCGACAAGTGGAAATTAGCCAGCCACAACGTGGCTGGTTGCCAGTTGAATAAATTCATTTTCTAGAAATGATGCTGGTTGAATTAACCGTTGATTACCATCGGACATCATCAACGTAAACCGGCCCTTCATATTTCGCCGGCGCGCCGCCCGCCAGCACCCTGACGCCGACAACCCAAACCCGGGAAGAATCGAACTGTTGATCCACCGAGCCGGTGTCCGGTTTGCCGAGGCCGACCGTGAGCGAAAGTTGCGTCCATTGCCCTTCGACGATGTTGCTCAACGAGCCATATTCGCTGTGCCATTGGTCGTCCTTCACAAAAAGTTGCCAACTGCTGGGATTGCCTTCCTCACTGCCAGCGGCGACAGGCGCATAGATCCAAGCGGTGATGGTGCGCCCCGTCAAGTTCTCCGGTTGAGAGGCTGGGTTCAAATAAGCCCACGCCTCGCCGGCACTATTATGGACATCTCCGCCTATGAGATTGAGCGACATTTTCAAGGAGTATTGCCCATCCTTTGCTTGTTCGCTGGAAATTGAAACTGCCGAGCAGGCTTCGGAACCGGGATAAGTTTGAGCCTTCCAACTCAACACACCGTCTTCAAAGTTGAAGCCTTCATGTATTGGCGGGCTTGCCACATACGTTTTGCAAATGTTGAGCACGACACAACCCGTGGTTGCAGCCAAGAGAATGAGTGTGCCTGTAGTGATAGTGAATTTTACTTTTGACCATGCCATAAGTTTCAATGCTCCATTTACAAGGGTTAAGGTTGAAGCCGCAGCAATAGACCCTTTTACAATCGCTGCGGCAGTCACGGTTTTTGCCAGCAGTGCCGGCGCGGCTTGAACGGAGTTGGCCGAAATCGCCCCGGCAATAATTGCGGCCGTCGAAACCACGCCACGCTTGGAAAAGTATTTCCGCAATTTTTCCAGAGCGCGAGCCACGCGCTTGCGGGCGGTGTCTTCGCCCGTGCCCAATTTGTTTCCGACTTCCGCCAGTGATTTGTTTTCAAAAAATCGCAGCAGCACGGCCTGCCGATCTTTTTCGCCGAGACGCGCCAGCGCTTCGTCCAGCAGCGGGGACATTTGATTCCAGATTTCATCGTTTGCGGCGGCTTGAAATTGATTTTGCATTTGAAACTCCTTTTCAATGATGGCCATCCGCGCGGTCTGTCTGGCGCGGTCGCGGATTTGCGCGAGCGCGGCGAAACGCGTCGTTTTGAAAAGCCAGCCGGTCAAAACGGTCTTGTCTGAAATGCGTGCGGCCTTTTGCGCGAGGATAATAAAAACCGCCTGCGTGATTTCCCCGGCCAGATGCGGGTCGCGAACTTGCCGCAGCGCCGCCGAATAAACGAAGCCGACGCGCCGCGAAACGAGTTCGGCAAAGGCGGCTTCGGAATTGTGCGCGGCGTATTCGCGGAGCAGAGCGGGGTCGTCCAAGTCGGTCATGCATCTATAAATGCCGGTTTTTGCAGAAACCGGACAATCTTTTTTGCTGGAATTCAGGCTTTGGCCTGTTTTGGCGGATAAACTGGAGCTTGAATTCCAATCTTTTGGAAACTGGCGTTCCTAATGCCGTCTTGCTCGTCAAACCGTCAAAAACGCAGAATTCAGGGTTTTGAAGAATTGCAACGGCCTTCGTAACATTACGGAAGCCGGTACGGAATTTGCCGGATTTTAACGACTAATAAAACTTCGCCGGACACGCTAAAGCTTGAACTCCAACTTTTTAACTGGCGGATTTTTTGCGGTTCGGGTAATTGAAGGCCATTAGGAATGGGGTCATGCTCGTTTTTCTCAATGGACAATTTTTGCCCGAGGCGCAGGCCGTCGTGCCCGTTAACGACCGGGGTTTTTTGCTCGGCGACGGTTTGTTTGAAACGATGCGCGTCGTGGGCGGAAAACCATTCCGGTTCGCGCAACATCTGGAGCGCATGGCGCGCGGCGCGGAATTTTTGAAAATCAAGCTGCCGTTCAAGCCGAAGGAACTGGAAAAGTTCGCGCGGCAGCTCATCGAGGAAAACCAGCAGTCCGAGGCGATTTTGCGCGTGACGCTGACGCGCGGGCCGGGCGAGCGCGGTTACGCCTTCACCGGCAAATGCAAGCCGACGCTGGTGATGACGCTGCACGCCGCTCCCCAAAGTCCGTTGGAATGGAGTTTAATCACGTCGTCGCTTCATATTCCGTCTGCCGATCTGCTGTCGTCGTTCAAGACCACGAGCAAAATTTTGCACGTCATGGCGCGCGCCGAGGCGACGGAAAAGGGCGCGGACGAGGCGCTGCTCGTCAACACGAACGGCGAAGTGGCCGAGACGACGAGCGGTAATTTGTTCTGGGTCTATAACGACAAAATCTGCACCGTGCCGACGGGCCGCGGCGTGTTGCCGGGCATCACGCGCGCGGTCGTTTTGGAAATCTGCCAGTCGCTCGGACTGCCGACGAACAAATGTGTCATCAAGCCGGAGGCGTTGAGATATTCCGAGGGAATTTTCATCACGCAAAGCGCGCTGGGCATCGTGCCCGTCTCGGTTTTTGACGGCGAGGCCGTCGCGCCGTCGCCGCTCGTGGATCAAATCGCGCAGGCTTACATTGAAGTGCTGATGAAAGGCTGAATTCGGAGGGACGAGCTTTGCAAGTCCCCAAAAAAACAGGGACTCGTGGAACCCGTCCCTCCGAAAAGGAGCAAAGACTTGCAACCTGAAGCCTGAAACCTGAAACTGGCCTCGTGGCTCGCCGTCCCAAACCGAAGTATCAATTGCCGCGCGAGCGAAGAAAACGCGGCCGTCATTTTGGCTGGCTGGTGGTTTTGATTCTGATGGCTGGCGCGGGTTGGTTTTTTTGGCCGCACAAGCCTGCTGGGAAAATCGTTCCGCCTAGACCGGCGATTTCCCGGGTGCAATCGCAACCGCTCGTTGTTTCGCGGCAAGCGCCGTCGGATTTTCCACGCCCGGTTCACGATGTTCTGGAGGCGCAAATCGCGCTGGCGCGGCGCGGGATTTCGCCCGGTTCGATTGACGCGGCAATCGGCTCGCAGACGCGCGAGGCAATTTTGGTTTTTCAACAAATCGAAAATCTGCCGCCGACGGAAAAGCTCGACGCGGACACGTGTGACCAATTGACGCTCGACGCGCCCATTTTGACGAACTATATCGTGACGACAAATGATTTGGCGCGCTTGCAGCCGCTCGGCAAAACGTGGCTGGCCAAATCACAGCAGAGCGCGCTGGATTACGAAACGGAACTGGAACTGGTCGCGGAAACGGCGCATTCGAATCCGCTGTTGATTAAAAAATTAAATCCGGGCGTGAACTGGACGAACATCGTCGCTGGAACCATTCTGCAAATTCCCGACGTGAATTATCCCGAACCGGCGGACAAGGCGGCATTTGTTGTCGTTCATTTGTCCGAAAGATTTCTGGAGGCGTTCGACGAAAACACAAATCTGCTGGCGCATTTTCCTTGTAGCATCGCGGCGCGTTTCGACAAGCGGCCGGTCGGCGAATTGCACGTCATCACCATCGCGGCGAATCCGAATTACACGGTGGATCCGGAGTTGTTTCCCGAATCGGAAGAATTGCAGGCCATCGGTCACAAATTGATCTTGCCGCCCGGCCCGAACAATCCGGTCGGCGTGGCGTGGATTGGTCTGGACAAGACGGGCTACGGCATTCACGGCACGCCGGTTCCCGAACTGGTCGGGCGGACGGAATCGCACGGCTGTTTCCGGCTGGCGAACTGGGACGCGGAGTATTTGATGAAACTGGCGTGGGTGGGAATGCCGGTGTTCGTCGAACCGTGACGAATTGTGCTTGCGCCGGGCCGGATTTTTGAATACAAACTAATCATTCCGACCTGACGACCGCACGTGCCGGGCCGCATAAGCTTCTGATCGAATAATGAATTTGTTTGGAATGCCGCACCGCAAGTGCCGATGAAAAATCCCGAAGATTCCCAACAGGAAAACGGCGCGCTGCAAAAATTGGATGAAGGGCATTTGCTGCGCACGCTGACTAATTTGTTGCCTGACGTCATTTCCGTCAAGGATCGCGATGGCCGGAACGTGTGGGTCAACCGCGCCAAGCTGGAGGAATTGGGCCTGCGCGATTTCAAGGACGCCATCGGCAAAACGGCGTTTGATTTTTTTGACCGCGCGACGGCGGAAAACTTCAAACGGGATGATGATCAATTGATTCAAACCGGCCAGCCGGTCGTGAACCGTCTGGAGAAAATCCTGCAGCCACACGGAACGACGCGCTGGCACCTGACCACGAAGGTTCCCTGGCGCGACCCGGACGGAAACATCATCGGTCTGATTTCCATCAGCCGCGACATCACGCAGCGGGTTGAGGTGGAAATCAGACTGGAAGAGGAGCGTAACTTGCTCCGCACGCTGGTTGACCACCTGCCCGATTGCATCTATGCCAAGGACGCGCAGGCCCGAAAAATCATGGCCAACCCGGCGGATTTGAAAAATCTCGGCTGCAAAACCGAGGCCGACGCGGTGGGTAAAACGGACTTCGATCTTTTCCCGCGGGAAATCGCCGGGGCATTTTTTGCCGACGACCAGTCCGTTTTGGCGGGACATTCCGTCATCAATCGCGAGGAAAAGGCGGTTCTACAGAACGGCGAAACGCGCTGGCTGCTCACCTCAAAAATTCCCTGGCGCGATGCCAAAGGCAAAATTATCGGCCTCGTCGGCATTGGGCGCGACATCACCGACCGGAAGAATCTCGAGGCGCAAATCGCCCAGGCGCAACGCATGGAAAGCATCGGACGGCTGGCGACCGGCATTGCACACGACCTCAACAATATTCTCGCGCCGATTTTGATTTCCATCGAGATGCTGCGCGACAAGCTTCAGGACGAGGACTATTTGAAAATGCTCGCCAAGGCCGAGGCCAGCGCGCATCGCGGCGCGGACATCATCAAGCAAATGCTATGGCTGGGCCGCGGATTGGCCAGCCAGCGCGCGCCGGTGGACTTGGAGCATATCATCAGTAACGTCGCGCAATTTGCCTCGGAAACTTTCAAAAAATCCATCAAGGTCCAGACGCAAATCGCGCCGGAACTTTGGACGATCACTGGCGACACGGCGCAATTGCATCAAGTGTTGCTGAACCTTTGCACCAATGCGCGCGATGCGATGCCGGATGGCGGCACGCTGACTCTCGGCGCGCATAACAGCAGCGTGGACGGAAATCGTTTTGTGGTTTTGGAAGTTGCGGACACCGGGATTGGCATCGCGCCTGAACTGCTCGAACGGATTTTCGAACCGTTTTTCACCACCAAGGAAGTCGGTCAAGGTTTGGGTTTGTCCTCCGCCGTGTCCATCGTCAAAAGCCATCACGGCTTTATCAAAGCGGAAAGCCAGCGCGGTCACGGCACCACATTCCGTGTGCATCTGCCTGCGCAAGCCTGAAGTGATTCCAAAAAAGTCCTGAAATTATCATTGCCGGAGCGAGCTGTTTGGTTTAGCAATGAGCAAACGTAGCAAAGGAAATTTATGAAAACTGGAATTATTCTTGCGGAACCGTCGGGCACGGCAATGGGCATGCTGATCGTGTTGGGCATTATCGTATTAATCGCCATCATCGGCATCGCTCTTGTGGCCGGCGGCTACAACAAACTCGTCACGCTGCGCAATCGTTACAAAAACGCCTACGCACAAATTGACGTCCAACTGAAGCGCCGCTACGACCTCATTCCCAATCTGGTCGAGACGGCCAAAGGTTACATCAAGCACGAGCGCGAAACGCTCGAAGCCGTCACGCAGGCGCGCAACATTGCCTACGCCGCGTCCAAAGCCGCCGCCGCCAATCCCGGCGACGCGGCTGCGATGAAAAATCTGACCGCCGCTGAAACCGGACTCGGCGGCACTTTGAGCCGCCTGATGATGGTTTCCGAAGCGTATCCCGATTTGAAGGCGAACCAAAACATGATGCAACTCACCGAGGAATTGACCTCGACGGAAAATAAGATTTCCTTCGCCCGGCAGGCTTACAACGATTCGGTCATGGCTTACAACACCGACCGCGAAGTGTTTCCGAGCAACCTGATTGCCGGCATGTTCAATTTTGGTCCGGCGGAATTGTTTGTCATAGACAAGCCGGAGCAGAAGGACGCGCCCAAGGTTTCGTTCTCGTGATTCGTTAGACAGTTGAATCGTTAAATCGGAAAACGGTTCGACGATTCACGATTTGACGATTCAACGAACATGGATTTCTTCGAGCGACAGGACAAAGCCAGAAAAAAAACGAAGTGGCTCGTCATTTATTTTGCGCTGGCTGTCGCCGCGATGATTGCCGCGATTTACGTTGCCGCGCTGCTGATTTTTTCCGGCGTGCAGGCACATCAGCAGTTTAACAACCAAGAGCAGCCGCAATTTTCCATTTGGAATTCACAGATTTTCATCGGCGTCAGCATCGCCACGCTCGCCATCGTCGGCATCGGCAGCATTTACAAAACGATGTCACTGTCCGCCGGCGGCAGCGCGGTCTCGGAAATGATGGGCGGACGCCTGTTGAATCCGAACTCGAACGATCCCGACGAACGCAAATTGCTCAACGTCGTCGAGGAAATGGCCATCGCGTCCGGGGTGCCGATGCCGCAGGTCTATGTCATGGACGAGGAGAGCGGCATCAACGCCTTTGCCGCCGGTCACAAACCCGGCGACGCCACCGTCACCGTAACGCGCGGCTGCATGAAAATTTTATCGCGCGACGAGTTGCAGGGCGTCATCGGCCACGAATTCAGCCACATTTTGAACGGCGATATGCGGCTGAATCTCCGGCTCATGGGAATCATTTTTGGAATTCTCTGCCTCGCCGTCATCGGAAGAGTTCTTTTATACACGGGTCGCGGCGGCGGGCGCGGGCGCGGCCAAAATCCGCTGCCGATTCTCGGACTTGTTTTGCTGCTCGTCGGCTACATCGGCGTTTTTTTTGGACGGCTGATTCAGGCCGCAGTCAGCCGACAACGCGAATTTCTTGCAGACGCTTCGTCTGTTCAATTCACGCGAAATCCCGGCGGCATCACCGGTGCGCTGAAAAAAATCGGCGGCCTCGGCGAAAACGGATCGCGCTTGAGCCACGCACATTCGGAAGAATTGTCGCACATGTTTTTCGGCAATGGCATCAGCGAGCCGTTCATCGGATTGCTCGAAACGCACCCGCCGCTGACCCAACGCATCCGCGCCTTTGAGCCGAATTTCGACGGGAATTTTCCCCCAGTTCGCTACGACGGAGACGGCCAGCAGCCGGGAGAAATTTCAAAACCGAAACGTCCGCCCATGCCCAATCTTTTCGGCACCGTGCTCGGCGGCACCATTCTCGCCTCGGGCGGCATGGATGAACCGCCGGTCATCAAACCGCATACTGTTCTGCCGAAACTCGGCAATCCCACGCCGCTGCACTTGAAATACGCCGAAGCGTTGCGCGCGTCGCTGCCGGAAAATGTCAAGACCTCCGCGCGCGAACCGCTCGGAGCCGCCGCGTTGATTTACGCGATGCTCTTGAGCAGCGACGAAAACCAGCGCACGACGCAAATCACCGAAATTGGCAAACGCTTTTCGCCGGACGTTTCCGAAAAAACCGCCGCGCTGTTCCCCGACGTCTCCCAAGCCGCCGCGCACGCGCATCTGCCGATGGTCAACCTCGCGCTCGGCGCGCTCAAACAATTGACCGCGGAACAGTATGATAGATTTTCACAAACGCTCGGCTGGCTCATCAACTTGGACGGCAAAGTCGAGCTGTTTGAATTCGTCCTCCAAAAAATCATCACGCATCACCTTGCGCCGCAATTCGGCAAGTTGCCGCGCACTGTGATTCAATTCTATTCCGTCAAACCGCTTGCGCCGGATTGCGCGGTTTTGCTCTCGGCGCTGGCCAATGTCGGCAGCAATGACGCCGCCGAAATTCAAAAGGCCTTCGAAACTGGTGCACCTTATTTGCGGGCGCCTGCCGGCGCGGATTTGCAATTGCTGCCGAAGGAAAATTGCGGCGTGAATCAAGTGGATGCCGCGCTCAACCGCCTCACCCAGGCGTCGCCGCTCATCAAAAAGAATTTGATTGAAGCCTGCGCCCACGTCGTTGGCGCGGACGGCGTGATTTTGGAAGCTGAAGCGGAATTGCTCCGCGCCATCGCCGACACGCTCGATTGCCCGATGCCGCCGTTCATGCCAGAAGCCGCGTGAATCATTCCCGCACGGCCGCGCCAAGATTCCGCTTGAATGCCTCGACAATTTTCGCATGCGCCGCGTTGACCTCGGCGTCGGTTAGGGTTTTTTCCGGCGAACGGTAAATGAAGGCGTAAGCCAGGCTCTTTTGCCCGTCGGGAATATTTTTACCGCGGAACACATCGAACAATTCCGCGCTTTCCAAATTCGCAGGTTTGGCCTGCTTCACCGCCTGCAAAATGGATTCGTGTGTCGTCGCTTCCGGCACGAGCATCGCCACGTCGCGGCGGATCGCCGGGAACTGCGGCAGTGGCTTGAACGATTTCGCCGGATTTCGCCGCGCGAGCAACTGGTCCAGAT
>Ga0335074_10000252_pt1 | contig 81843 bp, 65 predicted proteins | sample Lox_Sample_23_FD_206715 | JGI IMG/M metagenome (GOLD analysis project Ga0335074, IMG submission 206715) | Soil microbial communities from Loxahatchee National Wildlife Refuge, Florida, United States - Lox_Sample_2.3 | ecosystem: Environmental > Terrestrial > Soil > Wetlands | place: USA... | reverse complement strand
GCTCTTTTGAGCCTCCAAGGCTCGAGCCGATTCGGATGCGGTGGTACGACGGGGATAAAGCCCAGGTCGAACGCCAGTTGCCGTGTCTCATCTCCCTCATACGCACAGTCCATCAACAGGTGGCAGGACATCGGTAGCTCGGGGATCGAACGCAGCAGCGCTCGACCCTCCGGGGCATCCCCAGCCTGCCCAGGCGAGAGTGAGAACCCTATGGCGCATCGAGGACTCGCGGCAACCATATGAACTTTGGTGCTCCAGCCGCCTCTGGACTTTCCGATGGCTTGCGGTCCGTTTTTTTTAGAGCCCCGGTACCATCGGGATGCACCTTGACGATCGTGCTGTCCAGACTCACCGCCTCGATCTTGATGCGGATCAGTTGCTGGCGTTGCAGTTGCGCGAAGACTCTGTCGAGCACTCCGGCTTTGGACCAGCGATTCATGCGGGTATAGATCGTATGCCAGTTACCAAAACGCTTCGGCAGAGCTCGCCACTTGCAGCCGTTCTCGGCCACAAAGAGGATCGCGTTGATCACGTTGAGGTTCTCGTGCGACACGTTGCCGCGTTGCCGAGGCAGATGGGGCTCAATGCGAGCCAATTGTTCACGAGTGAGTTCCATCCCGTGAGCTTATCAAACATCTTTGATAGTGTTAACAGGCCCTAGCACGCGCCTAGGCGGCCCAGTAGAACGCGTCGAGGTCGGCACGATGAACGCGCTTGCGCCGAGCAATCGACGTTGCAACGGACTGATATGAGCGGCTTTGCGCAATGGTCAGGGTTTTGATGCGATCCCAAGCGGGCAATGCGGCTCCTTCTGGCTCCTTACGCATGGCGGTGGCCACATCCTTGTCGAGCGGCACCTCGAGATATGGAACCACCCGTTGAAGCTCGTATGCTTCGGCGAGCGGTACGGTGTATGCCACCGAGCGCATAAAGATGTTTAACGCCTTCCTCGCCGAGGCCCAGTTCTTCGCCCGCGGAGGAAAATAATCGACTAGCCGGTTCGTATGAGCATCTAGCCAGTTGGCGTAGAGGGCGCCGTTCATGCGCCGGAATTGGTTTAGCGACAACTCGGTGCAGTATTCTCGGGCGCATCGAATCACGTAACGGGCTCCTTGGTTGCGCAGCGCCGAGGAACTGATCATTGCATAGGCCGTGAAGCGTTGGAGTTTCCGCAAAAATTCGCGCTCTCGAGTTCCCACTAGTCCCGCCCCTCAACGGCTGTCCAGGTGAAGGCGCAGCGTACGCTATCTGCAGCGGGCCGGAAATGCAGCGCGCGCCTTTAGCGCGAGCCGGTGATCGGCCCCTCGCCGTTCCGCGGCCGCTAAAATCTAAGTCCCTCAATCCAGCACACGGTGTATTGGCTTGCTGATCGAGATCCCCGACGCGCTACGCTCTGAGCATGCGCCCTACGAGCCGCAGGCGATCGGCTCCGGACCGCCTGGCACCCGTCAACGCCCCGACCTGGCTCGTGGTACACAATGCGATCGGCTTCGTCCTGGAAAGCAGCAACCTCGCCCCAGGGGCCGAGCTGCGCTCAGCGCTCACGGCGGCGCGGCGTGCACGGATCGCGGCGGGCTGGACCGCGGATGAGATCGGCCCCTCGTGCGCCTTCTTCTTTGCCGCCCGGGGCGGCGTGCGCCTGATGATCGCGATCGAGCGGCAGCCGCCTCGAGATCCATTGACCTGCCGTGAGTGCGGATAAACCTTCCCTCCGCCGCATACTGTCCGCCAGAGAAGCGGACCTTCGTGGTTTGGAGCGCTATTCACGTTCACGACCAAGGCTGTGTGATAACCAACGCTCGGCATCGGTGATTGCGCTCGTCGCGATCGCCGCAGACGAAGAGGCTATGGCGGTCTCATTCGTGCACCGGCCCCTCGAAGAAACGGATTAAGTCTTGCGTTTGCGCTTCGCTGGTTTCCTGTGAACTACGCTCTGGGCAGCATCGGATGCTGTCGGGTTCTCAGGCGGCAGCTTCGATTTTTCGATGATGCATACGCAGCCGAACTCTTGTGTTTTCGATCCGGACTCGAGGAAAACGGTCGTCAGAAATCTCGCCGACCCCTGCTCAAGCCCAACAGACATTAGCCATTCAGTGGACGAACCGGTGCGCTTCGGACTCCTACTCCACGTCTTCCAGCGTTTTGTGTACTCCTCGGAAAGTTTAATCTCTCCCGCCGGCCCTTCAACAAAGCACGCATCGAAACGCAGTTCTTCGCGTCTGCTCAAACGTTCAAACTCCTCGGCGCTCACTCTGTAGAAAGGCGCACAGCAAGTCGCTCGTGCAAGAGCGACCCTGTCCACCATTGCGCGCATGTAAATACGGTTTTGGGTCTTCATCCCGCTCAAGAACTGCTCTTTGGAGATCCCCATGTCAAATTGAGCCCAATAGGTCAGCAGCAGCGAGATTTTGCCTATGATTATCTCGATCCAGGGGAAGTCGCGTTCTGCTACTTTCGGTGGTAAGCCGTGTGAGACAGCATCTCGGACATCCTTTATGAACTCGAACTCCTTGTGCTGAAGACCAATGATCGCGCCGATCTCTTTATCGGTGTCGCTCATCGCTCTCTTGAACCGATCTGCGAATGATGGCGCACGGTCTCCGAAGCTATCCGTGGCGAGCTCAGAGATCGCCTTAAGTTGATTGCGGTTTTGTGAGCCGAGAAGCTTGTAGAGATGCTTTTTGAACTTCTTAAGCCTAGCCCCAGTGGATGGCTTGATAACGGGATACGCTTTCGTGCGCAAATCTACGTATCTGTCCAAGAGGCTCACAAAGCCGACGAGTTTGTATTCCCAATATCCCTCGTAGCGCCACATGCCCACAAGCCTGCGCCACACATCTCTGCGCTCGTGCTCCCGATAGTACCTTTCCAGTATTGCTGGCCAACGTCCGTCCAGGACCTCCCTGCGCAGGAAGCACTGCAGCCAGACGTCGCCTGACAGGTCTCTAGGCCGCTGCCCGACGGACAGAAAGTAAAAGGCGTGTCCGTTTCCCGCCTTCGTAAAAATGTTGATGCTTACGATGGAGATCGGATATGCAATGAGCAGTGACAGGAGGGTATGGAGATCTAGCGCCTTCTCTCTAATGTCCTTTAGAGAAAAAAGGTTGCTTGCGGCTTCGAAGCTGAACACCACGCGTTCATGGACAATCCGATCCTCCCCGACGCGCTCGAGATCGCCATCGTAGTTGCTCGATAGCGTGAATTGACGTGTCCCCTCGGTCACGTCGGCCGAGAAATGATCGGTTCGTGCTGTCCAGGAAAGTTGCTTTCCGACCTCACCCTCAACGCGTTCCCACCGTAAGAACCATTCCGATATCTCGCTAAATTGGAGTTCTATCCGGCTGAAACGGGTCTCACTGAGATTGCCGTAAACCAGAAACTTCGGATAGAGGCTCCCCCCATAGACTCGGCAATCGCACAGCGTGAAGGTATATGCGCCGTCGGTCGCGACGACAAAGTCCAGGAGCTTCTTAGGGTCGAGCTTCGAGACTCTGCTGAATATGCCGCCGGCCGCAACTAGACCGAGCTTGCCCCCGAATCGTAGCTCAGCTTCCCCAAGATCACCCACCGTGCGGTGATGCAGCGTGACCTTGTGGGTCTGTTCTTTTGAAAATTTCATTGTGTTTCACCACCTACTTGAAGGTGTCGGACCCGCCCTAATTCGGGTCTTGTGGACAAGAGTCGAAGCCCGTAGCCTCCCCTCGAACCCTCGCAGTATGCCGCCGGTTCGGCCTCGGCGGTGTGTAATGACCAACCGTGCCTCGGCATGACGCTCATTCGCGGCGTGGCCGCTTTTGGGCCGCTTCAGTGAGTAGCCGATGCGACGCGAACATCTGCTACCGGTTCGGCGTTCTGTGTCGACGCGCGGCGGGCGACAGGCCTTGGGTGGTCGCAGCCTGCTGATCTACGGCGATGCCGTGCTGGCCGGAGCCTCGACCTGCATCCTTCAGTGCGTGCGTCCGCGTGCGAGCTTCTGCGCGAGCGCGGTCGTCTGCGCGAGCTTACGAATGGATTGCGTGACGCTCTCAACGTCTCCCGTCTCAATCACGTGGTTCAGCGCCTTGCAGTACGCAAGGATCGCGTTGTAGAACGCATCATGTGCGACCTGAAGGTCGTGCTCGGTGGCTTCTACGAGCTTCGTGTCGCGGTAGATCCTCCAAAGACTCGGCAGGGACATCACCTTCATTCTGCCTCGCTTCGTGCGCACTTGCCTCATTTGAATCCTCGCGCTGAGCTTGCTTGCGAATCTCAACTCCCGTCAGAAGAGGGATTCCTGATGGCCGCCTGAGGGCTCATCGTCCCCTGATTCTGCGGGATCCTCTTCCAACGGCGGCTCTGCCGCTCCCCGCCGGCACGGTGGGCAACGCCGGCGCACCGTGCCCAATCGATCGACGATCAGTGCACCCTGACACACCTCGCAGCGACCGAGCTCCAGTGTCGTGCGTTCGGCGAGTGCGAATACGAGGAGAATGAAGTGCTCCATGGTGAGCGTCGCGCCGCTGACGAGGTGCTGGTACAGCTCGAACGTGCGACACATGCGCTCGCCCAGGTCGAGTCCAGCAAGCACCGACTCCGGATGCTGGATCGGCTTCGAAGGGATCAACCCCATGCGGTAGGCAAGGCCTGCCAGTGCCGAGGCCTCACTGAGAAGAAGCGGCGAGCGAACGAAGCTCAGGGTGCGCGTGGGCGAGGGTCCGCGGCGGCGCTGCTTGAGCTTGAGGCTCCCCGCGTAGGACTGATAGAGGTTTCGCACACGCTCGCCGGTGAGTCCCGTCCAGATGCAGATCCAGCGCGTGCGCACCTCATGCTGGATCAGACGCTGCGCGAGGTGGATCCGGCGCAGATCCCGGGTGTAGCGATCCTCGGAGATGCGCATGTCTCACCGGCTCCTTATGTTCGTCCGGTTCCCGGCTTGCGCCTTTGCGGTCTTCGCCGGACCTGCAGCGTCGCATCCGGGGCCTGCGGCTCGGCCTCGTAACGAAACACTCCGATCCCGAGGCGCACGGTTGGCTCATCGCCTCGGCAAGCACGCTCAGCGCGGGCCATGAGAGCATCCATGCTGCGGGCAAAGTCGGTTCCGAGTCGATCGAGCCTGGCATCGATCTGCGCCAGTGCTCTCACCGGAATGCGCGGATTCTCCACGAGCCTGTCGAACCAGGCGCGTGCCTCGTGCGCCGGCAGGGCGTTGTGCTCGAGGTTGCGAAGCATCCCGAGGAGCGGCCGAAGATTTCTCGCGTGCACGGGAGCCCCCGTTCCGCGTATCAAGAGCGCCCGCGACCGCGGAATGTAGCGCGCGCCTTGGCGCTGCAACGCGTTGGCCTTGAGGAGGTAGCCGAGCACCGCTGTTGGGTCGAGCGAAGGATCGACGCGGCGGACGAGCGCGGCGAGCGACCGACCGCGGCCCCGCAGGGAAAGCGCAAGGGGCGTGCCATGGATATCGAGAAAGTCCGGGTCGGAGAACCACAGCGTCAATGCGTGCGGCGCATCGATCATCTCTCGGCTCTCACGGCGTCCCCGGCGGACGAGCGCATCGGGAATGCGCTGGCAGGCCTTGCGGAAGGCACTCGCAAGCTCTCCCGCCGAGAGCCCCGTACGGGCGAGCACCCTCACGAATCGGTCGATCGCCTCCAGGGCGAGTGCCGGAGTCGCATCATCGGTGCTCCGCCCGATGTTCCCTCGCCTCCCGGTTCGGCTCATCCGCGCCTCCCCCCTCGAGCGGCTCGAGATGCGCGCCCTTTGCGCCTGGCGGTGTGGCCGGTGACGAGCGGATCTTCGAATGCGATGACCGACACGCCCAGGTGTGTGGTCGGTTCCCTCCGCCCCCGCCGCTCCTTGCTGTACATGGCGGAGTCGGCGTGGCGAAGGAACTCGGTCGAGTATCGACGCAGGCGCACGTAGAATGCCGGCAGGTCGCGAACCGGGAAGCGCGGATTGAAGGCCGAGCGATCGGGAAGCCTGTCCTTGAGCTCACACGAGGCGTTGTGCTCAATCGTGCGCAAGATTCCCCGCAGGACATTGAAGAGAAAGAAGATCGTCTCCTCGCGCTCGCGCCCAAAGGATATGAAGCGCCCCACGGGCCGGTAGCGACGACCCTCTTGCCGGACCACACCGAGTTTGAGCAGCGTCGCAAGAACCGCGGCGGGGTCTGCCCGCGGCAGAAACCGACTCACGAGCGCTGTAATGGACCGATCGCCTGAGAATGGCAGGGCTCGAGGCAGGCCACTCGCATCGAGGAAGTCAGGATCGCGGTACCAGTGAGAGATCGCATGGCCATGATCGAAATCCGAGGCCGGCGCGAGCGGCCTGGGCGGTTTGGGCACACGCACGGCGCGGCAGATCTCGCCGAACTCCTCCGCAAGCGCGTTCGGGGCCTCCCCGCTCATCGCCAGGATCCTCGCGAGGCTCCCAAGAATCTCTTGGGTGTGGCGAGCGACCCGCGAACCCGGACGCGATGCCAAGCGCGCCGCCTTCGCGCGCCTCATCTGCGCAGGCTCCCCGAAACGGTTACGGACGCTCTCCACCACAAGATGTTCACGTTCGTGCTCTTGGCCTTGCGAGGTGACCTCGACGGTCAACGCCCCCGCCCTGCCGCTTGACGCCGCCTTCGGCGGGGCTGCACGCGCTCGCGCATCGCCTCGCCGGGCATCTGGCCGACCTGAGAGCTCTCCGCCTCCGGTGCACTTTCGAAGAAATAGATCCCCACCCCCAATCGAACGGCATCTCGGGCGCGCTCGCCTCTCGAGGCGAGCGTGTGCTGGGGATCATTGAGCGCATCGTCCATGGACTCGGCCGTCGCCTGTGCCTGCTGCTCGAGGTCCCGGATCAGCATCGGCACGAACTTGGGGTCGAGCTGTGCATTCACGACCCGGCGGGTGAGGAGCGGTCGGCTCGGGTTCTTGAGGTTGTGAAGGAGCGTTGCGCAGTGATCGGCGAGCTCCTCACCGACCGCAACCACCCCATCTGGGTCCCAGCGCACCGTCGCATAGGTGCGACTCACGGGCACCACTCTGCCATCGGCGGCCCTGCGGACCGCATGCACGCGGGTGAGCTCATCGAGGATCGCCGCGAAGCGCGGGTCGCCGCTGTAACGCTCACACAGGGAAGCAAAGGAGCGCCGCGCGCCCCGCTCCGGCAGGGCAGCGGGGTGGCCGAGCTCGTCCTGGAAGTCGGGGTCATTCCACCAGCCGGAGAGCACCCGCTCGGCGCGCTGCCGACCGCGATCGCTCATCTGGGGCGCTCCATCGCCGGCGGCCAAGAGAGCCGCGACCTCCACACGTGTCATCCCGGTCACGACCGCGATGCGGGTCACATTCGGACCGCGCGCCCCTCCGGCATCAGGGCCGCGATTGCGCGCCTCGCGCACGTAAGCGACCTTCACCAGCGACATGAACTCGCCCACCCCGATGCCCGCATCGAGCAGCAGCTTCACCAGAGGGCCCAGAAGCCGCAGCACCGCCGCCTGCACGGCACGCTTCAGTGACTCGCTCATCGCGGGCATCCGAACATGCATTCGAGCACGTTGTGCACGAGGGGCCTCCGCTTGTCAGCGGGTTCATTTTGATAGTAAGATATTTTACCTTCGTAGGAACCATATGTACACATAATTCCGGCCCTACACTCAGGCCGGGATCCAACTCTGGACAAGCCGATGCCTCTGATCGACGAGCATCCGCCCGATCCGTTGCAGGTCTTCCCTTTCACGGCGCTGACCGAGGTCAACGAGCGTTGCATCGAGCTCATCGTCAATGCGGCGCGCTCCGATGCGCGGCCGCCCTTCTCCCTCATTACTCCCCTGCGAGAGATACTGAGGAATTCAAGTCCCGCTATTCGTCGCAAGGCCGCGAGCCGATGCTATCTGCTCATCGATATGGAGCTTGCCGATCCTGAGTGGTGGCGGACAGTACTGCAACGGCCGGACAGGACCCCGCGGAGCGGACGCTGGGCGGACGGCTTCCCGCGACGCACGGCGGTCCCCCTCGCAAGAGCAACGCTGATGCTCGCCTGGCAGGGCGTCCGTACCGACACGGACGTGGCTTGTGCGGTCTTCGGTATGCACCGCAAGGTTGCCGAGGTCGTGAACTCGATGCAGCTGTCGGACATCGACCGAATCTCCGACCGCCATTTTCGGTGCACCAAGCCACGATGGGCAGATCGGCCGAGCATCTGGAGGGAGCTACTGTTATCCGCTCGAGCAGAAAAGCCGGCCGCCGCGCGTGATGTGAACCTGCACGCGCTGCGCCTCCTTGCCAACGATGGATGCCGTACATAGCGTTGTCCGTGGCCGATGACCTCAAGGACCGCTGACATCACGACAAATTGCCGGGCTATCTTTTCGCTTGTCATTTGGGCGCCTTGGGTGGCGTCGCGGCGTACTTGGGCATCAGATCCTCGAGCGCCTCGCGCCAAAATCCAGGCGGGCTGGATGTGAGGTTTTACTATCCTCGAGCGCCGTTGAGCTGTAATGGCACGGAGTATCCACGACGATTCGCTGCGCGGAAGCGCGGGCGTGAATCGACCGGCGAGGTGGACGAGAACGCGGGGGTGCATCGGCGGCGCCGGGCGTACCTCATAATGGTGGACGATATGGTTGCCGCTCTACCGACCTCTGTCGGCGTTCTGACCCGAAGCGCATTGGATCGCAAGCGACTCATCCAGAGGTCCGATCATGCGACATTCGTCTCCGGAATCGTGGTGACGGACTCCGTCTCTGATCGTTGACCGTGTACGGTATTCGCGTTAGAGAACTGCCGACGCCGGGACGATTTTGCCGACCGTTTCGGGGCGCTTTGAACCCGCCGGGCTGTTCTCATTCGCCTTGTCGATCATTGCGACGATGGCTTTGATTAACTCGGGGTCCCGTCCGCCGCCGGCCGCCTTTGCGGCCTCGAGCGGCGTGACACCCTCCGCATCGCTCACGTCGCCCTTGGCGCCGTGAGCAAGCAGGTACTGCACGACCCGCGTCCATCCCCATTGGATCGCGCCGTAGAGCGCTGTCTGTCCCTGGCGCTTCGTCATCGTGCTGAGCCTGCCGCTGCGGGCCGTCCACGAGCTGGTATCGGTTACCCGCGCATTGACGTCCGCGCCGGCCCTCAGAAGCAGACCCAGCGTACTCAAGACACGGGACTGGACGTCGCCTGCGTAGTTGCCGTGCGGATCGGGCAATGTCACACCCGTTCCGCCCCCTTGAACGCCCATGCCCGCAGCCGCCATCAGGGGTGTCACACCCATGACGTTCGGGAGGTCAACCACGGCTCCGTACGAGAGCAACAAGGTGAGCGCTTCGTTATCGTGCGAAATCGCTGCGCACAACAGCGGTGTCGCACCGGTCGTCAGCGTGTCGTCAGTGAACCGTCCAGTTGTCCCGCCGCGCCCCGGGCGGTGCATGTTCAGCTGGGGATTCGGATCAGCACCAGCGGCCAGCAGCATCTTTGCGATATCCAGGGCCGCTTTCCTGTCCCCTGGCGGCTCGAGGCCTGTGCCGCTATGTGGGAGTACGAACGAATGCATGTCGATTGCGACGTAGAGCGGCGTACGCCCCCACCAGTCCCGCGTGCGGGGATTGGCGCCCCGCTCCAACAGATACTTGGCGATATCGAAGCGGAAGTTATCGAGCGCGCTAATCAACGGTGTGATGCCCATGGGAGTCGGCATGTTCACGTCCGCGCCGCCCATGACCAGAGCCTGCACGCATCCTAGACAGTCGCCGCGGATCGCATAGAGCAGCGGTGTGAGACCACCCGCGGGTCGGTATTGCGCGCGCGGCTCAGATGTGATCTGGCTCGACCGATCGAGCCAGTCGTTGTTTGTCGAACGTACGTTCACTGCCGCGCCGCGGCTGATCAGATAGCGAGTGATCTGTGGGTGATCTTCCGCGGCTGCCCACATGAGGGCAGTCTGCCCGCGCCAGTGCTCGCGGGCGTTCACGTCCGCGCCGTGGCGAACCAGCAACCTCGCAATGTCCACAACACCCGTCCGCGCGGCGAGCATCAGGGCTGTTTGTCCGTCGGCATTCGCCGCGTTCACGTTAGCGTGAGCGTCAAGTAGGATTTTGACCAGGGTTAGATTCCCGGCCCGCGCCGCCTCCGCCAACGGATTCGATCCGAAATTATTGGTGATGTTGGGATCGGCACCGCGCGCGATGAGGGCCTTGACGAGGTCGATATCGAGGTTATAGACCGCCCAGTCGAGCGGCGTCGTACCATCCGCTTGTGCCTCGTTCACGCGCGCCCCCGAGGCGATCATCTTCCGCGCCGCATCTCTGCGGCCCGCCTGGATCACGTCAGCAAGCTTCACGTCCGCATAGGCGGTGCCCGCAGCCGTGAATGCGCTGATCGTTGCGATAAGCCATCGCGTGATGGTTCTCATACGCTAGACCAGTTTCGGGGACAACTCGTTCTGGTGTGCCCACAGTCCCTTGTAGGCGTCATAGACGAATTTCTTCGGGTCGCTCCAAGTTCGACCCAGGCCGTTCATGACGCCTGCATCGAATATCTCCTGCGCACTGTAGCCCTTGAGCAGTAGATCAAGCATGCGATTGAAAAGGAGGAGCAGCATCTGGTGCTCCTCCTCAAGCGCACGGCGGGAGACGACGGGGCCGAACGCCGGCACGATCTTCGTCTCCTCATTGGCGAGCTTATGCAGAAGCGTCAACGCATCGAGGCGCCCGCCGATCCAGCCACCGCCGAACCAGTCGAGCTGCGGATCGTGAGTCGGAGAGGCGGCATGACCGACAGCGAGCACGTTGGAGTCCCGAAAGTACACATAGCAGTCGCCGTCCGTGTGGGCTTCGAGGAGATAGCCGTACTCGATATGATCGCCTCCTGCCGTCATGCTGCCGGTCGAGTAGAAGGTCTGCGTCGGCCAGGCAGCCTTCGGAAGCGCCTTGTCGTAGCGGTCCTCTGAGGGATTGTAGTGACCGGCCTCGATCCGGTCCTTCGTGTTGTGTTGTGCGATGATCACTGCTCCGGCCTTTCCGAGCGCCGCGTTCGAGCCCGTCTGATCCGGATGCCAGTGCGTGTTGATCAGGGTTTGCACATGCCCACCGCCGGGCAGCCGCCCCATCGCCCCGAGCAAGGCGTCCGTGTAGTCGGGGCTCCCGCTGTCGACGAGCAGCAGCCCCTCCGAGGTGGACAGTGCCACGACGTTGTCCTTGACGCCGCTCACGACCGCGATCTTCTCGGTGACATGCATGATGCTTGGTGCGGCGGCCGATACGGCCGCGCGAGCCCAGGGCGCGAGCGACACTCCCACGCATGCTCCGAGTGTCCCGTGCAGAACCGTCCGGCGATCCATTAGGCAGCCCCCCGTGATTCCGATCGCAATCGTGCCCGTCCGCGCGCGGAGGCGTCTGGCCACGATCCGACGATGTTCAGGAACGTTAAGACCCTGCCGGAACGTCTCACCGGACATCCGCCGCAGGGCCGTGCGGTGCCCCGGATGCGCCCGCACCGAGCATTTGGGTCGAGCTGACCCGCGGCTGAGCCGCGGCGGCTTCGCTGAGCAGCGCGACGATCTCGGGCACCGGCTCGAAGCGCCCCAGGCTGTAGCCACCAGCGCCGCGCGTCGCAGCGATCAGCGGCGTTCGTCCCATGTCATCCGCCACGTTCACCTGGGCGCCGTGCTCGATGAGGTACTGGACGACCTTGGGCCAACCCGCGGATATCGCACCGTAGAGTACCCTCTGTCCTTGGAGGTCCGTCATGCTGCTATCTCGGGCGATGCGGCCGTTGAGGCTAGTGGTGTCGGTCACTCGAGCATTCACGTTGGCGCCGGCCTCGAGGAGGATGGCGATCGTGCTGAGGGCGTTTGCCTGTGCGTTGGGCGAGAGGTCACCCCTTCCGCCGAACTCGCGTCCAAAGGCTTCGCCCATGCCCGAGGCAACCATGAGTGGCGTTACGCCGCTTACGTTGGGAAGATCTACCAGCGCTCCGTGCTGCAGCAGTAAGGTGATGACCTCGTTGTCGTGCGACATGGCTGCCCGGAGCAGCGGGGTAGCCCCCGTTCTCAGTGTGTCATCCATGAAGCGTCCGCTGTTGCCGAACCGGCCGGGGCGGTGCATGTCGAGCTGCGCGTTAGCGTCGACACCCGCCTCAAGGAGTTCCTGGATGATCTCCACGGCGGTCGTCTTGTCTCGATCCGTGATCGTGCCCCGACCAAGCCGTTTCTGCTCCTCGTTGCGTGTGTAGCTATGCATGTCGACGGCCACGTAGAGCGGCGTCCGGCCGTACCAGTCCCGGGCATTTGCATTCGCGCCGTGCTGCAGGAGGTATTTCGCAACGTCGTAATGGAAGTTGTCGATCGCCGAGATCAGGGGCGTGATGCCTTCGGGCGTCGGCTTGTTCACGTCCGCGCCCCCCTTGAGCAGCGATTCGACGCAGCCCAGGCAGCCGGCGCGCACCGCGTAGAGCAAGGGCGTGAGGCCCCCCTCGGGCCGATACTGAGCGCGCGGCTCCGAGGTGATCTGCGTCGCCCGATCGAGCCAGTCGTTGTCGATGGCGCGCGTGTTGACCTCGGCGCCATGCTCAACCAGGTACTGCGTCATCTCGGGATAGCCCTCGGCTGCCGCCCACATGAGCGCCGTCTGTCCGCGCCATCGCTCGCGTGCGTTGACGTTCGCGCCGTGGCGCACGAGAAGCTTCGCGATCTTCACGGTCCCGGTACGGGCAGCGAGCATCAGCGCCGTTTGACCGTCCGGATTCGGTAGATCCGCCTTCGCGCCCGCTCTGAGCAAGATCTTGACCAGGTCGAGGTTGGCGGCCTTGGCGGCCTCATCGAGAGGGCTCGAGCCGAAATTATTCATGATGTTGGGATCGGCCCCATGCTTCAGCAGGGCTTTGACGAGCCCGGCATCTAGCCGGTAGGTCGCCCAGTCGAGTGCGGTGGTCCCATCGCCCTGCGGGACATTGACGTTCGCGCCGGCGTCGATCATCTTGATCGCCGCGGCATCCTCTCCCGCCTGCACCAGGTCGGCGAGCCCTGGCTCGCCGTGCGCCGTACCCGCGACGGCCAACGACCCTACTGCGGCGATCAGCCACGCTGTCACGATGGATCCTCACCGAGAGGGACGTTGGGGAGCAGCTCATCGTCGTGGCTCCACAGCCCCTTGAGCGCGTCATAACCGAATTCTTTCGGCGTGCTGCACGTGCAGCTCAAGGCGTTCAGGGCTCCCGCGTTCACCGTGCCCTGGGTACGCTATCCAACGCGGGAATCAGCGAGCCCGCGCGCGAGTGGTGCGCCAATTCGCGCTCCTTGCACAACCCTCGACGATCCATGGAACCGGCGCTCTGTCGCGCCTCAGACCGCGATCGTGCCAGTGCTGGCGCCGAAACTCTTTTGCTCGACACCGGCGATATTCAGGATCGTCAGGAGCACGTTCGAGAGCGGCGTGTGGGCAGGCAGCTCGATGTGCTGCCCGCCCTTGACCTTCCCGCAGGCCCCTCCGACGAGAATGTTCGGCAGTGGATAGCTGTCATGCCGGTCGCTGTTGCTCATGTTGGAGCCATACAAGAAGATCGAGTGGTCAAGGAGCATCCCATCCCCATCTTGGGTCGAGGCAAGCTTGTCTACGAAACGGGCAAAGCGCTCCGCGTGCCAGGTCTGGATCTTGATCAGGCGCTGGAGCCTACCCATATCGTTCGCATGGTGTGAGAGCGGATGGAAGGCGTCCGGCACGCCGATGAAGTTATAGGTCCGGTTGGTCCCTTCCGAGACCATGAAATACGAGGCGACCCGCGTGACATCGGCCTGATAGGCGAGCGCGAGCAAGTCGAACATCAGATCCACTTGCTTGTCGAATTGATCGAGTACGCCAACCGGCGCCTCGGGCAGCGTCACGCCCTTCAGCTGGTGCTCTTCAGATTTCTGTATCCGCCGCTCGATCTCCCGGACATTCTCGAGATAGTTCGAGAGGACGGCCCGGTCGCCGGGACCCAATTCACCCTGGAGCGCCTTGGTCCGATCCGAGATGAGATCGAGAAAGCTCGACGTCTGCTGCGCAATGTCCGCACGCTCCTGGGCCGTATCGCCTTCGCCGAACAGCTGGACGAAGACCTTGCGCGGGTTGTACTCCATCGGCAACGGCGTGTGGGCATCGCGGAACGAAAGGGTGGAGCTGTAATAGCAGCCTCCCGCAGCGCCGCCACAGGCTGCGATCTGGATGGTGGTCTCGGAGGCCACCTCGAGCGAAGGTAGCGGCGTCTCCTGACCGATGTGCTTCGCAACGGCCTGATCGAGCGTGATCGACATGTCGGGGGTGACCGAGGCGACATTGGGGTGTACACCGCTCAGCCAGGGCGCGGGGACAAGAACGTGAACCGAATCGAGGCTCGCCAGATCCTCGAGATTGCTGAAGGAGGTGATATAGCGCTTGAACTTCTCGAGCGACGCAAGGATCGGGCTCAGCTTGAAGGTGGGGCCTGCGCCGCTGGGCATCCAATGATCCATCTTCGCCCCGTAGGACGTGTTGTTCATGATCGCCCCGTGCGGCCAGTAGAAGAAGCCCGCGCGCATCTTCGGCGCGGCGGCTGTCTTGGCGAGAGCGGTTGCGGAGGGAATCATGGCGTCGAGCAGCGGCAGCGCGAGCGAGACGCCGAGCCCCTTGAGCGTCGCCCGTCTGGAAATGTGCTTCTTCGTCAGGAACATCGACGGCTCCTCCCGATCATGGACTGAGAGCGCGGTTGGGGCTGTCGCTGTGCGCGACCTTCAGTCCGGCCGGCCGAGCCGCGTGGGGCTCGGCCTGCATGCGAAAATCGTCGCTGTTCACGATGCCCAGAACGATCGCAGCGAAGCGGTCGTTCTCCTGCTTCGCGTCGCGCACGATCGCCCGAACCTGCGGCATGTCGTAATAGTCGAGTTTGCGGCCCAGCCCGTACATCAGGAGCTTCTGCGTCAGCGCCCCGACGAATTGGTCGGGCCGGCTCATCAGCTGCCGCCGCAGGTCGTTCACCCCAGCCGCCTTCACGCCGTTGGGAAGCACGGAGTCGGCATCGATCGACTCGTTGGCGATGTGGTCGAAGGTCCGCCACGCGCCGGTGGCGTCGAAGTTTTCAAGCGCAAGGCCGTACGGGTCGATCACTCCATGACACTGGCTGCAGCTCGGGTTGGCCCTGTGCAGCATCAGGCGGGCGCGCACGGTCGTCGGCTTCTGTCCCGGCATGATGTCAAGATTCATGTTCACGTTCGGTGGCGGCTGCGCGGGGGGCGTGCCCATCAGCTTGTCGAGAATCCACGCGCCGCGGCGCACCGGAGAGGTGCGGTCCGCGTAGGACGTTTCCATGAGCATCGCAGCCTTGCCAAGCAAGCCCCAGCGCACGGGATCCGCGAGGACCACACGGCGGAACTGGCTGCCGTGGACCGAATCGATGCCGTAGTGCCGAGCCAACTGCTCGTCGAGATAGGTGTAGTTGGCGTTGAGCAGATCGAGCACGCTCCGGTTGTCAAGAAGGACGCTCGAGAGGAACAGCCGCGCCTCCTTCGTGAAATCATGGCGTAGCTGCGGGCTGTAGTCCGGAAACAGATTCGGATCGGGCACGACTGAGTCGAGCTTGTCGAGGTCGAGCCAATGGAAAGCGAAATTGTCCACGAGCGCTTCGGCGCGTGGGTCGGCGAGCATGCGCAGCGCCTGCGCGTCGAGGACCTTCGGTTGCGTGAGTTGGCCGGCGGTCGCGACGCGAAGCAGTTCGTCGTCGGGACCCTGGCTCCAGAGAAAGAACGACAGTCGCGAGGCGAGTTCGAGGTTGCTCAGGACGTGCAGCTTGCCGTCATCGGTATTCGGCGTCGGCTGAATCGTCCGGTACAGAAAGTCGGGGCTCGCGAGCACGGCGGCCACAATCTGCTCGATTCCCGCATTGAAGCCGCCCCGCCTGGCCGCCGCATCATAGAAGGGCATGAGACTTGCCATGTCGTCAGGGGTGACCGGCCGATGGAAGGCGAGCCGCGCGAGATGCTCGGTAATCCGCTCGGCGCAGGGACGCTCTTCGGCAACCGTCTGCGGGTGACAGATAAAGATCTTCGCGCGACTTGCTGTCTCCGAAAGATGGGTCGCGCCGTAGGGTCCGGTGACACGGACGTCACCGAAGAGACGCGCGAGGCGCACGGGGGTATAGCCGAAGAAGTCGCTGTAGGCGTTGCCGTTGTCCAAATACTCCTCGGTTTCCGCCTCGGAGCGTTGGACGAACGTGATGACCACCCGGTGCTGTCCGGCCGCCACGCGCACCGGAATGTTGGTGAAGCGGTCCATAATCTGCTTGCGCGCGGTCGCCCCGTCGTGATCCACCAGGTCCAAGTCCTCGAGACCGCCTAGATCACGGTGGAACAATTCGCGCCCATCGATGAGGATCACGAGAGTCTGCCTCGTCTCGAGTGCCCACGTGTAGATGCCGACATCGAGGTCGGTGAGTGTGATGCGATACTCACCGTCCGCCGGAAAGTCGTGAGTGAATTGAATTCCACCACGCGTCCCGAGCGGCATGCCGTCAACATGGGCGCCTGCGCCATCGCCGAAAGACAGATAGTAAGAGTCCGAGAACCGTGGGACCGCGTCCCCGACCGCCATCCGGGCCACGACGCGCGCCGCCGCGATGTACTGCTCGAGAAAGACTGGCGAGGTGGTCAATGCGGCTGCGATGTTGTCAAAGCCGCCGACCTCGGTCTCGGGCGGAAGAAGATCGTCGGCCTTGATCGCGATGCCGAGCAGAGCCAACACCTCATTTTGGTACTCGGAGCGGTTGAGGCGCTGGATCGGGACGTGGCCGGCCGCTGCCTTCCGACTCGCAGAATCAAGATCGTCCTCAAGCCAGCTCACGAACTGATCGATCTGTTGCTGGCGGGGCTGGGGGTTGCCCGGTGGAGGCATCAGGCGACCGCTTAACTTGCGCACCGCCGCTTCCCAAACCTTGGCATCCTCAGGGACCGCCTCGGGGCTCATCGTGTCAAACGCGACGCCGCCTGCCCAATCGACGGTGTTGTGGCATTTCGCGCAGTACTGTTTGAGCATGCCCCACAGCACTTGACCCTGAGCGTCGTCGGCTTGTGCCCTGGAGCTCCCGGCCGCGAAGCTCTGCGGGGCGAAGCCGAGCAGTAGCAGAAGCAGCAGTTTCCGTGACGAGAGAGCAAGACGGCGGAGCATGGCGGTTCAATTCCAGACGATCGACGGACGGGCCCCGAACGCTATGCGCGCCACGGGCACTCGTGCCCCAACTATGCGAGAGAGCATTCACTAAAACTGGGATTAATATACATATTTATGACTTCTTGTCAATTTTGGGATAGCACGCCGAGCCCTCTCTAGCGCCAGTGCGTCCCATCCAGGTCAATCGGATGGGGGCCCAGTCGCTGCGGCTCCCGGTGCGTACGCCCGCACGTAGAGCGCGAAGAACAACAGCGCAAGATTTGCGAGGGCCATGATCACGAAGGGTGCTCCGGGCATCCAGTGGTCAAATGCGTATCCGCCCGCGCGTGAGATCACGAGAATCCCGGCGGCGCCGAAAAACACGAGCATACCCACCACCGCACCGCGTACCGGCCCAGGGGCTTCCTGGCCCGCGAGCACCTGCGTCGCGAGAATGCCACTGATCTGGCCGATACCCATCATCACGGCGGCTGGAATGGCGCTGGCACGCAGTGGATGGTCGATAAGCCCCATCCAACCATATCCGATGATCGACAATACGATCGCGATGATCATCGTCGTGACGCGATTGAGCCGATCGGCGAGCCACCCGAAGACCGGCGCCCAAAGAAGCGCACTGCCTTGAATGATTCCGAAGAGGATCCCCTGCTTCTGGGCCGCTTCGCCCGGCGAGAATCCATCCGCGAGCGCCGAATCTTGTGCCCAGAGGGCTAGGAACAGCGTCATGATGACAAGATCCGCACGCGCGTTGAAAGATGCCCCATATGCGAGCGCGATGCGCGGCTGCCGTGCCGCTCCCACTCCCCTCCTGATCAACGTCCAGAGCGGCAGTTTCGGACTCAACCTTTCCGGCCGACCCGGCCGCAGTCCGAGCATCACCAGTGCGGACACAGCGCACACCGCGCCCACAGAGAGGTAACTCGCTCGCCCGGCCCACAGCTCCGTGAGACCCCGCGCGCGAAAGATCGACGGTAAGCCGCTCAGAAGCGTCAGGAACAGCAATGCACCGAGCGTATTCAGGAAGATCGCGATGCCCGCGAGCTTGCCGCGATCCGCGTCGATCGGATAATCGGCCAGCACGACCTGCAGCATAGCGCCGAGCAACGCAACGCCGACTGCGAAGATCATGCGATACGCCAACAGTTGGCCATAGTCGTCGGCGAAGGGACAGGTCGCATAGGCTAGTGCCATGACGATAAAGCCCAGCACATAGATCGCGCGGCGGCCGACACGGTCCGAGGCAGCCCCGGCGACACAAATGACGATCAGTGAAACGACTTCCTGCCAGAACTGCAGGTTGCCCGAGACGACACCGCGGCTAGCTGGGGGGATATGGAGATTGACGTTAAGAAGGTAAGGCAGAAGAGAGGTATAGAAGCCGAAAATACCGATGCTGACGAACGCTGCCCAAAGGTAGGACACGGCGTGGCGCGGTAGCACCCCTGATGCGAGTTGCACCACCCCGAGGTACCTTGCATCTTCGGCAGTCGTCGCACGAGGGGCTACCACCTGTTGAACGCGTGCCGACACTGAGCAGGGTCCGCTCAGCCGTGCGGGCCCTACGCCGCGGACCGCCTGCCGAGCCGGGCACTCGCAAGCTTGGCACCGGCCACGAGCGCTTCGAGCTTCGCCCACACGATCGTGTCGTGAATGGGCATTGCGCCCGCGAAGGTGCCAAAACCACAGTCGGAGCCTGCAATCACGCGCTCCCGTCCGACGATGTCCGTGAATCGCAGGATTCGATCACACACGAGCTCGGGGTGCTCGACGAGCACACTCGAGTTGGTGATGACCCCCGGAATCAACACCTTGTCATCGGGAAGTTTCACGTCCCGCCAGACTTTCCACTCGTGCTCGTGCCGTGGGTTCGCTGCCTCGAACGAGTAAGCGCCTGCGCGAACCTTCAGCATGACATCCACGACGTCCTTTAACTCGAGGTCAGTCGTCCTCGGCCCGCACTCGATGCTATAGCAAGTGTGGAAGCGGATCTGCCGCTCCGGAATACCGCGCAACGCGTGATTCACCGCCTCCACGCGGACCTCGGCCCACTTGCGCCACTCCGGCAGCGATAGATTCGCGTCGAGATTGAACTGAGTCACCAAGCGTGGATCATCGACCTGAACGAGGAGCCCGGCATCGGTGATCGCCTTGTACTCTTCGTGCATCGCGTCCGCAAGCGCGAACACGTAGTCCTCGTCGGACTTGTAGTACTCGTTCTTGATCCAGAAGGCGACGTTCGAAGGCGAGATCGCCGGAAGAAATCCCTCGGCCACCTTGACCCGGGCAAGGGCAGCTTTGAACATCGCGATATCAGACTGGACCTTCTCCTGGCCGACGTAGGCGACCGGACCGTTGCAGACAACCTGTTTGAAAGGTGGGAACGGGTTACGGGCGAACTCCTCGGCGTAGTACTCGGGAAAAGCCTTCACCTCGCGCGAGCCTTTGATGTAGGGCTCGAGCGGGCGGTCGGTCGTTGTGATGCCCTTCAAGCGCTCCTTGACGTAGTGAAGGAAGCTCGGCTTCGGCATCTCCCCGTCGCTCACGACGTCGATGCCGATGCGCGCCTGCAGCTGAACGACGGCATCGACTGCCTTGCGGGACTCAGTGGCCAGCGCACTCTCATCGAGCGGCTGGCCCATGGACTTGGCACGGAGCAGTGCGAGCAACGCAGGCGGCCGCGGCAGGCTCGCCGTGTGGGTTGTCAGAATGCGATCGCGACTGGTTTGCATAAGTTTACCATTGTCCCGGGGGTGGGGTACGTCCGAGGGAGAGCTCACCGTACGCGCCCGCGGAGGTCTCCCAGGAGACGCCGATATGATTGGCACCGGCATGAACATCACGGAAACCCCGCTGCAGCGGGCTCGAGTGGCGGATTGCCCCGCTGCCCGCTGCTGCATAGAGCTTGTCGCTGGCGCGCTGAGCGATGAGCGCAGCGTAACCCGCGGTGCGGCGGGCGCGAACGCGCTGCTCGACGCTCAATTCCTCTCCGGCCTCGAGCACCCGCATACACTCGCGCGCGTTCTCGAGCATGACGCTTCTAGCCGCCTCAAGCTCCGCTGCGCACTCCGAGATGCGCAGACCGGTCGCCTGGTCGACCGGGGCTCGCCCGCCCTGAGCGCGCTCGCGGGCAACTGCCTTGAAGTCCTCGAGCATCCCGATCGCCACGCCGAGCGGCACAGCGGCGATGCCAAGTCCCGCGCCCGCCTTGCGTGGATAGCGACTAATCGCCGCAGAGTCCGCCCGCACGCCCGGTCCGCGCCCGTCGTTCAACTCCTGGTCGCCGATCGTGCGGTAATCTGGTACGAAGGCTTCGGCAATGGTGAAAGACTTCGATCCGCTACCGGCAAGCCCCGCAACGTACCAGTCATCGACGATCGTCACCACCTCCCGCGGAACGATGAAATAAGTGAGCCCGCGTTCCGGCGCGATCCCACCCACGATGATCCAGCTCGCCTCATCTATGCCCGAGGAAAAACCCCAGCGTGCGGAGATCGTGGACAGCGTGTAGCCACCGCTCTTCCTTTCGACCTTGCCGACAGGTTGAAAGGAAGAAGAGATGAGCGCTCGCGGATTTGCACCCCAGATCTCTTCCTGTACCCGGTCAGAGCAGGCCCCAAGCAGCTGCACGTACTCGTTGTGCACCATCATCGCCCAGGCCTGTGATCCATCGCCCTGCGCCAGCTCGAGCAGACACTCGCACCACACATCCCACCCGTACTCGCAGCCCCCGAATCGCCTCGGTTGCATGATCCGGTAGAGCTCGAGCCCGACAAAATCGGCGACGGTTGTATCGGGCATGCGGCGGATCCGCTCGGACTCCTCGGCACGCTCCCGTAGCCTGGGTTTCAGTGTGCGCGCTCGCGCCAAGAACTCCGTCGGCGTCGGGAAGCTGCCGGATAACGTGCTCGGTGCAACACTCGGGCTCATGATCTTGCTGCTCCGGATGGCTCTCCGAGTTTCTCGCCGAGTCGCAACCGGCCGTAAGTCGATGCCGTCGTATCCCACACGAAGGGTTCCATCGCGCCGATGGCGTGAATATCGAGCAAGTGACGCTGCAAGCGGTTTGAGAGCAGATTCACCTTCGCACCCCCGCCACCGAAGAGCCTGCCGGCCGCGCGTGCGGTGGCGAGTGCCGCATAGGCCGCGGCGAGCTCGTTCAGCGCACGCCGCTCGGCACCGACTTGCTCGCCGCGTTCCCGCATCCGTGTGGTCTCGCTCGCCGCCTCGAGCACTGCAAGCGTCGCAGCTTCGATTTCCGCCTTGCTCTCGGCGATGCGCAGCGACGTTGCGAAGTTGCTGTGCACGCGCGCCCCACGCTTCGCGGTATCGCAAGCGAGCGCCACGAATTCCTCAAGCATGGTCGCCGCGATTCCGAGGGGGACGCCTGCAAGAACGAGCGATGCCCCCTCACGCGGGGAGCGGCGCGCTGCCTCCGGGTTCGCTCGCTCAATCGGTCCCGAATCCTCACGGCGCGCTTGCTCCTCGAGCACTCGGTGTGCAGGTACCGGAACGGCATCAAGCGTGAAACTCTTCGCACCCGTGCCGGCCAGTCCGGTGACATTCCAGTCGTCGAGCACCGTTACGGTCGACTTGGGCACGAGAAGCGAAACGCGTCGCCGTTGATCGCCCTGCTCGATCACCCCGCGGGCAATCAGCCAGCGCGCCTGATCGATGCCCGCTGCGCACGACCAAGTGCCGGAGGCGAGATAATCCCCTCTCTTCACCTCGAGGCGACCTCGGCCGGCGAGTGCGGCGGCGAGGAGTGCCGTCGCATCCTCACCCCAGACCTCCTCCTGTGCCTGGCTCCCGAAGCTCCCGAGCTGTCCCGCCGCATCCACATAGCTTGCGAGCGCCCACCCCTGGGACCCATCTCCCTTACCGAGCTCGATCGTCGCGGCGGCCTGCGCTTCGACACCCGATTCGCAGCCACCGAACCGTTGCGGCTGCGGCAGCCTGTGCAGTCCGGTGGCAATGAAATCGGCGACGGTCTCGTCCGGAACGCGCCGGAGACGGAGGCACGCACTCGCCCGTTCGGCGAGCTTGGGTGCCAAAGCCGCTGCACGCCCCACCAGATCCGCCGAGGAAGGCGCATCAATCGTCAAACTCGCCATGCGAGCACGCTATCCGATCCGACTGACAAAGTAAACGTAAAAATACCAAAAATGGGACGAAAAAAGGGGGTCTGGCGGAGGTGCGGACGGGCGTGTCGCGCGCGTCAGTCTGCGGCCGTCGTTACTTTCAGGAGCGCGCCAAACCCAGATTTCGAAGACTCTTGCGATATTCGATGCTGATGTTGTCCACGGGGATGTGGATTTGCCCCTTCTGATCGAGCGGATAGTCAGCGCGCATCAAGTGCGTCAGCACTCGAATGTCCTCCGTGCCAATCTCATCGCCTCCTGAAGGAGCTGGCCGCGATTCTCTGGTACTGCTTGGCTCGCTCAGGACGAACATCCAAAAGACGCGGCACGTATGGGCACTGCTCGGCGCCGCGATATTCCACATCTGATAGGAGGGCAAGAGAACGCTTGAACCTTCGGGTACCTGCCCGTCGGTGTAGACGCAAAATGGCAGGTGAATCGTATTGACATAGTCAAAGAGACCGGCGCGTCCACCCTCCGCCGCATGGTCCGATCTTGCGTAGACGACCAACCCATCGCTCGTTTGCTCGATACGGGGCACGGGAGGCACGAAATTCCGGTCACCGCCGATCGTCTTCGAATGGACGAAGGGCAGGTGAGCGATGTCGAGATAATTCTCGATCTGGTGGGGAGCACCTACGGGCCAGTCCCGCGGGACCGCGAAGCCCAACCGATCGAGCCCGACCTCAAGTGCTCTTGGAAGCATCGGGATCTGTTCCGAGCTCTCATCATCCAAGCAAACCCAGACCAATCCGTAGCGCAGCACGCTGCGAAACGTCGTCAGCCGGTAGCTGGGGGGCAGCTTCGCATCAGGCCGCAGGCAGGGAATTCGAGTGCATTGTCCCTTGGCGTTAAACGCAAGCCCGTGAAAGGCGCACACCAGCCTGTCATCGACGATGTCACCAATACTCAACCGAATATTTCGATGGGGACAGATGTCCAGGGCGACCGCGATTGCGTCCTCGACCCGATAGATCACAAGGTTTACGTCGAGAAGCTTGCTCGGCAACGGCTTGCGTTTGACGTCACCTTCGACGGCGACGGGGTACCAGTACCGCGACAGAACCCGCCAGTCGTTCGGAGAAATCTCGGAGGTGGACGGACGGAGATGTGGGAGGTCTTCATCCCCTCTGATGAACATGATCGTTCCTTTAAGGTCGTGCGATGCGCGGGCGATCCCGAGTACGCCTGACTACTCTTCTCCGGAGGAAGTTACGGCGCAATCACCGCCCGCGCTGCTGGTACGGATGTTCTCTCCACATAGAGGATCAGCACAAAGGCAATTGCATCTGACAGTAAGGTGATCGGTCCCATGATTCGGTACCCAAACTGCCCGAAGATAATGCCACCTAGAAGCGGTCCCAACGTGAATGACAGGGGAATCACCGCACCCATCCAGGCAGACCCCCGACCAGTGGAATCTGCTCCTGCCGCGTAGCCAAAGAAAAACGGGATCGCGAAATAGCTTGCGAACATATTCAAATCCATGCTCCCACGGTAGAGCGAGACATTGTGGGTAACGCTGAGACACCAGAGCGCGATCGTCACGGCCACCAAACCTGTACCCACCGGAACGAAGCGTCCCCACCGACTGCCAACCCAGTTCGCCGCGAGACTCCCTGCAATCGAAAATACGATTGACACGGCGATTGCGTGGTTTACCGCCCCTGCCGTGAGCCCCGTCCTTTGGCCGATCAGCGAGAAGAAGGACCACGTCGATGCGTTTACGATGGTGAAGCAAGAGAACGCCACCAAGGTCAGGATTACCGTCGGCGAGATGCGTCCCGAGTCTCTCCGCGCGGTATCTTCCACCGGATCAAAACGGTACGAGCGCGGCATGAGGATCACGGCCGGAGAGAGCAGGATGCAACATGCCAGTAGACTCGCAGCCGTCGCCCGACCACCGCTGACAGGGCTCAACGCCGGCGCCGCGTAGATGAGCGCCGCCGACACCACGATGCTGAACGCGGTGATTTTCGCGTACGCTCGATCGGGATCGGCTATGCCTGCGACGGCTGCGTTCCCGACCATCAGCGGCGTACCTTCCCCCGCTCCGGCGATGATCCTTGTCGCGAACAGCCACCAGTAGCTCGACGCAAAGAAGGAGAGCGCATTTCCGATTGCCGCGAGGACCATCCCAAGGATTGCTATCCGAATATAGGGAATGCCTCTGCCGAACTTGACGCACATCAGAGAGGAGAGCGAGAGTGCCGTCATCTCTGCGGTCACGAGCAGACCAGCCGACGCCTCCGTCGTCGCCTTGACCGCGAGAATCTCGGCGAGCAGGAAGGGCTGCAACCAAATCACCACCATGGGGATGGTGTAGGCCGCCGCAGAACCGATCAGGATGCGACGCTCGCGCGAGCGCGCGGCCCTCGCGGAACCATCGAGTCTCTCCGTGTTCATGATTTCGGGAGTGCCATCGGGGCTCCACCTGGGACCGCGACGCTCAGGACATTAAGAGCGCAGCGGATCCGAGCGCCCTAGACCCGTTCGCCGAAGTGAAAGTCCGGCTGCGGACGGACGACGTCATTCACCAGTTCGTCAACCGCTCGGTTTGCAGCCGAGAATGCGCCCTGCGTCAAGGCGACGGCCGAAGCATCCGAGTTGGCTATGGCGATCAGGCCGAAGCGCCTGCGACCCTTCACCCAAGGAAGCTCCTCGCGCGACCACTCGGGATCATAGAGATCGTTCGCGCCCGTTGCGTAGCCGTGAGCCCAGCGGTTGACGGTCACACCGGCCACATCGAGGTCCGGATCGAATCCGTACGACCCGAGTGCGCGCCGCAACTGGTCACGAGCCTCGCTCTCGAGGGTCTTCAGCGAAGTCGCGAAAAGCTCCGCGCGTCCGACGCGGGACTGATCCCGCGGTGCGAGCCCGGCCCTCTCCCAGGCTCGGGTGAATTGAACGATCGTCGGTTCGTCGGGACTCTGTGATCGCTGATACGCGCCTAATCCGGGGCAAGGGTTCAGGGCGAATTGGCGATAGTAGCCCGTTGGGGAGACGACCGTCGAGACACCAGCCCTGACAAATGGTCGCCAGCGGCGAACGGCGACGTTGACGAGAACGAGCGGCTTGCGCACCGCCATGTGCAATGCGTCCTTCTGCGTCGCGGCAAGATCCGGGCACAGATAGGGCACCATCGCGTTAAAGCAAGCCATGACAACTCCGCGCGCCTTCACACGATATCCGCGCCCGCCGGACACGTAGGTCACAGCAACTTCCTGCGCAGTCTCCTGATCGCCAATGTGCTTCGCGTGCACCACGGTGCTGCTGAGCCGTAGACGGACGTGGTTGTGCGGCTCATCGAGCGCCCCGTAGTTCAAGCGCGTGGCGACGGCATCCTCCATTGTCTTTCCGGGAAGGGCCTGGGGAATGAGCCAGCGAACCAACAATCGCGCGACACCGCCCAAACCGTCCGGCAGCAGAATGGGGGCCCCGAGCTCGCTGTCGCGCAGAAAGCTCGATGTGCGAAGCGCCTCGGGTGGCAATCCCATCCCCTGGAACCCGCCGTATCCGCACCGATAGGCGTACCAAGCACTGAACGAGTCGGGCCCGGCCGCCCCGCTCGAGGCGAACCAGCCCACCTGGATCTGATAGAACTTCAAGGCACCGTGGCCGACGCGCATGACATCCTTCAAGTAGGACCGATAGCTCATCCTGCGCAGCTTCGCGACCTTCTCCTCCTCCGAGAGGCCCGGCAGGTTATCGCGTCGGTCCACGGCGATGCGCAGCAGGTCGCTGGCCGTCTCCCGATCGATCGGTGCTCTCGAGAGGAAGGCCATCCACCGCGCGCGCAGCGACTCGGTACCCTCCCCGCCACCGTCGACCACATACAGGTCGGGATAGTCGGGCACCAGCCGGTCGGCACCCCAGCTCTCTTTGTCGAAAAAAGCTGCCGTTCCGAGCTTCATTGTCGTGTATTGATCGAGATCGCGCTGTGCCGCGGCAAAGTATCGCTGCGAATCGATGCCAATGTCGGCGAGCAGCATCTTGCCTTCGGGCGGGTAGGTATTCGGATCCCAGACAAACAGAGCGCCGCCAGCGGTCACGTGCAGCTTGCCGTTGATCACGAATTCGTTGCGTCGCGCGTGACCGCCGAAATCGTCGCAGTTGTCCAGGATCAAGACCTTCGAATGCGGCAGCTTCTTGCGATAGTAGTACGCCGCTGCCAATCCACTCATACCGGCGCCGACGACGATAAGGTCGTACGTCTCATCGGTATCCTGGATGCTCTCCCTCAGGGTTCCGTCGCGCAGCGCATGGGCATATTGATACGAGGCGTCGTTCTGCCCGCGCATGCCTTGTAGAACCGGCGGATAGCTAGGGTCGAGCCGGGCCGAGACGGGCCGGGCCCATGTACGCGTGGGTCCAAGATCCGCGAGGGGTCCGGCGGAGGCAGCAAAGAAGGCCCCCACGGATCGCGTTGCACTTCCCAGGAAGTCGCGCCGGGAAACGCCTCGATCTTGCCCGTCCTGTTCCTCACTTCCATCTTCACCGTCGCGGTCAACTGTCATCCCGCTCTCCCGCCGCGACATGCGCGGCACCAACTACGCCGGCGCGCGTCACGACCGCAGGGGCAGCAGCGCGCGCACCCTCACATCGCGCAGATACAACCCTCCCCAGGCGAGCACCCCGAGTGCAATGCATACCCATTCCCATGGCGTTCCACCGATGCGGACTTCCGTCGCGACCGCGCCCCCGAGAAAGCCCGTCACCAGAATTGCTCCTAGCGAAGCTGTACGCGGGATGACATAGAGAATCGCGGAGATCAGCATGATGATACCGAGCGTCGGCGCCTGCTCGAGACGGAAGCCGCCCTCTTCGACCATCGGCCGCAATGCGTCGGGCGCGAGCTTGGGCGCCAGCACCGAGAACAGTCCATCCGCGAGCAAAAAGAGGGTCACCAGTACTGTCAGAACCCAACCCATCCAAAACGTGCCGCTTGCCTTCTCTTTGCCTAACATGTGATCCCCTCGCGTGGTGGCACAAGTGTACGCGACAACGGACGAAATGTAATTAGTGGTATAAATCCCATTTTACGAACGGCAATCACCGGCGACTCGCTTCTGACCTGGCAAACGCGCCGTCCACGTAGTGCGGAGTGCGATCGGAGCGGTACCGGCATCCGCGTTCTGTTGCGGCCTTCGGGAGCGCCCTCGCGCGCGTCAGCCAGGACCCGTCGATCAGTTACGGCTGTCTCGTATATGAAAGAGCCTGGTGGCGTTGCCCGAGAAGATCATCGACCGCGTCGCCTCATCGATCGCAGCGTGCTCTATAAAAGCGACCGCGTCCTGTGAGGACTGGTAGGGGTAGTCGACCGCCCAGATGATGTGGTCCGCACCCAGAGTCTTCAGTGAATAGACCAAGGCGTCCGGGTTCAACTGACCGCTGGTCGTGATGGCGAAGTTGCGCTTCAGATATTCGCTCGGCGTGAGGTGCAGGTGCTTTGAGTGAGGCAGAAAGTTGCGGTTGTAGGCGTTCAGATCATCCAGGCGCCACTGCCAAAATTGCAGCGCCTCCCCCATATGACCCAGCACAAGGCGCAGCCGCGGGAATCGGTCGAAAACTCCGCTGAAGATCAGCCGGACCGCGTGCGTCCCCGCCTCTACGCCATAACCCCAAACTGAGATATCAAGTCCACGAAAGGGCACCGCCATACCGTCGGAGGGCATCCGCGGGTGAAGATAGATGGGCCGATCGAGCGCCTCCGCTGCCTCCAGAACAGGCCAGAAGAAGGGATCGTCGAGATAGCGATTGTTGGTGTGGGAATCGATCGAGAAGCCGTTGAGCTTCAGGACATTGATTGCACGTTCCATCTCCCGTGCTGCTCGATGAGGACTCTGCGGCGCAACGGCCGCGAGACCGCCGAACCGCGTCGGATGGCGCGCGATGGTTCCAGCAATCTTGTCGTTAACGAGCGCCGCGAGGTCGATTGCCCGATCTGGCGCGAACATCTGCACTCCCGGCGAGACGAGCGACAGCACCTGCATATCGATGCCCGCCTTGTCCATCACCGCGAGGCGCCGCTCGCCAAGATCGAGGAGTTCATCGTGCATCGGACCCGGATTCAGGTACTGGGGGACGACGATTTCCATATCGAGGTTGGTGCTCGGCTTGCCGCTGATCTCCCGAAAGGCGTCGATCACCTCCGGCGTCGTGAAGTGTTCCTCGGTGGCGATCCGCCGGTATGACTTCCCGGGTTGCGCCCCCAGCGCTTCCCAGCCCGAGATCAATGTTGCGGCGATCCCCACGCCGGCTTGCAGAAAGCTTCGGCGGTGCATTCGCAGATCCTCTCCCTACCCGCCAACTACCACCGGTAGCCGACCTCGCCTCCGAAAATGCGCCCTACGCCAAATAGCTGACTGTAGAAATAAGGATAGAACGAGAACGCGTAGGTGACGGGCTTCTGGTTGGTGAGGTTCTTGACGTAGAGCGAGTACCACACCCCTTGATCGTGTGGGTCAAGGTTGAAGCGAACATTGCCTGTCGTCAGTGGGCCCGAGCCAATGTTCGGATCCGCCGTCTGGTCGAAGTAGATCTGACCCCTGTAGGACCACCAGGTCATCGCCGTCAGATCGTAACTGCGCCCAACTGGGAGCGTATAGGCAACGGACGCATTGACCGTCGTTTTGGGCGAATTGGGCAACGGGTTGCCAACGTAGCTAACCCCGCCGCTCGAGTACTCAGTGAAGTGCGCGTCTGCGTAACCCGCACTGAGCTTCAATTCCAAAGCCGACAACGGGCGCGCAGCGATCTCGAGCTCGGCGCCGTCGTCTTTGGCGCGGGCCGCATTCGCGGTGATGGCGATCGCGGCTTGGAGCGTGATCACCTGGACATTGGTGTAGTCGTAATGGAAGCCGGTCGCGTTAATCTCGAGCCGGTGCTCGAAGAAGTCCGACTTGATGCCGACCTCGTAGGCCCTCAGCTGCTCCGGGTTGTATATGGGCGGCAGCTGCGGGTTGGGCACCGTGGGTGTCGTCAGTTGCACCCCGTTGAAGCCCCCAGAGCGAAAGCCTTCGCTCACGCGACCGAAAAGAAGAACATCGCTCGTCGTTTGATAGTCGATCGTTCCATCCCACGTGACCGGATGCCAGCTGCCGTACTGTAGTCCGGAAATGGGCGGAATGTCCGGCGCTACGGGCGGCGGTGCGCTGATTGGCTCCAAGAGCTGACCGGGTGTCCAGGGGTAGCCGGAATAGTCGAAGTACTCTGCCCAGGAGTAGTACGACTTCTCTTCCACGGATTTCCGAATGCCACCAATGAGAGATAAATCGTCCAGGACTTTGAACGTCACGTTGCCGAAGGCGGCATAAGAAGTTGTCTTGGCCTCGCCGTAGGAGGGGACATTGCTGTCAAGACCCGGCGGAGCCGAGGTGGCGGCGTAGGCCGAATCGAAGCTCGTGACATCGTGCTCCCAGAAGGCACCCACGACGCCGCTCAGGCGCTTGGTTTGATCAGTGGCGAGACGGAGCTCCTGGCTCGCTTGTCGGGTCCGCAGTTCCTGCAGCAGGTCGAAGAAGTCGTTCGGAAATCCCGTCTCATCCTGATAGGTGTCGTACCGGCCGTCGCGATACGCCGAAATCGACGTGAGGCCGAACCCATTGAACTGCCGCTCCAGGCGCAGCGTCGCACCCTGATTCTGCCAGTTCTCGTAGTCGGGAATGCCGGGGGCCAGTGCCACAGTGTCGGGATTGGAATTCGGCGCGGGCGTTGGATAGCCATTCGGACACAAATATAGCGCAATGAATCCGGCACACGGCGTCGTAGAGTATTGACCGTGATAGATAGGACCGTCACCGAAGCGTTTTGAAGCGAACACAGTTAGATTTGCCGACGTCAGCTCATCGGGCGTCCAGCGCAACTGCCATCGACCGCTGTAACTGTGAGAAACACCGTAGTCTAGACCCAGGTTGACGTCCTTGATGTAATCGCCTTCCGTGTTTCCCTGGAAGCTCAATCGGGTCGCGAGCACCTGGTCGATGAGCGGTACGTTGAGCACGGCCTCGACCCACCCGCCAGCCTCATCGCCGCCCTCCCCGTCCACGGACACGTAGCCCTCGAATTTGTTCGTGGGCACTTGAGAGAAATACTCTATCGCGCCGCCGGTCGTGTTCTTGCCGAAGAGCGTTCCCTGCGGTCCTCGCAGCACCTCAATACGTTGAACGTCGAACAGCTGCGAGCTGACCCCGTAGTTGCTCGCCTGATACACATCGTCGACGTAAAGCGCTACCGGAGTGGAGCTAATTGGCGTGATGTCGGTGTTCGAGATGCCTCGAATCGAGAAACGCGGCGTCCCGGCTCCAATGCCCTCCAGAACATAGAGGCTCGGTGCTAACTGGTTCAAACTCGTCAGGCTGTTTGCACCCTCCTGTTGGAGCTCGCTACCGCTGATCGCCGTCATGGAAATCGGTACGCTCTGCGCGTTCGACTGCTGGCGGTTTGCCGTTACGATAACCTCCTGCAGCTCGGTCGAGCTGGCCTCGCTCGACGCCGCAGCCGAGGTGCTTGCCGGAGGGTCGGCCTGTGCCAAGGTCACCGCAACGACCAGCGAGTTCGCAACTGTGGCGAGCATGATGTTTCGAATGGATCGCTCGAGAGTAACCATATGTGCTTATTCACTCCGCGCCGAATGGATAATCGAACGACAAAACCACAGCCCCCGAGTCAGGATGGGCTTGCGGTCTTGCGCGCTGCGGACCGAGAGAGCGAAATGCGATGAGATGGGACGATTGACGCGGCTTGCTCATTGAGGTCACTGTGGCGGCTTGATTCCAGTCGCCATTGATTTGGAGCCGGTCAGCGCCAAGGTGCGCAACCTCTTCGGGTCGCCGTCGAGAACGGAGAAGCCGTACCCGCCTTCCGTCTCCACCTCGCACTTGTCGGTCTGCAGAGCCCGCGTCAGGAAATTCCACTGACCGAAACTTCGCTTGCCGCCCATCTCGGGAATCCCCCCGATGTCGGACGGCTTCGCGGGATGAAGAAACCAGTCGGCCTCGACAGAATTGCGATAAGGAGCGTTCTCCCGCCCGAGCAACGGGAGTGCCACGAGCGCTTCGAGCAAGTCGCGCGAGGATTGCGGATGCAGCCCCACCTTCCTTTCGAGCGACTCAACATCCGCCGCGCTGAGGAGCGTCCGTGAGGCCTTGTAGCGCAACCCGATGCTGAGAATCTTCTCGGGCGTCGGACCCTTCATTCTGGCGTTCCTGATGTCCCCGCTACGTTCGACGACTCGGCTTCATAAGCGGCCGAGGCTTTTTCCGTTAGGTCGTTCGAGATCGGCCGAACGACCCCTGGGCGGGTCTTAACGCTCCCCAGGACCTTGATCCAGCCCGCCCTGAGGATTATTAACACTTCTCGGCTTAAGTGCAACTTTCGGTACAAAATACCAGTTTTTGCACTGTACGCGACCAAAGTGGACGGCGCAGAGCCAGCCGGCGGAGTGCCATGGACTATCTGCGGCCGCGGGACGCTACGTCGAGGCAGCGCTCGAGATCGCGCAGACACTCGGCCAGCCGTGCACGTCCCGCCAAGACAAGCAATGAGATCTCACCCGTCTTGGAGGCATTGTGCGGACGTCGCTGATCGCCCCGCCGGGAGCCGAAAGTGGTCTCGCGGGCACGATCACAGCCCAAGACGTGTTGTGCCCAGGCTTCGGAAGGGTGCCCGTGCGACGGCCCGAGCCCGAGCCGCGAGCCTCAGCCCGCGGGTGACGACGGCGACATGAGCGTCCTCGAGACATCGCGATTCTCGGCGAGCTGGCGCGGCCCGACCTACCGCTAAATCAAAAGCAGGAAATTCACCTGCCTATCGATCGAATCAGCCTAGCGTCCGCAAGCGACTGCGCGCGCTCGGCCTGGACCAGAGAAACTAGTCTCCGCGAATGTGGGGACTCAGCTGCGTGTGACACTCGCCTGCTCAGTAGTCACGCGGGTACGGCCATCCCTCTGGCAACACCGGGGCGGGCGGACATCGTGTCGAGCCACCGCTCTAAGCGGGGCAGACCCTCAATACCCACGAGCTGCCTGCCGTGCGCAGCCACAGGATAGAACGCGAGATCGGCGATCGAGATATCATCGACCAGATATTGCCGGTCCGCGAGATGCGCTTCGACGTAATCGAACAGACTCACGAGGCGCTTCTTGTAGACCGCCACGCCCGGTTCCGAGGTAAGTCTCGACATGCGGATGACCCCACCCACCATGTCTGAACCGTCGCTCACGGCGAGGATCATCCATTGTAGGGCTGCAGTGCGAGCAATGGGATCGGAAGGCATGAATCGCCCGCTCTTCTCGGCGCAGTAAAGGAGAATGGCGCCCGACTGACTGACGGTGAGTGTCCGACCGCCGGGGCCGTCGGAATCGACGATCACCGGAATCTTCCCGAGCGGATTTATCTGTCGAAACGCGGCCGCGTTCTGCTCCTCCTTGGCGAAGTCGATCTTGTGATACCTGTAAGGGAGGCAGCACTCTTCGAGTGCGATGGAGGCGCGCCAACCGTTTCCCGTATTGAACGTGTAGAGTTCAATCATGTTTGGCCCGTGGGAGCGCAAATCGTACGCTAGCGATGCTGTCATTCGGCGCCGATGCGCAGGCCCAAACGACAACCACTAGAGCTCGCCGGTAGGTCTACTTGACCGGGAGCCACTCTGAAGATTGGTGCTCTCGTCTGTGATCATCGGCTGCCCGTGGTGGCCTCCGAGCGACCTGGAGGTGCGCCAGGGGGGCGACCCGGCGCGATGCCCGTTCTCTCCTGGCGCCGCGCCATCCACTTCTGGCGTTCCTGCTCCGGGAGGAAGGGCAAGTAGTGATGATCCTTTGCAACGGGCGCGAGCTTGGTCGCCGCGGCGGTCCACGATTCACCACCATTCTCGCTCGTCCATATCTGCCCAGCAGCGCTCGCGAGCGCGAGCATGTAGCCGTCCTTCCACACGTGCTGGCACATCGCTTCGAATGAGACGCCGACCGGCTTTGTGATCCCGTTCTCAAGCTCCACCCATGAATCACCGCGATCGTGTGACTTGAGCACATGCGGATCACATCGATGGGTGCGATGCCAATCGTTCGGACTCTTCGCGGTCCCCGCCATAAACAGCGTGCGCCGATCGAACGGATCGTAGAACAGCTGGTCGGGATAGCCGATGAGCTCGCCACGCTTCATCAAATGAACCCAGCTTTGACCGGCATCCTCGCTGCGGTAGAGCCCTTCACCCGTCGCGAGGAATAACTCCGATGGGTGCACCGGACTAATGAGCAGTCGGTGCAGATCGCGATACGCGAGCTCACCCGGCCGCGAATACGCCGCCAGCTCGACGAAGCTCGCGCCGTCATCCGTCGTCCTGAGGAGGGCACCCTGCTCGATGAGTACAAAGAACGTACGCGGCTCGGTCGGATGGAACGTGAGAGCCTTGACATGGGGAATGAACGGCGGACCGGGAAAGGTCCACTTATCGGTGTCCGGTACCCGAAAGATTGCCGGAATCTCCGTCCAGTTACTACCCGAATCATCGCTGCGATAAAGTCCGGTGGGTTCCGTGCCCGCAAGCAACGTCACCCGCCCTCCAGCGTTACGCTGCGCGAGAGAATAGACGTTCGCCCGGTCGAGCCCCTTCGATGCCCGACGCCACGACTTTCCCTCCCCATCCTCGCTCACCCAGATCCCGCCGTTCTCGTGAGTGCCGGCGAACAGCTGGCCGGAAACCGGCTCGAACACGAGCGAGCCGATGTGCCGGTCCGTGAGCGAGCTGCTGACGTGTATCCAAGGCTCACCCACCCCCTTGCGGGCAAGCGTTGCCATGCCCTCGATCGTAGCGACCTGCAGGCGGGTAGCAGGACCCGCGGCCGTCGTCGTGTGCTGTCCGTTCGGGGACAGGTACGCGGTGATCTCTATCATTGGTTCACTCCTGGCACAGACTATTGTGATCACGAAACTGTGCAGCGCATACATTTTATGACCTGCGTCCCATTTTTGGTATACTCCGCTCGGGCTGACCTGATGTACGCAGCGCAAGCAGGCGTGCATAGCGACCTCGGCGCTGAGGTCCGCCAACGCATGGTCGATTTGCGATTGCTCGGTGAGGCCTCACAACAAGGTCGCGCTCTTCCGCTCAACTTGCATCGCTGGATGATTGCATCGGTGGACCAACGAAATGGCCCTACATATCGCTATTGTCGGTGGGGGATTGGCGGGATTGGCCGCCGCCAATGCACTCACGAAGTTCGACTTTGACGTCAAGCTCTTCGAGCAGGCGCCAACGCTCGGGGAGATCGGCGCAGGCATACACGTGAGCCCGCAAGCGGTCCACGCTTTGGTGGGCGCCGGCATTGACCACGATGTGCTCGCCCAGGCGGCCACATCCTCGAGCGGGATCTTCACACGCGATATGAACACCGGGGCGGAGATCTTCTACGCCGACGTGCGTAACGCCCGAACCAAGTACGGTGCACCCTTTCTAGCGTTTCATCGTGCTGATCTGTTGGATATCCTTGCGAACGGCATTGGCACCGAACGCATCCAACTCGGTCACCGTGTTACGCAACTACATGACGCTGGCAGCGAAGTCACGTTGTACTTTGCGAATGGTGTAACCCATCGAGCAGACATCGTCATCGGCGCCGATGGGGTGCATTCCGTGGTTCGCCGCACCCTTTATGGTGACGACACGCCGACGTTCACGGGACAGATGGTTTGGCGCGCGCTGCTCGCCGGAGCGACCGTGCCGGGGGAAATCCTCGAGCCCTCCGGCCACATTCGCTGGGTGGGCGCCGGGAGGCAGTTCTATAGCTACTATTTGCGCAACCGCACAATCGTCACCATCGTGACCCAACAGGAGTCGGACAGATGGGTGGAAGAGGGTTGGTCGCTTCCCGGTGATCCGAACGAGATGCGGGCGAGCTTTCCGAACCCTGAACCGCGGTTAGGCAAGCTCCTGAGCTTGGTGACGGCGTGCTCGAAATGGGGAATCTTCCTTCGACCACCGACCGACAAGTGGGGCACCGGGCGCATCCAACTCATCGGTGACGCCGCCCACGCCATGTTGCCGAACGCCGGGCAAGGCGCTTGCCAGGCTTTCGAAGACGCTTACATCCTTGCACGGTGGCTGGCCGCCGAGAAAGACCCGAAAGACGCCCTGTCGGGCTTCCGACGCGTGCGCATGCCACGGGTGCATGCGGTTCAGAACCGATCGGCGCTCAACGCGAGCGCGAAGCGTCTGTCCACTCCTGAAGAGCGCAGAGCTGCATTTCGTGGAGCGGGGCTGGCCGCGGCTGGCGCCATGGAATGGATCTTTGCGTTCGATCCGGTCCGTGAATGGAGCAAACCGGGTTCCGTTCCACCTGGGGCGTAGACATCCGGGCGTGAAATCCAGTATCAGCCGACCCGTCAGACAATCAGGTCGACGTTGCGTTGCGTCTCACATTGCAAGCGCGTCCAACCCGAGAGTAAGTCAGGACTTGCGATAAGAATCGCGGATCACCTGCGCGTACGGTACCGGCGCGACCGTCGCTCGAATCTCGACCTGTCGGTGAGGCTCCACCGCGGGCTTCGAGGAATTCGGTTTCTCGCCCCACAGCACCGCGATTTCCATCCCAGGCTTGGCGACTGCGGGGTCGACGGTCGCCAGCGAGATCAGCGCGCGCTCGTTCGTGATGTAGCCCACGTCCGTGGACATGCCCACGAACTTTCCCTGGTGAATCACCTTATCCACTTGGAAGAAACTGTAGCGCGCCTTCGGAAACTCGATATATTTCGCCGGTGTACCGGGCTCAAAGTGGGAACGCATGACATTCAACACATCGTCGACGTTCCATACGAGGGTGACCTTGCTGCGGTGTGGTGCTGTGGCCATCTTCTCCAGTGCCTGGCGGCCGACGAAATCGTGATCGAACTTCACGTGCTTGCCGTATCCGAGGTCATATGGCGTGACGTAGTAGTCACTGATCTCACGCGAATCCATGCTTCCGCCTAAGGAGCCGACCGCTTCAGGCAACAGCCACTCGCGAAATGACTTTTCTTTCTCTCCGAAAACCGCGGTGAACGGTCGTGGGATCCAGCCGGACTCGAGATTCGCGGTGGCATAGCACCTAGCGCCACCGCGCTTCAGCCCGAACGGCTCACCACTCGAGAGCACAGCCTGAAGAACAGCCTCGCCATCCTCCCATGGGCCGAAGATCTCGAAGCCCGGCTGTCCCGCCATGCCGTGGCGCAGCGCACGCACCTTCCTTCCCGCGATCCTGAGCTCGGTCATGTGAAAGAACTTGACCGCGGGAAAAGTTGCACCGATGAGCTCCTCGATCAGTGCAGGAGCCTTCGGACCCTGAATCTCGTAGCGGTAATGCCGCGGCGGTTCTTGGCGTCGATTGGAGTTCTCCTCACGCACCACCTTCACATTGTAGCCACCCGTCTGCAGGTGAAACTGCACCCAGTTAATGATCGAGGCATTGGCGACAAGATCGAAATACTGGTCGTCCAGATGGAACAGGATCCCATCGCCGACGAAATAGCCGTCGGGATTCACCGCCACATACTGCTTTGCCATGCCCGGCTTGAAGTTCTCGAAGCTGTTGACGCCGTGCCGTGCCATCGCTCGGAGCGCGTCGGGTCCGGTGATGAATAGATTTGCCATGTGGTGGGACTGGTCGAGCAGCACGCAGGTTTCCCGCCAGGCCATCTGCTCCGAGCGCCAGTTCGAGAACTCCGACTTCACCGGGAACTCGTACGCGGGATACTGCGAGTTACGCAAGAAGTCCACAACGCTCCCCGTCCGTCGGATGGCTTGTTCGAGGTTTTCCCGGCTCATTTTTCGCTCCTATGACTTACATTTGCTGCCATGACTGCTCCCCGCGGCGTGCTCATGGGGAGGGTCGCGCCCTGACGCCGAAGCACCAATCGCCGACGCTCATGAGGTGCATGCGTGCGGAGCACGCGATGATGGGCCCACTCCCGAGAGATTCTGTCGGGTCAGTTTCGCATGCCGGCTAGTTCGGCACGGACGGCATCCGGCACGTCGAGCCCGACGCCGCTCAAGTGTCCGAATCGTTCCCGAAGCTTCGCCAAGTCCCCCCGCGGCAGCGGTGGCTTCAACAGAGACTCCACGTTTGCGCGCAGATGAGCCAGGCTGCTTGTACCGAAGAGGACCACGTTCACGCCCGGTTCGTGCCGCGCGAAGCGGTACGCAGCGTCGGTCAGATTCACCGCGCCCCCCTCGTGGATCAAGAATTCGAGCGACGCGCCATTCGCGAAGGATGCGGGAACCTCACCCTGTTCCGAGAGTTTCCGCAATATCTCATTCAGTGCGTCAGGTCGCGAAAAGATGTTCCGCACGGCACACATGACCACCGTCCCGACGCCCTGAACGGTGGTGCGCGGAAATATCGCCGCACGCGCACCTTGGTGCAGCATGTGGAAGCCGAGCATGATGACCTCCCAAGCGGGTTCGCTGAGCGCACGGTCAAGCGACACATGCTCCGGGTCCATCCCTGGGAATTCGCTCAGGCCGATGTGACCAACCTTACCCTTCTCCTTCTCCCGGATCAGCGCCGGCAAGATCATCTGCTGCGCATAGTCGTAGTGAGCCGGCAGCAGTCCATGCAGCATGTAGACGTCCACGTGGTCGAGCCCCAACCGCCGCAGCGACGCTTCGAGATTGGCAACGACCGCCGCCGCCGTCTGCACGCTCCCGCCGCGGTCCCGCGAGCGGCTCTTGGTGCACACGACGACTCGGTCGCGCGGCAGATCGGCGAATGCCCGGCCGAGCACTGACTCCGTCGCATAGGCTTCTGAGGTATCGAAGAAATTGACACCGAGATCGATGGCAGCTCGGACAAGCGCGACGGCATCGTTCTCGCTCTTGCCGGTACCGAGCCCAAGCTGGCTGTGGCCACCACAGCCGAGTCCCGCCACGGAAACCAGCAATCCGGTCTTCCCAAGGCTTGTGTATTCCAAACAACCCTCCCAGCGACCCTAGCCGTTAGCGACCCGACCCGTCCCAACACTCACACGACTGACCGCGCCCCGTGTCAAGCGAGGGCTTTGGTGCTGACGGTGGCTCCAATCTTTGTCAAGACGTGGTTCTCAGCCTTGAGTGGCCGCAGATCCGGCTTTGCATCGCCCCAGAGGACCTTCACCCGGGTCCCGTCGACGGCGTGGCGGGTGTCAATCACAGCGAGCGAAGACCAACCCCCGACATTCACTGTGTATCCGCACATCACCGAAACACCGACGATTTCATCCTCGAAGAGCACACTGTCGTTCTGAAACGTCGAATATACCGAATAGGGAACACCGAGGATTTTAGGGCGCCCTCCCTTGCCAAGGAGACTCCTGGCGAGCACGCTGGCCACGTCTTCGTCGTTCCAGCGCAACCATACTTTCTGACGCCGGGGTTTTTGGGTCGCCATCTTCTGCAATGCGGCCTTGCCGATGAAATCATGGTCGAATTTCACCAGGCGCCCATAGCCGATATCCCATGGCGTGACGTAATAGTCGTCGATGTTCTCCGAGGGGAAACTTCCGCCCATGGAGGCAAATCCCTCAAAGCCATATTCGCTCACCCATTCCCGGAACGGCTTCATGCTCTCCCCGCTGTAGATCGCGGGCACCTGCAGTCCGAGCCAACCGGACTCGTAGGAATTGCACGGCAGAGAGATGGCCCCGCTCTCACGCATGCCGAACTCGGCCCCCGCACCGCGCAGCACCGACAGCACCATCGCGCCTTGGGCGCGTGGCCCGAAGATCTCAAAGCCTGGCTTGCGCGACATTGTGTGATTGAGCGCGCGAACCGCAACCCCGGCGATCTTCATCTCGCCGACGTGGAAGAATTTGATCTCCGGGATGCGACCACCAACCGCTCTCTCCAGGACCGCGATTGCTCGCGGACCTTGGATCTGATAGCGAAAGAAACGGCGCTCCCCGGTATTCATTCCCGTCGGAAGATCATCCGTGAATTCAACATTGTAATGACCGAGCTCAGCGTGATACCGGATCCAGTTGGCATTCACCGGAGTACCCAGGACCTCGTATTCATCATCCTCGAGCGCGACGACTACCGCATCGCCGATCAACAGACCGTCTTCCCGGCAGAAGACGCACTGCTTCGCGCTGTTCTTGCGAAAGTTGGCGAAGCTGTTGACGGCGAGCGCGGAGAACAGCCGCAGAACATCCGGACCTTTGACGACGACACTAGGCATGTGTTGGCCCATGTCGCTCAGCAGCACGCCCTCAGCCCAGGCCCTCTGCTCCTCCGGCCAGCTGCTGTACTGCGCCGGAAGTGGGAAACTGTGAGACCCAGACATCGAGGACCGGAGCATCTTCACAGCGCCTCCGTGTGCCTGTATCTTCGCTTCGAGGGACCGTGGTCTCGCTTGCTGCATTGTTCCCGCCTGGTTATCTATCGATGTCGTGTGTGCAGTCGTACGTGCGCTTGCGGTCAGTCCTTGAGCAATTCTTTTAGCTCCTCACGCCACGGCGCAGCCTCGATCACGCGCTCGCTCACATCGAACGTCGTCTTCCGGAGTGGCTTTGTGGGATCGAGTCCGAGGTTCCAGCGCTCCTGGCTGTAGAAGACCATACGTCGATAGGTGGGACTCCCCTTGACGCGGTGGGCGATACCACGCCGCTGTATGTAGATTTCGCCGGAACGGAGCGTCCCAGCGCCGAACTCCGAGATGTTCTCGGCGCTCCCCTGGAACTGTAACTGTGCCTCGTCGTTGCGGTTGCCGCGGTGATAAGCGAACTGCTCCCCAACGGTGTTGTAACACTCGATGAAGAAGCCCGCGTTCTGCATCGAGATCGGACCCGGACCTCGCTTGCCGGTCATCTCCTTGAAGATGTCGAACAAGCGAATCTTGTGGATGCCGCGACCGTTCTTCGCCGAGCCGATTAGGCGTGCCACATCGCGTTCAATCAGCGTTTCTTCTTCCGGTTCGTCTTCCCAAGTGTGCACGGACTCCATCACACGGCCCTTCTTGAAGAGCTCCGAGGCGGGTGGGTCAGGCCAGTTCGGCGCGCCGTGCCAAACCACATCGTACTCTGTATGGCCGATCTGACCGCTCTCGTCTATCTTCACGATAACTGGGTCGCGCACCCGCATCGTCATGCGCAGCGAACCCTCCGTACCGGTGGCGCGATGCGCCACACCGGATGGAATCAATATCAACTCTGCTGGTTTCGCCGTATGGGTGCCGAGCTCGGTCTCATAGGTCGTCAGTCCCGCCCATTGGAAATGAATGTCGTCGAAATCGGCGTTCCGGTGGAATACCGTCTGCGTACCGCGCAGCGCCTCTACGGCCGCACGGTTCGTAGCAGCGGACAGGAATACGAGAGGTCGGTTCGGTACAGCGAGGAAGTCGAACGGGCTGAACGACGGGCAGCTCAGGTGTCCGCCCTTTGCGCTCCCGATTAACTCATCCTCGACGCGCTCTGCCCACATCATCGGGTAGTCCTCGCCCCAACCCGTACTGAACTCTCTGATCGATGACATGAGCTCTGCTCCCTTCTAACGTGATCTCAGCCGGCCGACCGGTTCGCCGCGCGACGCTCGCTGATCGTTTCGAACGGGTGGAAGTTGGACGCTCTACGCATGCTCTGGAACTCGCGGCTCGCGATTGACGGCTGGCACAGTCGCGGTCGGAACCTTCATGAGGTCCTCAACCGCTCGCTCGGCGAGCCCGGCAACCGCATCGAGCTTCCAGACGTTGCGGCTCAACGGATGTGCGCGAGCATTGAGCTCCGCGTCCAAATGTTCGCGCAGCGTCTCACTCGCGAGCGGCCGCCCGATGACCCATCGCTCGGTCGCGCGCGCACGCCAAGGTACCGGGGCCACGGCGCCCAGACAGAGGCGCGCCTCAACGCACCGACCCGCTTGATCGATGGCGACGGAGACTGCCGCCGAGGCGATCGCGAAGTCGCCCTGCCAGAGATTGAGCTTCTTGAATGTCGTGTGACGCCGGGCCGCCTGCGCCGGGATGGCGATGCCCGTCAGCACCTCATCCACCGCCAGCGCCGTCTCGCCTGGCCCCGTGTAGAGCTCCTCGATCGTCACTTCGCGTGCGCCCCGCGGGCCCACAACGGTTGCCGTCGCATCGAGCGCTACAAGCACGGTCGCCAAATCGGACGGCGTTACGGCCTGGCAACGATGGCCGTCGATCACCGCGTGATAGAAACGGTGGTCGCCCTTCACCGCATAACACGGCGCGAGCGCAGAACCGGTGCGCTTGTAGCACGGGAAGCCGTTACGGAAGAACCAGCAGCGCTTCTCCTGCCGCAGGTTCCCCGCTACCGTTGCCACATTACGGATTTGGGGCGAGGCGATCTCCTCAATTGCCTCGGCGAGAGCCGGAATCTTGCTGGCCACCGCTTCAGCAAGCGCCGCAAGCGTCACGGCAGCGCCGACCGTGATCGCGCCATTCTCCGGAACCGAGATCTGCTGCATCTCGGCGACGCGCGCCACCGACACAAGACGGGCGGGCGCCGCGAGGTTCTGCCGCCGCCGGTGCTGCAAGTCCGTTCCGCCGCCGAGCACTGCTGCATCCGGTCCGAGCGCGCGCACAAGCTCTGCCATCCGCACGGGCATCTCAATAGCTTCTAGCGGTGCAGGCGGTGCAGCGATCTGGATCCGGCGCATCTGACGTGTGTGCAGAACGCGAAAGAGTCCCAGTGGGTAGGCCCGCCGCACGAACGCGATCCACCAGCGACTCGGGCGCCGCCACAGATGGAATTGCCGCCGACGCCCGGTCTTTGCGGCCAGCGCATTGAGGACCTTATCCGGCGTGATCGGGAGGTGCCGGATGCGCACGCCGACCGCGTCGTACACGGCGTTTGCGATCGCTGGCGCTGGTGGACAGATACCGACCTCTCCTACCGATTTCGCACCATAAGGTCCGAGCGGATCGCTCTGGCCCGCAATTAGAGGGCGGATCCGCGGAACGTCAGCCGCGCGCGGCACGGCGTAGTGCAGAAAGGCAGGGTTAACCACCTTGCCCTCCTCGAAGATAAGCTCTTCGCCGAGTGCCGCACCGATTCCCATAACGACGCCGCCGCAGATCTGACCTTCGACCTGCAGCGGATTGATCGCGGTGCCGGGATCAGTCGCGGCCACATAATCGACGATACGGACCTTGCCGGTCTTCTCGTCTACGTCAACAACGACCGCTTGAGCGGCGAAGCAGTGTGTTGCGCTGATCTTCCCCGTGCCATCGGCACGCTGCATCTCGACGTTACGATCGACGAAGGATGCCTTGTGCGTGAGCACGCCTTCGCCGCTCGCCGGTACCAGGGCGCCGAGTGGCACCTCACCACTTTCATTACGCGCGAATCCGTCCTCGAGATGAATCTCGCCCGGACCCAACTGCTGGGCGGCAAGGCCTTTGAGTTTCAGTGCGAGCTCCTGCGCCGTGTGCCGAATGCCATGCCCCGTGTAATGCGTGCCGCGCGAGCTCCACGCGCCGAAATCGTGAGGCGTCTCATCCGTGTCCATCGACAAGACGCTCACTCGCTCAAGCGGAACTCCAAGCTCATGCGCAGCAATCTGCGCAAGAATCGTCCGCTGTCCCGTACCGGCGTCGCTGCCGCCAAAGCGCACACGCAACCTCCCGTCCGAATACAAATCGATGACGCCGTCGCAACGATTCGCGTCTGGAAAGGAATATGCACCGCTCACGTGCTCGCCGGTCGCGACCCCAACACCACGTCCACGTCGGCGGTTCGCTTTCTCGCGATCCCAGCCAATAGCAGCACGCACAGCCTTGAGACAATCGACGAGTCCCACCGATCCGACATGCCCGGTAAGACCTTGGCTGTCGGGCTTGAGCGTATTCTCAACACGGAAATCGATAGGATCTCGTCCGAGCTTCTCCGCGAGGTCGTCCATGAGACTCTCGCGCGCGAACGTAGTCTGCGGCCCGCCGTACCCGCGATAGGCGCCGCCTGGCGCCTTGGCCGTGTCGATCAGCTGCGCCTCCACATCGAGGCCGTCCACGTCGTAGACCATCCCGAGCGGAACCATGGAGGCGTTCATCACGGACGTCCCGGATTGCAGGTACGCGCCGCTGTCCACCCTGACACGGCCTTCGACGAGTCGGAGTTTGCCAACCGCGTCTGCGCGCAACGTAATCTCAAGATCGAAACCGTGGCGCGTTCGGGTTGTCTCGAACTCCTCCTCACGCGTGAGGGCTACCAGCACCGGCCGCCGGGCTTCGCGCGCGAGCGCGGCGGCGATGGCCTCATGGTCGGTAATGAAGATCTTGGCGCCAAAACTCCCACCGACCGCCACTTCGTGAACGACGATCCGGCTCGGGTCAAGCGCAAGCACGTGCGCGAGCTGCTGCTTCAGCGGCAGGGGCGTCGCCGTGGACGCCCAAACGTGCAGCCGATCCTCACGCCACTCTGCAAGGGTGCGGTGCGTCTCCAGGCACGTATGCGTGACCTGCTGATACCAGAAGCGCCCCGAAACGGAAACCGCGGCGGCGCGACGACCTTTCTCAATGTCGCCCCACCGGCGGTGAAACGCGCGTCGGATATTCTTCGCGACGTTGATTTGAAATGGTGGTTTCGGTGGTCCTCCGGCGGCGGGCGTGCCCGGCGGTGATGGAGCCGCGGGCGCACCGCCCGCGGACTGCGGTGGGCCTCCCCCGGCGGGCGCGCCAAGAGGGGGAGGCGCTCCGACGGCAGGAGGCCCACTCGCATCATGAAGCGACACCGCGCTCGGAATCAGCGCCTCGTCGATGGTCAAGGGCGCGGGAAGCAGGTGGTATTTCACGCGGATAGCCGCGATGGCCCCCTGCGCCTGCTCCCTGGTCTCCGCGGCGACCGCCGCGACTTCCTGACCGACGAAGCGTACGACACCGTCCGCGAGTGGCGGTCGGTCGAAAGTCCGCTCGAGGGCGTAGCGCACGCCTTTCGGAAAATGAGTTGCCGTGATAACCGCATGCACGCCCGGCATCCGCTCGGCGGCCGACGTGTCGATCGACTCGATGAGCGCGTGCGGATGCGGCGAGCGCAAAATCACTCCCTGGAGCGCGTTGGGGGGCGCCACGTCAGCCGTGTAAGGTGCGCCGCCCGTGGTCCGCAGTTCCCAGTCGATCGGCCAGGCTCGATTTCCGACCTGTTTCATGGCGCGCTCTCCTCGGTCGGGCGCCCCGACATCCTGCGGCGGTACGTCTCGAGCACGGCATCGACGATGCCCGTGTACCCGGTGCAACGGCAGATGTTGCCACTCAACCGCTTACGAATGAATGCCTCGGGATTGCGGGCGGGTCGTGCGGCCAGTTCGCGTAAAATCGCCGTCGCATGCACGATCTGGCCCGCGGTGCAGAATCCGCACTGGAAGCCTCCAAACTCCGCAAAGGCTTCGCGGAGATCACGGCTTTCCTCGGCTAACCCCTCAATGGTCGTTATCTCTCCATCGATTACCGCCGCATATCGAATGCAGGAGACCACTGGCCGACCGTCTACAAGAACGGTGCATGCGCCACACTCGCCGCGGCCGCATGATTCCTTCGTTCCCTTGAGGTGCAGCTGATCGCGGATGACGCTGAGCAAGCTCGCACCGGGGTCGAAGCCCACTTCGACCTGTCGACCGTTAATGCGCATCGCCGCGATCGCGCGCTGCGGTTCGACTCGCATCGACAGCCGAAGCGCCTCGCGTCGCAGCCCCGTGTCGTGCTACTACCATCCCACCGCCTCGTGAATGTTGAATACGGGACCGTCTCGGCAGACGCGCTTTAGCACCTTCTCGCCATTAACGACGAAGGTGCGCACGCAGACATAGCAGGCCCCGAAGCCACAGACCATGATCTGCTCCATAGCAACTTGACCCGGTACGCCGTACTCCTTGCCCAGCCGCTGCATGAGCTTCAGCAGGCGGTTCGATCCGCATGTAAAGAACGCGTCGGCGCTATGTTGGGCGACTAACTCTTTGAGGATCCGCTCGACGTTCTCGACCGCGCTGCTACCGTCTGTGTCGACGACCGTGATCGTGCGGGCTCCAAGCCTCTCAAAAAGCTCCCTCGACATGACGACTTCAGGACTGCGTGCGCTCAGAACGGCGGTGACGCCGACGCCCGCCTCGGCGGCAAGCTGGGACAGCGGCGCGAGCGTCGCAAGCCCCACGCCTCGCCCCAACACGACAATGTTCTTCCACTCCGGCCGGAGGGTGAACCCGACACCGAGCGGACCTGCTACATTGAATTCTTCGCCGGGCCGTAGCGTCGCGATGCCGCGCGTGCCGCGGCCTTCGACTTTGTAGAGGAACTCGATCTGGCCCGCACCGCCGTCGACGCGATAGACACTCATTGGACGACGCATCCAAACCTCGGCGCCGTCGGGCGTCGGACAAAGGAGGTGAAACATCTGTCCTGCATACGCCCTGAGCGCATGTTCGTGGACCCTGAGCACGATGTGCTTGTATTCGGCATTCACCCAATCATTCGAGATAACGAGGCCGATGAATTCGGCCGATCGACGCTCCGGATACGGATCCGGGTCGCCAGGACGCAACCCGGAGGTCGTGTATTTGGATGCGGAGGGCTCCGATGGCATTCGCTTGCGTTTCCTGGTTGCGCCGGATCGCTCTCTGGAAGCTGTGATGACCGCTTGCATCTCTTTAGAACTTGAAATTGTGCTCGCGCGCCGTCCGACTTGCGGGCGCTTCCAGCTTGTGACGACCGGCGACCGCACCTGGAACTGTCGTCCTTATATCGTACGACGCCCAATGTTGCAAATTTGGTAAAACGTCCCAAAAATATAACACACCATGGGTATCGCGACAATCGATCTGTCGAAGGTCACCCCGGTGGAAACCGACGTGGCCTGGCCGACGACTGGATCCCTACGAGGCCAATATGGTGGTCACCCGCCGGGGCGGGTCGCCTGGATCGTGCAATCGAAATGGTGGGGGCCGGCGTCGATGAACATGAGTCGACGGGGGCCGTCACATACGCACGTCCGACAAATTGAGACTCATTCGATAACCGCCATCAGCCGTTCTTCGATCGGGTGCTTTCCACTCAGGTGTCTCGGCGCACCGGTCGTGCTAATCAAGCAGTAACCGCCGTTCATGCGCCACGGTGGGCGGGGATTGCAACGACCGCTGTAGGGACCGATCTCACCCATGAATGCCTGATTCGGCTGAATGACGAGCGGCCTCGGGAATGGATCCGGCCCACCAAGACCCGCGTAGGAACAGTGCGGAACGAGTGTACCCGCGCAGTCGCCGAGCGACTTGCGCGCGCGCTCAACGATATCGTCCGCGGCATGTTCGGCCTGCTCAAGAGTGTTGCCGGGCCGGACGGCATCGGCGACGCGGTACCAGACCTCGATGCCCCACTGGACGAGCTCCTTCATCTGCGCCGTTGGCTTCGCCAGGACCGCGCACTGAAGCGACTGCGCCTGGTAGCCCGCGAACTTCGGGCTCGCCTCACTCACGATGTAATCGCCGCGCGCGAGCACGCGATTGGAAGGGATAGGATCTTGCGTAAGCCAGGGACCGAAGAGCGGTCCCGACTCGAGCAGCAAGAACGTGGGCGGCTCCGCGCCTGCAGCATCCATCGCGTGAACGATCGCGGCATAGTATTCGCGCTCGGTCATGCCGGGACGGTACCCGTTGAGATGAGCCTCGAACCCCACATCGGCAATCTCCGCGGATCGCTCCAGACAGCGGATCTCTTCCTCACTCTTGACGGTGCGCAGCTCGAAGAAAAGGTCCGTCGCGTCCACGATTCTCAGGTTCGGCAGACGCCTCTTGATCTCCTCGAGCAGGTTCCACGGCAATCCAACGCTCTCGCGCGCGCGAAAGCAGATACCTACGAGTCCGACCGTTCCTCGCGTGTGGCCGAGCTCAGACAGACGCTCTTCAACGATTCTCGCGAGATCCACGGTCTGACCGACCCTCAAATCTTCGAACCACGACAGCGTGTACAGGCTGCGCTTGCCCGTCATCTGCGTCACGAGCGTGCCCGTGCTCGCCGCCGGAAACAACGCGTAGCAGGTTCCGGACAACGGATCGGCGTAGCCCGCAACATAGCGGATGTTTGCGTTCATCTCGTTCCAGCGACCCGAGTTGCCGTTGAGCAGCAGGCAGTCGATATCGCGCTTCGCCATCTCCGCGCGGACCCGTAGCCAGCGCCGGTCCCGTTCTGCCGGGGAGACTTGATTGAATTCCTCTCGAGCAACTTGACGACCCGCGGTCTGGACGTAGTAATCCCACCGGTTGGTATCAGTTGGAGGTGTCTCGGCCATATCCTCGTCCCTAACCCTTCTCCACAAAAGACGAAAGCGCAGTACGCTCCTGCGCGTACCGAGCCAACGCGAGATATCGGTAGATCCCGTGCACGAACTTGCCGTACGGCAGGGTTACAAAAAACGCGAACACCAAACCCAGATGCACGGCGAGTACCAACCCCATAAGAGCAGTGGCGCGCAGCATCAGCAGTGCGAGGCCCGAAAGACTGGCGAGGAACAGGATCGCGAGGAACGCTACATCCATGCCGCCGCGACTTTCATCGCGGTAGTGCGCAGGTCGGCGAAATCGAGCGAACAAGAGCCCTACCGGCCCGACCAGGAGCCCGAGACCTCCGAGCATTCCGAGGAGCACCGGCACGTCGTACCACGGGTACGGAGCCTCTCGCCCGAGCGCGTAATGGTACACCGTTGCGGTGCAGGTGGCGGCGAAGCACAGTAGGAATCCGTAGAGCGTGAGGTGGTGAAACCCGCGGCGCGTATCGGCCCCACGCTGCTCCTCGCTCCGGCAACCGCCCTTACCGCCGCCGAGATACCGGAGATTGCCCGCGTCCTTTGATGCCCGCCACAGCGACGCGCGCGACAGCGTCCCTCCTTCGTGCGCGAACTCCCGCGCGCCAACAACGATCGCCGCCACCGCTGCGGTGAACATGCTACCGAACAGGAGAACCATCCCCTCGTGCGGCACGAGTGCGTAGAACGCGCCCGGCCCTGTGTGCCGCCCCCCGAAGGTCGTTGGGTCGAGTAGCATCACACAGCAGAGGATAAACGCAGCGACGCTCAGCGCCGCAATCACCGTGACTGCGAGGCCGTTGCGTGCGAAGAGGCGCCCAAGTGCCCGCGGCCAGGCGTAGGCGCGGTACGCATCGTTCCGGACGATCGCCAGCGTGCGCGGAACATTAACATTGAACTCGTGGGGAGGAGAGAACTGGCAGTCGTCGTAGCAGGCGCCACAGCCATGGCAAAGGTTCGCGAGATAGTTTAGGTCCTTGTCGCTGAAGATCCGGCGCGTCTCCATCGCGGGGAAAACCGCGCACAACCCTTCACAGTAGCGGCACGAGTTGCAGACCACCATGAGACGATCGGCCTCGGCCAGAGCCTCGGTTGCGTGGAGAGTGGTCGCTCGAGGAGCGGACTTCAGCACGCAACCTCACTCACACCGCGCGAAGGTACCTGTGCAGCGCCGATGTCCCACTCGTTCGGGCGGCGTGCTTCCTTGGCGGCCTCGCGCCCTGCAATTCGCCCAAACACGCTGCCGATCGTCATCCCGATTCCCGCGACGTAGCCACGCCCCAGGACATTTCCGGCCATGATCTCGCCCGCTGCAAAAAGATTGGTGGCGGGCAACCCTGAGCGCAGGATCATTCTCGCCTCCTCGTTCACGCCAGTGCCGAGATACGTGAACGTGATCCCCGGCCGCACGGGGTACCCATAAAAGGGGGGGCGTTCGATCCGACGCGCCCAATGCGACTTCGGCGGCGTCAGCCCTGCAGTGCGGCAGTCATCGAGGGCCGAGCGGCGAAAGGTTCCCGGCCTCACTGCGCTATTGTATTCGGCAAGCGTGCGCTCGAGTGCCGCGGGATCAAGCCCGAGGGACAGGGCGAGTTCGTGCACCGTGTCACCCTTCACCGCTGGGAACAGCGACGGCATGAAGAGATCGAGCGAGGGCGAATCGAAAATGATGTAGCCGATCTGATCCGGTTGAGAAGCGATCAAACGGCCCCAGATCGCGTAGCGCTTCGGCCAGATGTCCTCGCCCTCATCGTAGAAGCGCTGTGCTCGGTTGTTTACCACGATGCCGAAAACCACGCAGTCGAGCCGCGTGATGATGCCGCCATCGAACTTCGGTGCACGCGCATCGATGGCCACGGCGTGACACTGCGTCGGATCCCCGACGGCCTGCACGCCACTGTCCAGCAGGATCTTAAGTACGGTGCCCCGGTTGTACGGCGTGCCGCGAATCAAGAAGTTCTCTGCCGCCTGACCCCAGTACTCCCTCAGCCACTCGAGATTCGCCTCGAAACCGCCGGCCGCGGCGACGAGCGCTCGGGCACGCACGCGGACCAATACGGACTCTATTTGCGCCGTCGCCGATAAGAACAGGCCATCCCGGATCTCAAGTGAGACGATCGGCGTTTCGTATGCCACCTCGACACCGAGTCGCTCGGCGGTCCGGTAGAGCGTGTTGAGCATCGCTCGACCACCACCCAGGAAAAACGCATTTGTGCGGCTCAGTGCCAATGTGCCGCCCAGCGACGGCTGAAAGCGGACCCCCTGCTCAACTAGCCAGGGGAGAATCTCCTGGGATCCCCTAATCATGTGTTGGGCGAGCGCCACGTTGGTCTCCGCGCCGGTCACGCGATTCAGATCGTCCCAGAACTCCTCCTCAGAGTACGGCCCGCTAAGTGTCTCGGTCGGCGCATCGTGGGCGCAGCGGAGATTGCGCGTGTGACGTGTGTTACCACCGCGGTAGAACTTCGGCGCGGCCTCAAGAACGAGAACCGAGGCTCCCTCACGACGAGCGCTGATCGCCGCACACAGCGCAGCGTTGCCACCGCCCGCGACGAGTACGTCGTATATCCGTGCGAAATCTGTCATGGCCGCTCAGGGGATCGCCCGGTCGCCGCGCTATGCATCCGTACGCGCCGCTGGAGCGCGTAGCGGATCGGCGGGCGCAGCGCGCTCTCGGTTCGCAGCCTCAATGGGGCTTGTGCCGATGAGCTCGAAGACGCGCCGGGCGGCCGCGAGCAGTCGCGAGTCCTCGTACGGTCGACCAACGAGCTGAATTCCGACAGGCATTCCGTTAGGTCCCGCATGAGTTGGAAGCGTCACCGCTGGGACCCGCAGCTGCGTCCAGAGACTCTGGAATCCGTGATCACCCGTGCAGGCAAGTCCGACCGGCGCCTCGCCGATGACGGTCGGTGCAAGCAGCACGTCCACTTCCTCGAATAGCGCCGGCAACGCCGCGCGGCAGCGCTCGACGAGACGCAATGCATCGACGTACCGCTCGCGGGAAATCCCGAATCCCGCGCGAATTGAGGCAGACAATCGCCCACTGATCTGATCGCGCTTCAGGTGCCATTCATGGGCCGACGCACGCGCACGCTCATAGTCGTTGATGATCTCTCTGGTCATGGAAAGCTCCGCGAAGTGCGCGGGCAGCGTGACATCCTGCGTTGCATGGCCGTGCCGCGCCAGCCGCTCGGCGGCATCCGCCAGCGCGCGTTTCGTGCAATCCTCTGCGGTCTCCCACAGGGGGGTGCGGCACACGCCGATGCGCAGCGCGGCTCTCAGCGGCAGCCACTCCACCTCACTTGCATTCGTTAGTACCCGTATCGCAAGTTCGACGTCCTCAACGGTGCGCGCAAGCAGTCCGACCGTGTCGAGGGTCGTTGCAGCCGGCTTCACACCCGCGATATTGATCAGTCCGAACGTTGGTTTGAAGCCGACGATGCCACAGAACGACGCCGGGCGAAGGACCGAACCGCCAGTCTGCGTGCCGAGCGCGAGGGGAACCTGAAAATCGGCCACCGCTGCCGCGGAGCCGCTGGAGGACCCGCCCGGCGTGCGCGCGGCATCGTGCGGATTGGTCGTTGGGGCCGGCGCGGCTCCGGCGAACTCGCACGTCTCTGTCTTACCAAAGATCAGCGCACCCGCCGCTCTCAGCAGCGCGACGCACGAGGCATCCACCAGTGGCCGATGCCCCCGATAGATCGGCGACCCCATCTCCGTTGGCATGTCAAACGTATCGATCACATCCTTCACGCCGACAGGTATACCGTGAAGCGGACCTCGCACGGCATCGCGATCTAGTCTGCGAGCCCGTGCGAGAATCGCATCCGGATGGAAGTGCGCCCAGGCTCTCACCCGGTGCTCTTGCGTCGTTACCCGATCGATACAGGCTCGTGCGACCTGCTCACAGGTGACCTCTCCGCTCCCGAGGAGCGCACTGAGCTCGCCCGCCGAGATCTCGTTTAATGATGCTCGCGCCGAAGGTGTGTGTGTCATGACCGACCGATTCACCAGCCTCAGGATGTGGCGACAATCCTCCACCGAATGGTTTCGCCTCCGTGATAGATGAGCGCCCGCTGCTCGGCTCCCGGCACTTCGATTTGCTCCGGTGCGATCCAGGGCACGCGCTCTAGGGTCAACTTGCTACGGTTCGGCGCAAGCCGGTAGTGGCGCGGCCCATTGAAGGAAGCGAAAGCTTCAAGATTCTCGAGTTTGCCCTCCTCCTCGAACACCTTCGCATAGGTCTCAATGGCGACCGGGGCGTTGAACAGCCCCGCAGCCCCAACGATGGCGAGTTTTTTGTGAACCGAGTGTGGCGCGGAATCGGTTCCCAGGAAAAAGCCGCGCTCGCCGCCCGTAGCGGCCTTGCGCAGCGCCGCGCGGTCGGAGGCAGTCTTGAGCACGGGCATGCAATACATGTAGGGCCGGTTACCCGAGCCGAGCCAGTCTGTACGCGTCAGCTCGAGGTGATAAGGCGTGATCGTGCCGGCAACCTGGCCTGGTTTCGAGCGCACGAAATCGCAACCGACTTTGCTCGAGAGATGCTCATGCACAAATCGCAGCGCGGGAAAGTCGCGGGTCCAAGGTTCGAAGATCCTTTCGATGAACACCGCCTCACGATCGAAGATATCCACCTCTGGGTCGGTCACCTCGGCGTGGATCAAGAGCGGCATGTTGATACGCTGCATCCGCTCGAGGACACGCCGGACCTTGGTAAAGTCTGTGACGCCGGCGCTCGAGTTTGTGGTGGCGTTCGCAGGATAGAGCTTCACCGCCGTGAAGACCTGCTCTCTGAAGCCGTGCTCGACGTCATCAGGATTGGTGTCATCGGTGAGGTAACATGTCATGAGGGGCTCGAACCGGCTCTCGGGCGGGAGTGCTGTGAGTATTCGCTTGCGGTAGTCGATGGCATCGGCCGTCGTACGCACTGGGGGAACGAGATTAGGCATGATGATTGCGCGACCGAACTTCTCGGCCGTGGCGGGCAGAGCGGCCCGCATCATCGCCTCGTCGCGCACGTGCAAATGCCAGTCGTCGGGCAGCGTGATCGTGATTCTCTCGAGCACCAAGTCTTCTCCCAGCTCCCACCAGTCCACCATACCGCACGCGAGGACCCAAATAAAGACAAACAACCAAAATTGGTACAGCGTGTGGTGTCGGTCAGATCGCTGACCGGTGCGGGCCATCGCTCCTCGGTCGCGGTCACAGTTCTGCAGGGCAGGAGCTCGGCCTTGGTTGGGCGAACCACCGCGGCGAAGTGCCGGGCGAAGATCGGCCGTGGTTGGCGGCCGTAGGGATCAGGTTCTGGCCTTACGCTTTGCGCCCATCGCCAGCCATTTGGTCAACTGATCGCTGTTGAGCGGCCTGCCACCACTTGCGAGCATTTCGCGTAGGCAGTCCGCCGCGGCCTGTCCTTTGAGCGATCGATTCCACATCTCGGCGACCGCCTCCTCGTGCAAAGCGATCGCATCGGGGGCCGAGGTAATCATCGCGACCCCGACCCGCACGTTCGGCTCTCCGCCCAGGCGGAAGGGACTCATGACGAGGAGCTTGCGGTCCGGCTGGCGGATCAGCTGGAATCCGAGGTGCGGCAGCGTGTCGGGAACGATACCGATCTGCACGCCAATCGGCTGTTCCTCTATCAGGTTCACGAAGTGTTCGATCTCCGAGCGCGCGAGCTCCTTACGCTTTACCAGCACCTCTTCAGGGAGCCCTTTGCGGCCGACAAGTCCGTGATCGAGGAAGCGCTCCACCTCGAACGCTGACATCATGTTCACGATGGCGGGTTTGCGCCGGCGATAGAGTTCCTTCCTCTCCCGCAGGATGATCATGATCTTGGCAATGTCGGCCTTGGCGCGTACTGGATTGATCACCGCGCCGCTGATGTTCTCGAGCAGCTCGTCCTCGAGTGCGCTCAGGAAGTCGTCGGAGGCGAGCAAGAACGAGATGGGACCCGAGAGCACGACGATCTGCTCGGCACATTCCTCGATCTGGCGGACGCGTTCGAAGTAGCTGACCGCTGAGGGGATGTATTCGATGCCAACTCCGAGGAGCGTCGGAATAGACACCCCGAGCAGCTCTGCGAGCTTCTCGAGCGTGTCGATCTTGGCAAGCTCGCCCTGCTCGAACCGATACAGAGCGGTGCGAGAGATGCCGATCTTCTTCGCGAGCTCATCCGCGCTGAGACCGGAGCCCAACCGATAGGCCTTCAGACGCTGACCGATTTCCTCGTATCGAAATGCCATCTGCGCATTTTACCCGGGTTCATGCAAAGCAGCAGACCCTATCGGGGTCCACCCATGGGTTGCCGACCCCAAACGCACTTTTAGCACCCCCTCTCTCTGCGCGCAACGTGCGCCGCAGCGCGCAACAATAACCAGACTGCGCAACACCGCTCGAATCGAGGACACAGCGCAGGAAGTCACCGCTTGGTACCTGCCGATGGCGGGACCCCGAGGGAAGCGGCAACCAGCGTATCGGTTTCCATGTCTTCATCCTTCACGGCTCCGATCAACTCCGTCACATGTGCTATTCGACGCTCGCTGCACCACCTTCGGAGGTCGTCGATGATGGTGGTCAACGCCGTTGGATTGCGGAAGCCCGCGTAGCCGACGCCCACCGCGCTCGCTCCGGCGAGCATGTACTCGACCACGTCCTCCGCACGGGTGACGCCGCCGATCCCGATGATGGGCACCTTCACCGCCTTGGCAACCTGATAAACCATGCGCACGATGATTGGCTTGAGCGCCGGTGACACGAGACCACCGAACTTGTTGCCGAGCGCCGGGCGGAAATTGTCAGTGCGGATCTTGAGCGCCAGGAACGTATTGGCAATCACAAGACAATCGGCTCCCGCCTCCTCTGCGGCAAGCGCGATGGATACGATGTCGCCGGCGTTAGGAGAGAGCTTAATCCACAAGGGCTTCTTGGTTCGCGCCCGCATGGCCCCGACGCACTCCCTCGTATACTCCTCGTGCATCGCGAAGTTGCCGCCGGTCGTGTTGCGCGTCGGGCAGGAGATGTTCGCCTCGATCACATCTACGTCGGGAACGCTCAATTCTTCCGCGAGCGCTGCAAAATCTTCTACGGTCTCCGACGAGACACTCACAATCAGCGGCGGCTCGAAGCGGGCGTATTCCGGGACAATGTGGTCGAGAAAATAGTGAATCCCTTTGCCGGGCAGCCCGATTGATTGAATGATGCCCGCCTCGGTCTCAGCCATGCGCGGCGTCGGATTTCCCACCCTCGGCTCGCGGCAGATGGTCTTCGCGACCAGCGCCCCGAGACGATTGAGATCGATGACATCATTGTATTCCCAGGAAAACGCGCCCGAGGCCGGCATCACAGGATTCTTAAGCGTGACATCGCCGATCTTAACGGAGAGGTCTACGGGCACGGTGTGCCCTCTCGTCCCGAAAACTTTTCAGCCGGCTCCTCCCTCTGAGCGCCGTCGGTTGTGAGTGCTCTGCCGAAGAGCAGCGTCACGCTAATGCGATGATTCTCATAGCCTTCTACGAAATTCGGAGCGTCGGAGTAATGCAAGAGACGGGATGCAAAGAGCACAGCACGATTTTCCCGGTACGGCACGAATAGCATATCTTGCCCGCATTGTTCCAAAAAGTGAACAGACCGCTGCCGATCGTGCTCGTACCCAGTGGGAGCCCACCCCGGGGGAGGCGGCGCAAGGCACACAGCAAGGCCTCCGCGGTCCACATCGCGATTCGCCTCATCCGGTGTCATCCAGAAATTCAGGCTGATTGCGGCATCATCACCGTGCACATCGATCGCGGTGGTCGGGTCCATACCTTTGAACGCCCAGGCTTGAGATAAGGGGTGTGGACCCAGCAGCTCGGGAAATACCCGCCTCAGCTCATTGGCAATCTGAAGGAGCAGCGGGCACGCGAGACCATCTTCGAGATAGGTAGCCACGAACCCCGCAACGTGGCTGAAGTCGTGCCAGATCGTGCTCTCGAGCAGGTAGCGCCGCAAACTCGCGAACGCGGGCGGGGAAAGCAGATTGTCGAAGTACACCGCACCCGCCCGACGGCCGCGGAAGGCTTTGACGAGGGCATCCCGGCCCGGCTGCGGACCGAGTAAGTCCTCCGATATTTCGGGCGCTTCGGCGAGATGAATCGCCGTATTGTAGCTTTCACCGAGCAGCACAAGATCGGCTTCGGACAGCGGCGTCACGCTTGCGGCGAAATCCCGGCCGACCGTTTCGTAGCTGCTTGCCAGTGCAGCGAATCGCCGTGGATCCCGCCCCACTCGGGCGAGATAACGAAACTGCTCCGCGTCGTGACGGAGCTTCGTCCGATTCGCCGATCTGAGGGACTTCGCCGCTATCCCCGTGCGATCCTCGCTCCGCCGCAGCTCATAGGTACGCGCGAAATGATCGAGCGCTCGGCCACAGTTTCCGTCCGCGAGCAGGCACAAGCCAATGGCCCGATGCGCGGCGTAAAATTCGGGGTCGTAGGCGAGCGCCCGGGCAAAGGCCTCGATTGCCTTGTCTCGGAGCCCCATCGTTTCGAGCACGACAGCCCGGTTATAGTGCGCCGAGGCGTAGCGCGGGTCGCCAAGGAGCGCTGCATCCAAATAAGCGATTGCTGCGCGCAGATCGCCCCGGCGTGCCGCGATCACCCCGAGATTGTGCAGAACCGATGGGTGACTCGGCAGGATCGCAAGCGCGGCGCAATAGGCCGCTTCCGCCTCCTCGAACCGCCCGCCGGCGCCATGCGCTTCCGCCACCGTCACGAGCCGGTCGAATTCGGCGTTCCGCCGAGGCACGCTCACCCGGGTGTCTCGATCCTCTCGAGATCCGCGGCACTCATCCGAGCACGTCGCGCGTCGTGAAGATAGGGACGAGCTCGATCCCTTCCTTGCGAAGGGCATCTTGTGCACCCTCCAGACGATCGACAATCGTCACCACCCGCTTGACGGTTGCACCCTGCGCACGGACCGCGCGAACCGCTTGCATGACCGAGCCCCCCTTGGTGGTCACATCCTCGATGAGGACGACGGCGGTGTTGGGTTCGAAACTCCCGTCGATGCGTTTGTCGGTCCCATGGCCCTTCCTCTCCTTACGCACGACGAAGCCCGGCAGGGGGCGCTCCGGCCAGCTGCGCTGAATAACCGACGAGACGATGGGAACTGCTCCAAGCTCAAGCCCGCCGATGCCAGCGACGTCCGGTTCGCTCTTCAAGCGCTCGAAGATGATGTCGCCGATCAGTCGTGCTGCCTCCGGATCGAAGGTCGTCGGCTTCAAATCGAGGTAGTAGTGGCTCATCGCACCGGAGGCGAGCTCGAAGTTCCCACGAAGCAGGGACTTGCGCTTGATGATCTCGAGAAGACGGCGTTCCTTTTCGGAGAACGTCTCGTCGCGGTCAGGCATGGCCGGGGAGCACTGGGGATTCAGGTGTGTTCCGGGAAGAACGCCTTGGCGGCGTTGAGGACGGACTCGCCCCCGAACATCACGGGCGCCACCGCCACTTTGCCCTGCACGGCCTTGAGGACCTCGGCGGCGCCGCTGGGTCCGAAGTAGCCACAGAGCTCAATCGATTTCACGCCGGAATTGGCGAGCTCGACCGCGACTTTCAAGGCGGACGCGTGATCCGGCACACCGACGATCGTGCTACGGCAGCCAGCGCGATCGATCACCAGCCGGTCCTTCGCGGGATCCGTTTCCGGTGCGTGGAAGATGTAGGCCCAGCTGTAAGTTGGCATGTTTCACCTTCAGTCGCGATGGCCGATCCATCGTTAGATCATCATCTCCGTCGGTGCACCACCGAGTGCGACCGAGCCGAAGCTCAATGCCGGCGAATCCCACCCCGCGGCTGGGTGCGCCGCGATCGCATACAAGTCGCGCAAGGCGCGTTGGACGGGATGGGACTCGGACACCCCACGACCACCACCCACGCTCAACAGCAAGTCGGCAGCCTTGCGCGCCGCGAGCACGGAGTAACACGTGTCGCGTCGATTACGAACGCGTTCTTCGGTAGTGAGTCGTACACCCGCGCTCATCCTTGCAAATGTGTCCTGGAAGCTGCGCAGGTAGAGCAGATCGGAGGTATCGATCAGCGCGGTCGCTTCGGCGAGATGCATCTGCACGGCGGGCTTCTTCCCCTCAAGGATAGGGTCGCGTCGTTCGATCCGCCCCTTGAGCTCGGCAACGGCGACCTCATAGGCCGTCTGGACAATTCCCGTCGCGGGCGCGGCTAGTGAGAACCCGATCGCCACCCAGCCCGACTCCCGATAGATCGGATTCTCCGATACGGAGGCGCCGGGAGACTGACCCGAGCTGATATCGCCGAAGGTGAGTATGCGTTGATTCGGGACGAAGACATCATCAAGTACGACACTCTTGCTGCCCGTGCCACGCAAACCCATCACGTACCAGTCATCGATGATCTTGTAGTCCTTTGCGGGGACTAGAAAGTAGCGCAGATCGGGGCGCGTCGGATTCTCGAGCATGCCCACGATCGCACCCAGCAGGACCCAGCCGGCCAAGTCGACGCCGCTCAAGAACGACCATTTGCCGGAGAGTACGAAGCCGCCGTTCGCCGGTGCTGCCTTGCCTGTTGGCGAATAGCTCGACGCACCGCAAGGTCGACTCGAGGTCCAGTACTCCTCCTGAACGGCGGCCGGATAGAGGCCCATCAGCACATCGTGCGCACTCGTTACGAGATAGACCCAGCCGGTCGATCCGTCGCCCTTCGCGAGCTCGCGCCCAACGCGGTACACCAGGTCTAGGCCGTACTCCTGCCCTCCGAAGCGCTGAGGACGGAGCAGTTCCATGAGCTGCGCATCCTGCAAGTCCTGAACCACATCGCCAGGCATATTTCGCGTCTGCGCGATTCGCTCGGCACGCTCCCGAAGCGACGGCACCAGACGCTGCGTCCGCTGGAGCAACTGTTCCGCCGACGGCGGTGCAGCGGCGCGGGTCGGGGTCACAAACTCAGGTCGTCCGAGCGCCGCCATCACAGACCTCCCCAACCGGACCGGTGAGAAACATGCCTTGAACAATACATGGCCCGCGGGCGAAAATGCAACTTAAGAGATAATTCCCATTTTTTGTACTACGTCCGGTCTCGCACCAGCGCACTATGAGTAAGCTCAAGCTCTCCCTGGCGATCGGTGATTACGATCGCGTACGGCCTCTGCTCAGCGGGGCCGTCCGGATCGACGGGGTCGATCCGGTGTGCATGACGCTTGAACCGGAGGAGACATTCTTCCGGGCCTTCCGTGGCGCTCAATTCGACGTCTGCGAGCTCTCCCTCTCAAGCTTCGCCGTGGAGACGGCTCGTGGCGAGAGTCCCTACATCGGTGTGCCCGTCTTCCCTTCGAGAATGTTCCGCCATACGTCCCTTTACATCCGCACCGACCGGGGCATCCGCTCTCCGCAGGATCTGCGCGGCCGCCGCATCGGGGTACCCGAGTACCAGCTCACGGCCTGCGTTTGGGGGCGCATCATCCTCGAGGAGGACCATGGCATCGCCCCTCAAGACATCCGCTGGGTGCGCGGCGGCCTGGAGCAGCTCGGTCGCGAGGAGAAGATCGCGCTCGACCTGCCCGAGTCGGTCTTCCTCGAGGATGCGCCCCCCGATACGACGCTTTCGATGATGCTCGAGGCTGGCGTAATTGACGGGCTCCTCTCGCCGCGTGCCCCATCGTGCTTCCAGCGAGGTAACCGGTCGGTCGGCTGGCTGTTTCCCGATCCGACCGCCGCGGCCAGGTCCTTTTATCAGCGCACCAAGATCTTTCCGATCATGCATTTGCTCGGTGTACGCCGGTCGCTCGCCGCGGAGCATCCGTGGCTGCCAGCTGCCCTGCTCAAGGCCTTCGTTGAGGCGAAGGCGCGCGCGAGCGCCTCCCTCAGCGATTGGTCCGCCGCAAAAGTCATGTTGCCGTTCGTCGAAGAGACGCTGGTTGCCGCCCAAGAGCTCATGGGTCGCGACTATTGGAGCTACGGCCTTGAATCCAACCGGCACGTACTTGACACGTTCCTGCGTCATCACCACGCGCAGGGACTGAGCATCCGGCGCCTCAGTGCAGAAGAGCTGTTTCACCCGACAACGCTTGAAATATTCAAGATCTGAGCGCTTCGGCAGCCGCACTGGCCAGCCATGACACACGCCACATCGCCGAAGCTTCAGCTACTCGGGATCTCAGGAAGTATACGCCAGCAGTCTACGAATACTGCGGTGCTCGAAGCGCTCTGCTTGCGCGTCATCTGGAGCGGCAATGCCGAGATGACTCTCTTCGGGCTCGAGGAGATTCCGCTCTTCAACAGCGATCTAGAGGGGCACAAGCTGCCGCAATCGGTTCGCGGGTTGAAGGAGGCGATCCGGTCATGCGATGGCCTCGTACTTTGCTCTCCGGAGTACAATCACGGCATGTCAGGCGTACTGAAAAATGCGCTTGACTGGGCGTCTCGTCCGGCTTACGAGTCAGTATTGAAAGGTAAGCCTACCCTGATCATGACCTCTGCGCCTTCACCCGTGGGTGGAGCGCGCGCCGTCCAGCAGATCCGTGAAACTCTCGCCTCGTGTCTGGCAAAGGTCGTCGCTCGACCCGACGTCGTCATCCCCAAGATCCACGAGAAGATCGTCGACGGCAAATTCGTGGATGAGATCGTGCTCGCTCATGCCCAGCGGGCGATTGGCGATCTGGTCGCGGAAATCAAACGAGGTCATGAGCTTGGTGCCGCGCGGCAATAGCGATGAAGTATTGCAGCGAATGCGGAGGCAAAGCACGCCTTCGGAGGATCCGCTCCGATCCACGCCGGCGCTTCGTCTGCACGTCCTGTGGGCTAACGCACTACCAGAACCCGAAGATCATCGTGTGTTGTCTGGCTTACCGGAATGGAAAGCTTCTGGTGTGTCGCCGAGCGCACGACCCAGGACGGGGGAAGTGGACCGTGCCGTCTGGCTTCCTGGAGGTCGGGGAAACCTTGCAAGAGGCTGCAGCCCGCGAAACGTTCGAGGAAGCTAGGGTTCGCGTGGGCGTGCGTTCCCTCGCGCTGCATTCGTTGATCGATCTCGTTGAAATCGGTCAGGTTGCAATCGCATTCCGCACACGACTTAGCCCGCGCCAGATGCCGCGGCCGGGCCCGGAATGCCTTGAGGTCGCGTTCATGTCGGAGAGCGACATCGCAACGTTCGACATCGCGTGGCGTGACGCTCTACACGATCAGCCCGAGCGCTTCTTTCGCGAACTTCGCACCGGTCACTTTACGGTCCAGCTCAGCAAGATGCGAGCACCAGCACCGCTCAACACGGTCCCCATGGCGCGGCCGCGTCGAAGGAGGCGACCGAGACGGTAATGGCTCGACAGTTGCGTAGCCGGGACAGCCGCGCATCATCACGTGCGGAGATTTCCACTGTGGCGCACGGCCGAGATGACCGGCGGAATGGACGCTTCGTTGAGTGGCGCCATGATGTGCACACCCGCGACTCCTGGAATCGCCGCCAGACCGGCGATCACCTCGGCACAGATAGCTTGTCCTTCGGCCCTCGCATCGGATGCGCGTTCCATACGCGCTATGAGCTCCTCTGGGATCACTGCGCCGAAGAGGTTCTCTTTCATCCAGCGTGCCGATCGAGCTGATGCGAGCGGGGCAACACCGATGAGGAACTTGAGCCGTTCAGTCACTCCGTACTCCGTCAATCTCGCCATATACCGACCCACAAGGCCGACGTCCATGCAGAACTGTGTCTGCGCGAACTGCATGCCCGCATCGATCTTCTTCCGCAGACTGGTCGGCACCCAGTCAGGGCGAGGATCGATTGGCGCATCGGCCCCCCCGATAAAATAGTCTGGGGAACCTCCGACCTTGCGGCCGTTTGGCAGTTCGTGCTTGTCACGGATATGGGAAGCGGTTGCAATCAGCCCCGCCGAGTCCAGGTCGAAGACTGGCTTCGCGTCTGGCTGGTCGCCTTGTTTGGGATTGTCTCCGGTGAGTACCAGCACGTTTGAAATCCCCACCGCTGCGGCGCCGACGAGCTCGCTCTGCAGGGCGATGCGATTGCGATCACGACATGTAATCTGAAGAATGGGCTCGATCCCGTTCTGCAGCAAGATGGTCGCGGCCACCAGAGACTCCAGGTGAGCGCGTGCACTAGCTCCGTCCGTGACGTTGACCGCGTCGGCACAGTCTCTCAACGGCAGCGCCTTCTCAAGCAGGTCCTTCGGATCACACGACAGAGGTGGCGTAACCTCGGCGGTCATCACAAAGTTACCGTCGCCCAGGCGTTTCCTGATACGTGAAACCATGAGGCGGCTTTACCTTCCGGGCCCCGGTTCGACTCCGGCAGATCCCGGACTCTCTTTGCTCACTCGGCTATTGCGCCATTGTCAGCCGCATATAAACGCGGATCATGCTCCGCACACGAACGAACTTGGCCAATTCGGCCCACGGTCGATTATATATATGTAATTCTTAAATTGGTACTACAAGTCGAATTTGGCACGATTTGGACCGTCGTCCTTTTGCTTACTCTCACTGCGCAGGCGCCAGTGCAACATGTCGCCACAACTACGAACGGCCGGTGCCAGACGGACCCGGAACGGCGCTAAGACGTGCTCGCGCCTGCCGCAGCATACCTCAATCTACGTTGGCACAGTTCCGACCCGCGCGATCCGATCCAGAAGGAAGTGACCTGATGTTCAAGCAAAACCTGTCGGTAGTTGCCCTGCTATCGGGATCAGCGTTGCTGACGACCGCCTTTGCGCTGGGGTACGTGGGCTTACCGAGCGCCAAGGTGATCAACGACGCGGACCGTTTTCAACCTCCCAGGATTGGTGCTTATGCCACCAAGCTCGCACAACAGCCGGATATGGAGGGGTTATGGACTGCAATGAGGCCTGAGAACTCCGGCGAAGCTCCGGTATTTGACCCGATCCATACCTTCTATCCCCCGCAACTCGTCGCCGGCGAGGCGACATTCGGGCCGATCCCGGGAACTTATATCCGCGATATCCCCTACAACGCTGAATATCGGAAAAAATACCGTTCACTGGTCAAAGAAACCACGGAGGGCAAGTCGCGGGACACCTTTGCTGCCTGCATTCCCTATGGCGTCCCGCGCATGATCGGCGATTCCGCTGACGGTTTCGACATCATCCAGGCGCCCGAAGTGATGATCTGGTATGACGGCTATGGCCGAACTGAACGGTGGATCTTTCTGGATGGGCGCAAGCATCCTGGTCCCCAGGATCCATACGGCGCGGGCGAACCGAGCGATTCAGGGCACTCCGTGGGTCGGTGGGAAGGCAACATCCTGGTGGTCGATACCGTCAACATGATCGGTGGATACTTTGACGAGACTCCTGCGCCTTATAGCGGCAAGCTGCACATGGTCGAGCACATACGGTTGATCGACACCAATATTCTTCAAGACCAGATGACCTTCACCGATCCGGTCACGATGGCAAAGCCCTGGGTAGTGACTCGCTACTTCCATCGAGGGGGCGTCCCGGGAAGCCATCAAACCGGCGGACGCCACCAAAATCGGAACGATCAGCCTTGCGTTCCGAACGTGAAGATCGACAAGGACGGCTTTCAGGAGGCAATTCTGCCCCAGGAGCTGGATGCTGGAGGTAAGGGCCAGGCCGACAGATCCCCATGACGCATTTGCCGAACCTGGCCGAATCAGCCTAAGGTCACTGTGCGTTACATCGATTTCATACAGGAAGATTTCACCAGCCGAGATTGGCGCGGCGCTGAAGCGCGTCCCCAGTGACGCACGCCGCTGCGAGCTTCCAGTGCGCTATCCGACGCGAACGTACGGGCAGTCGAGCGGCTGACAGTTGATGCCGCTCGCATGCGGGGCGATCCTATTCGCGAACTTCCGGGCTCGACCACCCAGCTCATCAGCGACTGAACGTGCTCGCGGTCCGTCACCGTGTGGCATCCGACCGGTCTCGACGCGAAAATTATCGAGTGTCGGCGCACTCTGAGATGGGAAGCTGTGACCACCTCTCCGGCCCCGGAACCGTTCTGCCGTAACGCGCTCGTGGGGACGTGTGCGCAAGCGGCGACGCGCTCCCCGGCCATGAAGCCGAAGCCCCAATACAAGCTCCCAGGCTGATGGGCCCGCCCCACCCGAGTCCTCATGAGCGGTGCAGCAGATGCGCATCCCCTGCCGGGGCATGCCCGCGGTCGTACGGCCTGCCGAGGATCATGTACAGCGCCCCGAGCGCAAGCACTGCGGCCGTGGTCACGATCATCCCGTAGTTGCTGTACCAAGGATCCCGCGGACTGCGCGGCCACATCATGCTGACGATCGCGAAAACGCCATAACCGAGTGCCGCGATGTTCACGGACCAGGCCCAGCGACCGAGGGTGAAGGGGCCCGCGGGCCGCCAGCCCCGGGCCCGTGCAAACAGCGCCCCAAGCACGACCATCTGGAACGCGATGTAGATGCCGGCCGAGGCGAAGCTGATGATCGTGCTGACCGCATTCTGGAGCCACAGGCCGCAGAGCGCGATGGCGGCGGCGAGCAGCGCGCCGGTGAGCAATGCCGTGACCGGCACGTGTGTGCGCGGTGAGATGCGGCTGAAAAACCGGCTCCCAGCAATCATCTCATCGCGCGCGTAGGAGTAGAGCAGGCGGCTCGCCGCCGCCTGGATGCTGATCAGACAGGAGATGAAAGAGACGAGTACCACGACGATCACACCGCGGAAGGCGAACTCGCCCCCGGCGGCGCGCAGCAGCGCGGGAATCGGATCCGTAATCGTGCCGGCAGTCACCAAATGTATGTCGGGCACGGCGAGGATGAGGGCGAGACACACGAGCATCGCGGCGGCGGCGCCGACATAGATCGTCATACGCATGGCCTTCGGTATCTGGCGGCTCGCGTCCGGGGTCTCCTCCGCCACGTCGCCGCACGCCTCGAAGCCGTAGTAGCAGAACATCGCCGCGAGCGCCGCGGCGAGGAAGGCCGGGAGGTACCTGCCCCCGCTTCCGATCCCGAAAGTATGGAACAACGTGCTGAACGGGTAATGCCGTACGAAGAGCAGCAGCCACGCTCCGACCACAAGCGCACCGATCAGCTCGCAGATGAAGCCGAACATCGCGACCCGCGCGAGGATATGCGTGCCACTCGCGTTGCAGATCGTCGCGAGCGCGATCATGGCAAGCGCCAGCGTCGTAGTCGTTGCCGGCGCGGGTGTGAAGCCGATGAATTGCGCGAGGAACGGCGCGCCGCCCGTGGCGACCGCGGCGATGGTGACGATCAGTGCGAGGCCGTAGATCCAGCCCGCCATCCACGCCCACCGCTTGCCCACCAGCCGCCTCGACCAGGGGTAGAGGCCCCCCGAGATCGGAAACTGCGAGACGACCTCACCGAACACGAGGCAGACGAACATCTGACCGATGCCGACCAGCAGGTACCACCAGAACATGGGCGGTCCCCCTGCGCGGAGTGCATAGGCGAACAGGCTGTAGACGCCTACCACCGGCGAGAGGTAGGTGAACCCGAGCGAGAAATTCTCCAGCTCGCTCATGGTCCGGTCGAACTTCGAGACGTAGCCGAGCGCTTTCAGCTGGGCGGCGTCGGCATTGAGCGTCGCGCGGGTCGTGGTATCTGCCGCTGGCATGACGGGGGCTGGCTCGTTCATCGGTGTGCTCCGCTGGCGGAGATGATGATCGAAAGCAAGCGGATCTGCATCTTGATGACCCGGGCCATGCGCGATGTCACCGCGAAGAGTCAGCGCATCGCCTCTCATCACCCTCGTGTCCACGGATCAGGCAGCTCGGTGTCGGCTTCACGTACAATATTGATGCCGGGAGAAACTGGGATGGACAGACTCAAACTGGTCGCGAGGGTGTTGGCGCTGCTTGCTCCGCTTGCGGCAATCGCCGCCGAGCGGCTGCACGTCATCGAGCACGCGGTGAACGAAACCACGACCCACGTGGGCGACTCCGCCAAGAGCGACTCGGTGGGCGACCTCCTGACCTTCGCCAATCCGGTGTTCGACGCGACCAATAAGACGCAGATCGGCTCCGACCACGGCTACTGTGTGCGCATCGTGGTCGGTAAGAGCTGGGAGTGCTTCTGGACGCTGCTCCTCAAGGACGGCATGCTGACGATCGAGGGACCCTTCTACGACGGCGGCGATTCGGTCATGGTGGTGACGGGCGGCACCAGCAGGTATGCCGGCGCGAAGGGGCAGATGAAGCTGCACGATCGCGGCACCAAGCCCACCAGCTACGATTTCGTTTACGAGCTGCTTTAGGGACTCCGCCTCTGCGCAAGGTTGCGCGAGCCCGCGCACCATATGCTGTTCGTTCGCGGGTCGCCCTCCCCTTCGGCTCAAGGCACATTTCCACCGATTTTCTGAAGCGCATCTGGCGCCCGCTCGAGCAGTTCGCCACACGGCAGGCCTTGCGGGAAGATTCGAAGCGAACCCGCCGCCCGCATCAATTGTGTTCACCAGCCTGTGGCGGTCAGTAGGGAAGCAGGGTGGGTGCCGAAAGCCCGTACGGCTTCGCTCAACTCCCCGCCCACGTTGCGCCGCGCCGGCCGCCGACGTGCTACCTCTCCTTGTAGCCCTTCTCGAGCGCCGGCGGCAGCCCACCGTCGTTCGTCACAACTCGGTACTTGAGGTACCAGCGACCGCCCCGCTTGACCAGCTCGTCGTGCTCACGACCCTGCTCGACGATGCGTGGCGTCGCGAGGTGCGTTTCCGACTGGAACTCCGTCCACACAAGATCCGCGGTCGCGGATTCCCCGTTCACGACGATCTTGGGGTTCGAGATGAGCACGTGGATCCTGCCCGCTTCCTGCGGAATGGTCTTGTACAGGTCATCGATTGGCCCTCTCCCACGCCGGACGATGCCGTTCACATCGAGGACCCCATTGTCGGTGTAATACGATCCGAAGTTGCGGTTGGCGCCGCCAAACAGTGAGTAGTAGTCAACGAGTAGATCCTCGATCTGTGCTCTGCTCACCAGTGTCGAGAGCGTAGTGACCGGAGGTTCCGCACGCACAGGCAGAGCCGATACTGCAAGCGTCAGCGCGAAACCGCCGACCGCCAAAACTCCACACCTGGGACCCTTCAATGCGGTGATCGCAGGAAATACCATGGGATGTCTCCGGGATGGTGAAGGTGCGAGCTGATCAAAGGGAGACGAATGAACGCTCGGAATCCCGTAGTCGCACCGTCGACATTCTTCGCACGCCATTCACGGCACCGCTGAGGTAAATTAGCGCCTATGGACGGGGCCCTGGACGCGTGGTTCGTGCGTGAGATCCTCGCGCACGAGGAGTCGCTCACGCGATATTTATCCCACGCTTGGCCCAACCGGGATGAGCTTCAAGACCTGCGCCAGGATACGTACGTGCGCGTTTACGAGGCGGCCGTCAAAGCGCGACCGCTCGCCCCGAAGTCGTTCCTGTTTGCCACGGCGCGCCACCTGATCGTCGATCGCATCCGCCGTCAGCGGGTGGTTGCCATCGACGCGGTGGGGGATCTGGAGGCTCTGAACGTCATGGTCGAGGAGCGGTCGCCGGAACAGCGCACCTCGGCATACGAAGAGCTGCGACGCTTGGCCCAGGCCTTCGACATGCTGCCCCCGAAGTGCCGGGAGACCGTGTGGTTGAGACGGGTGGACGGCCTATCGCAACAGGAGGTTGCACGAAGGCTGGGAGTCACCGAGAAGACGGTCGAAAAGCACGTCATGAAGGGCATGAAACTGCTAGCCGATGCGCTTGCGCGCAGTCTCGACCGACCGGCCCGCGCGGATCGCCACAACCCTCCCACTCTCGAGCATGGACGCGGGAACCCATAAGCTGATCGAAGATCAGGCCGCAGCTTGGCTCGCCAAACGCGACGCGGGCCACTGGTCGGCGGACGAGGAGGCGCAGTTACGACAATGGATCGATATCTCCGTCGCCCACCGTGTCGCTTTCTTGCGCCTCGAAGCGGCCTGGAACCAGGCTCGCCGCCTCAAGGCCTTGGGCGCCGGCCTGCCTGCGGGAATGACCCCATCGCGCGGAAAATGGCGAAAGAGTCCGTTCTTTGCCTTGCGTCTCCCGGCCCGGTCGCTGCAACCCCTGGGGGAGGCTCGGGCGTCGCGTCACGCCGCGAGCGGCGCCGGGACCCGCGCACTCTTGCGCCCTAGGATTCGTCTGTTCGCCGCTGCGGCGAGCCTTCTGCTGATCACCGCGGCGGCGATCTTCCTTGAGAACAGCCTCGGCGGGCAGCAATACAGCACGCCGGTGGGCGGGCTCGCCTCGGTGCCGCTCGCAGATGGATCGGACGTGACGCTCGACACGGCCAGCCGAATCCGAGTCCAGCTGTGGCGGAGCCAGCGCCGGGTGCATCTCATGGGCGGCCAAGCCTTCTTTGTCGTGGCGAAGGATCCCACGCGGCCCTTCGTCGTCGAGGCCCGTGGAATCCGAGTCGTGGCCGTCGGAACCCAGTTTTCGGTTCGGCTCGACCGCGGCGTGGTGCGGATCGTCGTGACGGAGGGCACCGTGCGGCTCGAGCCGGCAAGCGCTCCGCGTGGTAGCGGCGGCGAACCGAGCTTGCGCGGCGTCTTCGAGGAGATTCGCGGCCCCACGCGCTCGGAGTTTAGGAAGCTCACGGCGGGCACCGTCGCTCGCGTGACGGGCCGGGGCGTCTTGGTCGAGAAGGAGTCCTCCGCGGAGCTCGCGGGGATTCTCAGCTGGCGTGAAGGGTATCTGACTTTTCACGAAGCGAGCCTGGCCGAGGCGATCGCCGAGTTCAACCGCTACAACGCCCGCAAGATCACGATTGCAGACCCGCGAGTCGCGGATATCCTCATCAGCGGAACATTCCGCCCGACGCACGTCGCAGCGTTCGTGCGTTTGCTCGCGAGCGGCTTCTCCGTGCGAGCGATCGACCGGGGGGATACCACCACTCTGTCGCTGCAGTGACAAGCGCCCACCACGGCCTCAATGCGATGCGGGATTTTTCGTTCTCGCTCGTCCTGGTATCCCGGGGACGATCGGAACACACCAAATAAAGGTCCCCCGGGGAGCGTGGCGGCGATGCCTGAACGCCTGCGGATCGAGTGGACGGGTCTGGTACCGGCGCTCGCGTGCGCCGTGTACGTCGCCGCGCACGCGATGGCGGAGGTCGGCGTGCCGATCGACATTGCGCCGGGCGATCTCATTCCGGCGCTCGAGCTGCTCTCCAAGCAGGCAGCTGTGGATCTGGTCTATGAGCCGCGCCACCTCAAGTCGTTTCGCACAGACGGGATGAAGGGTACCGACATGCCTCAAGAGGCCGTACGGTTGGTGCTTCAGGGCACTCCGCTCGAGCTTCGTCGGACCTGCGTGGAGCCAGGCTCATCGGTCAGCCGAGCCCGCTGTGGTGCGAGCCGCTACCTCGGCGAGATCATCTCCGCCGACGGTTGAGGACGGTGCAATGAGACCTGCAGCGATTAGCAGACCTCAAGTAGACGCCGCCCTCCAGCGGGCGGCGTTTGGAAGGAGCTTGAAATGAGTGCAGTCTCAAAGGTCCGCATCGTCTCAAAGGTCCGCGTCGTGCTCGCTGCAGTCGCGGGCGCAACGTTGATCGTCCTCCTCTCCCAACCTCACGGCGTGCTGGCTCAGACCACCTATGCGAGCACGCCGTGTAACCGTGGCTGCCTCGACGCCCTGATGGACGCGTATCTGGCAGCACTGATCAAGCACGACCCGGGCGCGCTGCCACTCACTCGCCACCTGCGGTTCACTGAGGACGGAGTGGAACTGAAGCTCGGCGACGGTCTGTGGGGCACAGCGAGCGGACTCGGAAAGTTCAAGCAGTACTTCGAGGAGGTCCCCCGGGGCCAGGTCGCGTTCTTCGGAACGATCCGGGAGAACGGTCGTCCGGCGATTCTCGCCGCGCGCCTGAAAATCGTTCGACATGCGATCAGCGAAATCGAAACCGTCGTCGTGCGGTTCGACAACACCGACAACGACAGGGGGCCGCAGGATCTCGACTCAATGGGAGGCCCAGATCCGCTGTATTCACAGTCGCTTGGTACTGCTGAGCGACGCTCTCGTACCGAGCTGGTCGCCGTCGGGAATGCGTACTTCGACGGCCTGGTGCGCGGAACCGGACGCGAGACGCCGTTCGGCGCTCAGTGCAACCGCTGGAACAACGGCGAGCTGACGACGAACAATCACCAGTCCGGCTCGAAGATCCTCGCGATGAGCTGCGCGCAGCAATTCGACAGTGGCTTCTTGAAGTTCGTGACGCGCATCCGGCGGCGCTTCCCACTCGTTGACGAGGAACGCGGCGTCGTGCTCGCGATCGGCTTTTTCGACCACGCCGGCCGGATGCGCACGGTGAAGCTCAGCGACGGCACGACCCTCCCGGTGCCGTCCACACATCAGGAACCCAAGACGCTGATGTTGATGGAAGCATTCAAGATCGTGGACGGCAAGATCCGGCGCATCGACGCCGTCGAGGGCTTCGTCACTTACGGTTTGCGGTCGATCTGGGACTAAGGCCGGGGGAAGTCCATGCGCAGGCGGTTACTGGCTGAGTGCATCTCTCTGTTATCGACGCTGGTGTGCGCGGCATTGGTCACCGTGCAAGCGATGTCGGAGCCCGCCACGCCGATTGACATTCCGGCCGGTGATCTGATTCCGGCGCTGGAGCTGCTCTCCAAGCAGGCGGTCGTTGATCTTGTCTACGAGCCGCGCGGACTCAAGTCGTTCCGCACGCAGGGGGTAAAAGGCACCTACACGCCTCGAGAGGCCACGCGGCTGCTGCTGAGGGGCACGCCACTCGAGCTTCGGACGGATCCGAGCGGCGCGATGCTCATCGTCCCTGCGCATGCGAGCGAAGTGATCGCAACGGCGCCGCTCGCCGCCGCACGTTCTGCGCAGCTCAGCGACGTTGCACAGGGCTCCTCCCAGGCATCGAGCCCCTCGCCAAGTGGTTCCGAGATGACCCTTCAGGAAGTCATCGTCACGGCGACCAAGCAAGCCGAGCCGCTGAGCAAGGTGCCCATTACCATCAGCGCCTATACCGAGGAGCAGCTCGATCTGGCGGGGGCGAAGAGCATGTCGGACATTGCGGCACTCACCCCCGGGGTGGACTTCACCGGTAACGGGTACTACAACGGATTGCAGACGAACATCACGATCCGCGGCATCAGTCAGTCGCTCAACACGGCCTCAACGGTGGGCGTGTACATCAACGATACCCCCGTTCAGGCAAGGGTCACGGCCACCTCGACCCTGGGGAATGCCTACCCCCTGGTGTTCGACCTCGAGCGGGTTGAGATACTTCAAGGGCCGCAGGGGACCTTATTCGGCTCGGGAGCAGAGGCAGGAGCCGTGCGCTTCATTACACCCCAGCCGAGCCTCACGACCTACAGCGAATATGGACGCGCGGAGTTTGGCGATACCGTGGACGGTACGCCGAGCTACGAGACGGGGTTCGCTGTCGGCGGTCCCATTGTTGACGACGAGCTCGGTTTCCGGGTCAGCGCCTGGGCCCGGCACGACGGAGGTTGGGTGGACAACCAGAACTATGAGACGGGGGTGGTTGACGCGCACGACAACTGGCACAACTCCGGTGTCTTCAGCGCCGCCGTCACGTACGCCCCGACGAGTGGCGTGACGATCACACCCTCAGTGTTCTACCAGGACGTGTATGTGAACGATACGTCACAGTATTGGGTGGGACTGTCGAACCCGGACGCCGGGAAATTTGTCAATGGAAATGTCCTACTATCGCCCGGCAGCGACCGGTTTTGGTTGCCGTCTCTGAGGATCACGGCGGACCTCTCCTGGGCCGACTTCGATTCGATCTCGTCCTACTTCTATCGCAGAGGCTCCACGATGGAGGACGGCACCGAGTTCGACTCGGAGGTCTGGGCCGGCGTTGCCTACCCGATCCTGCCCGGACAGAAAGCCCCGGAGCCCTACCAGCAGGGACAGAACGTCCTTACCCAAGAGCTTCGCCTCTCCTCCAAGCAGGAGGCGGACGCTCCCTTAAGCTGGGTGGCGGGGCTCTTCTACTCCAAGGCTCGTCAGACGGATGGGTCTCAAGTCGAGGATACGTTTCTGCCTCAGCTGATCTACGACAGCTACGGGCTGACGATCGAGCAGTTCCTCGGGTACCCGCTGTACAAGGGACTGTACAGCATCATCGGCTGGGACAACCAGAGTGAGACTCAAGCGGCCGCGTACGCGCACGTCGACTACAGCATCCTGAACTCTCTGCGGGTGGGCCTCGGCTTGCGCGTCGATAGGGACACGTATGACTATTATAACCTCTATGGAGGCCCCATCCTTGGAACAGGAACGACGCTTGATTCGTATGCCGGAAGCACGAGTTCGACGCCGGTAACTCCAGAGTTCAACCTCAACTACCAGGTCACGCCCGACGACCTCGCTTACGCGACGGTCGCGAAAGGCTATCGGATCGGCGGAGTCAATGGTCCGGTTCCGACGAGCCCGCCGTGCGCCGCATCGCTGAAGCAGCTGGGACTTTCCGGCGCCCCAACCACCTACGACTCCGACTCCGTTTGGAATTACGAGGTCGGTACCAAGGACAAGTTCTTCGGCGGCCGGGCGGAGGTCGATGTCAGCGTGTTCTACGAGGAGTGGCGCAATGTCCAGCAATACGTGGCGCTGCCCGCCTGCGGAGGCGTGGGTTTCAACGCAAATCTCGGTACCGCCCGCAGCGAGGGATTCAATCTTGCGCTCCAGACCCACATCGTGGGGGGGCTCAAGCTCGGGCTGGCAGTCGGGCACACCAACGCGTACTACACCCAAACGATCGGCACGGCACCGGGCGTGATCGTGTCCGAGGGCGAAACGCTCGGCAACGCGCCCTGGATCATCAGCGCTATTCCCGAGTACGACTTTCAGATCGGCGAATACTCCGTGTACCTGCGCGCCCAGGACGAATATCACAGCTTCAACAGCGGCAACTGGCCGGGCAACAATCCCAATTCCATTTCCTACGACCCCGCAATTCCCTTACCTCCGGCCACGAATGTTCTCGACCTACGGGCCGGCATGGCCTGGGGGCATTTCGACCTCTCGCTCTTCGTCAACAACGCGCTCAACTCCCATCCCACCTTGCTGCTGTTCCATGCGCTTCCCGGTGACCCGCTCTTCACCGCCTCAACCTTCCAGCCGCTCACCGCCGGGCTGACCCTGATCTATCGCCACTGATCGCGCATCCGATCGGAGAATCCAATGTCGCATCCATCCGAGCCCAGCACGGTCAAAGCGTTCGAGTACATCCTGATCGCATCAGCCGCCCTCGCCCTCGCAGTGTGCGGCGCGCCCGCACTCGCGGAATACCCCGTGACGATGTTGGCGACGGTGATCGACCGAGCGCAGATCGAGGACATGCTCTACGATTACTACGCGCACATCGACCGCGGGGATGTCGACTTCGGTTCGTACTATCTCGATGACGCCGTGCTCGATGTGAACGGACAAGTCGCCCGTGGTTCGAAGGAGATCAAGGATCTCTACAAGAGAACCTACCAATCGGAGCCGGCACCGCCGAATGGCAAGTATCACTTGGTCATTTCCAATCCGAGGATCGTCGTCCACCACCACGCCGCGACGGTTGATCTCATCTGGACCACCATCGACTGCGAGGCTCCGAAAGCGAAACCCCGTCTCAGCGAGGAGGGTCGGGAGCACGACGAGCTCGTCAAGCGAGGTGATCGGTGGTACCTCAAGTCGCGAGTCATCACCTCAGATGCCGGCCTGGCCGGAATCTTCGTCGAGTCCTACAAGGAGAGATAGCCATGCGGAGATTACGAGAAGTGGGGTTCGGTCGGGGCCGCGTTGTGCGGCTTGTCGGCAAGCGCCTGACAAGCGCTGATGCCTTCGCGATTGCGATCGGAGCGTTATTTCTCGCAGCAATCATGATCGGGGATGTGCGCAGCGCGCCCGCTCCCCGATCGCCCGCAGCCACCGGGAGAACCTGCGACCGTGCATGCCTGGACGGGTTCGTGGACCGGTATCTCGAGGCCGTCGCCGCAAATGATCCATCGCGTCTGCCGGTCACCTCAGGTGTCAAGTTCACGGAAGACGGTCAGCGGCTCAGTCTCGGCGACGGATTGTGGAACACCGCGACCGGCATCGGAACCTACAAGTTCTACATGGAGGATGTCGCAGCGGGTGAAGTGGCTTTCTTCGGTACAATGCGCGAGGCCGGCGAGCCAATCATTCTTGCCCTGAGGCTGAAAATCGAAGGAAGGAAGATATCCGAGATCGAGACGATCTTGGAACGCACCGTTCAAGATGCCAAGAATCTCGAGAAGCGAGGCCGGCCCGATCCCCTCTTCACGGAGACGATTCCGCCCGATGAGCGGGCATCGCGCGACGATCTGTCAAGAGTCGCCAACATGTACTTCTCCGGGATGCAGTTGAACGATGGCAAGGGCGACTACCCCTTCACCGACGACTGTGACCGATGGGAGAACGGGACGGAGGAGACGAACAACCACAGCACCCACATGACCTACAACCCAGTTGCGACCCAGAGCAACTCCGTGGAATTGAGCCCTGGGCATCGATCGGACGAAACCTACTCGGCCGAGTGGGGATGCAAACGACAGTTCCAGTCCGGTTTACTTCACTTCGTCACGCGGATTCGCGACCGACGATTCGTGATCGTCGATCCCGAGCGGGGAGTCGCACTCGCCTTCGCCTTCTTTGATCATGCGGCCGGCAAGACGCGCACATTCAAGATACCGGATGGGCGCACCATCACCGCTGGGCCTCTCACCCCTTGGACATGGGAGATCGCTGAGGTCTTTCGGGTCGAGCACGGTAAGATCCGCCGCATCGAAGCCATCTACCTTCGTGCTCCCTACGGCATGAATTCCGGATGGAGCACGTGGCAAGATTCGATGTCCACATGGCCGCGGTGGAACGAGGTCTCGGCGCGAAGGTGACCCGGGGACGGATGCAAGATCGGGCCGCGTGTCCAGCAACTGGTAGCTCGCTCGCACTGCAGACGGTACGTAGCGAGCGCGCGACGAAGCGCGGTCCCGGCGATCGAGGATTCCAGTACTCACGGGACGCCCAAAGGCACTTGTGTATTCAGCGGCGGCGCCCCTCCGTGGGCGACACGAGCTCGCAGACCGCCAGGATCGCAGCCGCCGCGCTCGCTCCGACCGCTATGCCACCCGCCCTACTCCCTGCAGGCAAAGCTCTTCTCGCTCTTCGGATCTCCCCCGACGTAGCGGGCGATCGTGGGGTACGGACAGAGTGGTCGGGTCAGACCCGGAAAGGACTCGCCGCGGGCGATGATCCGATCCGGCGCGTGGCCCTTCTCCACCCAGTCCTCGATCGCAGTGAGCATGTCGAATTCATCGGTCGAGTGGCCTCCCGCACAGTGCGTCATCCCGGGCACGAGAAAGAGCCGCGCCCAATCCTGAACGTGCGAGTCGTTCGCAGCTTCCAGACGATCGTACCAGGCGGCGGTATCGAGCGGTGAGAGCCCCTGGTCGCTCAGTCCGTGATAGAGGATGAGCTTGCCGTGGCGCGCGAAACTCTGGAGAAAGACGGAGTCGGCGTCGTTGATCTTCGCCGTCTCAAGGAGTCGCTGGGGGTCACGGTCAAAGTCGAATTTCATCGGATCGAACCCCGGATCCGGCGGGGTCATGCTGAAGTACGTGAGCGAGCCGAACCCGAGCGTCGCGTCGGCTGAGTTCGTTCTCGCCGTGGGAGAGGTTCCGAAGTGCATCCTGCGGAATGCCGGATCCGCGATGCCGGTATCGTATGGAAATGCGGCATAGAGCCGGCGCCCCTCCGAATCGCGAGGTCCCGCCATCAGGTCCTTGAGCGCCGTGACCTGCGCCTCCGTGAGACAGCTCGAGGTCTTGGCACCCCTACAGGTGAGCACGGCTGGATCGAAATGACAGGCCCGGTAGTCGTCGATCATGCCGTCCGCGAGTCCATCCTTGGCATCGCATTCCTTTAATACTGCGTCTGCGACCAGGCGCAGATCAGCATCCGATAATGCCTGACTGATGATCGGGCGCCCCTGTGCGTCCTTGGGCGCCGCACGTGCGAGCACGATCTCGTTCCACGCTTGATCAATATTCGCGCGCGTGAGGCGGAAGGACGGATCGCCCGAGACCACGCCGTCGAAGGCGAGCGGCATCCGCTCGGCGACCATCATCGCCTGACGGCCGCCGTTCGAGCAGCCGATGAAGTACGAGCGGCGGGGCTCTCGGCCATAGAACCGAGCGATGAGCGCGTTCGCGACCAGCGTTGTCTTGTCGATCGCGTTGTAGGCGTAGTCAATCCGCGCCTGCTGATCAAGTCCAAAATGTGGATCCGACATGGAGGGACTGCGATGGCCGCCGTCGCTCGAGGCGACCGCAAACCCTCGGGCGAGGGCCGGAGGGTTGATCGTGCCCCACACGGATCCGTAGCTCGGACGTAGGATACCGTCGAGTCCGCCACCGCCCTGCTGCGCGAATCGGCCATTCCAGGCGACGGGCATCCGCACCTCAATGCCGATTCCGAAATGCTGCCCGTCGGGGCCGATGCGGGGATTGAGCGTTGCGCGCACCAGGCAATGCTCAGGTAGCAGCGTCCCGGGAGCGGGTGCGGGCGCCTCATCGGGTGGCGGTCCGACGGGGCCTGCTGAGACCAGATGCGCCTCCTCGATCCTAAGACCCGGCAGCGCGAAGCGCTCGAGGGCCTGGCACCGCTCGGCCGGGGATGGCCGCGGGGAGGGCCGCCGCGGGTCGGCAAGGCCGGTGCCGCTCTTGGCACCGGCGAGCAGAATCCCTAAGGCAAGAACCCGCCATTTGGGGGCGATGGTGATTCTCCGCGTCTTCGTGGCGATTCCCATGGTTCCCGCGATCGGTGCACACACCGATGGATCAGTAGCGATAGATCGCCGTCACCCCATACGTGCGGGGCCTAAACGTCTCTTGCTGGAGAATGACCGGTTCCGTCGGAAGCGTCTGCGGCGAGGCTGACTGTTGAAGAATCGGATGCGCGTTGGCCAGATTATTCCCGAAGAGCGATACGTCTACCGCTCCGAGGTGTACTCCGAACCGCGCCGAGAGCAGAGAGGTCCCCGGTAGCTCGAAGAAGTTCGCTCCGATCGGGATCGGGCTATCCTGCGGATCGTTGCGAGCGATGAGCTCGTTCTGCGGGGACTGAAACTGATATGCGATCCTGACGTACGATTCGTGCCCGGCGAAGGCGACAAAGTTGTAGACCGCGGACACGGTACCCGTCCAGGGCCAGCCCACCAGATGATCGCCGTTCGTCACGAGGTTCGATGTGGCCAGAGGGCCCGCCTTCACAGTCTGATTGAACTTCGCGTCGGTGTAGCCGACCGAGACCCCGAGATGGAAGCTCTGTGTGACCGCAAACTGGCCCTGGAAGTCGAATCCCTCGCTGGTTGCCGATCCGAGATTGTCCACGAACTCGAATCCGCACTCGGCCAGATCGACGGGTTGCTGGATGTTCTTCCAGTCGATGTAGTAGAGGCTCGTGTCGAGAATCACGCGCTGATCGAGAAAGTCATTCTTCGAACCGACCTCGTAGCTCCACACCGAGTCCGGGCCGTAGAGTTTCGGTGTGCCCGAGAGCCCCAGCGCAGCCAGCTCCCCATCACAGGGAGCCCCGACTCGCGGATTGTAGCCGCCCACGCGAAACCCCTTGGTCGCACTCGCATAGATCATATCATTCGGATCGAACTTGTAAGACAGTCCGCCCTTCGGCGTCACGGGGTGGGAATCCTGAGACCCCGAGTCGCTGACGGGTGGCCCCACGACAGGCCCGGCGTAGTTGGCGGAGACATCGACCTTGCTCCCCCCTACACGCGCACCGGCGGTCAGGATGAGGTTATCCGTGAGCTTGATATCGGCCTGACCGTATAGGGCAGTCTGCTGGTCGCGGGACTCGATAGGATTCGCGTAGAAGGTGTAGAGCCCCTCGTAGAGCCCCTGGCCGAAGAGCGCCGTGAGAGGGAGACCTGTCTGCGACAGGATGAAGCCCGGAAGAGAGGTATCCTGAACAATCTCCCCAGCGGTCTGACTCTCTCGCGAAAAGAAGAATCCCGTTACCCAGCTCACCCGGGCGCTTGCATCGTCGGATTGCAGCCTGATCTCCTGCGTCAGGTTCTCCTGACTGTTGAGCTGGTAGGCCGGCGCCGGCGCATAGCCGAGAGGCGGATAGGGGGTCGCCCCTGCGAGGTGACCGGTGATCTCCGCTGCGGTGCCGGTCCAGATGGCCGCCTCGAACTCGGTGTAGTCGTTAACCGCGTGGTTGCTGCGGTCGAAGTAGGAGGTATCCGAGATCAGCTCCATCCCGGAAAACCGCCAATCTATCTTGAGGGCGGGTAAGGTGAAGCGGTCATCACTCGTCGCCGTGAGGAGATTGCCGTTGTTGAATACCCCATCACTCGGATTGGAGAGGCCCTGCCAAAAAAATGGCGTATCGTTCAGCTTCACGTCCTGATAATAGATGGACGGTGTGATCCGAAGATTCTCGATGGGTGCCCACAGAAAGGCGAGCTTCGCTGCAGAGGAATTCTGCCAGTTCGAATTCGGGTCCTCGTCGGTCGTTGGCTCGTGGGCGGTGTCGGTCTGATCCCACGCCGTGCGATCGACCCAGCCGCCGTCGTTGCGATACCAAACGCTCGCGCGGACCGCGAGTGTGTCTTCGACAATCGGAGTACCCGCGGCGATACCCGACTCGTAGCTCGGCTGGCCATCCTCCGTGTAGCTCAACTCGCTGCGCGCGTAGACGCTCGGCGTCGAAAGGTCCGGCTGCGGTGTGATGAACCGCACCGTCCCGCCCTCTGAACCCGCGCCAAACAGTGTGCCTTGCGGACCCCGGAGAACCTCCACGCGGTCCAAGTCGAACACCTGCGGAAAAGTGTTAAAGGCGCTGTAGCCCAAGTTGCGAATCTGGATCGGCGTGTCATCGATGTAGATACCGGTCGTGCCCGCTCCGGCCTGGGAGTCGATCCCGCGAATGGAGATGTCCGATGCCTCGCCATTGCGCGCATCTGCTCGCTGGAAGGTGACTCCGGGTGTCAGCGCGGCGATGTCATCGATGCTCTGAACGCCCTCCGCATCCATCTGCGACTGACTGAGCGCGGTGATGCTGATCGGAACGTTCTGGATGTTCTGAAGGCGGCGCTGCGCGGTCACCACGACCTCCTCGAGCTGACCGGTGGCATTTTGCCCAGCCGAGGCCGCGGATCCGCCGGTCGATGCGCTACTGGAGCTCTCCTGTCCCCTCGCACTGTGCATGCCGAGAGCCGCGGTCAGCACAGTTAGTGTCACTCGCAGCGCAATTCGATCGAGGTGTGGCATCGTCACGCTCCCCCTGTCCGTTTCTGTTGGATCTGTTGTTGCGAACCGACGGCTGCGGCGGGTGAAATATCCGGCTGTCTCACCGTGGATCGCCACGTCGGTCAAGCCCGCGTGTTCGATCGTAAGGAGCGCCCCTGCCCGTTTCCTGCCCGCGCCGGCCAACAAGTTGACTGACGCTGCCAACGCGCGAGGCTCGAGCGAAACTGTGCTCGAAGTGAGCGAACCGAGACACGCGTTGCTCGCACACAACGCGTTGTCGCTATCTGTCAGGGGAATCGGCACGTTGTAGGCGCGCGTTTCGAGCGTTGAAAGGCCGGCGGAGAACAGCGGCGATCTTGCTCGCGGGGGGTGCGAGCGCTGGCGAGGCAACCATATCGCCGCCGGTGACGGCGGACTATCTTCCGCTCGTCGCGCCTCGTTTGACACTGGTCATGGAGAACGTTACGCCGGTGTCGCGGAGCTTTCCTGCCTGACCCTGCCAATCCTGAGCGGCGCGCGGCAATCGCGTGCAAGAACATGGCGTGGCTGGGCAAGACCGACGGGATGCCCCTCGGCTACGATGCCAATCATCGCTAGAGTGAAGCAAGCCGCATCTCATGATCAGCGAACCCGAGCTCGAAAAGCTATCCTGGCCCGGCGCACCGAAGATGGTGACCTCCGAGGTGCCCGGCCCGCTTACGCGGCAGGCGCTCGAGAAGTCGGGACGCGTTGAGTCGCTTGCTCGCGGCGGCGGTGAGTTCCCGATGGTTTTCGATCAAGGCTACGGCGTGACGGTCAAGGACCCCGACGGGAACCTCTACCTCGATGTCTCAGCCGGCGTCGGCGTAACGAGCGTCGGTCGCTGTCATCCGGCGGTCGTCGAGACGATTCGCGCGCAGTCGCAACGACTCATGCACGCGACGGACGTGACCAACTCGCAGCGCATCGCGCTCGCAGCCCGAATCGCAGAAATCATGCCCGAGGGACTTCGCGGCAACTGCGTGACCTACTTCGCGCAGAGTGGGAGCGGTGCGGTCGAGAGCGCCGTCAAATTCGCGAAACGGGTGACGGGGCGACAGCAGATCGTTGCCTTCCACGGCGCGTACCATGGGGTCTGGCACGCCTCGAACGCGCTCACCACCGGCAATCAGTACCGCTCGGGCTACGGACCATTCATGGGAGGCGTGATCCACGCGCCCTACCCCTACGCGTATCGATTCCCCTTCGACACCGGGCGCCAGAGCGCCGAGCGCATCGCCGGCGAGTACATCGATTACCTCCTCAACACGCGCTACACCGGCGCCGAAGACGTGGCGGCCGTCATCGTCGAGCCGGTACAGGGAGAAGGGGGTTACGTCGCGCCGGAGGCTGAGTTTCTGCACCTCCTGCGCAAGGCGTGCGACCGGGCGGGTGCGCTGCTGATCGCCGATGAGGTGCAGGCCGGTGCCGGGCGCACGGGCCGGATGTGGTCGATCGAGCACTCGGGAGTCAAGCCCGACCTCCTCACCTTCGGCAAGGGCATGGGCGGGGACCTGCCGATGGCCGGCGTTGCGATGCGTGCCGACCTAGCGAAGCACATCCCGCCGGGCTCACAACCCGGAACGTTCGCGGCGAATGCGCTCTCGGCGGCCGTGTGCCTCACGAACATAGACCTGCTCGCCGACCCGAAGCTCGGACTGATCGAGCGCGCGCGGCAGATCGGGCTCGAGGCGATGGAGAAGCTCCAAGCCGCGGACTGCCCGCTCATCGGCGAAGTGCGCGGCCGTGGGCTCATGATCGGCATCGAGCTCGTCGAGGACAGAGCCTCGAAGGATCCGCTGGCGCCGGAGAGGATCACTCAGATCGTGCTCGAGAGCCTGCGGCGCGGGATCATCATGGTGCCGTGCGGACGGAACGGCAATGTGCTGCGGCTGATGCCTGCGCTCACGATTCCGCGCCACTACCTCTTCGCCGCGCTCGATCAGCTCGTCGCGATTCTCGCTGAAGTCTAAACCGCACGCTCCGCGGCTTTGACGAACGAGGACGTTCCGGCTTCAGGCGCTGGGGGTCCCGATCCTCTGCCACGCGTGGCGCTCGCCCGCCCCGGGATCGTTCGCGACCGCGCATTGATCGTTGAATAGCATCGTGGCCCGGTGAACGCGGTCATAGCGCGGCCACGGCGGTAGCCCTTCGACCCCATTGGGATCGCCGCTGCGCGCGAAGGTGATCCACGCCGAACTCATCCGCGCGCCGAGCGCCACAGCATCGAGCCCCCCGCCAGTCATCCCGCTGCAGAGCCGTACGTTGTCGAACACGTGTGGAATCTCATACGTGTGCGCGGCCAAGATCAACCCCTCGAGCACGGGTGACTCCCAATCGAAGCGGTACATGTAGACCGGTGCCGAGTGCTGCGCGAGCTTGCGCTCGGCGAGCAGGATCGAGTCCATGCGGTGTGAATAGTCGGAGGTCAGCAGCAGCATGAGGACTCGCCGGCTCGCGGTTGGATTGGCGCTGCGATAAGCGTCGACGAGCTCGCGTGCCCGATCCCCCACGCGCAGGTGCGCTTGCTCCATCAACTGCGCCTCATTCACGACGTCGTAGGCCGGATCCTGCGTGAAGGCGAGTGACATCTCGTGGCGATTGGTCCCGATGAGGAGCGGCACCCCGGCCGACACCGACGGCGCGGAGGGGTCGAACGGCCAGTTCGGCAGATCGGGACCGAGAACGGGAGCAAAGCCGTACGTTTCGTAGAACGGGACACTTGGTGCGAGCTCGCGACGAATGCGACCGCTTGCAGTCATTCCGGCGGCGACGAGCTGCGGCGCGGGTATCCGCTGAAGCTCAGGGAGGTCCGGGCGTGACATCCCGAGCGCCTCGAGCACGTATCGCGCGCGTCGGGTTTGGATCGAGTTCGCGGGGAAGCGCAGTCCCGGTCCGCTTTGAATCGCGGCCCGATGGAAAAGGCCACGCGCGTCGGGCATGGCGAGGACGGCCGACACCTTGCGCCCGCCGCCCGACTCCCCGTGAATCATCACGCAGCCGGGGTCACCGCCGAAGGCCACGATGTTGTCGCGAACCCA
>Ga0335074_10000251_pt1 | contig 82899 bp, 82 predicted proteins | sample Lox_Sample_23_FD_206715 | JGI IMG/M metagenome (GOLD analysis project Ga0335074, IMG submission 206715) | Soil microbial communities from Loxahatchee National Wildlife Refuge, Florida, United States - Lox_Sample_2.3 | ecosystem: Environmental > Terrestrial > Soil > Wetlands | place: USA... | reverse complement strand
CAGCCCGCCGTCCCAATTCCTCCAGCGCGACCTAAATAGCCACCCCGTCCACAAATCGACACTTCACACACCGATCAGTCGCAGGTCACGACCATCTCGGCGCCTATCGCAAGATCCGGGCTAACGTCGCCGGCTGGCGTCAGCTACTGCCGGACGTTGATCTGATGGTCGCACCCTTCCCGCCCATCGACGGCCAGCTACTCCCCGCGTTACAGGTCGGGGTACATCTCCAGCATGGTCTCGACAACAGGCCACTCCTTGGAGCCTTGCTCCATTACGTCGGTCTCCTCGCTCCGCTCGACCGCCCAATGGCGAGGTCCGGAACTATTGGCGCAATCGACCAAATCGGGATAGAGCACGATGGCGGCTATGTCTATCCCTGTCACCTCATCGATTGCCGCTCGTATGGGGGCTTTAGCGGGTCTCCGTGCTTCGTCGAGTTTCCATTTCCGAGCCTGACCCCGCGATCGCCGCCCGTTCCAATTCCCGAGCCCGACGAGCCTGTCGGAAGGATTCGATACGTCCACCTGCTGTGCGGGATGTTCACGGAACACTTCGACGACGAGGATCCTATGAAGGCGGTGAGTCGCCTTGGAATCGGTTACGTCCTCCCTGCCGACCTCGTCTATGAGGGTCTAATGACACCCCAGGCGCAGGAAGAACGACAACGCTGGGACAGCCTTAGCATCTGGCCACCGCCTGGTTGGGACCCCGCAGAATCAACGCTGCTCTGACCATGTTGCACGCCGAACGTCCGTCACACGGCCGATGCCTTTCACCCCGGCCGGTCTGAGCCATCAGGATACTTGGATGCCATACAGCTTCAATTTCGACGCCGAGCCGTTCATCGACGTTGACGTCGTGGCTTCGGGGATGGGACCAGCAGTGGTGCCTCTCATACTCCGATGGGACCGGGACGACAGGACAGTGCACAGCCAGGGCACCGCGTTTTGCTTGGCTGGCTTCACATCGGGCGATGCTCTATTCGCGACGGCGCGGCACGTCGTGGCCGAACTCGCCGGGCAGGAGGAACGGGTCGAGCCATTCCTCTTGATTCCGAACGCGCGCGATCCGTCAAACCTGATCGGCGTTCAGATCACTCAAGTGAGGCTTGCGAGCACCTACAGTGACGTGGCGCTACTGGTCGCAAGACCGTCGGAAGCTGTTGTGCCGGTCGTCACGCCGAAGATCCTTCAGCTCACGTTTGCTCCGCCGCGTGTTGGCGAGAACACGATGGCATTGGGCTACGAGGTACCGGCGCTCGGGCAGCCCGGTGTCATCAAGGTGAGTTACGAGCTCAAGGCCGCTCGCGGCGAGGTCGTTGAGGTCCATGAGCGGCGACGAGGGGGCCTGGTGGACTTTCCCTCCTTCCGGACGACCGGCCTCTACAAGCACTCCATGAGCGGCGGACCGATCATCGATACCGACGGGCTTGTCGTGGGCATCATCTCGACCGGCTACGAGACCTCCGAGCCGCCGCCGATCGGATACGGGGCCTGCACGGGCGCTCTAGCCGAACTGACCGTTGAACTAACGAACGATGAGAGCGTCGTTGAGGAACTCAGCGTTGCCCGGCTTGCCGACCTCGGAATACTGGGCGCAGGCGGCATCGAACTGCGACTGGATCGCGACGAGAAAGGCGTAACGCTGTCATGGCCCACCGAGTAGAGGTACCACGCGCAGCCGCACAGCCTCGAGGGTCCCGCGACATCAGGTTTCCACTCTCCCGCGCGCACGCTCGCGGATCTGCTGGCGCAACCCGTCGCGGATCTCCTCGTAGATTGTCGTGGAGGTCTCGACGGCAGTCTCGACCGATACGACGAGGGCGTAACGGACCGTCTTGCCGGCACGCAGTCGCTGGGCGTCGTCCATGCACTCGATATGAATCGGGAAAGCATCACGTTCGCCGAACACCATCGCGCGGTCGCCATCGATGATCTCGTGTTGGAGACTTCCTCGCCGAACGCTGTTGTGTTCGGCATCGATCCGATCTCCCGCGGCAAGATTCGTATCGGGGGTGGCGAAGTAAACCTTTGCGCCGCGATACCGCGTCACCTGTCCAACCGTTGGCACCGTACACGCGAGGGTAATCGTGAAGCGGTGCCATTCTGCGCGCGCTCGAAGTGACGGCGGCAACGGCACCGCGAACGTGTGGCGTTGGTCGCGAGCGATGTGGCCGGCTGCAACGAGTACGGCCCGATTCGTCGCCGCCGAGCCAACTCGGCCTGTATCAAGCGCGCCGTATCCGAGAAGCGAAGTGAGCCGGCGGCGCGCCTGCTGGTTGTCGAGGCCGAGTTCTGCGCGCAGCCTCGGCCCCCATCGCCCCCAACTGCAGGCGTGTGCCACCAGCGCCCGAACCAGCAGCGGGTGGTACTGAGGATCAGGGAGTGGCTGGTCGTCGGTGCTCGGCACCCCGTTTTCGAGGACGTCGAATAAGCGGCTAGCCTCGCGCGTTACGATCGCCGTTGCGTTGCTCGTGCCCGCAGTGAACACGGTGGCGTTTGTCGCGCCCGGTCTTCCTGGGGCGGCCACCTGGACGCCGGGTCCGGAGGTGGCGGTCTCCGCTGGTTCGATGCGAACCGAATCGTCGCCGGGCTGAATCACGGGGCGTGTATAGAGTTCCCGGCCTCCGATGTGGTGGAGATCGGGCTTAACAGAGCGGTCTACACCGGGACCGGTCGCACTGAAGAGAGCCGGCGCGCCTGGGTCGACTATGTCCCACGCGGTGTCGGGAACATCGACGTCTCCCAGCCCATCGTCGTGCGTCGCTCCGACGGTCAGAGCGTTGAGGGCATCCCCGGGAGGCAGGACGCCTCGGAGCAGACTGCGTCCGTATACCGCGCGAATCGCCGCCGAATGCGCCGAAGCCGGATCACGTGCTGCGCGAGCGGGGATCGTAATCGGGTCGGTGTAATTGCCTGCGCTCACGACGAATAGCAAGTTGTATGAGTCGGCTAGCCAATCAAGGAGTCGTCCGGCCGAACTCATCCTCCGCACGAGAGCCCTGCTCTCATCTCCGATCGACAAGTTGACGATTCTCACGCTCGGCGCGGCAGCCGCTCTGCCTGCCTCGCCCTCAACGATTCGTCTGACCGCCTGATGAAGGAGGTCTGTGAGAAGCCTCGTCGGGAGGACCTGCTCGTGCTTGCTGAAGACCTCGTGGGGTCGCATGATTGGCCGGACGTAGACCGGCCGATCCAAAGGTTCTCCCGGCGTGGATAGATCGCCGTGGACGATGAGCGATGCCATCGCCGTGCCATGGTTGCGGGACGACACTTGGTAGTCCTCACCAACCCCATCCGGGTCATCTATTAACAGCCTGCCGCTCAGGGCGTCGTGGTTTGGGAGAGGCAACCCGTCAAGCAGTGCGATTCGGGGCACCCCCTCGATCCGCCCTCCAGGGGCCAGCCGCATCTGCGCTACAGGGTCAGGCGTGGCCGGCGCGGTGGTCATAGGTGTAAACGGACTCACGAACATGACCTCATCGGTCGTGAGCAGTCGAATCGAGCCTGCTCCGGCGTCCAGAACCGAGCGGACCTGCTGAATCGGTAGTTCCGCCAGCAGCGCGTGGTACCCGATGTCGCCGATCTGGGAGCGGTCGAGGACGCGGCCGCCGCCGTCGGCAACGATTTGCTCCACCTGCGTCTGTGCCACACCACGCGTGGTCACGTCACGGCGGTACCACAACTCGATTTCGACCCTGACCGTGCTCACAGACTGTCCGACGACGTCGAGCGTCTCCCGCCAGCGTTCGAGCAACCCGGTCTCCCGGACGCGATCCTCCGGGCCCCATCTTCTGATCGCCGTCAACTGTTCGAACGCCGCCTTGAACTTGCCGAGCCCGTACTCGAAAGTCACGGACTGATCCTGTTGCCACAGGTCGAATAGGTGCATTAGCTCATCGACCGCCCTGGCGTTGGACATCACCAGGTACAACGAGTGTGGGATGGTGTTATCGGTGCGGCCAACCTCCTCCCCGAACATGTGGAAATCGTCATCCGGGTCGGTGCGCTCGCCGAGCAGTTCGGTCAGGAACTCCAACCCTGTGATCCGGTCGAGCGCATTGCGAAAATCCTTGACGCTGCCAGCGAGGTCGAGAACAACCACCAACGCCGGGTCGACCTCGTCGGGTGTGTCAGCGGCGAGCTGCGCTCGTTCGGCCTCGAACGCTGTGGTCAGGGCACGAAACTGGGGTGTCAGCCGCTCGCCCTGACGGCTGGCACCCGGTCTTGAAAGCCGCGGTACGTCGCGCGGGCGTTGCGCGGGCCTCTCCCCGACCGCTGGTGGGCCAAAGGCGAGCAGAGGCCGAGGGTCCCCGGTCACTCGGCTGCCTGAACGCGCCTGTGCTCGAGCCGCTCTTGGACAATCCGCCGGAGGCTGCCTCCTGGCAACTCCAGGACTGCGCGACGTCGGACGTCGATCGCGAACTCCTCCAACTCGGCAAAGCTCGCCCCCGCGAGCTTGTCAGCCAGGGTACGTGGCGAGAAACCGAGGTCGCCGCCCAGGCGCTCGGCTAGTCGCTCGAGGAACCGAGTGGCCTGGGCCCGCGTGGGCGGTTCGAGCTCGACACGAATCTGAAAGCGCCGCCACGCCGCACGATCAAGCAGCTCGCCGTGGTTAGTCGCGCCAATCAGCATCACATGTGCCGGCAGTCGGTCGATCTGAAGAAGCAGCGTCGAGACGACGCGCTTGATTTCACCGGTCTCGTGCTCGTCCGAACGTTCCTTAGCAATTGTGTCGAGTTCATCGAAGAACAAGACGCAGCGCCGGGTTCGTGCGAATTCAAAGGCGTTGTCGATGCGTGCGGCAGTCTCGCCGAGGAAGCTCGAAACCACGCCCTCGTACCGAATCACGTAAAAGGGCAGAAGTAACTCCGACGCCATCGCCTCCGCGACACTTGTCTTACCGTTGCCAGGCGGCCCAGAGAGCAGCAGGCGGTGACGCGGTTCGATTCCGTAACTGCGCAGAAGGTCGGCGCGCTTTTGTTCCTCGATCAGCTCCGAGATGACCCGCCGCGGAACCGGTGCCAGCTCCAAATCGTCCAGGCGGCGATTTGCAACGGCCTCGTGCACGAGGTCACGGATGGCAGTCGCACGATCGTCGCGGGGGATGCTATGTCCCGTGGTGGTGATCAACTCCGCGAGGCGGTCGGCCAGCAGGTGATGCTGATTCGCGCGCTCTTCGGCGATCACGGCCTCAACCAGGACGCGGAACCGGTCCCGGTCGCCCTGGCGCTCAGCCTCAACGAGGTCGAGGAGCAGATCTGCCCGCGCCATCTCCCGCCTCCTCAGTCGCTATTCGCATTCTCGGCACGCCTTATCGTAGGGCGATCGGAGCCTACCGAGCCGCGCCGACAGCTTCGCCGCAGACGATCAACGGCCGGGCAGCGCACACGCGACCCCATGTCAAGCGCTACAACTGGCGCTGGGTCGTGGACAAAACGCTGGCCGACCGTTCCAGCGATCCTCAACACCCTAAGCCGGGGACCAGCCGCTTTCGCTCGACGTCGGCTGTCGGCACCGTCGGTCTGGCTCCAGCCCCGACAACGCCAAACTGCGTGATCGGACGAAGACGAAGATTGACGAGTCCGTCCACAAGGAGTCGTCCGCCGCCGACGGCCGTCGCACGGCGAGCTCAGGCGGTCGGGACCAATGTTTCGACCTCCTCGCGAAGGGCCGAGAGCGCCGCAATGGCTCGCGCCTGTATGTGCTGCCATGCGGCGCCCCACTCGTAGACAGGCAGGGAGATTCCCAACCGGCTCATCCCTCTGGCGGCTCGGTCCTCGGTGCCGGCGTGCTGGCGCCAGACCCGCAGGTCGAACAGCGCCCGCAGATCATCGACCGCTGCGAGCGCCCGGGCAGCAGATTCCTCAGTCAGCTTGGTCTGCAGGTAGCCGCTCAGATCCACCAGCTTGCTGTCGCTTCGGTCAGGAATGTCCACCCCATCGAGGATGCTGCACACGGCGCTCAAGCGGGACTCGAACTCGTCCACGGTGGTGCAGTCGAGCACAAGCTTGGCCGCGGCCTCAGCGCGTCCGATTCGGATCAGCGGTTTGCCGGCGTGAAGGCGCCAGATAGCGTTGAGGTAGTCGATCGCCTCCGGCAGCGAGAGCGGCGACGGGTATAGAGGCGGTGGCTCCGGAATCGCTGGAGTCAGGACTTCGACGAGCCGCCCTAAGTACTCCTGGGCGGTTCCGATGCCGGCGTACCGGCGAAGGAAGGGACTGAGCTCTAGCTCCCACGAGTCGTCGGACGGACGGGCAGTGCAATGCCACGTAGCGGGCTCGTGGCGAAGCAAGCCGGGGATGTCCGCTAGCGCCACCGTGCTGACCCAAGACGGAGGCAGACGGTCTCTTATTCCATGAGAGGTGACCGCAATCGTCCGGACGTCGGTCGGCGAGGGCTCGAACAGGCGCTGCGCATCGACGAGCAACCGGAGGACCGCGACGAAGAGGCTCACCTCGCGGCTGGAGGCTGGAATCTGCGCCATGCCCGCGACCGTGAGGCCGATTTCGTCGCCTGGCTGCCGCGTCTGAGACCACGTCCATCCATACTGACCACCGCTCCACGGGCCGCCGACCGTCGGGCACTCGCCAAGCACGTGCATTGCGTCTATGCCGTGGCGGCGATACAGCTCGTGCTCGACGTACTGAAAGATCGGCCAGCGTAGTTCCGTCTCGGAGCTCGCCAGCCCGCGGCCCTGGTAGATGACCTCCAGCAGGCGCAACTGGTCAGGCATCGGCTCCGCGAGAACGGGGTGCACAGTGACCGCGAGGCTATCGCCTCGTTGTGCGCGAGAACGCCGCCTCACGAGAACGTGCGCGGGAGGCTGGCCGGGACATCTCGAGCCCCGTCGATCCAGGCGCCGGAAGAAGAAATTGCGTCGTGCTGACAAGTGCTTCTATGGTCGAGCCACCCTGAAGCGGATGAGCCGTTCGGCGATCGAACGTAATGTCGCGACAATGCGGTGCTAACAGGTACCGAGCAAGCAACCTCGCGGCGCGCTCGTGCGCTCCGACTTCCGCGTCGCAATTGCGATCGTGCGGCTTCGCGCGACGGCGTCACTGCTATGCCACGCTTCCAATCACCCTTACGCCCTCGACGTGACTATCGCATTTCAGACTTGCGACCTCGACCCCAGGCCATCCCATGGGCGACCTTCGGTTGTCACGGTCACCAGTTCGGTTCCGGCTGGGCTTGTGCTTTCGCCGACATCGAGTCGCGCCGGGCTCACGTCCACTACACCCGGACCCCCGGCCCGGTCCTCGTTCCTCGTTCCTCCGTAGCTACCGCCGTGCTGGATAGACGACGGCCCCAGGCCGCGGTATCCCGCATCAACTCCGCAAAAGGTCGGCGCTTCTCCGCTTACGTTCGGGCTGGATCATTCCGCCGTGGTTCATGGTTTGCAGGCCTTTTGCGGGATGGCGCCGACGATGTGTCTGATGACCCAACTCCGCATTTCGCCTACGGCTGGGCGAGTGAGGGGCGCTACCCTGGTCGGCCGAAGAAATCGACGATTTCGGCTACCCCAACAGCGGAGTTGGGCGCCGTTTCGCCCGGAGACTTAGATAGCGATGTGGGGGCAAGGGCGTCGGCACCGACAGACCCGGCAAGTCCATCGGGCGCTTTGCTATCGCGGCCCGAGCGGCCGGGCTTTTGCGGCCTTGCATTCCGCCGCGCGGGCGTTAACGTTGATGACCTCGATTGAAGGCTTGCTCTGGTAGAGCAACCCCCTCGCAGTGACGAGGCACCCGAGACTCAGGACATAGCCAGACCTTGATCGACGGATCTCGCGCGCCGATTCCGCGTGCACGGCCTACACGGCCACGGCATCCGGAAGCAGCGCCTCGACCCTCCCGGCTAAGGCGTCTAACCCAGCGAGGCCTGGCTCGTTCAGATCCACGGTCAGGAGCCGAATGCCGACTCCGCCGATTTCGAAAGCCACGTCAATGTCGCGCTCGGTTCGTGGGTACACGAGCACCGCCGGGCAGCCGAGACTCAGCCCGTAGAAGGCGGCCTGGTAGACGTGGGCGTTATGGAACGACCACCCTCCGTATTGATTCTGGATTTCGGCCGCCGCGTACTTTGTGTCGATCACGAGTTGCGGAGGCGATTCGATCACGATGTCGGCCGCGAACGTGAGGGGCCGGGCGGGGCTGCCTGAGACAGGCTGGTGCGAGCCCCCGCGCTGGCGCGAAACCGCGGGCAGTCGCTTGCGCAGGAGCGTGGTCACCGCTTCCTGGAACACCATCTCCATCGGGAAGAAGTACGCAGGAGCCGAGAGAGGTCCCACATCGGTGCTTGCGCCCCCCTGGTCGAAGAGGAGGCGGCAAAGCTCGAGGGCTGGTTGGTAGTAGCGGTTCAAGCGCGTGATACGGAAGGACGGCAGCTGGCCGACCGTAAGGCGGATGAAGGCGACTCGCTGAAAGCCGGCGAGCAGCTGCTCAACGCGGGCGCGGAGGCCGGGAAGGAGGCGCTGGGTTCCGAGCCGCTCGAGAGCCGCGCGGAGGATCCGGTTCTCGGGGATGTCGGGGAGGAAGTCGGCGAACTCGCAGGCCACTAGCGCGCGCTTGGCCGAGATCGTCGTGGCCTCGAACCGCAGTCTGCCCTTGACGTAAGGGAGCTCGTCCTGGACGACGACATAGTCCTGTCGGAGGCCGTACGCAAGCAGGGCCTCCGTCTCGGCGACGATCAGAACCGCGAGCCAATCGATCGTGTCGCTGACCGGTTCGAGCAGCGCGTCGCCGAGCGAGGGTGGAATCGGGAGGGTGTGATAGGCGAGGCTGGCGAGCGCCAGGATGTTGGCGACCGGGACCTTCGTCGTGACGCGGACGGTGGTGTTAGGTGAAAGCACGGCGGTGCCAACGTGTCCGCGTGGGTAGACGCGAGCTGAGCCGTCCGGGCGCCAGTCCACCCCGAGTCGGCCCTCCAACCGCGCCAGCGCCCGCCGCTCGGTGCGGGTCGGTGAAAGGACGACACCGCTTCGATCAAGTTCGCCGAGCTCGTGCAGCACACTCATGCCGGCACGAGGAACACGTCACGCAGCCGGGCGACCTCCTCATGTTGGGTGAAGAGGTGTTCGCGCAGCACTGGCTCGATGTCCTCCTCCCAGACCGCCTCGAGCCCGACGTCGCCAAGATCGTCCCGCATCAGGTACGTGTGGCCGATTAGACGGTCGGGGTCGAGCAGCTCGTCGAGCTGCTCGTTGAGCGCGACCAGACGGCCGACGGCGTGAGCGGCGATCGCGTCCAGACCGCGGGTCCCGAGCCACGCCCTCAGCACGCCTGGATCAGGCGCGAACTCGATGTGACGAAAGCGCCGACGGATGGCCGCATCGACGAGCGCGATCGACCGATCGGCCGTGTTCATCGTGGCGATGATCGTGATGTTGCGGGGGACGTAAGACTCGCCGCCCGAGTAGGGGAGGCGGAAGGTGTGCTCGGCTCCTCGGTACTCGACCGCGTACAGCAGCTCCCCGAACACACGCGGCAGGTTCGCGCGGTTGAGCTCGTCCACGACCAGAAAGAACGGGTCCTCCGGGAACTCGATTGCCTGGTCCACCAGCCTGAGGAAGATCCCCTTGCGCACCTCGTAAGCCAAGTCACTGCCCTCCGTCACAACCGGACGGATCCCCTCGATGAAGTCCTCGTAGGCGTAGGAAGGGTGGAACTGCACTACCTCGACGCGGCCCTCCTCCTCGCCGGCGAGGAGCCGGGCGAGCGTTTCAGCGATGAACGTCTTGCCGGTTCCCGGTGGCCCTTGGAACAGAAGCTGGCGCCAGCGGCCCACCTGAGCGACAAGGCGCTCAGCCCGGTCCTGGGGCCAGAAGGCGGCTGTGGCGAGATCCTTCGCCACGCTTTCAGTGATCAGCGGCCTCGCTGCAGGCTTTGAGGGCTCCGCCTTCGCCGGCGCTTCCTGCTCCTTGGCGTTGTAGAAGCGGATCCAGACGAAGCTCTGGGCGTCGATCAGGTCGCGGACCGGGACGCCTTGGGTCTTAAGCTCGTCGGCGACCGCCTTAACCAACTCGCACATCTCTGCGTAGATCTCGCCCATCGACCCCTTCGGCCAAGCGGAGTCGGGCGCGTAGCGGTCGTAGCCATAGCGGAGTGCGCCGTGTGAGTAGAAGGTGTAACGGCTTGGGTCGTAGCCAGTTAGGACCATGGCGACAAACGACAAGGAGAGCCGAAACAGCCGCCAGTTAGGCAGATAGCCACCTTTCTGCTGGAGGGCCTGCGAGGCCGAATAGGTCTGCTCGCGGAAGGCGTCGACGCGCTCTGCCACGGGGGCCGACTCGTCGACCAGGTTGCGAAACGCGTCCGCGATCATGTCGCCGAGGTCGAACTCGACCGCGCGCGGGATCCACATAAATTGGGCAAGCCCCCACCGGCCCCCGGCGAGGTTCGCCATCGCGCCGCGAACGCCGCCCACTGACGCGAGCGCCTCCGTGATGAACGCCCGATCGTCGCCCTTGAGGTCAAGCGCTTCCAGATCGGGTGTCGCCTCTCGAAACACATCGGCGATCAACGCGGGAAAGTCCTCGCGCGAGCTGGTTGCGTGCGAGAGGAGGGCGGACAGGACCAAGTGCACCGCGACCTTGTAGTCGCGCTCCTCGCTCCGATACGCGTCGCTCTCGAGCTCTTCGCCGAAGCTCACAGCCTCCCCTGCCGGGATCACAACCTTCACGGGCTCCTCCTAGCACACGTTGATGCGACTCGCGATCCTAGCTTCGTCGCGCAGACGTACACGAGTCGCCGGCGGGAGAGGCTCAGACCGCGACGTCGACTGCTTGCCGCTCGACAGCCGCCATTGAAGGTGCCGGCGCACGACAGGCGCCATGAGCTTTCACATCCACACACGCGAAGGGAGGACCCGATGCGATGACTGTGTCGGCCGTCGGGACGACGGCATCTTGAGCCCCCACAAACGCGTCGACCCCGAGGTAAGGACTCGAGGCCGACAAGACTGCCTCGAAAGGAGGCGCATCTAGTGAGAAGGAACCGTAGCACTCGCTCGAGCGGCCGAAAGCTGCCCGACGCTCGCCGGCGAAGGAGGCGGGGACGCGGCGCCGGGGTCCGGCGCACCCTGCGCGCCCTCGGCCGGCTGGCCCGCGCGCGCCGGCGCATGGAGCACGTGCCGACGCGGATGCAGGTGTGCGCCATGGCGCACTTCGACGGCCGCGAGCCCAGCTCCTACCTGCTCGACCCACGGGTCAACTTCGTGCCCGAGCTCCCGCTCGGCGACGAGGACCCGCTGGGACGGCACGCCCTGCGCTTCACCGGTGAACACGCCGGGAGCGGGCGGCGGTTCGAGCTGGTGGCGCTGCCCGACGGCGGCGCGTTCGACCTGCTCGGCATGAGCGGGTAGCCCGCTCCGCCGGCACCCACACCTGCACGGCCCGGATGGTCGCCCTGCTCGGGGCGGCCTCCGGGCCGTTTGTCGTTCCCGGCCAGTGAAGGGCGCGGAGCAACGATGCGGGCGACCTGGCCCGGGAGGGCGGTCCGCCGTTATCGCCGCGCCCCCGTGTGGACGCCGTGCGGCCTACGCGCCGCCCGCACCGGCCACATCGAGCTGGCCGCGGCCGTCACACGCGGCCGCACAACCCAAGCAACGGAGGTTTCCAGATGCAGTCGATGACCCACGCCGCGCACACGCGGCGCCACCTCTCCCGTCACGAGCGCCAGCGGCAGGCCCGCGCCGCGGCGTTCTCACGGCGGACCACAAGAACCCCGATCGTGCCCTCGCCGGTGAGCCTCGCCACCGCGGACCTCGAGCTGATCGACCGGCTGCTGCGCCGCGACCGCACCGCCGTCTCGACCGCGCTGCTGGCGATCGCCGGGATCGGAGCCGGTGAAGCCAGTCGGCGGGCCGTGCTCTCGGCGATCGCCGAGGCGGCGTGCTGGGCGCAGGCCGACGGCACGATCAGCCCGCAGAGGGCCGAGCAGATCGCCCGGCACGTAAGGCTGGCGCTCGCCGGCGGCTGCTAGCCAGTAGCCACCTGACCGGTCATGCCGGGGCAATCTGTCCGGTCCGCTACGCGGGTGGACGAGGAGGAGCTGTTCGCCCGGCACGCGGGCCGGCTGCAGGTTGTCGTGGCTCGCAGCGTCCGCACCTCGGCGGCAAACGTCGACGACGCCTGCGGATTCGCGTGGCTCCAGTTTGTCCGGCACCGGCCTGAGCCAGCGAGGGCGTTCGCCTGGCTGTGCACCACCGCGGTCCGCGAGGCGGTCGAACTCGATCGCCGTACTCGCCGGGCGGTCGGCCTGGACCAGGTCAGCGACCTCCCAGCGGCTCTTGCTTGGTCCCGCCGGTCGCCTCGAGCTGATCGCCGCCGGCGAGCAGATCCGGGCCGCGCGGCTTCGACCGCGCGAGGCCAGCGTCCTTGGACTACGCGTCGCCGGCTACACCCGCGAGGAGATCGCCGAGGCGACCGGCAAGTCCCACCGCACCGTCGATCGCCAGCTGGGGCGGGCGCGGCGCAAGCTGCGTGATGCGCTCCGGGCTGCGGCGGCGGTAGGGTGAGCAAATGGCTGCGTCCAATCCGACCGTGGTCGAGGTCGTGCGGTTTGAGGACCTTCCGCCGGGCTCGCTGGCGAGCCGGCGCGCCGTGGTTCGCTGGAGCGACGGCACCATCGGGGAGTGCCTTCGCTGGTACGCCGACGAGGTGCTCGTGAGCGAGGGCGATCTGATCGGCAAGACCCAGGAGCAGCTTCGGTCGCTGCACTTCCACCGGGACCGCGACTGGCTTCAGTCGTGAGCGGTCACGGCTGAGGGGAGGTCGGGTGAGCGCGGGCGGCGATGAGTTCCTCACGGTCGCCGAGATCGCCCGGATCCTCAAGCTGAACCAACAGACTGTTCGGAACTGGATAGACCAGGGAACGCTCCCGGCTCTGCGGGTCGGCCGGCGCGTGCGGGTGCGCCGCTCCGATTTCGACGCGCTGGTCGAACGCGGGCGAACCGCCCCCGCGCCCTCCGGCCCCTCGCCGGCCCAGGCGTTCAGGGAGGGCGAGCTCGATCAGGCTCCGACCGTCGGGCCGGAAGAAGACGAGTAGCAGCGTCGCGCCGGCAGCGACCGCGCGACGCCGGGCCCCCGCACTCGCCGGACCGGCGGGGCAGCCAGCTCGCGAAAGCGAAGTGGCGCGCAGAGCGCTGCGCGGCCTCATCACCACAACTTCGAAAGGAATACCGATGAAGCGCACACCGCTGCGCCGGCGCGCGTCTCTGCGCGCCAAGACGCAGCTGCGAAGATCCACGCCGCTTCGGCGAACGCCGTCGATGGCTGCCTCCGACGTTCAGCGCGCCGCCGTCGCCGGCCGGGTCTGCATCGTCTGCGGTACCGACCGTCGAATAGATCCGGCCCACCTGATCAGCCGTGCCGCGGGCGGGTGCGGCGCGGCGACTTGTTGCGTTCCGTTATGCCGACCTCACCACAGGGCCTACGATCGCGGCGAGCTGGATTTGTTGCCCTACCTGGAGCCCGGGTGGCGGCCGCAGCTCGCCCATGCCGTCGGGCACGCGGGCCTGGTGGGAGCGCTGCGGCGGATAAGCGGCCGTGGGGAGCAATCCGGTGAGAATGGCGGGTGATGACCGATGCGGAAATCCGTGGCCTCGAGCGGCGGTAGCCTTGAGCACATGCCGACGTTCGTCCGCGACCCTCAGCCGGCGGAGTTCGAGGCGCTGCTCGAGCGGCGCCGCCGTCTGGGGCAGGACCTGTTCGACGAGGTCTGGGAGGGTGTGCTGCACGTGAATCCCGCGCCGCACAGCCAGCACGGACGTCTCGAATGGCAGCTCGCCGGGATTTTGGCGCCGCTGGCCGACGCCGCGGGGCTGCGGGCGCTGGGTCAGTTCAACCTGGGGGAGGAGGGCGACTACCGGGTCCCAGATGGAGCGCTCGTTAGCCCGGGCCCCGATGCCGTCTACCTCCCTACGGCCGCGCTCGTGCTCGAGATCGTCTCGCCCGCCGACGAGACGTGGGAGAAGCTCGACTTCTATGCCGCCCGCGGAGTGGAGGAGCTGCTGATCGTCGACCCGCAAGAGAAGGCCGTCAGCTGGTTGGGCCTCGAGGCCCGCGAGTACAAGCACCTGAAGCGCAGCCGGTTGATCGAGCTGGCTGCCGCCGAGCTCGCCGCGCGGATCGACTGGCCGTAGGCGCCATCGTGACGCGGCTGGTGATGAATATCGGCGACGTGGTCGAGGTCGAGGGCCGCCTGTATGACGTCGTGCCAGACAAGCAAGGGGGCGCGACGCTCGAACCCGCGATCACGATGACCGTGGACGAGATCCTCGCCGCCCACGGGGAGCGGGCGCTCACCAGCGAGGAGTTCGAGACCTACTTCGGGGACCTCCCCTCCGACGGCGAGGGATAGCCGCGCTCGTCGAATAGCACGTCCTGAGGCGACCCGTGAAGCACCAGGGCACCGAACACGAACACACGTTCCCCTGGTACGTCAGAATGGCGCGATGCGATCGAGCGGACGAACGCCCAGCCGATGACGTCACAGGGCCACGCCGTCTCCAGGTTCGCCCGGGCGATCAAGACCGGCAACCCGAACATCGTCGTCGCCGCGGCGGCGGAGCTCCCGAGGCTCTCGCTCGCTGATGCCCTGCTCGTGCTGCTGGTCTTCGCCCGGGCTCGCGCCCCGCAGACCGAGGCCGCTGCTGTTAGGTGGGCGGCGCGGTACGTGGCCGAGGTTCGGCCGGCGCCTGAGGCGCGTGAAGCCCACCTTGTGCTCAGCGCCGCCTCGGCGCTCGCCGGGCCCTTCCCGGCGGCGGGACGGGAGGCCCTTCACGCCCTCGCCACCCGCCGGCGCCTGAACGACCTCTGCCGGGCGCTTGACGAGTGGGAGCCGCCGGAGCTATAGGTGCCGGCGCGGACGCGATCGGGGCTCAGAACCAGGCTGACCGGATCCCGACCCTGCGCTTCAGCTCGTTGGCGCTGGCAGGCGCCACAGAGATTTTCCACGGCTCTGATCTCCGGGACGGGGCTCCCCAAAGCCAGTCATTGGTCCCGGTACAGGAGTAGTTGGCGCGCCTGCCCTGAACGACGGTCGTAGCCCCGGTGTCCAGTCTGCATTTCCAACCTGACGACGTCACGAGCGCCCAGGGCAGCCCGTTCGTCGACGGCTTATCCGGGTTGGCGTACCTGGTAGGGAGCTGCGCCGTCAGCTTGATCTCGACCGCTCGCGGGCTCCACGGTCCGCTCGCCGGGCAGAGCACGAGTCCGGAAGCGCTCGGCGAGCTGAAGCACGGGTCGTAGATCAGATTCCCGCTCAAGCAACGCCACGCGTCGCTTCGAGCCGCCGCCAACGAACCGATCCAGCAATGACCACGCACGGTACTGACCACGTGAACCGTCGGTGCTCCGGAGGACGCGAACGGTGTGTAGATGCTCGCCCTCGTGCGAGTCGCAGCAGCGGCTGCGGTCGGAGCCAGGAGCGCGACCGTAATCGCTGCGGCCATGACTATTCGACAGGCTCCGCCTCGGAGGGTCACAAGGTCTGCACTACTTCCAGAGCGAGCGCCAGAATCCGCTTCTCCCGAGCGCGTGGCCGACGGCGACGTTCTTGGCGCGGCGAGTGACCCGGCGTGGATTGCCCGAGGCGACCGCGCTGATGTCGTTGGAGATCCTGGCGGCTCGGTAGAGCTGTGAGGTGAGGCTGCGGCGTCGTGCCATCGTGCGCGGAGCCTACGCCGAGCACCAGCGGACTGCGAGCGGGTGTCAGATGTCAGACGTCGACAACCTGGCGCAAGATCGCGTCGCGCACCGGCCCGTCATGCAGTCCGTGCACGGACGCGACCACGGACACCTCGGCCGGGTACCAGGCGACCACGCCTCGCCGACGTGCCGGCAGTTCAGCGAGGCGGATCTCGAGGCGTTCGACGAGCTCACAGTGCAGGCCGAGTTCGACGGCGCCGGCACCGGTGGATGAGCCGTCGGTTTGGTGGCGGGCGACGAAGATCGCCTCCACCTGTCCGTCTCGGTTTCGGCGGACGCCGGTGACAGCGAGTCGCTCCTCACGGCGGAGCTTGTGCTTGACCCACGCCGTGCATCGGCGTCCGGGGAGGTAGGTCGAAGTGAGGCGCTTGGCGACCACGCCCTCCAGCCCGAGTTCCCCTACCCGGGCGACGAAGTCATCGCTCCGCTCGACCACCAGGCTCGTCGGCGTTCGCCAGGCGGGGCCATCGAGGTCGAGCTCCTCGAGTAGGGATCGCCGCTCCGCGTACGGGAGGACGCGAGTCGAATTGCCGTCGAGGTGAAGGAGGTCGAACGCCTGCAGCATCGCCGGACGCCTTCGCGTACTTGCGCCGGTGAGACGGTGTCGGAGTCGGCCGAAGTCCGGTCGGCCATCAGGCCGCAGGCAGACCAGCTCGCCGTCGAGCGTGACCCGACGCTTGCCGAGCACCCCGGCGATCTCCGCAAGCTCGGGGAAGTCCTCCGCGCATTCCCGACCGTTTCGTGTGCGCAGCGAGACCGAGCGGCCGTCGTAGCGAAGCTGCGCCCGGCAGCCGTCCCACTTCACCTCAAACGTCCACGCCTCGCCGCTCGGAAGCGCGCCCGAGGTGAGCAGCATCGGCGGGATGAACGTCGGCTGATGCTCGTGGTAGCGCACGGCCAGGCAGCGTAGCCCTACCGGCGAAATCGGTCCATCCGCGACGCCGCAAATAGCAGGCACAGACAAGAACGGCCGCCCTCATCGGGGCGGCCGTGAAACCCATGCCCTCACGAGATCTCTTGGCCGAGACGCGAGGGCGGGACCTACAGGAGGTTACTCCATGCACACCCTGTCAACCAGGACTCTGTCCGCGCTCGCCTATGACCGCGGCGAGGAATACGACCCCGGTCAGCCGATCGGACCCGACCTGCTCGAAACGCTGGCGCTGGCCGAGCACGCCGCGCCGGTGATTGGCATGGACGGTGCGTACGAGCGTTCGCGCCAACGTCGGCGCGAGCGCCGGCAGCTCAGCCTGATTCCGGAGTGGTTCTCGGCGCAGGACCTGATCGCCGCGCCGTGGGAGACCACCGAGCACCGCCTCGCCTAGCGCTCGGCGCGGTCGAGCTCGCACGACGCGGGCACAGGCGCGAGCGACCGCTCGGCCAGCCGCATTCACCTTCGTCGCCGGGCGTCGTTCGCGCGCGCTCGGCGGCCATCCCTACTTCACAGACAGAGGAGGACTCATGTCCGACACCACCGAGGCCACGATCCTGCTGGCCGAGGAACACGACGCCACCCGTGTGTTCCTGCACGACAACCTGAGCGCCGACGGCTACCGGGTGCTGGTGGCTCCCGACCGGGTCAAGGCGCTCGCGCTGCTCTCGACGGCGCACCCGGATCTGATCGTGGTCGACATCAACGGGCAGACGCTCGAGCTGCTCGACATCGTGCGCTCTGGCGAGGGGATCGCCGGGCGGGCGGATCCGGACACGCCGATGATCGTGCTGAGCCGGGACGCCGATCGGCTGCAGCGGATCCGGCTGCTCGAGCGCGGGGGAGACGATGTGGTGAAGAAGCCGTTCGCCTACCCGGAGCTGCGCGCCCGGATCGGCGCGGTGCTCCGCCGCTCGCGGGCGACACGGTGCGGCAGGCGGATGCTGCGCGCCGGCCCGGTCGTGATCGACGTGCGCTCGCGCGAGGTGCGGGTGGGCGAGCGGCCGGTCGAGCTGTCGGCGACCGAGTATCAGCTGCTGCTGGCGCTCGCCGGCGAGCCCCGTCGCGTATTCACCCGCGAGGACCTCCTGCGCTCCGTGTGGGGCCTCGACACCTTCGGGCGGACGAGGACGCTCGACACCCATGCGTTTCGGCTTCGCCGCAAGCTGTGCGCGGGCTCGGACGAGAAGCTGGTGGTGAACGTGTGGGGCGTCGGCTATCGGCTGATGGACGCGGTCAGCACGTCATGAGCGACGGCGCCACCCCGGCCAATGTCGAGGGGCTCTACGAGCAGCTGGCCTGCCAGCGCGCCGGGCGGGCGCAGGCGGTGCTGGCTCGGCAGCTGAGCGTCGAGCGGCTGTTCGCCGAGAGCGCGGCCGCGCTCGAGGACGCCGCGGGCGTGCTGCTGCATGCCGCCACGGCATTCATCGCAGTCGAAGGTCCACTGCCGGGGCTGTTCGCCGAGCAGGCGGGCGCGCTGCTGGCGGTGGCCGCCCGCTTCGAGGAGGCAGCCGACCTGAGCCGCTCGGATCACGGAGGAGGGGAGACACGTCCGTGACTCCGTTCACCTACCGCGACGCCACCGGCGTCAGGCACGAGATCGTGGTGCGGACGACATCGGCGGGCGAGTGGGAGGTGCTCGACACCTGCGCCGGTGAGACCCGACTGATCGAGACCCTCGACGGCAGCGTCGACGGCGAAGCGCAGGCCCAGGCAATCGCCCGCGACTACGTGACCACGGGCCGCTTCACGGCACTGGCGGGGCGCAACGTCGGCGAGGCCATACCTGAAGAGGGAGGAGCAGATGCCCACAGCGACCGCCGTCCGCGATCCGCAGCGCGCCAGTCGCGCAACCGCGGGGCTGCGCTGTCGTATCCGACTGGCTGATGGGCGCGTATTCGCCGGCGAGCTCGCGCCCGAGCGTCACCGCTCAATGCAGATCGGGATGCTTCACCAGGACACCGACGGCCTGGTCGAGCTCGCCGCCGGCGCTCGCCGCGACGGCCGGCTTCAGATCACCACGCGCCGGCGAGCCGACCACTTCCTGCCCGGCGGTCGCTCCGGCGGGGATCAGTGGCGCCGGACGCTGCTCGAGCTCGCTGCCCAGCACGCCGACCGGGGTGAGGAGGTGTTCCTCGCCCCGGCGGCGCGGTATACGCGGCGAGGCGACAAGCACGCCGTCTGCGCCAGCCAATGGCTGTGGGTCGACGTCGACCAGCCCGGTCAGCTGCACGCGCTCTGGGCGTTCCTGGCCGAACGGCCCTGCCACCTACTGGTGGAAAGCGGAGGTTCGGGCGGCGTGCACGCCTACTGGAAGCTGACCCAGCCGCTGCCGGCCACGCGCACCGTGGCGGGGACGGGCGAGGTGGTCGAGCCGATCGAGCGCGGCAACCTGCGCATCGTTCACCGGCTCGGGGTCGGCGAGGACGGCAGGCCGAACGTCGCCGACGCAGCCTGCGCGGAGCGCTCGCGGGTCATGCGCCTCGCCGGCACGATCAACGGAAAGACCGGCGCGCACGCCCGCGTCATCGAGGCGGACTTCCAGCTCCCGACATATGCGATCGAGCAGCTCGTCGGCGACCTCCCGGACCCCAGCCAACACGTCACTCGGCGGACGGGCCAGCACGGCCAAAGCCGAGATCAGTACAAGCGGATCAGCCCACCCGACTACTTCGAGAAGCTCGCCGGGATCGTGGTGCCGCACGACGGACTCGTGTCCTGCCCCGCGCCCGCGCACGAGGACCGCAACCCGTCGTGCTCGGTCGGCGCCAGCCCGGATCAGGGCTGGTGCTGCCACTCGGGCACCTGCGGCGCGCGGGGGGCGATCTACGACCTGGCGTCGGTCCTGCTCGGCGGGCCGTGGGGGCACGAGTTGCGCGGCGAGGCGTTCAAGCGCGCCCGCGCGTACGTCGTCGACGTGTTCGGCGAGCTGAGCGAAGACCACGACCGGGCGGCGACTGGCAGGCACGGTGAAAGGAGCAGGCGATGAGAGAGACGGACGGCCCGCGGGCGGCCACGGCCGAGCATCCCGGAACACCGACGGTTGCCCCGCGGTTCACGCGTGCGGCGCAGGCCGAGCGATCGCGGCTTGAGGGCAAGCGCGAGCAGCTGCTGCGCAAGCGCGAGGCGGTGCAGGGCGAGCTCGGGGAGATCGATCACGCCGTGGGCACGATCGGTGAGCTGCTCAAGCTGCTCGTGCCGCTGCTCCCCGCTAACGGCAGCGAACCTGGGGCGGCCAGCGACGAGAGCAGGGCGGAGGCTGACCGCGGCGCATCAGCGTCTGAACGCAGCGAGACTGATGAGCGCGATCCCATGCAGCGCTGATCGTTCCGGACACGGGCACCACCCGTCGATCGTCGCCGACCCCGCGGCCGTGCCAACGGTCGGTCAGACGAGCGGAGGACTCGCCGACGCGTCCGGGGGTGCCACCAACCAACGAGAAGCAACCAAGGAGCAATCACGATGACAGGACAGGCGACGGCGAGAGCACGCGGCGAACCCGACCTCGGCCAGGCGTTCATGGACGCCGTGGATGCGATCGCCGACATGGCTCGGCGCGTGCAGCTCAACGGACCCGAGCCCGTTTACGCGAGCGAGAAGCTCGGCCACGCGCTGTACAAGGCGGCCGAAGGACTAGCGCTATGTGGCGTTGCGATCGACGAGGTAACGGCCGAGATGGGCCGGGGCCACGAGCACGGCATCTGGCTACGAGGAGAGGACCGAGACGGACCACGGGCGGCGGTGCCGTTCGTGATCCATCCGGTGTCGCGGGACGACGCGTGCGTGCGTGTGACCTCCGCGGACGATGCGGTGCTAGTGCTTGTGACGCATGGCCGCGGAGCCGCGGGGCTGCGGCTGACCGCGAACGAGTCGCGGGTGCTGGCCAATGTGCTGGGCGCGGCGGCAAAGGCGCGTGGAGGGGCGTCCATGACGCTCGGCGGCGTCGGACCCGGGGACATCGTGCTCGCCGACCGCAAGGGCCGGCGGTTCTACGCGATCGTGATCGCGCGGTGCGAGCGCAAGCTCGAGGTCGAGCCGATCGACCGCCGCGTCAGCTACCGGCGCGTGAAGGCGCGCGAGGTGCTAGGCATCTGGCGCAAGAGCCGCGCCACGAGCACGCGCAACGTCGAGGCGATCATGCCCGCGGCATGAGTCAGCGGGCAAACGGCAGCGGTCGTGCCGGCGAATCGTTTGCCCGGCTCGTGGTCGTCCGGGTCGAGGACACGATCGAGCCGGCGCTCGCCGGACACACAGGCGGCAGCTACGAGAGCCCGCCCCAGACACACGAGGAAGCGATGGCGCTCGTACGAATGCTGCTCGGCCGCGCGGCTGCGGATGTGGATGGTGAGCGGCAGTGGACGGCATCGATCGCCGGCGGACGGCGCGTGGTCACGGTGACCGAGGAGCCCAACCGATGAGCGAGCAGCCGGTGACGCTCCGCGAGCACATTCACGCGGCGCTGCTCGCCGCCGGACCCGTCGGGCTGACCATGGCCGCGCTCGCCGAAGCGATCTTCGGGCCATGGAGTGCACGGGAGGTGCAGGACACGGTGCGACGACTGTGGGACGTGGGCGAACTCGCCCGCCGCCAGGACGGCACCTTCGTACTACGCGAGCGGACCGCGAGGGAGACAAGGCAGGCCGACCGCGACCTCGACGAGGCCGTCAGGCGGGTCGCGGAGCGGGCGCGGCGGGCCAGCCACCAGACCGAGGTCCGGGTGCGCAAGGTCGACCCCGCGCTGCTGCGCGCGTTCCGCCCGACGTGCCACACGCAGGTGATGCCCCGGCTCGACGGCCGCTGCCCGGCCTGCGGTACACAGACCGGCGCGAACCTCGAGGCGCCCGAGCCGGCGTCTCGCACCCCCCGGCGTCGGAAGCCGCTGCGCAAGGGGCAGGACGGATGGGGGCCGCTGTGCCCGCGCTGCGGAGGACCGAAGGGTCTCCAGGCCCACATGTGCAGCAGTTGCCGGAAGGGGCAGCGCGGCGGCTACAACCGCGGCCGCTCAGGCGGCGGCCATCCGGTGCATATCACCGAGGATCTGCTGGCCGAGGCGCGCCGGCTTTACGCGAGCGGGCTCAGCCTCCGCAAGGTCGCGGCCGAGGTTTACCTCCGCACGGGCTACAGGACGGTCGCGTCGTGCGCGGAGGCGCTCTACGGTCACTTCAAGCGCCGCGGCTGGAAGCTCCGGCCGCAGCGCGAGGTGACCGCGGCGCGCAACCACAAGCACGGACGCAAACCGCGCAAGCAGACCCGCGAGCAGCAGAACGCCTACCGCCGCTGGCTGGCCGAGCAACGCGGCTGGCAGGCGGTGCAAGGACCGGGGCGGCCGCTGTGCAAGGGCGTGAAGCAGAACCCGCCCGGGAAGGGCAGGCCCTGCCGGCGCCGGGCGCTGGCCGATTCCGAGTACTGCTACTCACACGACCCGCGCCGCGCTCCGGAGCGCCGAGCGGCTACTGCACGGATGCGCGCTCGCGTCGGAAGTGACGCGACGACGGCACTGGCGCGGGCCGCTTGAGCTTCACGTTGCTTGTTTTAGGACGTGATTTGTCTAGCTTGCGGGATGCCAGCCCTGTCCGTTGCGCTTGATCTGCCCCTCTGACGCGAGTCGCGGCAGCACGCGGTACAGGTAATTGGGCTGGATCTTCATCGCCTCGGCGATGTCCGGAATCGTGATGCCGGGCCGCTGGCGAACCAGCTCCAAGGCCTGGGTCGCGCGCGTGTTCCTACCGCTGCGGGCCGATCGGGTGCGCGCCGGCGTGCTGACGCGTCGTCCGGTGCGGGCGCGGGTGGTGCGTGTAGCGGCGCTCCGCGCACGGGTGCTACGGGTGACTGAACCGCGGGGCCGGCCGGGACCGCGCCGTCCGCCGGTCAGGGCAGAGCGTGCTGCCTCAAGACGGGACACCTCCTCGCGCAGCTGACGAATCTGCTCATCGATGCCCCTCACGGTGCTGTCGACAAATTCAGGCATGAGTTCTCCTTGTCTGGATGCAAATGTGTGAGTGACGATACAACGCCGCTTGTTTTGTCAAGCGGCCGGCGGTGGCATGCACGGTCGGTTGCGCGACCCCACGTGTAGGAGTGACGTAATCCGATCGATAGCGAAGCTCAAGTGACTCGCACGAGGTTGTAGCGAAGATGGATTGAGTTCGGCTCTCCGCCCCGAGGCAAAGGCAACGGCGGATCGACCTGCGCTGAGGCCGTAGCGGCTGTGCGCCCATCTTTACCCAGACGTACTCACCATAGGAGGTGATGCGATGCCTTTTCCGGAACCGGGCCCTCGCGATGACGCGGCGCCCGGACCGGCGCTTCTGCTTGCGGACCTGACGGCAGAGCAAGCACAGGCGGTAACTCATGGCAGCGGTCCGCTGCTGCTGCTCGCCGGTCCCGGTGCCGGCAAGACAAGAACACTGACCCACCGGGCCGCCTACCTAATCGGCACCGGACGCGCGCGACCGTGGGAGATCCTCGCGGTGACGTTCAGCGTCCGCGCGGCGGGTGAGCTGCGACTGCGGCTCGCCGACCTGCTCGGCGAGGAAGTGGCGCGCGCCGTGACGGCGGCGACGTTTCACTCAGTGTGCGCGCGGCTGCTGCGTGAGCACGCCGGCGTGTTCGGGCGCACGGAGCGCTACACGATCTATGACCAGGGCGACATGCGCCGCGTCGTGGACTGGTTGCTGTCCGATGCCGAGCGGGCTCGGATCCAGCGCGTGCTGCCGGATCACGGGCAGCCGGCGAGCGCAGAGGTGCTTGCCGAGATCTCCCGCACCAAGAACCTGCTGCTCACGCCCCAGAGTTATGAGCGGTCAGCGGCGGCCCATCCGGCGGGAGCTCTGATCGCCGCCGTGTGGCGTGAGAGCGAGACGGAGCTCCAGCGCTCGAATGCGTTCGACTTCGATGACCTGCTCGCGTTCACCGTACGACTACTGGTCGAGCACCCGCACCGGCTTACCTGGCTTCGCCAACGGTGGCGCTGGATCCTGGTCGACGAGTTCCAGGACACCAGCCACGCGCAGGCGACCCTGGTCGACCTGCTCGCCGGCCCCGACGGGAACCTGTGCGTGGTCGGAGACGACGATCAACTGATCCACGGTTGGCGCCACGCCGACCCGAAGCACATCCTCGGCTTCCGCGAGCGACACCCGAGCCGCGCGGCGATCGTGCTCGGCCGCAACTTCCGCTCCCGGGCGGAGATCCTCGAGGCGGCGGTCAGCTGCGTTCACCACAACGAGCACCGCGCGCCCAAGACGCTGATCGCGATGCGCGGCACCGGCGGGCAGGTCCGCGTCGTTGGCCTCGGCAACGAGTACCAAGAGGCACACTGGGTGGCTGGGCAGATCGCCGACGCGCTCGGTGCCGGGACGCCACCGACGGAGATCCTGGCGCTGGCCCGGACCGGGTACGCGACCGAACCGCTCCAACACGCGCTAGCCCAACATGGAATCCCGCACCGGGTGCTCGGTTCGCTGGGGCTATATGAGCGCACCGAGGTGCGCGACGCGCTCGCGTACCTCGCGCTGCTGAAGAACCCACGCGACGCGCAGGCCCTCCGGCGGGCGATCGCCGCGCCCCGTCGCGGCGTCGGCTCCGCGACGGTCACACGCCTAGTCAATTGGGCGCGTGACCGCCACCACGGTGACGTGATCGCCGCCGCGGCGCACGCCGAGGAACTGGATCGCGTGCCGAGCGAGGCGGCACGGGCTCGGCTCCTCGAGTTCGGCGCCGGCCTTTCGCGTGTGCGTGCAGAGCTCGAGGCGGGACGCTCCCTCGGGCACGTGGTGATCGCCACGGTCACCGTGCCCGGGGGCCTGGTTCGCCACTACGAGCATTTGCGCGACCACTCGCCCAATCACGAGCGACGTGCCGATGCCGAGCGGGTGCTCGAGGACCTGCGTTCACTCTGCCGCGCGGCCCAGGGCCACGAAGAGCAGCACGAAAACGCCAACCTCACCGGGTTCCTCGACCACGCCGCCGGGCTGCACGCCCAGGAGGTCGACGCTACCAACGATCACCGAATCACGGTGAGCACGATCCACCGCGCCAAGGGCGCCGAGGCCGAGCTGGTCGTGCTGCTGGGCTGCGAGGAGCAGTTACTCCCGTCGTGGCGCTCGCTGTCCTCGCCCGATCCGGGGCGGCTCGAGGAGGAGCGCCGCCTGTTCTACGTCGCCGCCACCCGCGCCAAGGACCGACTGCTAATCACCCACGCGGCCGAGCGCGGCCGGCGACCGACTGGGGGTCCCTCCCGGTTCCTGTGCGAGGCGGAACTGGTCAGTCGACCCGCGCAGCAGGCCGCGTAAAACGCAAATGACCGCCACATCACTCGAAGGAGGCAGAGATGATCCGTAGACTGCGGCCTATGGCGAAGCGTCCCCCGGTGACTCGCGCCCAGGCCGCCGCCGACGCGGTCGCATCGGTCAGAGCGGAGGGGCTTGACCCGGCCGAGGCCGAGGTGCTGCTCGCCGCGTGGTCGCGCCGGGACATCTCCGACGAGCAGCTCGAGGAGGCCAGGCTGGCGCTCCTGAACGAGCCGTCGGTGACGGCCAGCGAGCTGCTGTCGCGTGCCCGCGCGGCGTAGCGCGTGCCGGCAGACCCCTACGTCTATCCGGACAGCTCGTGCCTGCGCAACCGGCTCGGGATTCGCGACCCGGACGCGCTGGCCCGGATCGAGGCAAACCAGACGGCGATCATCCTCGCCCAGCTTGCGCGCGTACGGCTGGTGGGCCGGTATGACCTGGCGCACCTCAGAGCGTTTCACCGCCGGATCTTCAGCGACATTTACACCTGGGCGGGCGAGCTGCGCACGGTTCCAATCGCCAAGGAGCAGAGCCTGTTCGCGCGGCCCGAGCACATCGAGCCGTATCTGCGCCGCGTCTTCTCCGAGCTAGCCGGCGAGCGGTTCCTGCGCGAGCGGTCCGCATGAGCAGTTCGTGGATCGAATCACCCACTACCACGCCGAGCTCAACGCGGTCCATCCGTTCCGCGAAGGCAACGGCCGGACGCAGCGGGCGTTCCTCGCGCAGCTCGCCCGCGACGCGGGCCACCACATCGCCTGGGCGCGGCTCCACGCCGACCGCAACGTCGAGGCCTCGAGGGCAAGCCTCCACGGAGACAACCGACTCCTCCGCGAGATGCTCAACGAGCTGGTCGAGCCAGCGCACTGAGCGAACCGCGAACGCTTAACCGCAGCGCTAGGAGCGCCGCGGCGTAGACAAGTCCGCGGCGCTGCCCCCGCGGCAACGAAGCCAAGCAACGCCGATGCGGCAATTCCCGGCCGCGCCCACTCGCGACGCACACCCCTGCCGGGCCGAGGCGAGCGAACACGACCCGCCGCGCACGCGGCGGGACCAGCCACACGGCGCGCTGCCACGAGCGCGCCGTCGATCCACCACAACCACAGGAGATTCACGATGCAGAACACCAATCGCAGTCCCGAGCTGCCCGCCCGCACCCACGCCAACGCAGCGGCATCGTTCCGCCGGCCCTTTGCGCCGGGAGCGATCGGCTTCCGCGCCATGACCAAGGTCCCGTACAACGGCGACCCCCAAGGTGGCGCTCATGTCGCCGCCTACCTCGGCGCGCAATCGGTGCTCCAGCGCCTCAACGCCGTCGTGCCCGGACGCTGGCGCATGGAGTTCAAGCTGCTCCAAGCCTCCAACGGCGCGAAGAAGCGCTACATGGCCTGCCGCCTCATCATCGCCCTGCCGCTCCGTCCCGGCGCCCGGGACGTCGAGGCCGTCTACGAAGACGTCGGAGAGCTCGAGGTCGGCTCCCCGGCCGGCCTGAAGGCGCTCTACTCCGACGCGCGCAAACGCGCCGGCGTCGCCGCCGGCATCGGCGCCTACCTCTACACCTCACTTGCACCAGTCCTACTGCCGATCGGCTCCGAAGACCGGCAGGTTCAGGTGGTATCCCGGCCTGGGGGAGATGACCTCATGCTCTCGCCCGCTACCGAGGCATGGCTCCGGGAGCGCTACGCGCAGAAGATGAGCACCGACGAGGTGCGCCGCGACCTCGGCGAAATTCTCAGCCACGGCGAACCCGCGTGCGGCATCGGGCAAGGGGAGGTCGCCGACCACGCACCTGGATCACCGGGCGAGGCGTTCTGGGCCGGCGAGCAGACACCGGACCAGGTCAAGCCCGTGGCGGAGGACGGGCCAGAGGAGAGCGCGACCTCGCCGGCCGAGAGTTCGCCCAAGACCAACGGCGTGGTGCACGTCGACTTCAGCGGCCGCGGGCCGGACGCTGCGTAACCAAGAAAGCGAATGACCGACTGGCCTGAAGACATTGACGCGTGTCGGCCGCGCTGGCTGATGGCGCCCACTAATCTGCTCCCCCGCGAGCAATGGCTGTGGTGGGAGCAGCTGTGGACGGACGTGATCTCGCTCTCCCGGCGCTACCGCATCCGGCTCGGCCACCGGTGGTGGGAGGACGAGGTACAGGTCGAAACGCTGGCGGCGCTCGCCGCCTGGGTGGAGCGCTACGACTCCGGCGAATGGGATGACCCGCCCGGCAAGCTCGCGCTGCTCTACGACCTCGAACGGATTCGAGCGCTGGTCCTTGGCGGCGAGCCGTTTCACCCCGACCGCGACCGCCTCGCGTTCGCCCGCTTCTTGATCGAAGCGGGCTGCCAGCCACCGCCCGAGAACTGACCGGCACGCCGCAGGAACGGCCGGCCCAGACAGCGGTTGGCGGTTAGGCGGCGGCGAGCCGGCGGCGGGCCTTCTGCACGGACGGGAGCGCGCCCTTGGCCTTCGCCAGCGGCCGGGCACGAAGGTCGACGCTGGCCGGTTTGGCGGCGATCGTGATCGCCTCCCCGGTGGCCGGGTTGCGGCCCTGCCGCTTCTTCGTCGCCGGCTTGACACGCGGGGTGAGCTGCACCAGCCCGCCGATCCGCACCTTCTGGGCATTCCCGATCTCAGCGAGCACCACCTCGTCGAGCGCGTCCAGCGCCCGCTTGGCCTCGGCCTTGGACAGCTGCGACCGCTCGGCGATGGCGCTCACCAGCTGGGTCTGGGTTAGGGGCACGGCACTCCTCCTCGATCGACGGATTGACGCGGAGATTCAAACCGGCGCGGCGGACAGACAGGACGGGTGCCGTGCCCGATCGCAGTACCGGAGAGAAGGGCGTCGCTCCGGCAACGACATTCATTCACAACCGGAAGGACACATCATGTCTCACGGACTCACCAACAACGACAGCATGTTCAGCGTGCGCGAGATGCCCTGGCACCGCCTTGGCGTCGTCCTCGACCGTTACCCCCGCTCAATCGACGACGCGCTCGACAAAGCGGGGCTCGGCTGGAAGGTCACCCACGGCGACGTGCTCGTCGTCAGGGCGCCGGAGTGGACCGACGACTTCGGCACCAAGCACGCGGCCGAGCTGATCCCGGCCAAGGGGTTCAAGGCCAACCTGCGCGAGGACACCGGCGAGGTGCTCGGCATCGTCTCCGACGAATACGAAGTCGTCGACAATAGAGACGCCTTCAGGTTCCTGGACGCGCTGATCGGCTCCGATCTGCACTTCGAGACCGCGGGCAGCCTGTGGGGCGGCCGGCGCGTCTGGTGCCTCGCCCGGCTGCCCGAGTACATCGAGCTCGGCGGCGACCTGTCGGCGACCTACATCTACGTTGCCAACAGCCACGACGGCTCCATGGCGGTCACCGCCGCGGCCACACCGATCCGGATCGTATGCGCCAACACCCTCGGCGCCGCGCTGCGCCAAGCCGAGTACGGGGCGCAGGCCCAGCGGACCTTCCGCTTCCGCCACACCGGCAACCTGCAGACCAAGTTCGCCGAAGCGCGCCAGGCGCTCGGGCTGACAATCGACTATCAGCAGCAGTTCAAGGCCCTTGCGGATCGACTGGCGTTTCAGCCGATGAGTGAGCCGGCGCTGGAACGTCGTGTGCTGCGACACCTGTGGGTGATCGACGACGACACTGGCCCGCGGGCCCGGGCCAATCGGGAACGGGCGATCGAGCACGTCCTGGCGATCTTCCGTGGTCGTGGCACTACGGGTGACACCACCGGCAACAGCCCCGGAAGCAAGTGGGTGGCGTTCAACGCGATCGCCGAGCACCTCGACTACGGCCGTAGGTACACGACCCGGACCAACCAGGTACAGCGCTCGTTCGAGGACACGTCGCTCAAGCAGCGGGCGCTCGAACTGGTATCGGCGGCATAACAGAACCGCCCGAGGTTGATCATTCAGGGTGGGCTTCCAAAGCGAGCGCGGACGCCCGCCCTGATCTCTCTCACCTCCGCGCGAATCGCGTCACGAGTCCGTAGCGGATCCATGGCGGCCGCGCGCGAGTCGACCGCCAACCGGTGGAATGTTCTTTTTGTCAACGAGGTCGATCCAGCACAATTGGTAGGCACCTGGAGATCCGACGCATCCAGCCTCACCTATTACTCGCTCCGCACCGCGGCGATCATGCGCGACTGCCTGTGCCCGGACGCCTGGTCCGAGCCGGCATGGTCAGGGATCGGAACCATCTTGATGTTTGCGTGTTGCTCGACGAGAATGGACCCGTCATGCCGATCGCCTGGACGGCCATCATCGGAGGGCGGACAGGCTTCAGCCGTCATCTTAAGGAGACGAGGAAACATGGAGGCTTTTTCCGAGCCGCCCGCACTCGAGATTCCCACCAGCGACGAGCAGAGACAGATTGCGGCGGAGATCGGTTCGCTGGCGACACGCATCAGCTCCGCCCGCGGACCACACGAGCTGCAACTCATCGTCGTCGAACTACGAAGTAAGGTGGAGGCGCTAGCGGTCACCGTCTCTGCTTCTAACGGAACCTGTAGGGAGGACGGTGCGCCGCTCTACCGAGCGAACGGTCCGGACGGCGCCTACGACTACTGTATCTACGGACACCGCTGGCCAGCCTGACATTCCGACTTGCTGGTCCTAGCGAAGAGCACCGGTCTTTCCATAGTCAGCACGGGGACGTGGGTTGCATTAGCCGCGTGGGTTGCCATTGCCGCGGCTGCGGGTGCCGCGCGTAGGTACAGGACATGGGCGGCATCGCTCGCGCTACGGAGAATGAAGCTGCTCACGCGATGGAAGGTCGCGTGTGTCGTCGGCCTCGCTCTCGGACCTGCGCTTCTCGGCCTGACGCTCACCGCTCTCGCTGTTGTTGCGGAAGCCGTCGCCGCCCTGAAATCGTCCACGGGCGAGGACATCACGATTCCTCTGATCGTGGCCCTGGTGGGCGCTGCGCTCTACGACAGGATCATCCACGTTCAGGATCTCTATTGGCAGGCGGTCGATGACTCGCTGGATGCCGTACTGAACAAGCTCCCCCGCGGCGCCCCATGGGATCAGCCGCCAACTTGCACGGACCCAGACGATCCACTCTGTCAACGACGGGTGTTCAACAGCACACACGCGATGCTCGGCAGCGGCCGCCGGCGTCATCGAGCGATGGCGCTGCGGCGGATCATCGACGCACCAATATGCTCACAGGTAACCGCCCACGGTGATTGGAAGTCCGTGATCAAGCGCACGGAGTCCGCGAATCCGTGGGATTCCGGAACGAACATGCTCTTGTGCTACGGGGTCGTCGCCTTCGTGATCCCGCTGCTCCTCTGGTGCGGAGGTGAGCTCATGAGCGCGATCTTGGGGGTCAGCTCCCAGTGGCCGGTCGGCATCTTCGTGGCCGCCGCGGTGGTTGGCGTCGCCGGAGTGATAGCGATCGTCGGCCGCCCGCGGTCCAGACTGTCGATCGACGTGCTGGCCGTCGGTACATGGGCTGTGCTCGGTCTCGTCGTGGCGCCCGTGCTCGGGCTCGCGCCACAGTGGGTAGCGATCGTTTGCTACGCCGTCCTCCTACTGAGCATCTTGGCCTACGTGCTTGGTTTCGGACGTGGAGAGACGGCGTTAGTCCACGCCATGAGCTGGTCGATGGCCTGGACCCTGCTTGCGGCGTTCTTCTCGTTCAGCGCGTACCGGCTGGTCCTATACCAGTAGCCCGGGACGCCGGGAATGAAGCGAACCGAACGGTCTCCGAGGGGAATCGACCGATGATGATCTCCGAGTCGCACGGACCGCGCAGATCAGTCGAGGTTCACCGAGGGCGTGGGTGTTTCATGGGTTGGGCCGATCGCGATGGGTCGACCCAGGCCGAGGCCCGGCTCCGTACGCGCCATCCCCGCGACGGATGACCCCAGACGCTGCGCTCGGCGACGCCTGATCGGTTGGGAGGCGGACCTCGGTCGGGGCGCTCGCTGGGCGGCGATCGAGGGCTCCGTTGCGGTGCAACCCGAGTCGGGCGGCCGCTTCAGACGATCCCGGGGGGCGGGTGGCTCGGCGCCCTGTATCTGACCTGTAGGAGGTCCATGGTTAGGCCCAGGCTCGACGCCCGCTACACCGCCGCGATGGCCGAGTGCGGCGGGCGCTGCCCGATCGAGGCCGGCGTGATCGGCCGTCTCGCCGACCGCGAGTGCAGAAACGGCCGTCTGTCGTTTGACCGCACGGCGGCGTGCGGGTGGGGACCTCAGGAAGGCGGGGTAGTGATGATCCTCGCCACCCAGCGATCGGCCAGCGGATCAAACCGCGAAGCTGCCTAGGACGGTGCGGCGGCAGGCACCGCCGGCAGTGGTCCTGGGACCAGGGCGGTAGCGTTCAACGTGTCGCCGAGCATCTCGACGACGGGACACGATCCAACCCAACCAGGTGCAGCGCTCGTTCCAGGACACCTCGCTCAAGCAGCGAGCGCTCGAGGTGGTGGCGGCGGCGTGACGTAGCGTCGCACGACAAAAGGGATCGGGCTGGGCATCGTGACGACCATAGATGCCCAGCCATTAGTTCAGCCGCCCGTGGAGCAGTCGGAACAGTGGGAGACGGCGATGTTCTTCGCGCCGCGGCGCCGCAAGGCGAAGGCCATCTCCATTTGCGCCCGGAGTCCAGCACGTTGGGTATGGCGTGAATGCTGGCGCGCGGCCGCTCAGGCAGCGGTTCGGCGGAGCATCTCGACGACCAGGAAAGCGAGTTCGAGCGCCTGTTGGGTGTTAAGCCGTGGGTCGCAGGCCGTTTCGTAGCGCGAGGTGAGCTCGCTGTGGGAGATCATCTGAGCGCCGCCGAGGCATTCGGTGACGTCTTCGCCGGTGTGCTCGATATGGATGCCGCCGGGGTGCGTTCCGAGTTGCTGGTGGACCTCGAAGAAACCCTCGACCTCGTCCATGATCCGATCGAAGTGCCGGGTCTTGTGGCCACTGGGCGACTCCTCGGTGTTTCGGTGCATCGGGTCGCACTGCCACACGACGCGATGACCCGAGCGGGCTACGGCTTCGATGATCGGCGGCAGGAGCTCGCGGACCGCCTGGTTGCCCATCCGCGAGACGAGGGTTACGCGGCCGTCGACGCGCTGGGGGTCGAGCAGCCCGACGAGCTCGACGGCGTCGTCCGGCGTGGCGGTCGGCCCAAGCTTTACCTGGACGGGGTTGGCGATCAGCGCGCCGAGGGCGACGTGGGCGCCGTCTAGCTGGCGGGTACGGTCACCGACCCACGGCTGGTGGGCCGAGAGCAGGTAGACACGATCGCCCTCGGGCCGCAGCAGCGCCCGCTCGTAATCCAGCACCAGCATCTCGTGGCTGGCATAAAGCTCGACCGTACGCAGCGAGTGGTCCTCCACGCCGCAGGCCGACATGAACCGCAGGCTGCGGTCGATCTCGGTGGCGATGCGTTCATAGCGTTTGCCGGCGCTGGAGCGGCGCACGAAGTCCATGTTCCACTCATGCAGATGGTGCAGATCGGCCAGGCCCGCCGAGGTGACCGCGCGAGCCAGGTTCATCGCCGCCGCGGCATTGGCGTACGCACGGATGAGCCGATCGGGATCAGGCCGCCGCGCCTCGGGGGTCGGCTCGAGCGCGTTGATCATGTCGCCACGGTAGGACGGCAGGCCCGCCAGGTCGGTGTCCGAACTGCGCGGCTTGGCGTACTGGCCGGCGATGCGCCCCACCTTGACGACCGGCATCGAAATGCCATAGGTCAACACCACCGCCATCTGCAACAGGGTGCGGATCGTCCCGCGCAGATGCGCCTCGGTGTTATCGATGAACGTTTCCGCACAGTCCCCGCCCTGCAACAGGAACGCCTCACCGCGCGCCACCATCCCCAGCTGGGCCTGGAGCCGGTCGACCTCCGCGGGGACGGCGATCGGCGGAACCGCCTCCAGGACCGCGCGGACCCGAGCCACCTCCTCGGGATCGGGCCAGGCCGGCTGCTGCGCCGCCGGCCGCGCCAGCACCTCACCCACCGCCGTCGCGAGAACCCCCGACAGCGATGACCCTCCGGCCGGCAACACCTCGGCGACATCGACGCTCCACGTCATCCCGATAAGGCTATGGGACGGCGACATCCAATCAACCCAAACCCGCGCGATCGTCTAGCACATCCCTGCGCTAGCGGCGCCCAGCACTGGCCAAACATCGGAGCCCTGCGATCCCTACCCGCCGTCTGATGCCACGTGGAAGGGACCCCCACCACCCCGTGCTGTATCTCACGGGCAGCACGACGATGGCCACTCCCACCTTCACCGCCCGCTACACCGCCGCGATGGCCGAGTGTGGCGGGCGCTGTCCGATCGAGGCCGGCGTCCTAGGGCGGCTCGCCGACCACGAATGCCGACACGGCCGCCTGCCGTTCGATCGGACGCCGGCGTGCGGCTGCTGGTGCGCGGAGGGCGCGGCGGTGTTGGCGCTGGCGCGGCCGGTCGAGGCGCAACGCGTTGGTCGCCGTGCTGCCTGAAGGATCGGACGGATGCCGCAGCGGCCAGGGCGTCCCGGCGATCGTAGGCGGGCGACACCCATAAGCGAGCATTTTTTTGTGCCCTCATCGTCGATCCAGCACGTGCGGTAGGAACATGGCTCCGCCGCCCGAAAATCGCCCTAGTGGGCGATGGGCACCGGGGGCATCACAAGGGATGATCATCGCGTCTGCTCTCGGCTGCGGCCTGAGAGCTCGCCCTGTGCCGATCGCCCCCTCGGCACAGCGGGTCGGGATCGTCGGAGTTGGCGCCGCCCAGATGCTGTCCGAGATCGGCGACTGCCGCGCCCGTTACTGGCGATCTGGAGGGACTTCGCCTACGCGGGTCGCGTGTTCAGCGACTAGCGGGTTGTCGAGGATTGCGATGGGCACGGTGAGTTGCCTAATATCGCGTTCGTGCTCCGATTGCCGACGACGGCGACCGGTTTTCCGAGGAGCAGGCGCGAGTCAGGTGGCCGGCCGATCGCAGCCTCTCCCCGTCCCGGTGGAAAGGCGTGTACATGCGAGACGAAGTCCGGACGAAGGTAATCGGGGTCTGGGCGCCGCGGGACCTTCGGGCGAGGGTGGCGGAGGTTCTCTCGGCGGCCGGCCGCGACTCGTCGAACACGATGCTTGACGATCTGGCGCCCTTCGACCACTACCACCCCGGCGGTGCGGAGATCTCACGCCGACTCGTCCGTGCCGCGGGGCTCGAATCGGGTCAGTATGTGCTCGATGTCGGCTCGGGCTTGGGTGGTCCGGCGCGGATGTTGGCCCGGGAGCTCGATTGCCGCGTCGAAGGGGTTGATCTGACGCCGGCGTTCCTCGAGACGGCCGATTTGCTGAGCGAGATGACGGGGATGACCGGCGAGGTCAATTTCCAGCCGGCAGACGCCGTGGACTTGCCGTTCGAGCCTGACACGTTCGACGCGGTTTGGATGCAGCAGGTGGCGCAGAGCGTGCCTGAGAAGGAAGACGTCTTCCGGGAGATCGCTCGCGTTCTGAAGCCAGGTGGCGCGCTGGTTCTCAACGATTCGTTTATGGGTCGCGAGCGCGGCGCGTTCACCTATCCGTCGGTGTACGACCGGGACGGTTCGATCACGTTCATCGCCACCGCCCCGCAGCTGCGCAGACTGCTGGAGGAAGTGGGTCTGACGATCGAGACCTGGATCGACCTGACTGCCGAGACCAGAGAGTGGACCGAGCAGATCATCGAGGGCCTCTCCGCTTCGCCGAACCCGGCCGGCGCTCCGGTCGCGATCGAGGGTCTCGACCGATCGATCTTCTCCGGAGCGGAGGAGCGGTTGGCGATGATGCGAAACGCGATCACAGACATGGACAGCGGAAGCCTCGGCTTCTTCGCGGCGGTCGCCAGGAAGTTGCCGTAGAGGTCGGACACTCTGTCGGCGCGGATGGCCCCAGCGCTCGAGACCCAAATCGGTGCCGGGATCGGTTGAGCCCACACTGGAGGGCTCCGGAGCTCAATTCGAAGCGTGGTCTTCGGCGGTGGCCTGATCTTCGCGGTGGGAGCGGGCCTCCTCGTAGCGACGAGGCACCCGAGAAACCCGCCGGGCGAAGGACTACGTCACAACCTGACGGCTCCCGGTGCGAGGCAACTGCACAGCGCCTTGACCCGGACACGACGCGACTCCTGGCGGCGAAAGCGAAGCGAGGCCCCGGGGCAGGCGCCGCCGGGTCCGCGCAATCACCTGATAGGTGGCGACGATCATACCGTCGGCCTGACACGGCATCGACGCCGCTCTGAGCTCGGTTGCCATCGAGCGCTGGGGGTGAGCCGGAGCAAGTGTCCAGACGGCGGCGATAGGTGTCTATCACCGCCTCAGGGAATCGCTGACGGTTGCACGGTGGTGTGCGGGGAGCCATAGCCGCGCGTGTCCAGATACAACTCGAGCGCATGAGCTGAGAGCTTGGGATGGCTGGTACGCCCTTGCACCACATGCGCCAGCGGCAGACGGTTCGCGAACACGCCGGCTCGATCGAGAACGGGAATCTCGACATAGGGAACTAAGCCGTCGGCGGTCGGGCGAAACCTGATGTCGAGTCTCTCGGCCGGCGATGGCAATCCCGGAGGCAGCGGCGGACGGGCTTCGCGATTGCCGGTCCGCTGCTCTTCTTCGGGCTCGATCTCGTCGCGGAGGTGAATGATCTTGATCAACCGCCATTCGGCGTCCCCGGCGCATGCGGGATCCTTGAAGCAGAGCATCGGCTCCGATAGCGCCACGTTCAGCGCCGGGATCGCCGGGTCCGGGAAGAGTCGATCAAAGGCCACGCCGCGGCTCATCATCGCCTCGGCTATTTCAATCCAGGCGCGAACGAGGGCAGAGGTGATTCGTCGCTGTTGGCTCTCCTCGTAGATCACCCGGCGCAGAACGGTGTCGGGCGGTGCCCAGAACTCGTCGATCATCTGGAGCTCGAGGCCCAACGAGTAACCGACTTCACCCGGACGGCAGCGCTTCCACTGCGACAGCAGATCGCCGTCCTCGCAGAAACACGAGGCGCAGGGTCGTGCCAACCCGGATCCGAACGGGTCGACCATGGGATCGGGCGCGTGCGCGATCAGTTCCTTAAGGTCCTCATGGGTGGCGTGTGCCGTTTGGGCCGCGACGACCTTTCGGACCAGGTCGAGGGCATAAGACAGCTCCGAGGAATCGCCCATGAAACGAATGTCCGAGGCCCAAATCGCGGTCTGGGAGAGGATGCCGTCCAGTCCGGCAAATGTGGTGTAGTGATAGAGCCGTTTTGGCGTGCGACCCTGCAGCGCTGACAGAGCAGTCGCTCCCGCAGCGCGTAATTTCTTGCCGAACGACGCCCACTCGGTGGTGGCGTGCTGAGAATCCGGCTCTCCCACAACTCGATCCTTGCAGGCTTCGCGGTCTGCAGCGTTGGTGGGCGCTGGTGCCGCTGGGATCGCCCGCGATGCAACCCCGGCCGGGCTCGCACCGCGGGGGGTCTCTCGGAGCCGAGGAATGTCGGCGCGTTCGGCCGCCAGTCTCGCTGATCGCGTACACGTCCCCAATTCCGCCGCCGTGGTGAGCTGAGCGAACTACTGTCCGTCGGCCGACTGGCCGAGGGCTGGACGGGCCACCGGCGCTCTCGGTGCTGAACGAAGTGAGATCGCCCCGGTACCGGCGGGTATGAGGCCGGACTCGGGGCGCACTCGAGGGAGGAGAGGTCCTAACAAACGCAAGCATGGCCCCCTCGGCCCGCAAGTCAAAGACGGGTCTTCGCACCGACCTATAAGCGCCGCTTCTGAATCGGAGCACGGATCAAGGGAGGAGCAGGCCCCGTTTGACACCGGCCCCAACCTGCCTGCGCGCGGCGGCCGGGGCCTCGCCGATCCAAGGGCCAATACCAACCGCAGTCGGCCTCCCGACGGCTGACTGTCTACACGGTGATGATGATCGTTGCCGTGGTGCCAAGGACGGATCTGCATGGATGGCGGTTGGGGACGGACTCCACGAGCAGCCGGCGGGGCTTTCTGCGGCATCTGATCACCGAGTTCTGCAGCCGGCGTGGCGAGCAGGGCGGCGATGAGCACGCTGCCGGCCCTACGAGTGGTGATGAGGGGCCGTGCGCCAACTCCACTCAGAACCCCCACCGCCCGGGCATTACCGAGCTGTGGCCATGTGACGATCGATGAGATGCTCATGATCGCGGATCAGTGTGGCTTGAGTCATCGACTCGAAGACGTGCCCGGGCGGGCAGCGCGCGATCATGGCCAATCATCGCCCACCTCATCGGGCGACCGGTCAACGCCGATGCGTGTGAACAGGCCGATTGGGGTCGCACGAATCATGCGTAACCAACCGTGAACCTCTGACCGACGTGCTTCGGATGTTCGAGCTCGTCTAGGAGAGCCATCGCGTAGTCCTCGGTCGAGATCCGGCTTTGGCCGTCGGCATCGAACACGGCCTCGTCGTTACCTAGTGTGAACGTGCCGGTGCGCTCGCCGGGTTCGATGATGTCGGCTGGGCTGAGGTAGGTCCACTGCAGCTGTGTTGCTTCCTCGCGGTAGACGGTCAGAGCCTGTATTTGAGCCCGCGATCCAGGCTTCCAGGCCTCGGGAAACTCGGGGCGGTCGATTAAGCGCACGCCTTCGGGGGTCAGGAGGCTTCCGGCACCACCGACGACGAGCAGGCGATCGACCCCGGCGTCGCGGAGCCCTTGGATCAGTGCCCGGGCAGCGTCGACAATCAGCGTTGGCTCATCGTCCGCCCCGAAGCCGCTGACGGCGCTGATCACGGCGTCGTGGTCGGCGACGCTGGCGGTGACACTGAGCGGATCGGTCGCGTCGCCGGTTATCACGCGGGCAGTGCCAGCCATAACGCGGTCGGGGTGACGCGTGATCACGGTCACCGCATGGCCTCGGTTCACGGCCTCGCGCAGGATGCAGGAGCCGATGCGCCCAGAGCCGCCAAAGAGTGCAATTCGCATGCTGACCTCGTTACGTGTGTTTGACAGTTGGTGTTTGCGGAGTCCCGCGGCCGGCGAGGTCCCGGGGCGCGGGCCCACTCGACGGGAGAATCCGTGCTATCGGTCGGCGCCTCCGAGCATGGATGGTGGGTCCGGCCGGTCCCGAGGTGGGTTGCGCGAGCGTCTTTTAGTCTCGACCGATGGGCACGAATGCCCTGCGATTGCTTCACACCGCAAGGTTCGGTGACAGCTGCTCACACCGCACCCAAGGATCATCTCCGAGGCGCGGTGCCAGCCAGAGCGCTTACCGTCGATGAGGCGCTCGCGCTGCTGAGCCGAACCCACTCCGGCCGGGTCCACCGCTGGCTCACCCCACCGGCCACGGCTCGAGCACCTCGCGAAGCTCCTGGATGTGCGCGGTGGTGACGTCGACCAAACCGTCGCCCAACGCAGCGGTCGGTACCGGGGCGTCAGCCGGTCTCCGGGCACCGTACTCGCTCTGGGTGTCGTACCCGACGAGCGGGCGCTCCGCCCACAGCGGCTTCCCGCCCGGCCGCAGACGCGGAATGACCTCCTCGGCGAACATCGTCAGCGACTTCATCGTCAGCCAGCGAGGCTTCGAGCCGGCGTTGGCGCCGATGATCACCCGGCGGGCGCCCGCTTCCTCGAGCTGCTCCTTGAGCTTCGCTGCCACTGTCTCGGGGGACCCAGCGATCACCCACCCCATCTCGACGAGTTCGTCGAACGACATGTCCTTCATCGGCTTGCTCCGGTATCCCCCTCCGAGGATGCCGCGCATCGACCCGGGCGAAATGTAGCCGGGGGGGAAGTTATCGTGCATTGGGGACTGGAAGAAGTTCTGGTACTGCCAGAGTTCATGGGCCTCGGTTTCGAGCCGCGCCTGCTTGTCGGACTCGGCGACGTGGATGGCGACGACCTGGGCGATTTGATCCGGCGCTGCCTCGTAGCCTTCCTCGCGGCACATCTCCCGAAAACGCTCGACGTTCTTCAACAGGACGGGTCGCGGATTGAGAACCGGAAAGTACGTGTAGCGGTACTTGGCGACGAGCTGAAGGGTCTCGATCGAACCTCCGCCGGGAATGAAGATCGGCGGATGGGGCTCCTGCAACGGCTTGGGCCAAAGGTTGACATACGGAATCTGGAAGAACTCGCCGTTCCACTCGAATGGGCCGGGATGGGTCATGGCTGCGATCAACAGCTCGTGGGCTTCGCGGAACCGTGCGCGCGCCTTCGCCGGGTTCATTACACCGAGCGAGTGGTACTGCATCCCGTGACCCATCGGAAGGCCGACGATCAACCGACCGCGCGACATCGTGTCGACCGTGGCGATCTCCTCGGCCAGGCGGATCGGCGTCTCGTACGCATTGATGATCGAGCCGATCACGCCGATCCGGATGCGCTGCGTCCGAGCGGCCAGGTAGGCCCCGGCCAGCATCGGGCTTCCCAACACTCCGATCGGCCCGTTGTGCTGTTCGCTCATGACCGCGCCGTCGAAGCCGAGCCCTTCGAGCGCCACCAGGGTTTCTAATTGGTCCTCGAGTACCCGCTGGCCCAAAGTGCGGTCGTAGTAGGCGTTGGGAAGCTCGATGTAGTTGGACTTGCGCTTGCCGGCATAGGGCACCTCGGGATAGGCGCCATCGAGAATCACGTTGAACTCGTAGTCAGTCATGAATTTGCCTCTGCTGAGGGGCGGGCACCGGGTGCGGTGCTCGCCGCGATGTGCGCGGCGACGAGGGCGGCCACGTCTCCGGGTTGCTCAAGTTGGACGAGGTGGCTCGACGGCTCCCCTTCGGCTCCGGCGACGACCGCGAGACGGGCGCCCGGAATGAGCTCGGCGTATCGGCGCGCGACTGCGTTGGTCACCAGGCGATCGTCCTCGGCGCCGATCACGAGTGTGGGCGTCGCCACGCGCGGTAGGCGGTGATCCAGCTTGCGGTCGTACCGCGGGTTCCAGCTCAGCTTAGCCCGCGTCGTGCTCTCGGTGAACGCCTGGATCACGTCGCCCGGGAAGCCCTCCTGCTCAAAGAACTCGGTGTAGCGATCGCTGCGTCCGTTGAGCAGCGCTGCAAGCGCCTCCTCGGGCTCCAACCGGAAGCTGTCGAGGCCCGGCGGGGCGATGCGATCGGCGACCCGCAGGCCAGCCGGCGTAATCAGCATCAGCGACCGGAAACGGCGGGGGTAGAACACTGCAAGCTCGGCGGCGATCCAGCCTCCGAGCGAGTGGCCGACGAGGTGGACGTCGTTTAGGCCGAACGCATCGAGCAACGCGTCGTAATGCAGGACGTAGTCGTGCATGTCCTCGAGTGTCTCGGGGGACCCGGTGTCGCCGAATCCTGGGTGCTCCGGAGCGATGACGTCGTGATCCGCGGCCAGCTCCTCGAGGAACGGCAGCCAAAGCCGCGTGAGTCCACCGCCGTGGAGATAGACCAAACGCTCCCCGACCCCCTTGCGGCGGTACGCGGTCCGAAGTCCGTCCACCTCGATGAACGACGGTTCGCTGTAGTGCGCCCACATACGTTCCAAGGAGGCGGCCCCTGGAGAAGCCGGTGGCATGGTTTACAACCTCGTGTTCGTTATTCGACCTTGGATGTCCGCTATAAGCTACGGTGTGAGAGACACGGTGGGCGTGATTGTCGCGGGCTGCGGGCTGCGGACTCAGCTCACGAAATATGCCTTCTGCATCATCTGCGCGCCGAACCCGTATCCGCGCACGTCACGGGTCGGGAAGCCGGCGAGCTTCGAGCTGTACGCGCCCGGCAGGTTGCCGAAGCCCCAGATGATGTAGCCGCCCTGGTCGTAGAGGATCTGCTGCATCTCGACGACGATCCCGTCGCGACGGCTCGCGTCGAGTTCTGCGGACGCCTGCTTCCACAGGGCCTCATAGCGAGGCAGATTGAAGTGGGTCTCGTTGATCGACGCGAACGGTCCGTCAGCCAGCGCCGACGTGGTCATATAGGTAAGCGCCGGGTAGGTGTCCACGGCGAAGGGCCACGACAGATAGTTTGGCCCGAAGAGCGTGGCGCTATCGACGACGCGGACGTTGATGGTCGCCCCGATCTGCGACGCGTTTTGCGCGAGCACCTCGCACTGTTGAACCGTGCCCTGTACCAGATCGCTCGTGACGAGCTCGACGTTTAGGTCCGAGCGTCCCGCCTGCTTGAGCAGTGACTTTGCCTCCTCGAGATCCTGTGACCGTTTTAGCGATTTGTCGTATGCGGGATCGAACGGCGCATACAGATCCGCTCCGATGAAGCCATACCCCGAGAATCCCTCTTCGAGCACCTGCTGGCGGTTTAAGCAGAGACGAAGCGCCTGGCGCACGCGCACGTCGTCGAACGGCGGTGTGTCAACTCGCATGGTGATAGGGGTGAATGCTCCGCTTGGCGAGTTCCAGACCCGCAGGCCGCTCGTCTGTTGCACCTGCGTCACTTGGGAAGGCAGGAGCAACGAAACAACGTGAACCTGGCCCGAGAGGAGCGCGTTCAGGCGGGCCGTGTCATCGTTGATTACGGGGAGGATCATTTCGTCGAGAAATGGCGTGCCGTCCCAGAAGTTCCGATTGGCGACCATCGTCGCCTGGACCCCCGGGGAGAAGCTCGTCAGTCTCCAAGGTCCGGTCCCGATTGGCCGGCTGAGATCGAAACCGACCGGAACGATGTTGTTGACGCCGCCGTCCCCGAGCGCGACGTCGAACCACCCCACAGGGTCATGCATATCGAAGCGCATCGTCAGCGGATCGATCTTCGTCATCGACGCCACGAGCCCGGACAACCATTGGTTGGTGGCGTGCGTCTTCGGATTGAAGATCCGCTGAAACGAGTAGATCACGTCATCGGCCCCGACGGTCTTTCCGTTCTGAAATTCGATGCCTGCCTTTAGGCGCACTGTCCACTGGCTTCCGTCCTTATTGGGCGTGATCTCCTGCGCAAGGCGATTACGAAGGACGAAATTCTCGTCGATCTGATTCAGCTGGTCGTAGAGAGACGCGGAGTAGAAGACCTCGGTGGCGTTCACGTTGACGTGAGGATCGGGAACGTCGGCCGAGCTTCCGCCGCTGAGGGCAAGGTGAACCGTGCCGCCGCGGCGGGGAGGGCCGGACGCGGTCGATACCGACGAGCTCGACGCCCCGCCGCAGGCCGCGAGCACGCCGGTCATCAACAGCGCGACGCCACCTGCGCCGACGCGCCTCAGCAGGTCACGACGACTGAGCTCGCCGCCTAAAGACTCCGGCGCGGGCGAGTCCTGACCCAGATGCATGCGTGGATCATAAGCAGCGGGCATCTCGTGAAATCCCCTCACTGTGCGTCGGTGTGCATCTCTTTCCGCGGGCGCTCGTCCGCGTCGCACAATCTAGACGCCTTTCAATAATAGTGCAACTGATACCGAATATCGAACAGCAGCTTGAACTAAACTGATGCGAGGCGCAGTGCGTAGGGGTCGGTTTGAGACCGCCTCGCTGTGAAGCCGCTTGCCGTCCGCGACAGGGCCAGGTCGGCCGCCATCGAGGTTGTTCGGAGCGCGATGTCGCCGTGGCCGCTGTGACGGGACCGGAATGCGGGCGCCGGCACCCGTTATTAGGATACCCTAATAGACACTGATGACTGCCGCCGCGCAGAGCCCCCGTCCCGAACATCGCCCAACCCCCCGCCTCGTCGAGGTCGTTGACGTGATCGAACTGACGCCGAGAATGATTCGCGTCGACTTCGGCGGCGCTGGCCTTGAAGGCTTCTCAGCCGGCGAGTTCACCGATCACTACGTGAAGATTCAGTTCCCTCCGGTAGGCGCGGATTACGCGGCCCCCTTCGACCAGGAGGAGATCCGGGCCACACGCCCGCGGGAGCGCTGGCCGCGCACGCGTACGTACTCGGTGCGCAGGTGGGATGCCGAGCGTGCCCGGCTGACGGTCGACTTCGTCGTGCATGGCGATGAGGGAGTTGCGGGCCCTTGGGCACAGCAGGCGACGCCGGGCGACCGCCTCCAGCTGCAAGGCCCCGGCGGCGCCTACGCGCCCGATCCCGACGCACCCGCGTATCTGCTGGTCGGCGATCCAAGCGTCATGCCCGCGATCGCGGCTTCACTGGAACGTGTCCCCGCCGGGCGCCCCGTCGACGTGATCCTTCAAGTCGCCGACGCGGACGATGAGCTCGAGCTCACGACCCCCGGGGATCTGCGCCTCAAGTGGCTGCACGAGCAGGGAGATGACGTTCTTGCTGAGGCAGTCCGCGGGCTCGAGCTACCCGCGAGGACCGACGCCTTTGTGCACGGTGAGGCGTCGTCGGTGCGCGCTCTGCGCCGCCACCTGATCGTCGAGCGCGGTATCTCCCGCGACGCCCTCTCAGTGTCCGGCTACTGGAAGCGCTCGCGGACCGAGGAGGGCTGGCGCGAGGACAAGCCCGCGTGGAACCGTCTCGTCGAGGCGGACGAGGGCGAGGCCGCGTAGCCGCCGATCAGACCCATGCAGACCGCGGCTTCCGAGGATGTTCACGCCTACCGGGTGTCCGCCGCGCGCGACGGCGACGGCTCGGAATGGCGGGACGCCTCACCGCACCGGCCGGAGCTGTCGATGTCGGTTGGCGGGTGGACGTGCGCGGCCTACGACCGCTCTGGCACCCGCTCACAGTGTGCTTGCAGGGCACGGCCGGCTTCGTCGACCCATCCCTTATGACGCGCGTACTCGACCATGGCATCGAACCCCTGGCGCCATTCGGGGTCGCCGGCCGAATCACCGGCCAGCGCCAACAAGGCGGCGATGTCGAGGAAGGCGTCACCGTCATCGGCCACGTACCCGACGCTCGATAGGGCATCCCCGAGATCCGCGCCGTCACCGTGCACGAGCACCTTCAGCGACCGCAGGTCGCTCACCTCGCGAAGCAAGGGCGGCGCCGCGTCTGGCTCGAGGGAAACCAAGAGATACATGCCGGTGCTCGGCTGCCCGGTTCAGGTCCGGCTCAGAATCGCCTCGAAGATTCCCACCGAGCCGACTTCGAAATCCTTGACGCTGTTGCCGGCCATCTCCATCCAATTCTGACCGTGAAGGAGGCTGATGTCGAGGCCCGGGACGGCGATCTGGCCCTCCCGGGCGTTGACGTCGCCCGCGGCGCGCTTTGCGTTTGAATCCCACGCCTCCTGCGTCCCGTCGATCCAATCGACGATCTGAAAGCCACTCGCCTCGATCACCGCTCGCATATCGGCGTCCGAGATGAGAAAGCTCGCCGACTCGTCCCTGGCCCACATCGCGGGGAAATGCACATCGCCCGAGCGACCGCGATACAGATCGTGAACGACGGCCTTGGCACCGGGTCGCAGGACGCGGCGCAGCTCGCCGAAGAAGCGCTCCTTGTCATCGACGTTCTGGACGGCGTGCTGGGTCCAGCCGAGATCGAACGTCTCATCCACAAACGGCAGCGACGTCGCCTCGGCCTGCCGGAAGCTGACCAGATGGGAAAGGTTCGTCAGCTCGGTCAGGTACTCCGCGGTCTCGAGATAGGGCGGGGTGATGTCGACACCCGTGACATGGCACCCGTAGGTGGCGGCGAGGAATCGAGCCGGGCCTCCCATCCCAGCTCCCACGTCGATGACGTCATAGCTGTCGCGGACACCGGCGCGCTCGGCAAGGCGCCGTGTGGCCAGCGTGCCCATGACGTGGGATTGATCGAGCGAGGCGAGGTCGAGCACGCCCGTGTTGGTGCCGTCCTTCCCGGCTGCCTCGAGTACCGATGACACCCGCGATCTCAAGTCCGACGGTGCATAGTGCGTGGCGACCTGCTCGGCGACGTTATCGGTCATGATGTTCCTCGAACTCTCCTACGCGGTCGGCGATTCGGCCCGCGAGCCTACGTGTAGAGGACCTCGCTTAGAAGTGCCGCGTGCCGCTATCACGAACGGTCTCGGACGCGCCGATCGAATTGAGGTAGCCGATGGCGTCATCCAACGACACGACGTCGGCGTACTTGGCCTGGATGTCGAACAGGTTTGCCTCGTGCGGACCCGGGGCGCGATCCCCGACGCATTCACGCGGAACCAACGTAGGCCAGCCGTTCTGCATCAGGTCGATCGCGGTCGCGCGGATGCATCCGCTCGTCGTCACACCACAGAGCACGATGGTGTCGATCTGGTGGGAGACAAGCACCGCTGCGAGGTTGGTGCCGAAGAACGCTGAGGCGCCCTTTTTGACCAGCGTGACGTCCTCGGGCTGGGGATCGAGGCGGGGATCGGTCGTGACCCACCGTGTCCCGATCACGATCGTGGCCAGGTTCGGGGACTTCGCGGTCCACAGGCCCGCATCCTCGGCGTTGGGCTCGAACCCGATCATCGCGAACACGACCAGCACTGAGCGCGCGCGAGCGACATCGAGCAGTCGGCGAGTGGCGAGCACCTCGTCGCTGACATCAGCGCCCACGAGGCTGGTCGGGTCGGTGAAGCCACACGAGAGGTCGACGACGAGCACGGCGGGACGCGCTCCGAGTCGGAGCTTGCGCTCCATGCGACCCTCGTAGTAGGCGCTGGCGGGAGTCGGAGGCGGTTCGGCGCTGGAGGAGGGCATCGCGGCTGAGGGCCATCGTAGGGTCGAGCACCGACCGTTCAACCCGGGTGTGCGGCAATGCCGGACGTGCAGTTCAGGTTTGCAGAACTCTCGCGTTGATCGGGAAAACCGGGCGGTCTAGGCTTCGCGCCGCAAATCACCGCGCTCGCGTCCCGCTTCAGCGACTCGGTCCACCGGTAACGACGACAGGGGGGCATCTGCTATGGCCCAGTTCTGGCTCTTCGACGTGACGAACTACCCAGGCGAGATGTCGCCAGGCGCCTACGACTCTGAGTTGGGCGCCACGGTCCTCAACGGTCACCTCGATGAGTGGGAGCGGGCCGACGAGCTGGGCTTCGACGGCATCTACCTGGCCGAACACCACTTCACGGCGTACAACCTGACGCCCTCGCCAAACGTGCTGCTGGCGGCGATCGCACAGCGCACGCAACGCATGCGCTTCGGGACGATGTGCAACGTGCTGCCGTTCACGCAGCCGCTGCGCATCGCTGAGGAGTTCGCGATGCTCGATGCGATCTCGCACGGCCGGGTCGAGGTCGGCCTGGGTCGCGGCGTCGACGAACAGGAGTTCGTCCGGTACGGGATTGCGCTCGACGACGCGCGACCCATGTTCCTGGAGGGGTTTGAGTTGATCATGAAGGCGTGGACCCAGGACACGTTCACCCACGAGGGAAGGTTCTACCCCCTCGTCGGCGAGTGCTCGATCTATCCGCGACCCGTGCAGCAGCCGCACCCTCCGCTGTGGATCACGGCCGTGAGCCCGCCGACGGTTGAGTGGGCGGCGGAGCGCGGAATCGCAATCACCTCCGGATTCGCACAGGCACAGGACATCGCGAAGAAGTTCCAGCACTATCGCGAGGTGGCCGAGACATTCGGGCATTCCCCCGCCGCCTCGCAGTTCGGTTTGTTTCGCCACGTGTTCGTCGCCGATACCGATCGGGAGGCCCGTTCGCTGTGCGAGCCGGCGCTGAACCGCTACTTCCAGCTGTTCGCGCCGGCGGCCCTGCCGAAGGATCTGGAGAAGATGGCGGTCGGGGACTACGCGTACTACAAGGAGGCGTTCGCGTCGTTCTTCTCCGATCGCCAACCGACGTTCGAGGAGATCTGCGACAGCGGCTTCATCATCTGCGGCGATCCGCGCTCGGTTCGCGACCAGATTCTCGAGCAGCTCGAGGTCACCGGCGCCGGACGTCTGCTCGCTCAGGTTCACTTCGGTGATCTCGCGCTCGACCGTGTGATGCACGCCGAAGAGCTGCTGGCCACCGAAGTCCTCCCCGCCGTGCGCGAGCTTCAATCCGAGCTCGTCGGCTGACGCGGGCGAGATGGGCGCATCGCTCTGCGTCGGCTTCCTCGGTCTGGGCGAGGCCGGCAGCGCGATCGCCACCGACCTCGTCTCGCTCGGCGTCGAGGTCCACGCCTTCGACCCCCGCCCGGTCGCCGCGCCGCGGGGGGTTCGGATCGTCGCCGCGCCGCGGGAGCTGGCCGACGCCGACGTGATCCTCAGCATCAACTCGGCGAGCGCCGCGCAGAGCGCCGCGGCAGCGATGGCTCCATATCTCGGCGCAGAGATGGTGTATGCCGACTTGAACTCGGCGAGCGCGGCGCTCAAGCGGGCGGTGGCGGGCGTGATCGAGACCACCGGCGCCCTGTTCGCCGACGTCGCGCTGATGGCGACCGTTCCCGGCAATGGCGTGCGGACGCCGTCCTTCGCGTCGGGCCCCGGGGCAGCCCGCTTCTCGGAGATGCTCCGCCCGCTGGGCATGCCGGTCCAGGCAATCGGCGCCGAGCCGGGCGCGGCCTCGACGCGGAAGCTGCTTCGCAGCGTCTGGATGAAGGGCATCGCGGTGACCGCGGTCGAGGCGCTGGGGGCTGCGGAGGCGGCGGGTTGTCACGCGTGGATGTGGGAGGAGATCGCCTCCACGCTGTCCAACGCCGACGAGGCGCTGTTGCGGCGCCTGGTCGACGGGACGATGCGACACGCGGCGCGCCGCGGGCATGAGATGCAGGACGTGTCGGCGTTGCTGCGCGAGCTCGGGCTCGTACCCCACATCAGCCAGGCGGCGGCCGAAGCGCTGCATGAGCTCGCCCGGACCGGTTAGTTTGGCTGCTTGCCGCGGATACGGTTCAGCAAAGCTGAACAAACCAATTGCGGATGGTCGCTCCCATCCGAAATACTGGCGAGATTCGGGGCGACCGCGACGCGTGGCCTCAGTCACTTGACGACATCGACGGAGGAGATTTGAGCATGGAGCCATCGATTCACGGTCGCGTTCGGTCCGGTGGCGGCACCGTCTCAGCCGTCGTCGGGGGGCCGACGGTGCGCCGTCGCCATGTGGCGGACGACCGCGGACACAGACCTGAGGTACCGGAAATCGACGGCCTGCCGGGGACGCTGAAAACGCTGAACAAGGCCGGTCGGGTCCTCGACCTGTTCGGCGTCGACAAGGACGAATGGCGTCTGACCGAGATTGCCGACGCGCTCGGCCTGTCGAAGTCGAGCGCGCATTCTCTGTTGGCGTCGATGAGCGACATCGGCCTGCTGACCCGGACCCACAACAGCCGCTACCGGCTCGGATGGCGCCTGCTGACGCTAGGAGAGACGCTCCTGTCCAGCAGCGGCTTCTCACGTACGGCGCAGGTCGTCGCCCAGGGCCTGGTCGCGCGCTTTCAGGAGACGGTCCATTTCGCGACCCTCCAGGGGAACCAGATCATGTGCGTCAATATTGTCGACGGCACTCATCCGGTGCGGGTCGGCGCCTCGCGCATCGGGATCTGTTTCGGGATCCACGCCGGCGTCAGCAAGGTGCTGCTGGCCAACCTTCCCTGGACGCAGGCCGAGAAGATCGTTCAGTCGCACGGCATGGCGCCGATGACGAGCAAGACGATCACCACTGTGGCGGGATACCGGGCCGAGCTCGAACGAGTTGCGGCGCAGGGGTGGGCGGTCGACGCTCAGGAGTGTTTCAAGGAGGTGTGCTGTGTCGCCGCGCCGATCCGCAATCAATCGGGTCGAGTGAGCGGGGCGATGAGCATCGCGGCGCCGTCGTACCGGTTCGTGGTCCGACGGGCGGCGTACCGGTCGGCCGTGGTGGAAGCCGCCGGGCATATCTCCCAGCTGATTGACGCGCTGCCGTCCGACGCGGACGCCCGAGCTTCGGTCAGGTGAGTCTCGGACCGACGACTCAGCCGCACCGAGCGCAACCGCCAACCTAGACGTCGCCCGGCACCGATGAAGCTCCCGCTCGATCCGTGCGGCGTGCGCGTGTACGACCTATCCCAGCCGCTCGAACAAGCGACTCCGACCAGCCCGAACCACCCTGGTTTTCAAATCGCGCTGATGCGGCGCCATGGCGACGTCGTCCGCGCCGACGGCAGCTCCGGGGCGAACGACCTGATGACACTTGGCACGCACACGGGGACGCACATCGACGCGCTCTGCCATATCGCCAACCGGGGCATCCTGCACGGCGGCGCGGACGCCGCCACGGCGTTGCGAGGGGGGCGGTTTGCCGAGCTCGGAGCCGAGACGATCGCGCCGATCGTCGCGCGCGGCGTCCTGCTCGACGTGGGCGGCCAGCTCACCCCCGACGGAGTGTTGGATCCGGGGAAGCGGATCGACAGGCCCGAGCTCGAGGAGGCGTGCCGGCGGGCCGGAGTCGAGCCGCGCGCCGGCGACGTCGTTCTGGTCCGGACCGGCTGGACTCGACACCTGGCCGACCCGGAGGCATTCCTCGGACGGCGCACCGGCGTCCCGGGAGTCGATGAATCCGGGGCGAGGTGGTTGGCCGGCCGCCGGGTCCGCGCCGTAGGCGCCGACACGATGTCGTTCGAGCACATCGTGCCCGGGCCTAACCCGCTGCTGCCGGTTCACACGATCCTGCTCGTTGAGCACGGGATCCACATCATCGAGATGCTGAACCTCGACGAGCTCGCTCAAGACGGTGTGGCCGAGTTTCTTCTGATCGCGGCGCCATTGCGGATCGTGGGCGCCACGGGTGCGCCGATTCGACCCCTGGGGATAGTGAATGTCCACGCTCGCTGAGCAGCTGGCCGAGTTTGCGGCCGGCACTCGCTTCGAGCAGCTGCCGCCAGAGGTGGTGAGCACGCTCAAAGCCCGCTGCCTGGACACCCTCGGCGTGGCGCTGGCTGCGCGGGGCGTCGACGCCGCGCTGGCCGTCTCCGATGTCGTACGACGCTGGGGCGGTCCGGCCGAGGCGACGTCGCTGATGACGGGCGAGGCGCTGCCCGCCGCGCACGCCGCCCTGATGAACGGGACCCTCGCGCACGCCCTGGACTTCGACGACACGCACCTGCCGTCAGTGGTTCACCCGAGCGCGGCGCTGGTGCCGGTCGCACTCGCCGAGGCCGAAGCCGCTCGGGTGAGCGGACGTGAGTTCCTCGCGGCGCTCGCCTCCGGGTACGAAGTTTCGGTCCGACTATCGATGGCCCAGTTCGACAAGGAGCTCGGCAACTCGGTGTTCTTCGAGCACGGGCTGCACGCGACGGCGTCGATCGGCGCCCTGGCCGCCGCGGTGGTGGCGGCCAGGCTGCGCGGCCTCGGTGCCGAGGGGATCGCCAACGCAATGGCGATCGCGTGCAGCATGGCCGCCGGGCTCGCAGAGGCGAACCGCACCGGAGGCACGGTTAAGCGAGCGCATTGCGGATGGGCCGGACACTGCGCGATCAGCGCCGCGATGCTCGCGCAATCCGGGCTCACCGGACCCCCCACGTGCCTCGAGGGCCGCTTCGGCTTCTTTCATGCCTTCTGCGGCGAGCGTTGGCATCCCGGGGAGGTCATCGCCGGTCTCGGCTCGGAATGGCTCTCGCCGGCGATCGCGTTCAAGCCCTACCCGTGTAACCACTTCACGCATACGGTCGCCGACGCTGCGCTCGCGCTCCGTGCGCGTGGACTGACGCCGGACCAGGTGCAGAGCGTGACGATCGGCACAGCCGCCGCGAGCTGGCGCACGATTGGCGATCCAATCGCTGAGAAACGCAGGCCTCAGACGCCCTACCACGCCAAATTCAGCGCCCCGTTCGCATTCGCTGCGGCGCTCGTCGGGGGAAGCGGACTCGGCCTCTCGCACGAGGACTTCGCGCCCCAGACGCTAGGCGACCCGACGCGTGCCGCCGTCGCCGACCGATGCTCGGTGATCGTCAGCGAGGCCTGCGACGCGATCTTCCCCTACCACTTCCCAGCGATCGTCGAGGTGCAGACCCACGATGGGCGGACGCTCACCGAGCAAGTCCTGACGAACTTGGGCACTGCCGAGCGCCCACTGAGCGACGATGACCTGGCGGTAAAGCTCCGCTCGAACATCGGCGCGGACGGTCAGGAGCTCCGCGGGCACATCGCGCAGCTCGAGCGGGCTCCGTCGGTCAGCGAGTTGATGCTCGCCGCGAGCCGCATCGCACCGCGCGAGGCCGCCTGAACTGTTTTTTTAGTCCGATCGCGCGTGGGTTCGGGCTATCGAAACATTCCGATTGCATTGATCACCGACCGCGGGTTAATTGTGGGCGTCTCCCGTCCGAGTCCGTCCTCCAAGCGCACAGCCAACGGAGATCACAATGGAACAACACGCAGATCTCATCCCGCTATTCATCCGTCAGTTCGAGATGTGCCAGGTGCGAACCGACGAGATGGTTGTCGTGCTCAGCGACACCAGAAGCCGCGAGGACTACATCACCTCGGCGTGCGCCGCCGTCCGAGCGCTGGGCGCGACCGTCATCGAGGTGAAAATGCCCGGGATCGGGTGGCGGAGCAGCACGGTCACCCGCGGTATCGGCGGCGCCGTGCCGACGCTCGTGCAACCGTCGGCCACCTTGGACTCCATCGTGCGACTGCTCCAGGACGCCGACCTGGTCATCGATCTGCTCCACGAACGGATGACGCACCTGCCAATCCGAAAGGCGATCTTGGCCGCCGGAACCCGCATCCAGACGATCTCCGAGCCGCCCGAGGTGCTCGAGCGGCTGATGTGCACGGACGAGCTCCGGGCGGACGTCCTGGCGATGTACGAGCGGTTCGCGAACGCCAGCACATTGCGACTCATTTCGCCCAGCGGCACCGACGTCGAATACCGCTTTCACGATGCGCGGCCGGCCCTCTACAACTACGGGGTCGCCGACGCGCCGGGGCGCTGGGAGAACTGGCCGACCGCGCTCGTCACCCGCTACCCGGAGCCGGGCACCGCGAACGGCGTGGCGGTCATCGCGCGGGGCGACATCATGTTCCCACTGCGACGCTACGCGTCCGATGACGTGCGCATGACGGTCGAGGACGGCTACGTCCGCGAGGTCGAGGGCGGACACGACGCCGACCTGGTCGTGGAGTTCCTCAACAGCTGGGAGAACCGCGAGTGCTGGGCCGCGTCGCATCTCAGCGTTGGCCTGCATCCCGCCGCCTGGTGGCACGCGCTCGAGTTTTTCGATCGCAGCGAGATTCTCGGCATGGACGGCCGGTGCGCTCGCGGGTGCTTCCTGTTCACGACGGGACCCGACAGCGTCGATAACCGCTACGTCGAGGCCCACATGGATTATTCGCTGCGCAATTGCACCGTTTTGCTGGACGGGCAAGCCGTCGTCGAAGAAGGGCACGTCGTGCTGCCCGGCTCGCCGATCCCGTCGGGCGCTCGCACGAGCGCCCAACCCGTGACTCGCTGAACCAGGGCCGGGGCGCTCAGGTACGCTGACGCCCGCGGCTGCGCGAAGAACCAGGACGATCTCGAGGAGCTCACGATGAGGCGCAGGATGATGGGCGCGCGTTCGCAGCGGATTGAAGACGACCGGCTCGTCACCGGCCGTGGGCAGTACGTGGGGGATCTGCGCCTCCACGGGGTGCTCGACGTCGCGTTCGTACGCAGCCAGATCGCCCACGCGACCGTGCGGGCGGTCGATGCGCAGGCGGCGCTCGAGCTCGACGGCGTGATCGGCGTGTTCACGGCCGAAGATCTGAGTGACGTGCGACCGGTCCCCGAGAGTTCGCATTGGGCAGGTGCGGTCAGTTCGTTCCCGCTCGCCCGCGGTCGTGTCCGACACGTCGGACACGCGGTGGCCGTGGTCGTGGCCCGCGACCGCTACCTGGCCGAAGATGCGGCGGAGCTGGTCGAGCTCGATCTGGAACCGCTCTCGGTGGCCGCCTCGGTCGGGGCGGCGCTCGCCCCCGATGCGGTCCGGCTCTACGAGGAGTGGCGGGACAACTGCTGCGTCGCGGCCATGGTCCGCGACGACCCGGCCGTCGCCACGGCGTTCGAGCGCCACCAGACCGTGCGCGGCAAGTTCACGGTTCAGCGCCAGGCCGCCGTCGCGATGGAGCCGAGGGGTGTGGTCGCGCAGTGGTCGGGCGATCGCCTGACCGTATGGAGCTCGACGCAGCTGCCCCACATGCTGCGCAGCATCCTGGCGAGGATGCTCGGCCTGCGGGAAGGGGACATCCGGGTAATTGCCCCCGACGTCGGTGGCGGCTTCGGCGGCAAGGCTCAGCTCTATGCGGAGGAGTACGTGACCGCGTGGCTTGCACTCCGCCTCGGCCGACCAGTTCGCTGGATCGAGGATCGCTATGAGCACATGATTTCGGCGTGCCACTCGCGCGACATGGTGTTCGATCTCGAGGCGGCCGTAGACCCGCGGGGACGGATACACGCGATCCGTGGGGCCGTCACCCAGGACCTCGGGTCAGGCGAGGCGTACCCGAACGGATACACGCAGCTGTTCGTCGCCGCCGGCGTACTTACCGGTGCATACCGGATCCCGCACCAGCGTCTGGAGGCCTCAGCAGTGGTGACCAACAAGACGCCCAACGGGGCGTATCGCGGGTTCGGCGTTCCTGAGGCCGTGTTCGCGATGGAGCGGCTCGTCGATCAGGTGGCCCACGAGTGCGGCGTCGACCGAGTCGAGGTCCGGCGCGGGATGCTGATCAGGCCGGAAGACCTCCCGTACACGACGGCCACTGGGGCAAAGCTCGAATCGGGAAGCCACCTCGAGGCGTTCGATCGAGCGGTCGAGTTGGGACGGGCGGCGAAGGAGCGAGTCGCGGCGGCGGTCGCGGGCGATCCGGCGCTCCGGGTCGGCATCGGCTACGCCACGTACGTCGAGGGGACGGGCGCCAGCTACTTCGGCGCGACCGGAATCTGGGGCGCACACGACTCCTGCGATATCCGATTCGAACCGGACGGCGGGGTCACGGTGAGTGTCGGCGTGACCACTACCGGGCAGGGTGTCACCACGATGGTCGCGACCGTGGCCGCCCAGGAGCTGGGAATCGACATCGATCAGATTCGAGTCGAGATCGGCGATACCGATGGGGCGGCCTACGGAACCGGCTGCTGGGGCAGCCGAAGCACGGTTGTCGCCTCGGGCGCGCTGAAGGAAGCGGCCGGAGAGCTGCGCGAGAAGGGCACAAAGATCGCCGCGCATCTCATGGAGTGCGCCGTCGAGGACATCGTAGTCGGGGAGGGGCGCTTCTCGGTGGCGGGTTCGCCGGACAGCGGGGTGAGCTGGGGCCGGGTCGCGGAGGTTGCCTTAAACCGTACGTTCGAGCTGCCAGCCGACGTGACCCCGGGACTCGAGGCCCGCGCGACTTACGATCCGCCCGGCATCGACCACACGCCGAACGCGGACGGCTTGATGCACGCGTGCGTCACCCACAACAATGCCACGCACGCCGCGGTCGTCGTGGTGGACTGCGCGACCGGCGGGATCCGCGTCGCCGAGTACATCGTCGTGCAGGACATCGGCAAGGTGTTCAACCCGATCATCGTCAAGGGCCAAGTGCACGGCGGCGTCGCCCAGGGGGTTGCCGGAGCACTGCTCGAAAACCTCCCCTACGACGAGCTCGGCAATCCGCTGGCGACAAGCTTGATGGATTACCTGCTTCCAAGCGCGTGCGAAGCGCCGCCGATCGCGCTCGAGCAGATCGAGTCGCCCGCACCGGAAACGGCGCTGGGCGCGAAGGGAGTGGGGGAGTGCGGCGTGATCGGTCCTCCGGCGGCGATCGCCGGCGCGGTCCAGGACGCGCTCGATGGCTTTGGTATCGATCGCATCAGTCACACGCCGATCACCCCGGCCGATGTGCTCGGTCTACTCGCTGAAGCCGCCACGCGGTGAGTTGGCCACCCTGCGCGAGTTCGGGATGCCCGGATCGCGCGGTTGCCGCGTCGCGCGCGTGAACCTAGCATCGAGCCCCGGATAACTGCCGAGAGGAACCGAACATGCCCGAGCTCGATGTGAGCGCGCCGTCGCAGGGCGGCCGGATCGCCAGGACCCCGCCGCGCGCGGAGAGCGTCGGCAGCCTGTTGCGTCCGGAAGCGCTCAAGGCCCAGTTCATGCAGACTTATGGCGATGGCGTGATCTACGCCAACGCCCTGCCCGAGGAACAACGCCGCACCCTGAAGGACCTCGACGAGCTCGCGACCTCGCTCGTCCCCGATCTGGTGCGCCGTCAGATCGACGCCGGCATCGATGTCGTAACCGACGGCGAGATTCGCCGGGGCCTGTTCACGAACAGCTTCCTCGATGCGGTCGACGGCATTGACCTGACCGGTGAGACGCGCGCCGAGGGACGCTCGGCCGACGCCTACGCGATCCCGTTGGTCACCGAGCGGCTGACCAAGCGAGGCAACCCAGCGCTGCGAGAGGCTGAGGTGATCCGCCGGGCGACATCCTTCCCCACGAAGATGACGTTCCCGGCCGCATCCTATTTCTACTTCCAGATGTTTCTTGAGTTCGACCGTGTCGTCTACGCGGACCGGGACGCGATGGTCGAGGCGATCGTCGCGATCGAGCGCCAGCTCGTCGACGAGGTGATCGAGGCGGGTATCCGACACGTGCAGTTCGACTTCCCCGTATACCCGATGCTCGTGGATCCGAGCGCGTCCGAGCGCGCGGCGGCGATCGGGGAGACCCGGGAGTCATTGCTCGCAAAGGCCCTCGCGGTCGACGCGAAGGTGGTATCCGGGATGCCGTCGCACGTGACAACCGCCTTGCATTTGTGTCGCGGGAACACCAACCAGTTCTTCGTGGGCTCGGTCGAGCCGATCGCCGAACGCATCTTCGCCCTGCCCTACGACCGGTTTCTGTTCGAGTGGCATGACGTGAGCGAGGACGGCTCGTATGAACCGATCCGTTTCGTCCCGCCGGGCAAGACGATGGTGATGGGGCTCGTTAGCACGAAGACGCCGGAGCTGGAGGACGAAGACGAACTCCTGCGCCAGATGGAGACGGCGGGCAAGCTGCTGGACGTCTCGCAGCTCGGTATCTCACCCCAGTGCGGCTTCGCCTCAGCCTGGCGCGGGCACGCCTATGACGAGGAGACGCAGTGGCGCAAGCTGGAGCTGGTCGGTCGGGTGGCGGAGCGGATCTGGGGTGGTGCGTGAGCGGGCCCGGCTGTGCTGTTTGAAGCCGGGCGCATCGGGTCGCTCACCGTCCCGACCCGGATCGTCCGCACCGCGACCTCGGAGACGATGGCCTCGGGGGCGGGTGAGGTGACCGACGAACTCGTGTCCCTGTACGCGACGCTGGCTCGGAGTGGGGTCTCGCTGATGTTCATGGGCCAGATGTTTTGCGAGCCGCGGGGACGCTTCGGCTTCGCCCAAACCGGCATCCACGAGGACGAGCTCCTGACCGGGTTGCGCCGGCTGACCGACGCGGTCCATCGCGCGGGCGGAGCCATCTTCGCCCAGCTTGCGCATGCGGGCAACCAATCCCTTATTCGCGATCTGCCCCTGGTCGCGCCGTCGCGCGCGCCCAATGCGATGACCGGACTGTGGGCGCCGGCGGCAACGGAGGTCGACGTCGCGCTCGTGATCGACGCGTTCGGGCGCGCCGCCGGGCGGGCAGTCGAGGCCGGCTTCGACGGCGTCCACATTCATGGGGCCAATGGGTACCTGATCAGCTCATTCATGTCGCCTCTATCCAACGACCGAACCGATCGCTGGGGCGGCTCGCCGGAGGCGAGGAGCGAGTTTCCGCTAGCGGTCGTGAGGCGCGTGCGTGGGTCCGTGCCGGATGGTTACCCCGTGACCATCAAGCTCGGCGTGATCGACGAGATGCCCGGCGGACTGACTCTCGGCGAGTCGCTGCCGCGCGCGCAGGCGCTCGTGAGCGCCGGGGTCGACGCGATCGAGGTCTCGTCGAACCTTGCGATGAGCTACTCGTTCAGCGCCCGGCCCTACGCCGGCGTCACCCGGCGTCAGGCGGCCGAGGATCTGCTAGTCCACCGGCTAGTGGCGAGCCGACAACCAGAGGCTTACTTCAGGCCGCAAGCGTCCTGCCTGAGCCGCGCCGTGTCCGTTCCCGTGATCCTCACCGGTGGGCTGCGGCGCCGGGCGGTGATGGAGTCGGTGCTGAGCACTGGCGACGCCGAGTTCGTCGGCCTCGGTCGCCCGTTCATCCGCGAGCCCGATCTCGTCAACCGACTGCGGAGCGAGCGGGCCGGGCCAGCGGCATGCACCTCCTGCAACATCTGCGCGATGCACGACGAGTATCACTCGCTTCGATGCTGGCGCTACCCGCGCCGTAATCTGGCCGAGCATGCGCTGTTTCGCCTGAGAGGCGGCTTCCGCGGCTAAGCGGGCCGCGGGTGAGGCGTCGATGACGGTGGTTGCCCTAACCGGTGCGTCCGGTCGTCTGGGTCGACTCGTGATCGAGAGCCTGAGTGAACTGACGCGACCTGGTGATGTCGTGCTCGCGACGCGCGACCCCGACGGGTTGCGGGCAGCGGTTCCCCCCGGGATGCAGCTTCGTTTCGCCGACTTCGATGCCCCCGAATCGCTCCCCGCGGCGTTTGCCGGCGTCGATCGCCTGCTGGTGATCAGCACCGATCATCTCGGCGAGCGAGTTCGCCAGCACCGGGCCGCGTTCGCAGCCGCGGCCGCCGTCGGTGTCGACCAGGTCATCTACACCTCGATGCTCAAGCCGACCGCCGCGCACCCATGCGCGCCGCTCGCCAGCGACCACCGCCTGACCGAGGAGGCGCTTCGCGCCGCCGGCCCTATTTGGTCGATCCTGCGCTACGGGTTTTTCGCAGAGACTCTACTTGGGTCGGCCGAGCGAGCAGTGCAATCTGGGCGGTGGATATCGAATGCGGGCGGCGGCCACGCCTCGTGGGTGGCGGTCGCGGACTGCGCCGAGGTCGCGGCGCATGTCCTCGCCTTCGGCGGTCACGAGCGCCAGATTCTCGAAATCGTCGGCCCGGAGGCTCTGTCCTACGCAGACATCGTCCGACTGCTGGCGGACATCAGCGGCCAACCGATCGAGCTGGTATCGCTCGACGACCGCGCCTATCGCGAGGATCTCATCCGGCGCGGCGCCGCGGAAGCCGACGCGGACGAGTACACATCATTCGGCCCGGCGATCCGGCGCGGTTTCGCCACCGCCGAGACCGGCACGGTGCTGGAGATAACCGGCCGTTCCCCCCGCGGCCTACGCGAGGTCCTACTCGGCCACGGCCTGGCCCCCGGGGCCGCGCGCTCCGCCAGCGCCGGGCCAATCGCGGCGACATGATCATCGACCATCAGGCCCACTGGTACCCGCCGGCCTACCTCGAAGCGCTCCGGAACCGCTCTGATTACCCCCGATCGAGCCGCGCCGACGATGGCGGCTACATGCTCGAGACGGACCCCGGCCAGGTCTGGCCAGTCCCCCCGAGGTTCGTTGACCTCGAGCTGCAGATCCAAGACATGGACGAACACGGGATCGACGCGATGGTCGTGTCCCCAGGCGCGTTCGGTGGTGACTCAAGCGGACTCCCCGCCGAGGAAGGAATGGCAATGATGAGGTTGCTCAACCGCGAAACCGCCTCGGCCCAGCGCCGCTATCCCACCCGCATCGCCGGCCTGGCCGTGCTGCCGATGCACGATCCAGATGCGGCCCTCGAGGCGCTCGCCGAGGCGATCGAGCTCGGGTTGCGCGGCATATCCCTCGTCTCCAATGTCGGTCAGCGGTCGATCGCCCGAACCGGCACGGCGCCGGTGTATGCCGCCGCCAGCCGCGCCGGTCTGCCCGTGTTCCTACATCCCGCCCAGCGGTCGCTCGCCGCCCACGCTGGCTATTCGCCGATCGTCGAGATGGGACTCAGCTGGATGTTCGACACCGCGGCCGCGGCGCTTGCGCTCGTGTACGAGGGGATCCTGGACGAGTGCGAGGACCTCGTGGTCGTACATCCCCATCTCGGCGGAGTGCTGCCCTACGTCGTCGAGCGCGTCGCGGCGCAAGCCAGGCTGGTGGAATCGCGGGCGCGTCACCCGCTTGCCCACTATCTCACCACGCGTTTCTACACCGACTCCGTGGGGCTCTCGGCCGCGGCGCTGCGGCTGGCCGTTGACACCTACGGGGCCGAGCGGGTGCTGTTCGGGACCGACTTTCCCTGGCTCGATCGACGGAACTCACTCGACTTCGTTGCGGCCGCCGTCGATGAGCCGACCAGCCACGCGATCCTCGAGCGAAACACGCTACCCGGGCTGCGGTGGGCAGCCGAGCGGGCGTCCGCACGCCCGCGCTAGCCAAGTTTCAGTTCGTGGTACTCGTCCACGAGCTCGCACAGACGCTCAACCGACGCCTCGAACATGGCCGCACCGGTCTCGGCCGTCGCGACGGTGGGATCGCCGATGACACCTTCCGGGTAGCGCTCCTTGAGGTTCCAGCCGATGGTCGCCTCACCCGGGCTGAACAGGTCTCGGGTGGTGAAGCTCACGCCCTGGGCGTGCATCGGGTCGAGCGGGTGCGCGCGGGCGCGATTCATATGCACCAGCTCGTGGGCAATATGAAGCACCAGGGCAGTCTCAGCCTCGCCGGCGTGAAACGCACCTCCTTGCGGGCTGACGCGGACGTCTCGAAATGCGCCAGCCGCCAGGGGCAAATAGTTGACCTGCATCACGCGGGCCCCACGGGTCTGTGCCATTTCGGCAAGCACTATCTGCGCCGGGGCTCGGTTGCTGCCGTGAGCCACCACCAAGACCAGCTTCCCGAAGCCGTCGTCGAGGATCGAGTTGCACAGGTCGCGCAAGAGGTTCAGGAACGTCTCCGGGCGCAGCGTCAGCAGCCCGCCAAAGCCACGATGAGCATCGGACAGGCCCCACCAAACCGGCGGGGCGACGATCATGTACTGGCGCCGACTTGCCGCCTCCTCGGCGACAGATAGGGCGCAACGGATGTCGACGTCGGTCGGCAGGTGCGAGCCGTGTTGCTCGACCGCTCCGACTGGAAGCAACACCACGTCGCCGGCAGCGGCGGCGTCCCGAAGGTCCGGAGCGGTCATCTCGCCCCACCGGCGCGGTCGCGACCTGGGAATCACTGACATCTCGGCGGCATGACGAAGCCTTCGATCGGGAGGAAGTGAAGCGCGGCGAACCGTAGATGGGTGCATCCCGCCGGGTCAACGATCGGGTTCGCGATTGGTGAACGGTCGCGAATTCCGGCTATGCGAACGCTGCACTGGTGGCTGCGCGCGCGAGCCGAGAAGATCGGCACGGCTCTCGGGGTGACGTGCGCAGGCAACAGATCTCGCCGGGCTGCATCTGCCTATGACTCGATCGATGCGCAAGTGGCTGCCGCTCGTCGCGATCGGCCTCGGGTCGTTCATGCTGCTGATCGACATCACGATCGTCAACGTCGCGCTGCCCGCGATGCTCCGGGATTTGCGGGCGTCGTTCGGTCAGATGCAATGGGTGATCGACATCTACCCGCTCGCGCTGGCGACGCTCCTGCTCGGCGTGGGCTCGACAGCCGATGTCCTCGGACTCAAGCGGGTGTATGTCGCCGGACTGGTTGTGTTCGCGCTGTCCTCGCTCGCCGCCGGTCTGTCGACCGGCGCGTTGATGCTCATCGGCGCCAGGGCGGCGCAGGGGGTGGGAGCGGCTGCCATGTTCGCGACGACGATCGCCCTGATCAACAGCTGCTACTCAGGTCGCGACCGTGGCGTGGCGTTCGGGGTTTGGGGCGCGATCAACGGTGCGGCCGCCGCAATCGGTCCGGTGTTGGGCGGGGCGCTCACCCAGGGCCTGTCGTGGCGCTGGGTGTTCTTCGTCAACCTTCCGCTGAGCGTACTCGCGGTCGCGATCAGCCTCCGGGTGCTCGCCGACGAGCGCCTCGAGCGGGGGTCGCCCATCGATGGGCTCGGCGTGGCGACATTCATGCTCGCCGCTGGCGCCGGCGCGTTCGCGCTCACGCGCGCGGCAGAGGTCGGCTGGCGCTCGACCACGCTCGGCGCGGCCGCCCTCGCGGCGGTGGGCGCACTCGCCTTCATCGCCGTCGAACGGCGACGAGACCGGCCGATCCTTGATCTGCGGCTGCTTGCCCGCCCGTCGTTCTCCGGGGTGCTGGCGGGGGCGCTGCTGCTGTCGGTCTCTGCCTTCGGCTACCTGGCGTTCCTGTCGGTGTGGCTGCAGTCGATCCGCGGCCTGAGCCCAATCGGCGTCGGCCTTGCATATCTCCCCCTCAGCGTCGTATCGCTCGTCGTCTCCCTGCTTACCGGCCACGCCTTGGCCGCGCGCTCGGCGCGGTCGATGATCAGCATCGGGCTCGCCCTGATGGGCATTGGCGCGCTGATGCAGGCGCATCTTCATGCGGGTTCAAGCTGGCTGGCGATCGAACCCGGTCAGGTGGTCGACGGCGTGGGCGTGGGCCTGGCGATTCCCGTGCTCGCGTCGGCCGCGCTCGCGGCGGCGCCACCGGCCCGCTCGGGGATGGCGGCCGGGGCGGTGACCACCGGGCGTCAGCTTGGCTACGCCCTCGGCATCGCCGCGCTCGGCTTGCTCTGCCAGACACGGCTGACCGACACGTTCGCGGCCAGAACCGGCCACCGGCTGAGCACCGGCGCGGCGCAGGCGGTCACCGCGGGCCGGGTCGACGTGGTGCTGAGCGCGACGCCCGTAGCCCATCGCGCCGCGGCCGAGCTGGCGGTTCGCTCGAGTTATGCCTCGGCGGTGAATGCGACAATGATTGCCGCGGGCATCGCCGGGCTTCTCGGCGCCGTGATCGTCGTCGCGGCGTTGCGCCCGTCGACGGAGTAAGCACGTTCGCGGCAGGTTTCGGATTGTCGAACGCGGCGGTTGTGGCGTCCGCCGGCCCACACCTAGACTGGCCGACATGACACAGGTGTGGCTGTTCGATGTCACTAACTATCCGAGTGATCCCGCGCCAGACAAGTACGACTCCGCGATCGGAGCCGCGGTTCTCAACGACGGCTTGGCTGAGTGGGAGAAAGCCGAGCAGCTCGGCTTTGACGGGGTGTATCTCGCCGAGCATCACTTCACTCCCTACAACCTGACCCCGTCGCCAAACGTGATGCTGGCCGCGCTCGCGCAGCGCACCACCAGAATGCGCATCGGCACGATGTGCAACGTCCTACCGTTCACGCAACCACTCCGGGTGGCGGAAGAATTCGCGATGCTCGACGCGATCTCCGGCGGCCGAGTCGAGGTTGGGCTGGGACGCGGCGCCGATGAGCAGGAGTTCGTCCGCTACGGGCTCAAATGGAGTGATGCCCGTCCGATGTTCATGGAGGGCTTCGACCTGATCAAGAAGGCTTGGACCCAGGACACATTCACGCACGACGGACACTATTACCCGCTGATCGGGGAGTGCAGTATCTACCCCCGGCCGATCCAGCGGCCGCACCCGCCGCTGTGGATCACCGCGGTGAGCCCGCCAACCGTCGGCTGGGCGGCGGAGCAGGGAATCGCGATCTCATCGGGGTTCGCGCACGCGCGGGAGATCGCCAAGCGGTTCGATCACTACCGTGAGGTGGCCAGTGCGGCCGGGCACGACCCCGACCCCGACCAACTCGCGCTATTTCGGCATGTGTTCGTCGCGGAGACCGAGGCGCAGGCGCGCGCGCTGTGCGGGCCGGCATTCGACCACTACCTTCGGCTGTTCGTGCCGGCGGCGCTGCCGGTCGACATCGACAGCATGGCCGTGGGCGACTACTCCTATTACAAGGAGGCGCTAGCCCCGTTCTTCGGCGACGGTCCACCCACGTTCGACAGCGTCCTGAAGACGGGCATCATTGTTCTCGGTACGCCAGAGCAGGTGCGCGAGCAGATTCTCGAGCAACTCACGCTTACCGGGGCTGGCCGACTGCTGGCGCAAGTTCACTTCGGCAACATGGCGTTCGAGGAAGTCCTGCGCGCCGAGGAACTGCTCGCCACCGAGGTGTTGCCCGCCGTGCACAACCACAACGCCGCGGCGGTGGCCTGACATGTCTGACACCACGACGAGCAGGCCACATCTCACGCTCGTGGGGGCGCAAAGTGTGATCGCGGCGGCTCGGGCTCAAGCCGCCGCGATGGGCATTCCGGTGTCGATCGCCGTCGTCGACCACGGCGGGGCGCTCCTGTCGTTCGTGCGCATGGACGGCGCCGCGTTCGCCTCGGTCGAGCTCGCGATCGACAAGGCACACTCGGCCGCGGGCTTCGGCTATCCGACCGAGGATTTCTTCGCCCTTATCAAGGACGACGTGTCGCTCCTGCATGGCCTGACCACCCACGGGCGGCTGGCTCTATTCGCCGGTGGTGCTCCGATCATGGTCGACGGTGCCGTAGCGGGTGCGCTCGGGGTAAGCGGCGGACGCGGCGTCGACGACGTCGAGGTCGTCAAGGCCGGGCTCGGCGCTCTCAGCTAACCGTCGCTGGAACCGCGATCCGGATGAGACTGCGCAAGACCGATCCGCGCTGGCCGCGCATCGAGGATGACCGGCTCGTGACCGGGCGCGGCGAGTACGTCGGCGACATCCGGCTTCGAGGAATGCTCGAGGTCGCGTTCGTGCGCAGCGACGTGGCGCACGGCCGACTTCGCGGCGTCCGCGTCGACCAGGCAGCGGCGATGGGAGGCGTGCTCGCGGTCGTGACCGGCGCTGACCTGGTCGACGTGTCGCCGGTGCCCGAAGCGTCGCCGTGGGCCGGTCCGGTTCGGGCGTTTCCGCTGGCGCGCGACCGGGTGCGCTATGTCGGGCACGCGATCGCAGCGGTCGTCGCGCGCGATCGCTACGTTGCCGAGGACGCGGCCGAACTCATCGAGGTCGAGGTCGACCCGTACCCGGCCGTGACCATGCTCGAACAGGCCACCGCCCCGGACGCCGTGAGATTGTACGAGGACTGGAACGACAATTGCTGCGTCCGGGCGCCGGCGCGAGCGGACCCCGAGGTGGACGCGGCGTTCGCCCGGCTGCGCCGAGTGGGGGGGCGCTACACGGTCCAGCGCCAGGCCGCGGTGCCGATGGAGGCGCGCGGAGTGATCGCGGATTGGTCGGGTGACCGCCTGACGGTCTGGAGCTCGACCCAGCTGCCGCACATGTTGCGGGCGATCCTCGCTCGAGTACTCGGCCTGCGCGAGGGTGACATCCGAGTCATTGCGCCGGACGTCGGGGGCGGGTTTGGTGGCAAGGCCCAGTTGTATCCCGAGGAGTACCTGCTGGCGTGGCTGGCCATCCGGATCGGACGGCCGGTGCGGTGGATCGAAGATCGCTACGAGCACATGGTCGCGTCGTGTCACGCCCGAGACATGGAGTTCGATCTCGAAGCGGCCTTCGACGAGCTCGGCAGGATCCACGCCGTCCGTGGAGCCATCCGCCAGGATCTCGGGTGCGGCGAGTTATACCCGGCCGGCTTTCCACCGCTGTTCGTCGCCGCGGGCACGCTCACCGGCCCGTATCGCATTCCGCACCAACAGGTCAGCGCGGAAGCGATCGTGACCAACAAGACGCCGGCTGGGGCCTATCGCGGCTTCGGCGTGCCCGAGGCGGTGTTTGCGATGGAGCGGCTGGTCGACCAGGTCGCGGTCGAGTCGGGCGTCGATCCGGTCGAGGTGCGCCGACGCATGCTGCTCGAGCGGAGCGAACTGCCGTACACCACGGCGACGGGGGCCAGGTTGGAGTCCGGAAGCCACCGCGCGGCGTTCGACGCGGCGGTCGAGTTGGGCCGCGAGGCCAAGCAGCGCGTGGCCGCCGAGGTTCAAGGCAACCCGGCGTTGCGGGTGGGCGTCGGCTATGCCACCTACATCGAGGGCACGACGGCGAGCGCGCTGGGCGGGACCGGGATATGGGGGGCACAGGATTCGTGCGACATTCGGTTTGACCCCGATGGCGGCGTCACCGTTAGCGTGGGGGTGACGACGACGGGTCAGGGCGTGGCGACCATGGTGGCGACCGTGACCGCGCAGGAGCTTCGAGTGGAGCCCGAGCGGATCCGGGTCGAGATCGGTGACACCGATGGTGCCGCCTACGGAACCGGCGCCTGGGGGAGCCGGAGTACGGTCGTCGCTTCGGGAGCCATCAAGGCGGCAGCGGCGGAGCTGCGCGAGAAGGGGTCGAAGATCGCCGCTCATCTGTTGGAGTGTGCGCCGGAAGACCTCGTCGTGGCCGATGGGAGCTTCTCCGTACGGGGCTCTCCCGGACAGGGCGTGAGCTGGGACCGCGTCGCCGAGGTGGCGCTGACGCGGACCTTCGAGATGCCCGACGACGTGCCCGCCGGTTTGGAGGCCCGCTTTACCTATGCCCCGGCCGGCCTGGATCATTGGCCGCGCGAGGACGGGATGATGAACGCGTACGTGACCCACAACAACGCCAGCCACGCCGCCGTGGTCGTGCTCGACACTGAAACCGGCGCGATTCGCGTGGGCCATTACGTCGTCGTCCAGGACGTCGGCAAGGTGTTTAATCCGATCATCGTGAATGGGCAGGTGCACGGTGGGGTGATGCAGGGCATCGCAGGAGCGCTGCTTGAAGAAGTGGCCTACGACGACGCGGGCACGCCGCTGAACACCAGCTTCATGGACTATCTGGTTCCCAGCGCCTGCGAGTCACCCACCATCGAGCTCGTGTCACTCGAGACGCCCGCGCCGGAGGCGCCGCTCGGGGCGAAGGGGGTCGGCGAGATCGGCATCATCGGGCCTCCGGCCGCGGTGACCGCGGCCGTTCAGGATGCCCTGAGCGAGTTTGGGGCCGCGCAGATCACGCGCACACCGATCGGGCCGGCCGATGTGCTCGCGCTGCTCGACGCGGCGAGACCCGAGGCGCTGCGGGCGTGAAGCCACCCAAGTTCGCCTACGTTCGACCGGCCTCGATCGAGGAGGCGATCGGCTTCGTCGGCGACGGCGATCGCTTCGCGAAGGTGATCGCCGGCGGTCAGAGCCTGGTCCCCATGATGAACTTCCGTCTTGCCCGCCCGGAGCTTCTGGTCGACCTGCGTTGCGTGCCGGGTCTGTCCGGAGCCCGCATCGCGGGTCGGCGCATCGACGTGGGCGCGATGACCATCCAGCGCGAGCTGGAGCTCGCTGACGACGTGCACGCGCTGTGTCCGCTGTTGCGCGCCGCCCTCGTCCACGTCGGACATCAGCCGACGCGCAACCGCGGGACGGTCGGCGGCAGCCTTGTTCATGCCGATCCGGCCGCCGAATTGCCGGCGGTGGCACTGGCGCTCGACGGCGAGATGATCGCTCGCGGCCCTTCCGGGTCGCGCACGATCAAGGCCGAGAACTTCTATCTCGGGCCGTATACCAGCGCGCTCGCCGACGACGAGATCCTGGTCGAGGTCCGCTTCTCGATGCCGGCCGGAACTCGGACCGGGTTCATCGAGTTCGCCCGGCGCGCCGGCGATTTCGCGCTCGGCGGCGTCGCCGCCGCACTGTGCCTCGACCACGACGTCACGACGATCGAGGACGCTCGGATCGCGGCGTTCGGCGTCGGGAGCACCCCCCTACGGCTGCGAGCGGTCGAGGACGCACTGCGCGGTGGGTCTCTGGGCGCGCCGCCAATCGAGCCTGCCGCCCGGGTGGGTGCCGAGGAGATCTCGCCGATCGCCTCGCATGGGGTCAGCGAAAGCTACCGGCGGCGACTCATCGCGGCGCTGCTGCGACGAGTGCTGAAGGAGATGATCGATTGAAGCCGGTGAGTAGGCCACAGGACGAGGTTGACATCGAGCTGATCGTCAACGGCGAGGCGGTGCGAACACGCTCGCCGGCGCGTCGCCTGTTGGTCGACCTGCTCCGGGACGAGCTCGATCTGACCGCCACACATATCGGGTGCGAGCACGGAATCTGCGGCGCGTGCACGGTGCTGATCGACGGTCAGGCCGCCCGGTCGTGCATCACGCTCGCGGTCACCGTCGACGGTTGCGCGGTCACCACCCTCGAGGGCCTGGCCGACGATCCAGATATGAAAGAGATGCAGCAGTCCTTCGCCGAGCACCACGCCCTTCAATGCGGATTCTGCACGCCCGGGTTCCTGATGACACTGGCGGGGGTGAATCGATGCGATGGCGCCACCGACGAGCGGATCCGCGAGCTGATCTCGGGGAACCTGTGCCGCTGCACCGGATACCAGCACATCGTCGAGGCGGTTCGTGCTGCTTGGGACGCCAGGAGCGAGCGACCATCGCCCGGGTCCTAATCACGGGCTCGACCGACGGGCTCGGTCGGGAGTCCGCTCGCCAGCTCGTCGCGGGGGGGCATGAAGTGGTCTTGCACGGCCGTAGCGAGCAGCGCGCCGATGAGGGACTCGTTGCCACCCTGGGGGCGGCCGACGCGGTCGTCGGCGATCTCGCGTCGATCGATCAGACGGTCGCGCTAGCCGGGCAGGTGCGCGCGCTCGGCCGGCTCGACGTCGTCATCCACAACGCCGGGATCGGCTATGGCGAGCCGTCGCGGGTCGAGACCGAGGATGGGCTAGAACACGTGTTCCAGATCAACGTGCTGGCGCCGTATCTGCTCACCGCGCTGGTTCCGGCACCGCGTCGGCTCATCTACCTCAGCTCGGGCCTGCATCGCGACGGAGATGCGAACCTCGACGATCTCCAGTGGGAGCGGCGCAGGTGGGACGGCTATCAGGCCTATTGCGACTCCAAGTTGTTCGACACGGTCCTGGCGGCCGCGGTCGCCCGTCGTTGGCCGGCCGTCACGACGACATCGCTCGAGCCGGGCTGGGTGAAGACGAAGCTGGGCGGGGCCGATGCGCCAGGCGACGTTAAGTCGGGCGCCGGCGCCGAGGGGTGGCTCGCGACGAGCGATGATCCGCGAGTGCGTTCGGGCCAACATTTCGACGGTCGCAGCCCGGCCGCAGCGCACCCCGCGGTGGCCGACGTCGCGATCCAGGACGGTCTGCTCGCCGCGTGTGAGCGCGTGAGCGGCGTAGGCCTGGCCTGAGGCGTGCGGGAGCGCAGCCGCCGCCCCGGGCGTCCGACGAATTCGGGCTATCGGAACCGAGGCCTACCGTCCCACAGGTCAAGAGCGGATGATCGCACTCCCCCTCAGGCGTCACGCGGAGCCACCTAGATACCCGAGTTGCGAGCGAGGGCTGGATGTCGGTTGCGCCTGTCATACCCCCGTGCCAGGCGATCACGAGTGGAAGAGAGGTGAGCATGGGTATTTCAAAGCGAACGCGGGGGCTGATTTGGCTGGCGGTGCTATGCGTCGTCATGGCGGTTGTGAGCGGATGCGGGTCGAGCTCGAGCAGCAGCAGTACCTCGACTCACGCCGCGGGCACCGCCTCCAACGCGGCCAGCATGTCCAAGCCGATCCGGATCGCGTTCCTGCCCCAGGGCATCACGAGTTACACGACGGCGATGGTCAAGGGGATCAATTCGGTCGCCACCCCGGCCGGCGGAACCGTGAAGATGTTGAGTCCGAACGACGATCCAGCCACGCAGCTATCCCAATGCGAGACGGCGATCAGCGAAGGCTACGACATCATTCTTATCCAGGCGGTCAACCACGCGGCGGCAATTCCCTGCGTTGAGCAGGCGGTCGCCAAGGGCGTCGTGGTGATCCCGACGGACCAGCCGATCGGCAGCAATCCAGTTTCGAGCGCGATCCAGGTCCCGGGGGTTAAGGCGCAGGTGCTCGGATCCGCCCTCGGCGTGGACGCGAACCTCACCATTCAGGCAGTGAAGATGGCGTGCTCGCACTTTCCCCCGCCGTGCACAATCGTCCAGACGGAGTCGATCCCCGCGCTCTTCTACTCGTCCTTCAAGGTCAGTGATGAGCAGCCGAGATTCAAGGCGCTCGGCTACAAGGTCATCGCAACACCGGTGATCGGAAACTTCGACGACGCGGCTGGGATGAAATCGGCGATCCAGACGATCTTGGTGAAGACGCCGAACATCGACGTCATCGTTTCCGATGATGACTCCTCGCTGCAGGGCGCGGTGCAGCTGAAGGAGCAGGGAAAGTTGCCACACACCCTCATCGTCGGCGATGGCGGCAGCGGGCCCGCGCTCGCGGCGATCAAGGCAGGTGACGAGTTCGCGACGACGTTGAGCGTGCCCGAGAGCACCGCCGCCGCGGCCACAACGAAGGCCATCGAGATCCTGCGCGGCCAGCCCTTTGGCAAGCCAGCCGAAACTCAGCTTGATCTCACGAAATATCCAATCGTCACGAAAGCCAACGTCGCGGACGTGACCGCTCAGTGGTAGGTAGGGGCACAAATCGCGCCGGGCCGTAGTCGATGGACACGGGACTGACGGCGAAGGTCGTGGTAATCACCGGCGCAGCGTCCGGCATCGGCCGGGCCGCTGCGCTGGCGTTTGCCCACGAGGGGGCCAACCTGGGGCTGATTGACATCGACGCAGCCGGGCTGGCCGAGACGGCCGCGCAGGCCGGTGGCGAGGTCAAAGCGGTCACAGCGAGGAGTGACCTCTCCACGGCGGCTGGAGTAACCGCCGGGATGACCGAGGTGCTGGCCGCATACGCCGGGCAGGCGGACGTGCTCGTGAACAACGTCGGCGTCGCACTTCCGCGGTCGCTCGACGCGCTCAGCGACGATGACTGGCAGGCCACGTTCCAGCTGAATTTCTTCAGCTACGTGCGAGCGATCCGACATGCGATTCCGTCGATGCGAGCGCGCGGAGCGGGGACGATCGTCAACCTCGCGTCCGATCTGGGATACCAGCCGGCCGCGCATACGCTCGACTACTCGATCTCCAAAACGGCCGTCCTGTCGCTGACCAAGGCTCTTGCCCGCGCCGAGGGGCCCGCGGTTCGAATCAACGCCGTCGCGCCCGGGCCGGTGTGGACGCCACTGTGGACCAGACCTGGCGGATTCGCGGACGCGATCGTCGACCCCAAACTGCCGGCCCGGGCTGCGGTCGAGCAGGCCGTGGCCGCTCAGCTCCCGCTCGGGCGCCTGGCCACGCCCGCCGAGGTGGCCAACGTGATCGTGTTCCTCGCCTCCGATCTGGCCAGCTATGTAACCGGCAGCGTTTGGGGCGTTGATGGCGGAAGCGTGCGATCGCTGTGAACGGGTGAGCTACCGAGCGGTCCTGGATACGTGAACGTTACGGTTGGCGGACCCGGGCCGTGGCGGATAACGTGAGGAATGTGACTGTCATGACACAAAGAACGACAAGGTGTGAGCACGCCGAGCTGCGGGTGGGCGATCTCGCTAAGGCGCTCGACTTCTACGGCAACGTGATGGGGCTCGAGGAGGTCGGCAGAGAGGACGGCCGCGTGTACCTGAGCTGCGCGGGCACCTCCCGCTTCGACCTGGCGATAGTGCAGAAAGGCGCCGGAATCGAGCATTTCGGTCTGCTCGCCCGGGGCCCGGAGCACGTGGACGAGGTCGCGGCGCACCTCCGCGAGCACGGCGTGGCGACGGCACGAGTGCACGACGCAGAGCCGGGAGTACAGGAGGCGCTGCAGTTCACCTTGCCGGGAGGAGTGCACAAGATGGAGTTCATCCTGATCTCGCCGGACGGGGTCAGGCCGGAGTCGGTCGAGCCACCGGGGGATGGCAAGCTACGTCCCCTCGGAATCGACCACGTCAACCTCAAGGTCGCCGATGTGCAGGGGACCGCCGAGTTTCTGCGGGATGTGGTCGGTTTGCGGATCAGCGACGTGGGCGTGCGGGGGGAGGAGTGGATCCGGGCCTGGACGAGGCTCGCGGATCATCACCACGAGGTCGGCCTCGGCAGGCGCGTGGACGCCGAAGAGACGCTCAGCCACCTGGCATTCGCAATGGCCGGCGTGGCGCATATCCAGGTGGCCCTCGACATCATGGCCGCCGCCGGCTTCCAGATCGAGACCGGAATCGGGCGCCACCGGATCGGCCTCGGGTTGTATGCGTACTTCCGCGAACCCGGAGGAAACCGGTTCGAGTGGTCGGTCGAGTCCGAGATCGTCGACCCCAAGCGTCCGCCCGGCTTCTACGGTGACCTCGACGACACCTTCTCCGCCTGGGTCGCCGAGGCACACAAGTACCTGCCGTCGTCATTCATGCGCGGATCGTGAGGCACGATGAGCCGGGTTGCCAAGTTCGCCGATGCGGAGGGAGTCTTCTGGGGCATCATCGACGGCACCGTCGTCCATCGCTTGCGCGGCTCCTTCGAGGACTGGGCCCCGATGCTTGGACTGGGGGTGGAGGCCGACTACGAGCGCGCCCCGGTGCCACTCAGCCAGCTGCGGCTGCTCGCTCCCTGCACGCCGCCCGCCAGGATCTTCTGCTTCGGCCTGACCTATCCCGCCCACGCCGAGCGGCTCGAGCACGTGCTGGAATCCTCCTCGCCCGAGCCGCGGAAGGCGCCCGGCGCGTTCCTGAAGCCACTGTCATCGCTGATCGATCCCGAGGCGGAGATCACGTATCCGCCGACGACGAGCCAGCTCGATTTCGAGATCGAGGCCGTCGTCGTGGTGGCGGCGCCTCTGTCACGCGACGCTCCGGGCGACTCAATCCTCGGGTATACGGTTGGCAACGACGTGAGCGCCCGGGATGCCAAGAACCGCTCGGGGGGCTCCGATTTCTTTTCGATGAAGGCGCTTGACCGCACCGCTCCGCTCGGTCCCTGGATCACGACCCGGGACGTGCTCGGGACCGCTCCCGATCTGGAGCTTCGGCTCACCGTCAACGCCGAGGTTCGCCAGCACGATCGCACGAGCAACCTCATCTGGTCCTTTGAAGAGCTCCTGATGTACGTCGACGAGCGCGTTGCGCTTCGTGCCGGCGATCTCGTGTTCACGGGCACGCCGAGCGGAGTGGCCTGGGAAGACGGACGGTTTCTCGAGCCGGACGACGTCATCGAGGCGCGGATCGAGGGCATCGGCACGCTCCGCAACCGGGTTGGGCGCCGTCGCGGGCAGGCCCGAGCGTGACCGCCCCGGAGTCCGGGTTAGAAGGCAAGGTCGCGCTGGTGACGGCGTCGAGCCGCGGAATCGGGCCCGCGGTCGCCCAAGCGCTCGTCGGACGGGGCGCCAGCACGGCGATTTGTGGCCGAGACGCAAGCGCCATTGACGTCGCCCTGGCGGAGCTGAACCGCCATGGGGGCCGGGCGATCGGGGTGCCGGCCGACCTCGGTAAGCCGCGCGACGTCGACCACCTCCTGAGCCGTGTCGCCGAGCAACTGGGGCCGATCGACGTGCTTGTGTGCAACACGGGCGGTCCGCCGCACAGTCGATTCGTCGAGGTGACCGCGGAGGACTGGGAGAGGTGGTTCGAGGAGATGTTCTACCCGGTGGTCCGCCTCGTCCGGGCCACGGTGCCCGCGATGCAGACGCACGGAGCGGGAGCGATCGTGTTCCTCACCAGCACGACGGTCAAGCAGCCGCGAGCCGGAGCGGTCGTTTCGACGACGATCCGAAGCGCCGTCGCCGGGATGTCGAAGCAGCTGGCAAGCGAACAGGCGCCTGACGGAATCCGGGTCAACCATGTGATGCCGGGGCCGATCGAGACGGTCAGGTTCCGCAGCCTGCTTCAGGCGAGCGCCGACGCGACTTCGGTCTCGCTCGAGCAGCGCCGGGCACTCGTGGAGCGGGAGGTACCGCTTGGCCGGCTCGGACGGGCCGAGGAGGTCGCCGCCGCGGTGGCTTTCCTCTGCTCGGAGGAGTCGTCGTTCATCAACGGTGTAACGCTGCAGGTCGACGGCGGGGAGATCAAGTCACTGCTGTGAGGCCCGGTGGTGATCCGGCGCTCGGGTCTGCCGACTCGAGCATCGCGAAGAGGTTCCGGGAGAACTGCTCGACGAGGTGCTCGGACACGGCCGCGATGATGCCCCGCCCCATGGTGGCGACCTTTCCGGTGAGCTTGAGCTCGGTGCTGAGCTGGACGTGGGTGCCGGCCCCATGTGGCTCGAGTTGTAACTGTGCGGTCGCGTCCGCGGTGCCTTGACCCCGGGTCTCACGCGCCCTGATCGCGAGCGAGGCACGATGGGAACGGTCGTCGCGACCGACGACCGAGACGCCGGCTCGATATTGCAGCGAGGTGGCACCCACCCGCACCTTGACCATGACCGAGAGCGAGTCGCCATCGTGCCCGAGCACCTCGGCGCCGGGGAGGCACGGAACCACGCGCTCGAGGTCGAGCAGCGCGTCGTAGACGGCGTCGACCGTGACCGCCACATCAAACGCGTTCTGGAAGTCCATGATCAGCTGTGGACGGCGTCGGCGAGCAGGTCGAGCTGAGCGATGTCGGTGGTCGTCGGGAACAGGATCATGTCGTCGCACCCGGCGTCGCCGAACTCGCGGGCGGCCTGGCGGATCGCCGCCGGAGTTGTGAGGAGTCGCTCGATCATCCACTCCGTGTAGTGGCCTGCCCAACCGGGGTTGTAGTAATTCTCGACGTACTTGCGTCCGAGCTCCGGTCCGTCGGGGCCGAGCGCGAAATACCGGTGCGCCGCCTTCCACGGCTTGCCGTTGCGACCGAACTCCTGCCAGTACTTGTCAAACACGCCTGCGCAGTAGGAGAAGTCGGCGGTCGCGCCGCCCCCCAGGTACCCATCGGTCATCCGCGCCCCGCGCTTGATCGCAGCGTCCGCATAGCCGCCGTAGAGCAGGCGGGGCCCGCCGGCCTGGACCGGCGCCGGGCCGACGGCGCCGCCGGTCCCGTGCTCGGCTCCGGCCCACACGGCCCGCATCTCCTCGATCTGCCTTTCGATCATCGCGCCACGCTTCAGATCCTCAAGACCCGAGCCTTCGAAGTCCCATTTGATCCCGCCGATGCCCACACCCACGCACAGCCGGCCGCCCGAGAGCTGGTCGAGCGTGGCGAGCTCCTTGGCCATGTGGACGGCGTTGGTCCGAAGGGGCGTGATCAGCACCGACAGCGTCATTCGTAGCGACGTGGTGACCGCTGCGGCAGCGCCCAGGGAGACGACCGGTTCCATGTTCGGGTACACGAGACGATCGCTCGCCCCGATACCCGGGAAGTTGAGCTCCTGTGCGCGTCTGGCCCAGGCGATCGCAGACTCGCCGTTCGCACCGGGCATATTCAGGGGAAGCCCCACGGATACATCCATCTCGATCTCTCCGATCCTCAGGCCCGTCGGTATCGCAGCCGCGTACCTTAGGCTTCAGTCCTGCGCGCGATCAAGGCGCGAGTCCGACAATCCTGGATCCGGGTCCGGCCTCGACCGCCCGAGGGAACTTCGATCCACCGGCATCGATCCAGCCGACTCCGAGTCCGTACCTCGCGGCAGCTTTGATCGTAGGTGGGCCGGCGGTGCGGGGCGCAACTCCAGGCCAAACCCGTCACTGGTGAGACAATCGAGACCGCTCCATGGACGAATCCGACCGTGACCACGTTGCCGCCCTGGCGGTGAATCTCCGCCGCCTCCGGGAAGCTCACCACCTTTCGCTTGGGCAGCTCGCCGAGCGCTCGGGGATTGCGAAAGCGACCCTGATCAAGATCGAGCGCGAACGGACCAATCCAACGCTCGACACGCTGGCGGCGCTCGCTGGTGTTTTTTCGGTGGAGATCGGCGATCTGATCACGAATGTACGCGGGCCGCAGGTCGAGGTCGTGCGGGCGGGCGACGGTCTGGACGTCTCCGACGACGCCGGTATCGGACGAATCCTCAAGCGGCACCTCGCCGGCTCGACGCTCGTCGAGATCCACGACACGCGATTCAAAGCCGGCCGCTCCGAGATCTCGATCTCGCACGGCGCCGGCGCACGCGAGCATGTACTGGTGCGGAAGGGACGGATCCGAGTCGGACCGGTCGACGCTCAGGTCGACCTCGGTCCGGGCGACTACGCCACCTACGCGGCGGATCGACCGCACCGCTGGACGGTCACTGGCAGGTCGGACGCCCTGGTGTGGATCGTCCACACGTCTCCGTGGCCGGCTGCCGCGGTCGTCTAACGAAGACTGACGGCTGGTTCGGTCTCGACCGCAACTCTCGCGGTTGACGGGGTGCTGGTGATCGGCAATACTGCCGGTCACTATGGAAGTCCGCTTGGTAACTTCAAGTAACCACACCGCGGCCGAGCCGGGGCGTGGGTCGCGTGGGCCTGAGCTGGGGTGAAGCCGGCGCCGTTCGCCTATGCCGCGCCGGTTGAGCGCGGGCAGGTGCTGTCGCTGCTAGGCGAGCATGCCGGGGAAGCGAGGCTGCTGGCGGGAGGGCAGTCACTCCTGCCACTCATGAACCTTCGTCTGGCACGGCCGGGCCTGGTGATCGACCTCGGTCGAGTGGGCGGCCTGGATCAGATTCGCACCGACGACGGGTGGCTGGTGCTCGGAGCGATGACGCGCCAGTTGGCGCTCGAGCGTTCAGGCCTGGTCGCTCGCGGCGCTCCGTTGCTCGCTGCCGCGCTGCCGCTGATCGGTCACGTGGCCACCCGGAGTCGCGGCACGCTCGGAGGCTCCATCGCTCATGCCGACCCCGCGGCCGAGCTCCCCGCGGTACTGCTCGCGCTCGATGGCGAGGTGGTGGCCGAAAGCGTCAGGGGTGAGCGGGTGGTTCCGGCGCGGTCTCTGTTTCTCTCGGCGCTCACGACTTCGCTGGCAGAAGACGAGCTGGTGGCGAGCATCCGAGTACCGCTGGCGCCGACGCGCGCGTCGGCGTTCGTCGAAGTGTCGAGACGGCACGGGGATTTCGCGTTGATCGGCGCGGCCGTATCGGTGCAGCTCAGCGACGCCCAACTGTGCGAGGACGCGGCGATCGCCTTGTGCGGCGTCGCCGAGGCGCCGGTCCGGCTGGAAGAGCTGGAGCGAGTGCTACTCGGCCGCCGTCTGACCGACGATGACGTCCTCGCCGAGGCGTCTCATTTGGCTACGACGGCGCTCGATTCGGCGGGTGTGGTCGATGCCTCGGCGCAATACCGTCGCCGGGTGGCTGGGCCGATCGTCGTCCGAGCGCTGAAGCAGGCGGCCAGCCAATCCACGTCGGTGGAGCGCGCTGAATGACTCCTGAAGTTGCGGGGGTTATCGGGCAGCCGGTCGAGCCGATCGAGGTCACCCTGTCGGTCAACGGCCGAGATGTGACCGCGAACGTTGAGCCGAGGCTCCTCCTCGTGGATTTCCTGCGCCATAACCTCGGTCTGACCGGGACCCACGTCGGCTGCGAACACGGTGTGTGCGGAGCCTGCACGATCCGCTTCGACGGGGAGCTGGCCCGTTCATGCCTGATGCTCGCCGCGCAGGCAGCGGGCCACGAGCTCGAGACGGTTGAGTCGCTGAGTGACGATGGCACTCTCCATCCGATCCAGCAGGCGTTCAACGAGGCACACGCCCTTCAGTGCGGGTTCTGCACACCAGCCATGCTCCTCACGACGCAACAGCTGCTGCGCGACGTCCCGGACGCGAACGACCGTGAGATCCGGGAGTACCTCTCGGGCAACGTCTGCCGCTGTACCGGGTACATGGGCATCGTCGCGGCCGTGAAGCTGGCCCGGGAGCGGCAGCGTTCTGCCCGCCCACCGGATCGGAGCTAGCGTGAGCGAGGACACGATCGGTAGGCGTGAGGGTGAGCCGTGGATCGGGCGGGGACTGCCGAGGCTGGAGGATCCCAGGCTTCTCCTCGGCCGCGGCAGGTTTGTCGACGACATCAGCCTCGACGGAATGTTGGAAGCCGCATTCGTGCGCAGTCCGCTCGGGCACGCCGCGATCCGGTCGATCGACGCGACTCGGGCGCTCGAGCTTCCCGGCGTCCACGCGGTTTTCACTGGAGACGATCTGCGCGCGGCGTGCAGCGGACCACTGCTGTTCGAAGCGACGTTGCGTGGGCGCCAGATTCAAACCACCCGGCAGTCGGTCCTGCCCACGGACCGCGTGCGGTTCGTGGGCGAGCCAGTGGCGATCGTGGTGGCCGACTCTCGCTACGTGGCCGAGGACGCGGTCGAGCTCGTGGAGGTTGACTGGGATCCGCTTCCGGCGGTCGTCGACGAGAACGACGCGCTGCGCCCTGGGGCGCCGGTTCTACACGACAACATTCCCGACAACAACTTCGGGCACATAGAGTTCTCACACGGCGATGTCGACGGCGTGTTTGCCGGCGCAGACCGCGTGTTCAGCAAGCGATTTCGCCTCGGCCGGTCAATGGCGGCGCCGCTCGAGTGCCGGGGCACGATCGCGCGCTACGACGCGGCGACCGGGGACGCCGAAATGTGGGCGACGGGACAGGGTCCGTATGAGCGCCGACACTCGGTTGCCGCGGTTACGGGCATACCCGAGACGAAGTTGCGCGTTGTCCAGCCCGACGTCGGCGGAGCCTTTGGCCTGAAGGGTCTGATCTACCCTGAGGACCCTGCCCTGCTCGTGACCGCGAAGATCCTGGGGCGGCCGATCAAATGGATCGAGGACCGCTTCGAGCACCTTGCGGCAAGCTCACACTCGAAGGAGATGACGGTCGAGCTCGAGGCTGCGGTGCGGGCCGACGGGAAGCTGCTTGGCCTACGGGCTCGTTACGTGGGAAACGCCGGGGCCTACGCTCAACTGCCGCCAACGGCGATGGTCGATGCGCTCCTGGCCGCGACGATGCTTCCGAGCGTCTATGACGTCGACGCGGTCGCATACTCCGTCGACTGCACGCTCACCAACAAGTGCCCCACCGGTGCCGCCAGAGGCGTGGGGTGGGTGCCCGGGCAGCTGGCGCGTGAGCTCCTGATTGACGAGATCGCCCGGGAACTCGAACTCGACCCGGCGGAGCTGCGACTCGCCAACTGCATCGGCCCGGAGCCGCGCACGACCGCGACGGGGCTCCATTACGACGGTGGGAGCTATGCCGAGTCGATCCGGACGGTGCTGGAGCAGATCGGCTATGAGGATCTGCGCCGCGAGCAGGGGCGCCTGCGCGCGGAAGGGCGCTATCTGGGAGTCGGCATCAGCCCATACGTCGAGCCCGCTGTCTTTTCCACGGCCTACCGACAGGCGACAGGGTTTGGCATCGCGACCTTCGACACGGTGAGCGTGACGGTCGAGAGCGATGGCTCGGTGATCGTCCGAACGCCGTTTCACTCTCAGGGCCAAGGCCACCATACGAGCTTTGCCCAGCTTGCCGCCGACGAGATGGGGGTTCCGGTCGAAAGCGTCCGAATCGAGCAGGGCGACACCGCCGGCGGGGTGTTCGGTCTCGGCACGTTCGCCAGCCGGAGTGCGGTGATTGCCGCCGGGTCGATCGCCGCGGCGTCACGCGAAGTGCGCGAGAAGCTGCTGGCCGTCGCAGGGCATCAGCTGGAGATCGCTCCGGAGGACCTCGTCCTGCGAGACGGGCTCGTGACCGTGCGCGGGAGTCCGTCGCACTCGATGCCGATCGGCGCCGTCGCCCACGCGGTGTACTTCGGTGGTCCAGCCGCACGTCCGCGAGAACTCGTCGAGCCGACACTGTCGGCCACGCGTCATCACGACCCACCTGAGACCTACTCCAACGGGACCATGGTCGCGGTGGTCGAGGTAGACATCGAAACCGGCATCGTCGAGATCGTCAGGATGGCCGTCGTCGAGGATTGCGGCACGGTCATTAACCCGCTGATCGTTGACGGCCAAGCCGCGGGCGCCGTGGCGCAGGGCATCGGCATGGCGCTGCTGGAAGAGCTGCACTACGACGAACACGGCCAGCTCCTTTCGGGATCGCTGATGGATTATCTGTACCCATCTGCGACAGATGTGCCCGCGATCGAGATCGACCATCTCGAGACACCCTCGCCGGTTACCGCACATGGCGTTAAGGGCATGAGCAACGGCGGAACGATCGCCGCGCCGTCGGCCATCGCGGCAGCGGTCGCCGATGCACTCACCCCCCTTGGCGTCAAGATCGACCGCGCGCCAATTACCCCGGATTACCTCATTTCGTTGCTGGGTGAAGGCAGTGCCGTCGAGCATCTGCACCCCGAGGGACACGTGAGCTAACTTCCGCTCTCACGCCGCAGACTCCGTCGGCCGACCGCAGCTCCCCATAGGCGCCAACGACGAGGACAGGACGGCGGCCGGGTTCCCCAGACGATCCGGCCCGACGCCGCCGCAAGCGTTGCGCGCCCTGGTCGAAGCTATAGACTTACCGCGTATCGTGCAAATATGTTCGATATTAGGTCATGTGGGTCCTGCCGCAATCGGGGCCTGGCTTGTGGCGGCTGGAGATTTGTTCCACGAAGGAGAGGCGTAGCGCCGTGAATCGAAGCGATAACCGCATTCTCACCACCCACATCGGGAGTCTGCCCCGCTCGCTCGAGCTTCTCGATGCGGACCCGGCAACCCTCAAGCAGGCAGTCGACGAGATCGTTGCGCGCCAGGTCGATACCGGCATCGACGTCATCACAGATGGTGAGCTGAGCAAACCCAGCTTCATCACTTACATCAACGATCGCGTGGACGGGATCACGGTCCATCATCACACGGCCGAGGAGCCCGACGCATTCTGGATGCGGACGCGCGAAGCCGAGATGTTCCCCGAGTATTACGAGCAACTCACCAAAGATCTGTCTGGCGCCGCAGCGACGTTCGAGGGAGATGTCGAGACTCTGGGGCCACTCCGCTACACCGGCCATAAGCTTCTGCAGCGCGACATCGACAACCTCAAGGCCGCCGCAGCCAAAGCCGGGGCGCCCGCCGAGAATCTGTTCATGCCCTCGACCTCCGTCACCGAGGTCGAGGGGATCTTCCGCAACTCGTACTACTCAACCGAGGAAGAGCACCTGTACGCGATCGCGGAAGTCATGCACGAGGAGTACAAGACGATCGTGGAGGCTGGCCTATTGCTCCAGGTCGACGATCCGACCCTCGTCACGCATTGGATCCTCGCGCCGAACGAGAGTCTCGCCGACACGCGCCGATGGGCTCAGCTGCGGGTTGACGCGCTCAACCACGCGTTGCGCGGCATTCCGGAAGAACGCGTTCGTTACCACACGTGCTACAGCGTCGACATGGGGCCACGCGTCCACGATCTCGAACTCAAGGACATCGTCGACATCATCCTCAACATCAACGCCGGTGCCTACTCGTTCGAGGCCGCCAACCCGCGCCACGAGCACGAGTGGCGCGTTTGGAAGGAAGCGAAACTGCCCGATAACAAGATCCTCATCCCCGGCACCATCACGCACTCCACCGTCGTCGTCGAGCATCCCGATCTGGTGGCCGAACGCATCATCCGCTTCGCGAACGTCGTCGGGCGGGACAGAGTCATTGCCGGCGCCGACTGCGGCTTTTCGAGCATCGCCGGCGCCGCCGGCGTCCACGCGAGCATCGTTTGGGCCAAGCTCGCGGCACTGGTCGAAGGCGCCCGCCGCGCCAGCGAGCAACTATGGGCGTGAGCCCATCTCACCCAGAGATCCCCAAACAGGGTTGACACTGGGCGCCTGGGGGTCCCGCTACCGGGCGGGTACCCGCAGCATGGCCCGGTGGCCGTCAGGCTAACCAGGGACCGTGGTGTGGCCGGGTGGCTCCTGACACCCATCTCCCAGCTCACCACCGGTTATAGGACTCGATGCTCCGACATCCCTTGCCTGTCGGTCATCGCGGCCCGGTGATGAATCTGCGCCTCCCCGACGCATGTCGGTAAGCTGAGGGATCTGGCACTTGTGGCATTTAGAACAAAGTCAGGAGCCCGAATTGAGCTACTTGAGTTGTTCCCGGTGCGGATTCAGCCGGTATGAGCGCGTCCCACTTCCCTCTCTCGAGTACTGCCCGCGCTGCCGGGCGCGGGCGGGGATCGAAGTCCTGCTAGAGAGCTCGGAGCGCCGGGAGGCTAAGCCTCCGTCGCCTCCCTCGGAAGCGGCACCGCCGCGACCGCGCCGGTCGAGCGAAGCGGCCGGCACCCCGACTGCTCGCGTCAGCCCCTGACCGGACCCACCGATCGGAGGCTACAACCCGGCCGCGCGGCCGTTGACGGCTATAGAAACGCTCGGTGTCGTTGTTCACACCGCCGGTACGGCGCGCGAGTAGGCTGAGCCCGATGCGCGCTCCAATCACACTCGATCTGCACCTTCCCAACTTCAACTATCCGAACACCGGTCCTGATCAGCTGTTCGAGACGCTGGTCGGGATCGCGAGGACGGCCGAGGGGTCGGGGTTCAGCTCGATCTCCCTAATGGATCACCTGCATCAGATCCGCGGTGTGGGGCCTGAGACCAACTGGATGTTCGAGGGCTCGACGATGCTCGCCGGTCTCGCGGCGCGAACCTCGAAGGCCACCCTCGGGCTGATCGTAGGCGGCGTCCCGTACCGCAATCCGGCGCTGCACGCGAAGATCACGACCACCCTCGACGTCATCTCCGGCGGCCGGGCCTGGCATGGCATCGGTGCCGCCTGGTTCGAGGGCGAAGCGCGTGCATACGGATTCGAGTTCCCGCCGCTCGGCCAGCGCTTCGAACTGCTCGAAGAGGCGGTTCAGATCGCCCGGGCCATGTTCACGCAAGAGCGCGCAACCTTTCACGGCGACCATTTCCGGGTGGAAGGCGCCCTCAACAACCCCAAGCCGGTGCGCGGGGACATCCCGATCGTGATCGGTGGCAGCGGCGAGCGCAAGACGCTACGCCTGGTGGCCCAGTACGCGGACGGTTGCAACCTGTTCGGAGACGTCGAGCGGTGCCGGCACCTGCTCGGCGTGCTCGAAGATCACTGCGAGCGCCTCGGCCGCGACCCCGCCGAGATCACCAAGACGAGAATGGGTGTGCTGGTCGTCGGCGACACTCATGAGCGGGCGATGGCCAAGGTCGCCCACGTGCCGGAGGACCGGCGAGCGTTCGTGCTCGCGGGCGACGCCGACGAGGTCGCCGAACAGGGCCGGGCGTTTGCCGAGGTCGGTATCGACGGCCTGACGGTATCGATCCCGGACGTGCACGACCTCGAGACGGTCGAGCTCGCCGGCCGGGCCCTTGGCCCGGTGTTCGCGTCGGCGAGCGCGTGATCCCGGCCGGCTGATCGGGCGTCTCCAAGCGGACGCAGGTCACTCCCGAGCCCGCGCCTCTCCTGTGGCCCCGGGGCGCCGGCACCCCAGCCCAACATGGGTTCCGCGGCCGGAAGCGAGTCCATGGCGCTGTACTATATGCGAGCGATGAGAGCCGATATTCGGTCTCGCGCGCGTCCCCGTCCGACGATGGCCGGGCGGCGTTGATGCCCGGCGGGCTCGAGGCGATCGAGCTCCGCGAGCGGGTCCGATCTGTGCACCGCTCGTTTCCGAGTGGCGTCGCCGTCGTAACCACAGCAACCGACGGCACGCCCTATGGCCTCGCGGTGAACGCCTTCTCGAGCGTCTCGATGGATCCGCCGATCGTGCTCGTGTGCGTCAACACTACGGCCCGAACGCACGATCCGCTGTATCAGGGCGCGCATCTCGGGATCAACTTTCTCGCCCACGACCAGGTGCCGATCGCACGTCGCTTCGCCACCTCGGGCGGCAATAAGTTCAGCGGGGTCACCTGGCACACCGGTGAGGACGGTGTCCCGCTCTTAGACGGGGCGAGCGCCTACCTGGTGATGGAGATCCAGCAGCGCCTCGCCGTCGCGACGCACACGATTTTCGTCGGCGAGGTGACCGCGGCGAGCGCCCAGCGACGCGCCCCGCTCGTGTATTACGCGGGAGTCTTCTTCGACGGCACGGAACTGGACCTCGCGTCGTTGGACGATTCCGGTTGAGGGATGGCCGCCGGCGCGATTTGGCAGGGAGGCTCCGCCGGCCCGGAGAGCGGTCAGCGCCACAGAGCCGAGGCGATGTCCCGCGCCGCGTTGACCACGTCGGCGGCGACCTCGTCGGGATCGAGACCCTCGATCCACACTGCGCTGATCGCTGCCTCGGGTTCGTGCCCAGGAGCGGCAATCGCCGCAGCCACGCCCGTAGCGCCGGGCAGCAGCTCACCGCGCGAGACGCCGTACCCCTGCTCGCGCGCGCGAGTAACCGACGGGGACTCGCCGGGCTGCGGTGCAGCCGCCGCCAGGAGCACGTGACCCGGGCAGCCCTGACTGAGCGGATGTCGCAGGCCCGTGCGATAGGTCAGGTGCATACGCGGTTCGCGCGGAAGCACGACGAGCGCGACCACCGCCTCGTCTCCGTCCCGGATCGTCAAGGCGGTCGTGGCCCGCAGCCGATCGGCCAACCGCTGGAGCACGCCCTCAGACACCTCGTGCAGCCGGGGTCTGACCCCGGCGGCGAGCTCGATCAGCCCGGGTGCGAGGGTGTAGCGGCCGTCCGCCTCACGGCGGACCAGATGATGCTGGTCGAGCGGTCCGAGGAGTCGATAGACCGCGGCTCGGTGCGTGTCGAGCGCGCTCGCGAGCTCGGCCACCGACAGTCCTTCGGGGTGGGCGGCGAGCACCTCCAGCGCACGAAGGCCGCGGTCGAGCGTGTGCGAGTGCGTCGCGGGGGACATAGGGGATGGTGTGGCTTTTGACACAGCGGG
>Ga0335074_10000250_pt1 | contig 82906 bp, 87 predicted proteins | sample Lox_Sample_23_FD_206715 | JGI IMG/M metagenome (GOLD analysis project Ga0335074, IMG submission 206715) | Soil microbial communities from Loxahatchee National Wildlife Refuge, Florida, United States - Lox_Sample_2.3 | ecosystem: Environmental > Terrestrial > Soil > Wetlands | place: USA... | reverse complement strand
AAGCCGCGCGAGGAGAGCCAACAGGTGAACGGCGAGGGAATCGCGCCGAGCGCCTTTTGCAGGCTGCGCACGGCCTCCCAGCGCGGCGTTCGCTCGGCGCAGACGATCACGCCGCCCTGCGTGTCGGAGTGGCCGCTGACGTATTTCGTCGTCGCGTGCACGACCAGGTCGGCGCCCAGCGCGAGGGGGCGCTGGAAGACCGGCGTCGCCAGCGTGTTGTCGCAGATCAGCAACGCGCCGACGCGGTGCGCGAGCGCGGCGATCGCGGTCAGATCGCAGACGCGCAGCATCGGGTTGGACGGCGATTCGACGAAGACGAGCCGCGTGCGTTCCTCGAGGGCGCCGGCCAGCGCGTCAAGGTCGCTCGCGTCGACGAGCGACACGCGCAACCCCCAGCCGGTGAAGTGCGTGCGCAGCGTCTCGCGCACGCCGTAATAGCTGTCCTCGGCGACGACGACGTGATCCCCGGGCGTCAGTGTTTGGAACGGCGCCACCGCGGCCGCCATCCCGCTGGCGAAGGCCGCCGCGTCGACGCCCCCTTCGAGCAGCGCCATGCGCGCTTCGAGCTCGCTGCGGTTGGGGTTCGCGTCGCGCGCGTACGAGTATCCCTGCGCGGGATAGCTGCCGTCGGCGCCGCGCAGAAACGTCGTCGAGAGGACGAGCGGCTCGGCGACGGCGTCGTCAGCGTACGGCGCGCGCGCGGGGCCGTGCACGAAAGCGGTGTCCGTCGTGGCCATCGCCCTTCGCTCCCACGCCGGCGCCCGGCATCCTGCTGCGGGTCCGTTCAGCTTTGACGACCGCGCGGGTCTCGTAACGGGCTGTCGAAACGCGGCTACGCCGCGGAAGCGCCAGCGCCGAGCACGCCGGCGACATCGCCGACGAAGGCGTCGAGATCGTCGAGCCGCACGTCGTAGTTGAGCACCGTCGGCCGCAATACGCCGCGCAGCACCCGCAGGTCCGCGCGGTGCGCCCCGTCCGCCGCGATTTCGAAGCTGTCCTCGCCCAGCACCCAGTGGGTGCGTCCATGCTCACGGCGCACGCGGGTCGCGGGCAGATTGGTGTCGATGGCGGTGTCGAGACGGTCGAAGGCGGTCATGGCCCGCGACTTGTACCCCGTCATCGAACAGTATATCTACCGAGCCCAGGGCCGGCGCCGCGTTTCGAGAACCGGCGCGGGATGAGCGAGACGCTGATCGTCGATCATCCGGCCGTCCAGGACCGCCTGGCCCGTATCCGCGACGCCTCGACGCCGACGCAAGTCTTCCGCCGTTTGGTGGAAGAGACGGGTCAGTTGCTCGCGTACGAGGCGACGCGTGTGCTTCCGCTCACCGAGCTCGAGATCCAGACGCCGGTGCAGTTGGCGCGCGTGCAGCGCATCGCGAGCCGGCCGGTCGTGGCGCCGATCTTGCGCGCCGGGCTAGGCCTGTTGCCGGGATTTCTGGCCGTCGTCGACGACGCGGTCGTCGCGCACCTGGGGTTCTATCGCGACCCCAAGACGCTGGCGGCGATTCCGTACTACGCCAACATTCCGGACGATCTGGCCGCGCGCGAGGTGTTCGTACTCGACCCGATGCTCGCGACCGGCCACTCCGGCTCGGCGGCGCTCTCGGTCTTGGCCGAGCGCGGCGCGACGCGGGCGACGTTCATCTGCTTGATCGCCGCGCCCGAAGGCATCGCGACCCTGCGCGACGAGCATCCCGACGTGCGCATCGTCACCGCCGCGGTCGACGAGCGGCTCAACGACCACGGCTACATCGTCCCCGGCCTCGGCGACGCCGGGGATCGGATGTTCGGCTCGACCAGCAGCGTTCCGGTCAGCGCGCGCACGCCGTAGAGCCGCTTTTCAGGGGCGCGCGGGCGCGCGAGCCCGAAGGCAGTCCGATGAAGTGTCCACGGTGCGGGATCGAGATGAACCAAGAGGAGAAAGACACCTCTTCGGGGCGTGACCTGCGGACGTATTACTGCGGCAGGTGCCGGGAATCGCACGTCGTCGATCACGGCGAAGCGCTCTGGAAGGTGATGTCCGAGGGACGGAACAGCGAGCGCCCGACGTAAAGCTCGTCGCCCGAGAGCGCGGTGCCGCGTATACCGGCCCCACGGCTTCGGCTTCGGCCGCAATGCGGCGTCTTGAGGGTCCTTCTGAATTCCTGTGCCGCCGTTCTCGCGCTTCTTCTCTTTTGCAACGAAGGAAGTTCGGCCGTAGCAATTGGTTCAGGTCCGTTCCCGCACGGGAAGCCGACCTTCAACCCGATGCCTCAGACGAGCTTCATGAAGCCTGGATTGGTCCCGCGGCGTGTCTGTCTAACGCTGGATGTTCCGCCGAGGATCAGCGTCGGCAAAAGAGGCACTGCACGACCAGCGTGGTTCTACGTCAGTCTTGACAACAGTCTTATCGCCGTGAGCACGTTTCAAAATTCGAGCGAGTTTTCGCCCAGGGAGCAGCAAGTCGCGGCGAGTGCCGAGCAGCGTCAGCTTCGCCGGCAAAGAGGCCTGCTCTCGCGAATTGCTCGTCGGAAACTCATGCACTTGCCCAAGGGCTGCTCAATCGCATTCAACGAATATATCTTCGTTTCACCGTAGCATCGCATCTCGTTGGCGCAGCCAAGCATCTGCGTGCTCGACCCGGGGGAGTCGACGCAGGCGATCCGGGTCCGGTCAGCGCCGGCGGTAAAGAAGTCGCTAACGAGTAACCGTACCGTAGGCTGGTCGTCCGGCTTGTCGAAGGGGCGGCCATGCGAACCGCGTTTTCATGGTCGGCCATCATTTTCTGTGCCGCGCTGACCGCGTGCTCCGGGAGTGGAACCGATTCGGTCGCTCCGCGCCCCGGCACGAGCGTACAACCCGCGGGCCACGGGCGCGGAATAGCGCGGTTCACGATCGCGATTCCCAAGGCGAACGCGGCGAGTGCGGCGCGGCGCGGGCCGCGTTACGTGTCGCCGGCGACGCAGAGCATGACAATCGCGGTGACGACGGATCCGGGCGGGACGAGCGTCGTGAACCAGACCGTCGCCCTCACGCCGACCGCGGCCGGCTGCACCTCGACGCTGGCGAGCACGCAGTGCACGCTGACGATCACGCTGCCTCCGGGGAGTTACGATGCGTCGCTCGCGACGTACGACGGCGCGAACGCGACCGGCAACGAGCTCTCCGCCGGCCAGCTCGTCGACTTCACGGTCGCGCAGGGACAGACGAACACGGTTGCCCTCACGCTGAACGGCATCCCGACCGCGCTCGCGGTGGCGAGCGGTGCCTACGCGGTGCACGGCTCGCAGGGCGCCGGCTTCACGCTCTACGGTACCGCGGCGCAGAAGCTGCTGGTGCAGGCGCTCGACGCCGACGGCAACGTCATCGTCGGCCCCGGCGCGCCGACGTTCACCGTCGCGTCCGCCGCCGGAAGCGGCTTCACGATCGCGAACCCGACGACGACGACGCCGAACACGCTCGCGCTCACGCCGCCCGGCACGAACGGCAGCGTCGAGACGTTCACCTTGACCGCGAGCTACGGCGACGCGACCTGCCAGACCAGCGGCGCCGTCTGCACGGCGAGCTTCACGGTGACGAACGACGTGCAGACGCTGTTCGCCGCCGAAGGCGCGGCCGACCAGATCGCGGAGTTCGTCCCGCCGAGCACGACGGCGACCGCGTCGCTCTCGAGCGGACTCACCGATCCGGTCGGACTCGTGGTCGACGGCGCGAAGAACCTGTGGGTTGCCGACGGCGCCGACGTCGCGGAGATCGTCCCGCCGTATACCGGCGCGCCGGCGGTCTCGATCACGAACGGCACCGACTCGGTGACCGGCGTCGGTGTCGACGCGGCGCTCAACGTCTACGCGCTCAACAGCGGGGCCAACAACGTCACGAAGTACGCGCCGCCGTATACCGCTGCACCGGTCCTCACCGAGAACACCGCCAGCTCGAGTCTCACCGGCCTGCTCGTCGATCCGGCGGGCGACATCTTCGTGTCGGCGCCCGACCTCAACGCGGTCTACGATTTCGCAGCGCCGTACACGACGACGTACACGATCGCCAGCGGCGTGAACAACCCGGGCTCGCTCGCGCTCGATGCGGTCGGTGACCTGTTCGTCGGCAACGTGGGGTCGCTCGACGTCACGGAGTTCGGGCCGCCGGCGGACGGTACGAACCTGCTCGCGACGACGACCCAGCTTCGGCTGGTTGCGCTGGCGCTCGCCGGAAACGGCGACTTGTTCGTCGGCGCGACGGGCACCGGCGACCCGATCGCGGTGTTCGCGCCGCCGTATACGGACGCGCCGTTCGCGACCGTCCACCTCAGCCGGCCCGCCACGGCCATGGTGGTCGACGGTGCCGGCAACCTCTTTGCCGCGACGCTCGCGGGCACGGTCGTCGAGATCGACCCGCCCTACACCGCCGTGACGCGGACCTACACGCTCGCCGGCACGCCGAGCGCCCTCGCACTCACCCCCTAGGAGTAGGCGATGGTACGTTGACGTACCGCAAGCCCGGGTCCAGAAAGCGCGTCGGACGGGCGGCTTCCGACGGGATGCCGAATACGTGGAACTCGGTGCACGACGAGAAGCGGGCCAACGGAACCGGGGTCGTATCCGGAACGGCGCGGCCGGGCTGGGACGAGTATTTCATGGAGATCGCGCGGACGGTGGCGACGCGGGCGACTTGCCCGCGGGCCATGGTCGGGGCGGTGCTGACCCGCGAGCGGCGCATCCTGACCACCGGCTACAACGGGGCGCCCCGCGGCGTCTCGCACTGCAGCGACGTGGGATGCCTGATGGTCGACGGGCACTGCCTGCGGGCGACCCACGCCGAGGCCAACGCGATCGTCCAGGGGGCGCTGCACGGCGTCAGCCTCGAGGGGGCGACCGCCTACTGCACCCACCAGCCGTGCGCGGGCTGCTCGAAGCTGCTCATCAGCGCGGGCGTGCGGCGAATCGTCTACGCCGACCCGTATCCCGACCCGGTGGCGCAAGAATTGCTGGCCGAGGCCGGTGTCGACCTGGAACCGTACACCCCCGGCGTCGAACACCCCATCTCGTGACCGCCCTGCTGATTGCCGCCGTCCTGGTGCTGGCCTTCGCGACGTCGCTGTTCACGACACCGTACGTGCGCCGGCTCGCGCTCTCCGTCGGGATGCTCGACGAGACCGGTGAGCGCCGGATGCACGACGTCCCCAAGCCCCGCATCGGCGGGATCGCCGTCTATCTCGGTTTCGCGTTCGCGCTGTTCTCGTCGATCGGCTACCTGATCAACGCGCACTACTTGCGCGAGCTGACCCAAGTCCACGACATCGTCGGGCTGATCTTCGGCGGCACGCTGATCATGCTGGTCGGCATCTGGGACGACGTGATGGGGATGTCGCCGCGCATGAAGCTGCTCGCGCAGGTGATCGTCGCGTCGGTCTCCATGCTCTACGGGTTCGGCATCTGGTTCGTGCGCGATCCGTTCCACGCGCACGGCGCGTTGATCTACCTGCCGCTGTGGGTCGCGATCCCGTTCACGCTGCTGTGGTACGTCGGGATGATGAACGCGATCAACTTCATCGACGGGCTCGACGGCTTGCTCTCGGGGCTGGCCGCGATCTCGGGGATGTTCTTGCTCGTCATCAACCTGACGCTCGGGCACCCGGAGATCGCGCTGATCCTGGCCGCGATGGTCGGCGGCGCGCTGGGCTTTCTGCCCTACAACTACAACCCGGCCAAGATCATCCTGGGCGACTCGGGCGCGCTGTTCATCGGCTACGTCTTCGCGACCGTTTCGATCTTGGGCGGCAGCAAACAGGCCTTCACGATCTCGCTGCTCGTCCCGCTGATCGTGCTCGGCTTGCCGATCGTCGACACGGCGGTCGCGATCGTGCGGCGGACGCGCGCCGGCAAGAAGATCTACGAGGCCGACCGCGGGCACTTCCACCACCAGTTGGTGTTCCGCTTCGGCCTGAACGTGCGCCAAGCCGTGCTGCTCATCTACGCGCTGTGCGTCGCGCTGGGCGTCGTGGCGCTGTTCCTCTCGGGCGGCGCGCACGCCCTCAAGCTCGCCTGATGGCCGCCGTGCGGCCGCTGCGCGTGATGGCCGTGATGGGCACGCGTCCCGATACGATCAAGATGGCCCCCGTCGTGCACGCCTTGCGCAACGCCGGTCCCGCGATCGAGCCGATCGTGTGCGTGACCGCGCAGCACCGCGAGATGCTCGACGACGTGCTGCGATTGTTCGGCATCGTCCCCGACGTCGATCTCGACGTGATGACGCCCGGCCAGTCGCTGACCGAGATCACGACCCGCGTGCTGATCGGGATGGAGCGCGCGCTGCTCGACGCGCGCCCCGACGTCGTGCTCGTCCACGGCGACACGACCACCTCGACCGCGGCCGCGCTGGCGGCGTTCTACCAGCGCATCCCGGTCGGTCACGTCGAGGCGGGCCTGCGCACCTCGACCACCGCCGAGCCGTTTCCCGAAGAGGCGAACCGCCGCATCACCGGGGTGCTGACGCGCTTGCACTTCGCGCCGACCGCGCGTGCCAAGCAGAATCTGCTGGCCGAACGCGTCGACGACGCCTACGTGCTGGTCACCGGCAACACCGTCATCGACGCGTTCCTCGAAACCGAGGCGCGCGTACGCGGCGGCCAGGTGCCCGCGCCGGCCGCGCTGAGCGGACTCGACCCGGCGCGACCGCTGCTCTTCGTCACCGCTCACCGCCGCGAGAACCACGAGCGGATCGAAGGGATCGCGCGCGCCGTCGCGCGCATCGTCGCCGCGCCCGAGCGCCCGCTGGTGCTCTGGCCGGTACACCCCTCGCCGATGGTCAGCCCGGTCGTGCACCGCGTGCTCGACGGCGTGCCGGGCGTGCGGCTCGTCGAGCCGCTCGACTATGCCGCGACCGTGGCCGCCGTTGCGGCCGCGCACCTGGTGCTGACGGATTCCGGCGGCCTGCAAGAGGAAGCGCCGACGCTCGGCAAGCCGGTCCTCGTCATGCGGCGCGAGACCGAGCGGCCCGAGGGGCTCGACGCGGGAACCTTGCGCTTGATCGGTGCCGACGAAGACGACATCGTGAGCTGGACCCGCCGCCTGCTCGGCGACGGCGCGCTCTACAACGCAATGGCGCGCGCCTCCAACCCGTACGGTGACGGGCACGCGGCGGCACGGATCGTCGCCGGCTTGCTCCACGTCCTGCGAGACGGCCCCGCCCCCGAGGAATTCGCGCCGGCGGCCGCCGCGGCGTGACGCGCTTGCTCGCGGCCGCCGCCGCATTCGCGGCGACGGTGATCGGCGGCTTCGCGGTGGGCATCATCTTGGCACGGCAAACCGGTGGGCAGGAGTGGCCTCTCGTCGGCTTGCTCGTCGGACTGGCCGCCGGCGTCGCAGCGATCGTCGTCGCGCTCCGGCCGTTCCTGGCCCAGCGGTAGCAGGATGGTTGCGAGAAACGTCGAGGAGGGCAGGCCCGAACGGGGGCCTAATGAGGGCGGCGCCGAGTCATCAGCCGATCTGCGGGAATATCATGCCCGCAAGCGGCTGGTCTGCGTGCGGACGTCGTTCTTCCTCATCCCGCTGGTCGCTCTCGTGGCACTGCGGAATCCCCTCGCGAGCCTTCAGCTCGCGTTGGGCGGGGCGCTCGGCGTGCTGAACATGTTGTTGGTGATGCGCGAGAACGAACGGCTCCTGGGCGGCGGTCGCTCCCGAGCCATCTTCACCCTCAACGGTCAGGTCCGCATTCTCGCGGTCGGCATCCTCCCGGTGGCAGTCGCCCTTCGCCTCGGACAGTTCTGGACGATCGGGCTGTACATCGCGGGGTTCTTCACGCCACTGGCATTGTACGCGCTCGAGTACCGGCGCAGCATTCAACGGGGACACTAGTGCACCAAGAGCAGATCGGAGAACACACCACCTGGGTGTGGCCCGTGCTGGGGACGGTCCATAAGGACACGATCCTCACCACCTGGGTCGCGATGGCGATCGCCCTCGCGTTCTTCTGGTACATCGGTGCGTCGTACCGTTCGAATCGCCTCACCAAGCGGCAAGCGACGTTCGAAGGGATCATCCAGTTCCTCTCCGATCTCGCGGTCGGCACGCTGGGGCCCAAAGGCGAACGCTTCGTCCCGATCTTCGTCGGGATCTTCTTGTTCATCTGGATCCTCAACGAGTTCGGCGTGCTGTTCGTGAAGGCGTTCGGGTTGCCGTTCGGCGGTTCGCCGACGGCCGATCTCAACACCACGGCGGCGTTCGCGCTGGTCGTGTTCTTCGGCATCCAGTTCTTGGCGATCCGCCGCAGCGGGATCAAGGCCTACGCGCACCTGTTCCAGCCGTTTTGGCTGCTCTTCCCGATCAATTTGCTCGAGGAGATCGCCCGGCCGGTCGTCCTCGCGATGCGCCTCGCGTTCAACATCCTCGCGGGCGAGATTCTGCTGTTCGTCGTCGCGACGCTGATCGTCGCCAACATCGTCATCGGCCCGGTCAACGTCTCGGTCGCGGCCGCGTTCGCGCCGATCGGGATCGAGTTCTTCAACTTCGCCATCGGCACGATCCAAGCGTTCGTGTTCACCCTCCTCGCCATCGTCTATCTGTCCTTGGCTACGTCCGAGGAACACTGAGAAAGGTCCATCGTGAGTCCTGAGAGTTTGGTCGTCGCCCTGCTGATCGTCGGCTTCGCCATCATCGTCGCGGCGGTCGCCCTCGGCTCGGCCATCGGCGACGGTATCGTCGCGTCGAAGGCCGTCGAATCGATCGCGCGCCAGCCCGAAGCCCGCGGCAACATCTTCACCTTCATGTTCCTGGGCGTCGGCGTCCTGGAAGCCTTCCCGATCATCGCGCTGGTCCTCGCGTTCTACCTGTTGCTGGTCGTCGCGCCGGTCCCGACGCTCGTCCAGAAGATCGTCGCCCCGCTCGTGGGAGCCGGTCACTAACCTGCGCACGGCGCGCGGATAGAACAGAGTATGCTGCTCTCTCTCGACGGGACGGTCGTCGTCCAAATCGTCAACTTCATCGTCTTCCTGGCGATCATGAACGTCATCTTCTTCAAGCCGGTCGGTGCGGCGATCGCGCGTCGCCGCGCGTACATCGACGGCTTGAAGCATGACGTCGAGGCGCTCGATCAGGACGTGAAGTCGTTGCGCGGCCAGGCCGAGATACGCCGCCACGAAGCGCGGCTGGCCGCGGACGAGGCGATCGCGGCGAAGCGTCAGGCCTTCGGCAAGGAGACCGACGCGATCATCAGCGACGCGCAAGGGCGCGCGCTGGAGATCGTGCAGAAGGCGCACGCCCAAGTCGAGACCGAGCTCCAGTCGGCGCGGGCGCAAGAAGCCCGCATCGTCGATGCGCTGGCCGATGAGATGGTCGGCCGCGCGATCGGAGGAGCGGCATGAGCCTGGACACCTTGGCGCTCGTCTCGCAGATGGCCGGCGCGGTCATCTTCGTACTGGTCGCGATCTGGGGCTTCAACAAGTGGATCAAGCCGGCGCTCTCGAGCTACCAGGCCGCCAAGAACGACGAGTTGGCGGAAGCCGAGAAGCACCGCGAGGAGATGAAACGCGCCGTCGCCGAGGCCCGCGCGGAGATCGAGCGTGCCGACGAGGACGCGCGCGAGATCCGCAGCCGGGTCGAGTCCGTCGCGCAGCGCGAGCGGGCGCACGCGCTCGAGCAAGCCAAGGCCGAGGCCGAGCGCATCCTGCGCAACGCCGACCACGAGCTGGAGCGGGCCCGGATGCAGGCGCGTGACCGGCTGCGCGTCGAGTTCATCGAGAAGGCGCTGGTGAAAGCCAGCGCGCAGGCCGGGTCGCGCATCGATACCGCGACCGACAATCGCCTGGTCGAGGCCACGGTGTCCGATCTCGCCGCGCGGAAGGCCGGCTGATGCCGAACGAAACACTCGCCCGCCGCTACGCGACGGCCGTTTTCGGCCTGGCGACCGACGCCGCCAAGACGACCCAGATTCAGCGCGACTTGCGGACCTTCGTCAACGCGCTCATGTCGGACGAACAGGTCCGGCGCTTCTACCGCTCGCCGGTGGTCGACCGCAAAGAGAAGGAGTCGGTGATCGCGCAGGCGTTCGCCGGCCTCGACCCGATCGCGCTGCATACGGTGCTGCTGCTCATCCGCAAGCGCCGCGAGTCGCTGGCCGAAGAGATCCTGCGCCAGTACGAGATCCTCGAGCGCGAAGCGCGCGGCGCGCAGCTGCTGCGCGTCACCAGTGCGCGGCCGCTCGAGCCCGGCGAGCTGCAGTCGATCGTCGACCGCCTCACCAAGGCCTACGGCACGCCGTTCGACGTCACGCAGAGCGTCGATCCCAATCTGATCGGCGGTGTCCGCATCACGCTGGGCGACCGCGTCGCCGACGGGACCGTCGCCGGCCGCCTGGCCGACATCGCCCGCCTCTTGTCCACGAACTAGCCCGAGAAAGCACGCCATGATCAACGCCGACGAAATCGCCGGAATCATCAAACAGCGCATCGCCACCTACGCGACGGGAACGAACGAAGCCGAGATCGGCACCGTCATCGAGGTCGGCGACAACATCGCGCGCATCTACGGCCTGGACAACGCGCAGGCGTCCGAGCTGGTCGAGTTCCCCAACGGCCTGCAGGGCATCGTGCTGAACCTCGAAGAGGACAGCGTCGGCGTCGCCATCATGGGCGACGACACCGACATCAAGGAAGGCGACCAGGTCCGGCGCACCGGCCGCATCGCCTCGGTCCCCGTCGGCGAGGTCATGTTGGGCCGCGTCGTCAACGCGCTGGGCCAGGCCGTCGACGGCAAGGGCGAGATCAAGAGCAATCAGTACCGCACGATCGAGAACACGGCGCCCACCGTGATCGAGCGGCAATCGGTCAAGCAGCCGCTGCAGACCGGGATCCGCGCGATCGACGCGCTGATCCCGATCGGCAAGGGCCAGCGCGAGCTGATCATCGGCGACCGCGGCACCGGCAAGACGGCGATCGCGATCGACACGATCATCAACCAAAAGGGCCAGAACGTCATCTGCATCTACGTCGCGATCGGGCAGAAGAACTCGACCGTCGCGTCGGTGGCGCAGACGCTCGAGAAGCACGGCGCGATGGACTACACGACGATCGTCGTCGTCTCGTCGGCGGAGCCCGCCTCGCTCAAGTGGATCGCCCCGTTCGCCGGGTGCGCGATGGGCGAGCACTTCATGCTCAAGGGCCAAGACGTCCTGATCATCTACGACGACCTCACGCGTCACGCGCAGGCCTACCGCGAGGTTTCGCTGCTGCTGCGCCGTCCGCCGGGCCGCGAGGCGTACCCGGGCGACATCTTCTTCCTGCACTCGCGCCTGTTGGAGCGCGCCGCCAAGCTGTCCGACGAGAAGGGCGGCGGGTCGATGACCGCGCTGCCGATCATCGAGACGCAGGCCGGCGACGTCTCGGCGTACATTCCGACCAACGTCATCTCGATCACCGACGGTCAGATCTACCTGCAGTCGGCGCTGTTCTTCCAGGGCATCCGGCCCGCCGTCGACGTCGGCATCTCGGTCTCGCGCGTCGGCTCGTCGGCGCAGACCAAGGCCATGAAGTCGGTCGCCGGTCAGCTCAAGCTCGACCTCGCGCAGTACCGCGAGCTGGCCGCGTTCGCGAAGCTGGCCTCCGACCTCGATCCGGCCACCCAGCGCCAGTTGGCGCGCGGTGACAAGACGACGGCCGTGCTGGTTCAGCCGCAGCTCGACCCGCAGCCGTTCGAGGACCAGGTCATCGTCCTGTTCGCCGCCACCCGCGGTTATCTCGACGGCATCGACACCGGCCGGCTGCAGGACTGGGTCCACCGCTTCCTCGGCTTCGTTCACGAGAAGCACGCCGCCATCACCGACACGATTCGCACGACGAGCGCGCTCTCGGACGACGTCCAGAAGCAGCTCGTCGGCGCGATCGAAGAGTTCAACAAGGGGTTCTAGTTGCCGAGCGTTCGCGATCTGCGCGACCGGATTCGGTCGCTCAAGAACACGCAGCAAATCACCAAGGCGATGAAGCAAGTCGCCGCGGCGAAGATTCGTCGCGCCGAGGCGTTGCAGAAGCAGTCGCGTCCGTACGCGGACGCGATCGGGGCGATGCTGCGCGACCTGATCGCGAACGTCGGTGCGGTCGACCATCCGTTCATGAAGCCGGGCCGCCAGGGCGCGCCGGGCGCCGTCATCCTGATGACGGCCGACAAGGGCCTGGCCGGTTCGTTCAACGCCAACCTCATTCGCGCCGGTGAGATCCACGGGCGCGAGAACGCCGGTCTGGTCTGGTACGCGGTCGGGATCAAGGCGCGCAACGCGCTGCGCCGCAGCCGCAGCGAGACCAAGGCCTTCTGGGCCTTGCAGCAGGGCGACATGTTCGCCAACGCGCGCGAGCTGGCGCAGCATGTCACCGACGACTTCGTCGCCGGCACGATCTCGTCGGTGACCCTGATCTCGCCCAAGCTCGTCAACACGATGACGCAGCGGCCCGAGACGCGCGCGCTGCTGCCGATCGTCGCCGGCGAGAGCGCCAAGGCCGAGAAGACCAGCGGCGCGGTCGAGTTCGAACCCTCGCCCGAGTTCGTGCTCGGGCGGCTGTTGCCCAAGTACCTCGAGTTCACCCTGTACTCGGCGATGCTCGAGACGAACGCGTCGTTCTACGCCGCGCAGCTCGTCGCGATGAACAACGCCACCGACAACGCCAAGAAGCTGATCGACCAGAACACGGTCGAGATGAACAAAGCCCGCCAAGCCGCGATCACCAAGGAGATCCTGGAGATCGTCGGCGGCGCCGAAGCCCTCGCGGGCTAGCCAGAGAACAGAAGAAGGAAGCACGTATCGTGACCGCCACCGCTACCCCCACGACCCTCGCGACCGGCAAGGTCGTCCAGGTCCTCGGCAACGTCGTCGACGTCGAGTTCCCCGCTGAGTCGCTGCCGAGGATCAACGACGCGCTGATCGTGCACATCGGCGGCGCTTCGCACGCCGGCGGCAGCAACGGTTCGACCGGCGCGCAGGCCGGCGTCGAGCTGGCCGGCACCGCGATGGCCGAGCGCGACCTGGTGCTCGAAGTCCAGGGCGAGCTCGGCAACAACCAGGTGCGGTGCCTGGGGATGGGCTCGACCGACGGTCTGGTGCGCGGCGCGGTGGTGAAGAACACCGGCGAGTCGATCACCGTCCCGGTCGGCGAAGGCACGCTGGGCCGCATCTTCAACGTGCTCGGCCAGGCGATCGACTCGTCCGAACCGGTGAAGGCCGCCGCGATGTGGCCGATCCACCGCGACGCGCCGAACTTCGCCGCGCAGGACCCGACCCCGAAGATCTTCGAGACCGGCATCAAGGTCATCGACCTGATGGCGCCCTACACGCGCGGCGGCAAGGTCGGTCTCTTCGGCGGCGCCGGCGTCGGCAAGACCGTGCTCATCCAAGAGCTGATCCGCAACATCGCGCAGGTCCACAAGGGCTTCTCGGTGTTCACCGGCGTCGGCGAGCGCACGCGCGAAGGCAACGACCTGTGGGTCGAGATGAAAGAGTCGGGCGTGCTCGCGCAGACGACGCTCGTCTTCGGCCAGATGGACGAGCCGCCGGGCGTGCGCTTCCGCATCGCGCAGACCGGCGTGACGATGGCCGAGTACTTCCGCGACGAGCTCGGCGCCGACGTGCTGCTGTTCGTCGACAACATCTTCCGCTTCATGCAGGCCGGCTCGGAAGTGTCCGCGCTGCTGGGCCGCATGCCCTCGGCCGTCGGCTATCAGCCCTCGCTGGCGACGGAGATGGGTCAGATCGAAGAGCGCATCACCTCGACGCACAAGGGCTCGATCACCTCGGTGCAAGCCGTCTACGTCCCCGCCGACGACTACACCGACCCGGCCGTCGCGACGACCTTCGCGCATCTCGACGCGACGACGGCGCTCTCGCGGCCGATCTCCGAGCTGGGCATCTATCCGGCCGTCGACCCGCTGGCCTCGTCCTCGCGCATCCTCGATCCCGCGATCGTCGGCGAGGAGCACTACAAGGTCGCGCGCGGCGTCCAGGAGACGCTGCAGCGCTACCGCGACCTGCAGGACATCATCGCGATCCTCGGCGTCGAAGAGCTCTCCGACGACGACAAGGTCATCGTCGGCCGCGCGCGCCGCATGCAGCGGCTGTTCTCGCAGCCGTTCTTCGTCGCCGAGCAGTTCACGGGCCGCAGCGGCAAGTACGTCAAGATCGAAGAGACGATCGCCTCGTTCAAGGAAGTCCTCGACGGGAAGGTCGACGATCTCCCCGAGCAGGCGTTCTTCTACGTCGGCGGCATCGACGAAGTCAAAGCCGCCGCCGAAAAGCTCGGCAAGGGCTAGCAGCAGTATGGTGATGGACCGAGCGCAGAACCATCGCGCCCTGAGCACCATGTTGTTGCGAGGTCGGTCCCGGGGGCCCCACGCTACGCGTGGGGGGCGCGGAGCCCGGGGCGGAGCGCCGTTAAAATGAGCGCGATCCCGTTTCAGCTCATCACGCCGCTGTCGGTCAAGTACGATGGACAGGCGGAGCTGGTCATCGCCGTCGGCACCGAAGGCGAAGTCGGTATTCTCCCATCGCACGCGCCGTTCTTGACGGCGCTGCGGCCGGGAGTGCTGCGCGCCAACGTCCGCGAAGGCGAGGGCGCGACGCACCGGCTCGAGCTGGCGTGCGGCGAGGGCTTTCTCCAAGCGCTGCCCGGCAAGATCACGATCCTGGCCGACGCGGCGCTCGCACGCGACGAGATCGACATCGGCCAGGCGCGCGCCGACCTCCAGGCGGCGCAAGACGAGCAGCGTGCGGCCGGCGGCGATCAGGCTGCTTGGCGCCGCGCGCAGGCGAAGATCGACTTCGCCCACGCTCGCCTGCACGTCGCCGGCGTATAGTCGCTTCGCTGCGGCGAAGCCGTCACGTTCGGCCTGCGGCCGATCCGGCGCGCAGGTCGTTTCGGGCCGACGCGCAACCACGCTCTATGCGTACGAAACCGACCGTCGCCGCGGTGAAGGCAGCCCAAGCGGCCCTGAAGGCGAAGAACGACGAGGCGGCGCAGCGCGCGGCTGAGGTCGAATCGGATCGCGTTCGCGCGATGTTCGCCGAGGACCGCAAGCGCTTCGAGCGCCGCTACGGCGTTCTCTCCATCACGCGCGCGGAGTAGCGTTCGCACCCCGCGCGGGCGGGGTGTTCGACCGTCGGCGCGAAGGCGCGCCGCATGCACGCGATCGTCGTCGAGCAAACCGGTGGCCCCGAGGTCCTGCTCTGGAAAGAGCAACCCGATCCCACGCCCGGCCCGGGCGAGGTGACGATCCGGGTCACCCTGAGCGGCATCAACTTCGCCGACATCCAGCGGCGTAAGGGCGGCTATCGCGGCAGCCCGCCGCCGTTCACGCCGGGCCTGGACTGCGTCGGTACGATCCTCGCGCTGGGCGCGGGGGTGACCGATTTTCGCGTCGGCCAGCGCGTCGCGGCGTTCCCCGAAGACGGCGGCTACACCGAGATCGCGCGCGCCAAGACGGTGCTGACGTATCCGTTGCCCGACGCGGTCTCCGACGAGGCGGCGTCGGCTTCGACGATGCTGGTCACCGCGTACAACCTGCTGACGATGACGACGCGCATGCAGCGCGGCGAGACGGTCGCCATCAGCGCGGCCGCCGGCGGTGTCGGCACGATCGCGATCCAGATGGCGCGCGCGCTCGGCGCGGCGACGATCGTCGGCGTCGCCGGCGGCTCGGAGAAGCTGGCCGTCGCGCGCGAAGCCGGTGCCGACGTCACCATCGATCACCACATCGCCGACGTCCCGGCGCGCGTGAAGGCCGCGGTCGGCGATCGCGGCGTCGACGTCGTGCTCGATTCCGTCGCCGGCCCGATGTTCGCCGCGCTCTTCCCGGTGCTCGCCCCGTTCGGCCGTTACGCGGTGTTCGGGATGGCGTCCGGCGAGCCCGGGCACGTCGCGAGCAACGATCTGCACATGTCGAATCGCGCGGTTCTGGGCTATTCGACCGGCGGCTATCGCGCGGCCCGGCCGGCGGACCTGCGCCCCGGCATGCAAGCCGCGCTCGACCTGGTCGCGAGCGGCGCGGTGAACGTCGTCGTCGGCGCGCGATACGCGCTCAAAGACGCGGCCGAAGCGCAGCGCCATGTCGAATCGCGCGCGAGCACCGGCAAGGTGCTGCTCGTCCCCTAACGTGACGCAGATCGTCGATAGGGCGGAGGCGACGCCGGGTACGTGCACGGCGGAGGTTTCGCATGGACGAATTCGACGACAAGATCACGATCGTGGCCAGCTTCCCGTCACGCGAAGCGGCCAACAAGACGGCGCACGCTTTGCACCGCGACGGCATGCACACCTGGATCGGCGTGACGCACGGTGCACAGACGAGTCAGCGCGCCGCTGAGCGGAACCCGATCATGCGGTGGTTTCATCGCGACAGCGACCGTACATTGTACGATGTGTTGCGCGAGCACGGTGTCGAGGAGGAAGACGCGCTGCTCGTCGACGGCACGATCGTCGAGGGCGACGCGGTGCTGGTGGCCGAGGGGATGGATCCGGTCGAGATCGAGCGCGAGGTCACGGCGCACGGGGGCACCGTCCGTTCGGCGCTGATCGAGGACGACGCATCCGGCGACGACCCGCTGGCCGCCTCGCGCATGGTAGCCGCCGAACGCCACCCCGCGGGTGATGCGGCCGACCGGACGATCGAGGACGCCCCGCCCGTCGCGGTCGTGCGCGAAGAGTTCTTCGTCTTGCGCGACGACTGATCGCGCGCGGCGTATAATCGCCTCTTGCGCCCGTGCGAAGAGGCGATTATACTCGGCGAGGAACCTTGCTCTTCGTGAGCGGTTCCCCTCGCCGAGCGGCGAGCGAACGGGTGTGCAAAGGGTGTGAATCATGGCAACAGACGAGTTGGCGCGCGCGCACGAGCGCGTGTCGGATTTCATGGTGCATCGCGGTCGGACCGATCGCGCCGCACCGCTGGCCGCGGGCCTCGACGCGAGCGTCGTTCGCGAGCTGGACGACCTGCCGGTGCGCGTCACGTACGTGGACGACGACGGGCGGCTCTACATCGGCATCGACAAGAGCGCGCCGGACGACTTGGTTCGAGCACGCGAGGACGCGTTGCGGCGGCTGGCGGGCGACGTCCCGCTGCACGTCGAGCGCGTGACGGCCTCGTTCGACTCCAGCACCCAGGCGATGCCCCTGGATGCACCGAGCAAGAACAGCAAAGTGCGCCCGCTGTGGGGCGGCGTGCAAATGTTGGGCCAAGGGACCGGCTACGGTACGCTGACGGTCATCGTCGAGGCCAGCAGCGTCTACGCGGTCGTGTCGTCACACGTCGTTGGGGTCGGCACGACCGGTTCGAACGTCGGTCAGCCCGACATGGGCGGCGGTAACAAGATCGGCTCGGTGCAGAAGAACCCGCCGTACAACAATCGCAGCTCGGACTCGGCGTTGACGATCATCGATCCGTTCGTCACGGCGACCAAGGACCGGATCTGGCGCGCCAAGGACGCCTACTTCACGGTGACGGCGAAGACCGCGCCGCCCGCCGTCAACACCGACATCTGCATGCAGGGCGCCATCACGGTGCCGCTTTCGACCGGCAAGATCACCAAAACCGGGATCACCTGGCAGAGCGACTACGGCACGCTCAAGAACCAGTACGGGGCGAACTATCAGTCGCAAGCCGGCGACAGCGGCGGCCCGGTGTTCTATTACAACGACAAGCCGAACAACAAGGTCACGTTGATCGGCATCCACGTCGCGACCATCCAGGACTCGGGCGCCCCGCTCAAACTCTTCAGCGGTTGGCAGTACATCAAGTCGGAGCTCGGCCTGCCGTAGTCTCCGCACGGTCGAGCGCGAGCGCGAACAGCTGCGCCACGTGCAGCGGTTCGCGCCCGGCGCCGTGCTCGATCTGGTGCTTGCAGCTGAAACCGTCGGCGACGACGTACGTGTCTTCGCCGGCGGCGCGCACCGCCGGCAGCAGGTCGCGCTCGGCCATCCGCAACGAGATGCCGACGTGCTCGCGCTCGTAGCCGAACGTCCCGGCCATCCCGCAGCACGACGACTCGATCGCGCTGGCCGCGAGGCCGGGGATCGCGCGCACCGCGCGCAGGACGGCCGGCATCGCGCCGAACGCCTTTTGGTGGCAGTGGCCGTGGACGACGGCCCGCGCGTCGAGTGAACGCAGCGGCGGGTTCCACCGGCCGGCGTCCAGTTCGCGCGCGACGAACTCTTCGAACAGCAGCGCGTGGTCGGCGACCAGGCGCGCGTCGTCGGTGGGGACGAGCGCGAGAAATTCGTCGCGCAGCGTGAGCAGGCACGAGGGTTCAAGACCGACGATGGGTACGCCGCGGCGCGCGAACGGCAGCAGCGCGGCGATCGTGCGCGTCGCTTGCTTCCGCGCGGCGTCGGTCATCCCCGCGCCCAGGTACGTACGTCCGCAGCACAGCGGCTGCGCGCCGTCCGCCGATGCAAAGCGCGGTGCGTAGCCGGCTGCGACCAGCACCCGCAGCGCGTCGCGCAGCACCGCGGGCTGGAACCAGCGATTGAACGTGTCGACGAACAGCACGATCTCGCCCTGCGGCGCCGAAGTGGTCGCTGCCGCTTCGCGCTCGCGGAACGGACGCGCACTCCAGCGCGGCAGCTCGCGCTGCGCGCTCATCCCGCTCAGGGGCTCCAGCACCCGCGCGAGACCCGGGATACGATCGCGCAGGTTGGCCAGCGCTCGCAGCGGCCCGGCGTAGTGCGCGATCCACGGCAGCGCCGCAACGAGGCGGCTGCGCAGCGGGATGCCGTGGGCCTTGCGGTAGTGGGCCAGGAACTCGATCTTCATGCGCGCCATGTCGACGCCGGTCGGGCACTCGCGGCGACAGGCCTTGCACGAGACGCACAGGTCGAGGGCGTCGTAGAGGCCCGCGGAGGTCAGGGCGTCGGCGCCGAGCTGACCGGTCAACGCCAGCCGCAGCGCGTTGGCGCGCCCGCGGGTGACGTCGTGCTCGTCCTCGGTCACCCGGTACGATGGACACATCGCGCCGCCGGCGTCCTTGCGGCAGGCGCCGTTGTTGTTGCACATCTCGACGGCGCCAGTGAAACCGCCCCACGCCGACCAGTCCAGCGCTGTCGCCAGCGGGAGCGGCGCGTAGCCGGGACCATAGCGGAAGTTGGCGCGGTCGTCCATCTTGGGTGCGTCGACGATCTTGCCGGGGTTGAGCAGGTTGGCCGGATCGAAGGCCGCCTTGACCTCGCCGAACGCGGCGACGATGCGCGGCCCGAACATCTCGGCGTGGAACTCCGAGCGCACGATGCCGTCGCCGTGCTCGCCGGAGTGCGCGCCGCCGTAGTGCCGCACCAGCGCGAACGCCTCCTCGGCGATCGCGCGCAGCTTGCCGACGTCGGCGTCCGACTTCATGTCGAGCACCGGCCGCACGTGCAGACAGCCGACCGACGCGTGCGCGTACCAGGTGCCGGTGGTGCCGTACTTGGTGAAGACGTCGGTCAGCGCGCTGGTGTACTCGGCCAGGTGCTCGAGCGGGACGGCGCAGTCTTCGATGATCGAGACGGGCTTGGCGTCGCCGCGCATCGAGGTCATGATGTTGAGGCCTTGCGAGCGCACGTCGAGCATCTCGGCTTGCTGCGCCGGATCGGTCAGCCCGACGACGCCGCCCCCGAATCCGAGGTCCGCCATCGCGTCGGCCAGCGCCGTCAGCCGGTCACGCAACGGCTCGGGGTCGTCGGCGGTGAACTCGACCAGCAGCAGCGCGTCCGGCTCGCCGCGCACGTACTTCGCCATCGTCGCGGCGAAGGCGGGGATGCCGCGCGCCAGCTCGATCATCGTGCGGTCGACCAGCTCGACCGCGACCGGATCGAGCGCGACCAGCGCTTGCGTCGCGCGCATCGCGTCGGCGAAGCGCGGGAAGTGGCAGACGCCCAGCACCTTGTGCTCGGGCAGCGGCTGCAGCGCCAGCTCGACCTCGCGGAACAGCGCCAGCGTCCCCTCCGAGCCGACCAGCAGCGTCGCCGCGTTGAAGGCCGCCTCCGGGCGCACCTTGTGCAGCGCGTAGCCGCCGACGTGGCGCAGCACCTTGGGAATGCGGGCGTCGAGCTCGGTCGCCTCGCGCGCGGCGATGGCGCGCACGCGCGCCAGCAGCTCGGCGTAGCGCGCTGGCCCGACGTCGCCGTTCGTTCCGACCTCGCCGAACCACGCGCGGGTGCCGTCGGCCAGCAGCGCGTCGATGCCGAGCACGTTGTCGGCCATGATGCCGTAGCGAATCGAGCGCGCACCCGAGCTGTTGTTGGCGGTCATGCCGCCGATGGTGCAGCGACTGGCCGTCGAAGGGTCGACCGGGAAGAACAAGCCGTGCGGTTTGAGCGCCCGGTTGAGCACGTCCAGCACGATGCCCGGCTGGACGCGCGCGCGCCGGTTGGCGACGTCGAGCGCGATCAGCTCGCGCAGGTGGCGGCTGACGTCGACGATCAGTCCGCGGTTGACGGTCTGCCCGCACTGCGAGGTCCCGCCGCCGCGCGCGGTGACCGGCACGCCTTCTTCGCGCGCGATCGTCAGGATCGCGTCGAGCTCGTCGGCGTGGCGCGGGGCGACGACGCCGAGCGGCATCATCTGATAGATCGACGCGTCGGTCGCGTACATGCCGCGCGTCGTGCGGTCGAACCAGACCTCGCCGCTGGTCGCGGCGCGCAGCCGTGCTTCGATGCGTCGGGTCAGGATCGGCTCGCGCGCGGTCGCCTGCGCGCTCACGTGCTCAGACCGCCGCGAGCTGCTTTTCTGCCGCCGGCGCCGCCAGGTAGGTCAGCGCCGGCGTGACGCCGTCACCGTGCGCGACGCCCGTCAGCTCGAGCCCCATCTGCACGCCGCAGAGCGTGCCGGCCAGCATCAGATCGTTGAACGAGCCCAAGTGCCCGATGCGGAACACCTTGCCCTTCACCTTACCGAGCCCGGTGCCGAGCGACATGTCGAAACGCTCGAGGATGGTGGCGCGGATCGCGTCGGCGTCGACGCCGTCGGGCACGACGACGGCCGTCAGCGTGTTGGAGTATTCGCGCGGATCGACCGCCAGGATCTCCAGGCCCCAGCCGCGCACCGCGCGGCGCGTCGCCTCGGCGTGCCGCGCGTGACGCGCGAACACCGCCGGCAGCGTCTCCTCGTGCAGCATGTGCAGCGCTTCGCGCAAGCCGTAGAGCAAGTTGGTCGCCGGCGTGTACGGGAAATAGCCGGTCTGGTTGGCGGCCAGCATCTCGTCCCACGCCCAGTACGAGCGCGGCAGCTTCGCGGTCGCGCTGGCGGCCAGCGCCTTCGCCGACACCGCGTTGAACGAGAGTCCCGGCGGGAGCATCAGCCCCTTCTGCGAGCCGCCGACGGTGACATCGACCTTCCACTCGTCGTGGCGGTAGTCGATCGACGCCAGTGAGGAGATGGTGTCGACCAGGAACAGCGCCGGATGACCGGTGCGATCGATCGCGGCGCGGACCGCGCCGACGCGGCTGGTCACGCCGGTCGACGTCTCGTTGTGCACGATCGCGACGGCCTTGATCGCGTGCGCACGGTCGGCGGTCAGCCGTTCCGCGACCGCGTCGGGATCGACGCCGTGACGCCAATCGCCGGGGATCACCTCGACCTCGAGCCCGAGTCGTGTCGCGAGCTTCTGCCACAGCGCGGCGAACTGACCGGTCTCGACCATCAGCACGCGATCGCCGGGCGAGAGCGTGTTGACGAGCGCCGCTTCCCACGCACCGGTACCCGAGGCGGCAAAGATCACGACCGGGCTCGTGGTGCCGAACACCGGGCGGATCAGCTCTTGGATCTCGAGCGTGAGGCCGGCGAAGCCGGGGCCGCGATGATCGATCGTCGCCCGGTCGATCGCGCGCAACACGCGTTCGGGGACGTTCGTCGGGCCGGGGATCTGCAAGAAGTGGATGCCGCTGACGTGGGCCATGCGCCTCGCTTGGCGAGCGGGCCCCGGTGCCCCTCGCCCGAAGGCTCCGCCATGACCGCCCTCACCCCGCGCGCGACCGCTCACGACGGGCTGGGACCGTACGATTCGCGCACCGTCCGCGCCGACGACTTGCCGTGGGAGCCGACGCGCTTCCCCGGCGTCAACGGGAAGACGCTGTTGTTCGATCCCACCACCGGCATGGCCACGGTGCTGATCAAGATGGATCCCGGCGCCGTGCTGCCCGACCACGAGCACGTGATGATCGAGCAGACGTACGTGCTGGAAGGTTCGCTGGTCGACAAGGACGGCCCCGAGGCCGGCTTGGCGGTCGGCCCGGGCGAGTTCGTCTGGCGCCCGCCGGGGAGCCGGCACGCCGCCTGGACGCCGCGCGGCGCGACCTTCATCGCGATCTTCCAGATCCCCAACCGGTTCTTCGACGTCGACGGCGTCACGCACGACATGCAGGGCAACGAGTGGGAGCCCCGCTGGGGCGAGGCGTTGCGCAAGGCGTGAAGCTCGCGACCTTTCTGCTCGACGGCGCGCCGGCCGTCGGGCGCATCGAACCCGACGGCAGCGGGATCGTCCCGCTCGCCGCGCTCGTCGGCGAACGCGCACCGGCGGACATGCTGGCGCTGATCGCGCGCTACGACGCGGTGCGCGAAACGCTGCTCGCGGCCGACGGCGCGCCGGTCGAGTTGGCCGGCGGCGCGCTCCTGGCGCCGATCCCACGGCCCGCGCGCAACATCATGTGCGTGGGCAAGAACTATTACGACCACGCGCGCGAGTTCGGCGGCAGCGGCTTCGACAGCAGCGTCGGGACGGGCGGCGAGCTGGTCCCGGACGCGCCGATCATCTTCACCAAGGTGCCGGAGTCGGTCATCGGCGACGGCATCCCGATCCGCTACCCCGCCGGCGTGAGCGACGCGCTCGACTACGAAGCCGAGCTGGCGGTGGTGATCGGGCGCGGCGGCCGCGGGATCGGCAAGGCCGACGCGCTGCACCACGTCTTCGGCTATACGATCGTCAACGACGTGACCGCCCGCGACTGGCAAGGGCGCCACAAGCAGTGGTTCCTGGGCAAGTCGTTCGACACGTTCTGTCCGATGGGGCCCTGGATCGTCACCGCCGACGAGGTCGACGTGGCGAGCCTCGAGGTGCGCTGCTGGGTCAACGACCAGCTGCGTCAGCGCGCCAACACGCGCGACCTGATCTTCGACGTGCCGACCCTCATCGAGACGATCTCGGCCGGGATCACGCTCTACCCGGGCGACGTGATCGCGACCGGAACGCCGGCCGGCGTCGGCATCGGCTTCAAGCCGCCCAAGTTCTTGCGGCCCGGCGACGTGGTGCGCATCGCGATCGAAGGGATCGGCACGCTGACCAACGCGGTCGGCTGAGGGGCGCGCGGGTCAGGTCGCGTACTGCGCGATCCCGTTCCCGAACGACCAGTTCTCTTTGGGGACCTCGACCAGCGAGATGACGACGTCCTCGCGCCGCAGGCCGACGCGCGCGTTGAACCCGTCGGCGACGGCCGCGTAGAACGCCTTCTTCTGCTCGAGCGTGCGGCCTTGGTTGAGCGTCACCGAGACGAACACGACATCGGGTGAGCGCGCGATCCCCAAGTACGAGGGGTCGGCGACGATCCCACCCGGCGGGTGCTCGGTGATGATCTGGAAGCGATCGTGCTCGGGCGCGTTGAGCGTGCTCACGATCGAATCGTAGACGACCTCGCCGAGCGCGGCGCGATACTCCGGCGGCTTTCCGGCGGTGAGATCGATGCGGGCCAGCGGCATGTCAGCTCCTCTCGGCGGCGTCGCGTTCGGCGGCCGACCAGGCCGGAGCGACGCCGCCGTCGCGATAGATCGTGTGGGCCGGATGTTCGTCGAGATAGACGGCGACGCGCGCCGCGTCGATGCCGAGCTCGCGGGCGCAGGCGTCGGTGATCGCGCGGCCGAGCGCTTCGAGCATCGCCGGCGTGCGGCCGCCGCGCACCGCGCAGGTGACGATCGTCATCTCGCGCGAGCCGCCGTCGTCGGCGTCGTAACGCACCAGCTCGCCGGGCGCGTAGTGGACGAAGCCGACGTTGACGATGCGCTGCGTCGTCCGCATGTGCTCGCCGTACGCCGCGGCCAGCGCGCGCCCGAGTGCGTCGCGCGTCTGCGCGCCGACCGGGCGGCTGGTGTGGATCTGGACGAACGGCATCAGGCGCTCTGGTGTCCGCGCTGGTAGATGCGCAACTGCGTGGTGGCGGCGTCGAGCAGCGGCGTGTCCAGGCCGAACCCGCGGCCGCGTGCGAGCAGGTCGCCCAGGATCTGCTCGACCTCGACCGGCCGGCCGTCGCACAGGTCGCGGTACATCGAGGTCGCGCGCGGCGCACCGGCCTCGGTCAGCACGGCCTTGGCGCGGGCGAGATAGGCGTCACGCGGCGGATAGCCGGCCGCGCCGTTGATCGCCGTCGTCTCGGCCAGCAGGCGCAGCGCCAGCGCGGCGCCGCCGGGCGTGGCCTCGATCTGCCCGACGTTTCCGCGCAACAGGCACGTGATCGCGCCGAGCGAGGCGAGGATCAGCCACTTCTCCCACATCTCTTGCATGATGTCGGTCGAGAGCCGCGCCTCGAAGCCGGCACCTTGCAGCTGCGCGTCGAGCGCGGCCGCGCGCGCCGACGTGCTGCCGTCGCGCTCGCCGTAGATCAGCTGCTGGAGGTTGGGGTCGACCTGCACGATGCGTCCCTGGTCGTCGAGCGTCGTCGCGACGTAGCACACGCCGCCGAACACGGACTGCTTCCCGAAGCGCGCGTCGAGCAGGTCCATGTGGCGCATGCCGTTGAGGAACGGGACGATGATCGTCCGCGGGCCGACCGCGGGCGCGAAGTCGGCGATGGCGTCCTCGAGCGCGAACGCTTTGACCGCGAACAGCACGACGTCGTACGGTTCGTGCAGCTCGGCGCTGGTGATCAGCCGCGGCTGGAGCGTGCGGTTTCCGTGCGGGCTGACGATCTGCAGACCCGACGCGCGCAACGCCTCGGCCCGACGGGGCCGAACCAGAAAGGTAACGTCCCGGCCGGCTTGCGCCAAGAGCGTACCAAAGTAGCCGCCGACCGCGCCGGCACCGACGACGAGCATTCGCATGGGCGAGAGATGGGTCACGCGAATCGTGGAGCCCTTCGCGGTTCGCCAGGGTTGCGTGGGGTGGAGGGTCGAGAGATGGTGACGACGACCGCGTACGAGCGCTTCCGGTCGCTGCACGAGGGCCGGGACGCCTTCGTCATGCCCAACGCGTGGGACGGCGCCTCGGCGCTGCTGCTGCAGCGCGCGGGCTTTCTCGCGCTCGGCACGACGTCGCTCGGCATTGCCTGGGCGCTCGGCCGCCCCGACGGCCGCCACGCGGTCTCGCGTGACGAGGCGATCGAGAACGGCGTGCTGCTCGGGCGCGTCTCCGGGCTGCCGGTCAACGGCGATCTCGAGGACGGTTACGGACCCGCCCCGGCCGACTGCGTGACGACGGTCGAGGCCGCGATCGCGGCCGGATTGGGCGGCGTCGGCATCGAGGACACGACGGCCGACCCGAGCCGCCCGATCCACGAGTTCGACCACGCGGTCGCGCGCGTGCGCGCCGCGGCGATCGCCGCGCGCGGCCGGATCGTGCTGACCGGGCGCACCGACAACTATCTCAACGGACGTCCCGACCTCGACGACACGATTCGCCGGCTGGTCGCGTTCGCCGAAGCCGGCGCCGACGTGCTCTACGCGCCGGCACTCCCCGACATGGACGCGATCGTCGCGGTGGTGCGCGCGGTCGCGCCCAAGCCCGTCAACGTGCTGATCGGCCCACGGGCGTCGACGCCGTCGCTGGCCGAGCTGAGCGCGGCCGGCGTGCGGCGCGTCAGCGTCGGCGGCGCGCTCTACAAGAGCGCGATGGCGCACCTGATCGCGGACGCGACCGCGCTCGCGAACGGCGACTTCACGCCCGTGCGCGCGGCCGTCACGACGGCTGCCGTCGCATCGCTGTTCCCACCAGCGCCGGCAGGAGGTTGAGCGCCAGCGCGACGACGATCAGCGCCAAACCGAAGATCTCGGCGCGCGAGGGGATCTCGTGCAGCTGCAGCGCGGCGAAGAGCACGCCGAGCACCGGCGTCGCGAGCGAGGCCAGACCGGCGACGCCGGCCGGCAACCGGCCGACGATGAACAGCCACATCGCCCACGCCACGCCTTGCGCGATCCCCAGGAACGCCATCGCGCCCAAGAACGTGCCGGTCCAGCGCACGTGCGTCGGCACGAACAGCGCGATGACGAGCATCGGAACGAACGCCCACACCGTCTGCCACGCCGTCAGCGGCAGCAGCTCGATCCGCTGGCGGGTCTGCATGCGCCGCGCCCACACGACGCTCGCGCCCCACGCCAGTCCCGCCAGCACCGCGAGCACGTCGCCGGGCAGCGTGGCGGCGCTGAACGGCGCGGCGACGAAGCCCAGACCGATCGCCGCCAGCAGCAGCGCGCACCAGCGCAGACGGTCGATCTGCTCACCCAGCACGGGCCAGGCGATCAGCGTCGCCCAAAACGGCATCGTGTACGCCAGCACGGCGACCTTGCCGGCGCCGCTGAGCGCGACCGCGACCGTCTGCAGCAGCGTGAACGCGGCCGTCTGCAACAAGCCCAGGATCAGCGTCGGTACGAACGGCGTCGGGCGCACCTGCCGGCGCACGGCCAGGATGAGCAGCAAGAACGTCGCGCCGATCGCCGTGCGCAGGGTGGCCACGAAGACCGGCGAGCCGTCGGCGGTGGCGATGCGGATGACGACCCAGTTGTAGGCCCAGATCAGCGTGAGGACCGCCATCACGCCGTAGGCTTCGCGCTCCCGTGCGCCGTTGGTGTTCACGGTCGGTGTTGACGTTCCAGCCGCTCCAGGTGCGTGGCTGCCAAGGTATGGTAGCGGTCGAACGCGTCGGCGTACGTCGCGGCCAGATCGGCGTTCGGCGCGGTCGGCTCGTCGTAGCCGACCGCGCGCGCCGTCGCGCCGGCGTCGCCGATCAGCGCGACCGCTTGCGCGGCCAGCAGCGCGGCGCCGAACGCCGAGGCTTCTTGCTGATGCGGCTGCACGGCCGCGACGCCGAACACGTCGGCCAGCAGGTGACGCACCAGCGGTGCTTTCGTCAGCCCGCCGCTGAGCAGCAGCCGCTGCGCGGCGCCGACCAGCTCGCGCAGCACCTGATAGACCGAGTAGACGCCGTAGACGACGCCTTCGAATCCGGCGCGCAGGATCGCGCGGCGGTCGTGCGAGAGGTCGAGCCCCTCGAACGAGCCGCGCAGCTCGCTGTTCCAATACGGCGCGCGCTCGCCGCCGAAGAACGGCAGCACGGTGACGCCGCCGGCACCCGGCGCGATCTGTTCGGCCAGCTCGACGGCGTGCGCGAACCGCTCGTCCTTCGCGACCTCGGCCAGCAGCAGCGCGAAGATCCAGTCGAGCGATGCGCCCGCCGCGCTGGTCGGACCGCCGACGACGTAGCGCGTGTCGTCGGCGCAGTAGCAGAAGGTGCGCCCCTGCGCGTCCAGCAGCGGCTGGTCGGCCAGCACGCGCACGGCGCCCGACGTGCCGAGCGTGAGCGCGACGTTGCCCGCCCCGTAGGCGCCCACGCCGATGTTCGCCAGCGGTCCGTCGGCCGACGCCAGCACGACGGCGGCGTCACCGCCCAAGCCCAGCTCGCGCGCGACGGTGGGCCGAAACGCGCGCAGCGCCGTCGACGGCGGCGCGGGCGTCGAGAGGTGGTCGGCGTCGACGTGCGCGAGCGCCAGCGCCGGCGGATCCCACCCGCGAGCACGCGCGTCGAACATCCCGGTCGCCGAGGCGATGCCGTGGTCGACCAGCCACTCGCCGGTCCAGCGAAAGACGACCAGCTCCTTGAGTCCGACGAAGCGGCGCGTGCGCGCGACCAGCTGCGGATCGTGCTCGGCCAGCCAACGGAGCTTGGCGATGGGGAGCATCGGGTGCATCGGCGCGCCGGTGCGCGCGTAGAGCGCGGCCGCCGTACCGTCGGCGCGCCACGCGTCGGCGATCGCGTGCGCGCGCCGGTCGAGCCAGGTGATCGCGCGCGAGATCGGCTCGCCGCCCTCGTCGACGCACAGCACGCCGTGCATCGCGCTCGAGAAGCCGATGGCGGCGACCTCGTTGCCGCGCATGCGCACGTCGGCCAGCACGCGCGCCAGCACGCGCATCGTCGCGCGATAGACCGTGTCGGCGTCCTGCTCGACGAAGTCGGGCTGCGGCGCTTCGAGCCCGTAGAACTCCGAGCCGCTCGCGACCTCTTTGCCCTCCGCGGTGACGGCGAGAACCTTCACCGCGGAGGTGCCCAGGTCGATCCCGACGACCGCGGGCGGCGAGGCGCGCATCGACTATGCGGGCTCGGGGATCGGTTCGATGCGGCCCAGCAGCCAGACGTACGAGGCGATGCCGACGATCAGGATGACGGCGGCGGTCACCAGCGCGATGCTGAACGAGCCCGTCGCCTGCACGATGAACCCGGTCGCGACCGGCGCCGCGAAGCTGCCCAGGTTGCCGAACAGGTTCATGATGCCCCCGACCTGGCCGGTCGAGTTGCGCGGCGCGATCAGGCCCGGCATCGACCACGCGACCGGCGCGTGGAACGCGATGCCGGCGGTCGCCAAGGTGATCCAGAACAGCGCGACGCGGATGTCGGTCGTGTAGGCCGCGCCGATGACGGCGAAGCCGATGATGAGTCCGGCGATCAGCACGGTCTTGCGCACGCGGTTCGCATCGTAGCCGCGCTGAATCAGATAGTCGACGAGCCAGCCGCCGACGATCAGGTCGGTCAGCGTCGCCGTTCCCCACACCAGCAGCGCGTCCAGGCCCGCGCTGATGATGTTGACCTTGAACGTCGAGGTCAGATAGCCGGGCAGCCACGTCAGCAGGAAGCCGAACAGATAGTCGTACGCGGTGAAGCCGATCGTCAGCCCCCACACCTTCGGCTGCGCCAGCAAGTATGCGAGACTGGCCGGCTTGCCGGCGGCGGTCGTCGGCGGATTCTCCGGCTCGCCGCCGCCTTCGCGAATGTACTCCGCCTCGGCGTGCGTGAGCCGCTTGTCTTCGCTCGGGTTGCGGTAGAAGACGTAGAACAGCAGGAAGAAGACGAAGCTGAGGATCGCGGTCGACCAGAACATCCCGCGCCAGCCGAACCGCACCAGCAGGTACGCGGCGAACAAGACGCCGATGCCGCTCGAGAGCTTCGCCGCGGCGTCGAACAGCGAGGTCGCCAGACCCCGCTCGCTGCGCGGGAACCAATAGCCGACGGCCTTCGCGTTGGCGGGGAAGGTCGGCGCTTCGGCGATACCCAGGAACGAGCGCGCGGCGAAGATCGAACCGAAGTTGGGCGCGATCGCGGTCAGCACCGACGCGCAGCTCCACAAGAACGCGCCGATCCGCGAGAGGTTCTTGACGCCGAACCGGTCGAGCAGATATCCGATCGGAACCTGCGCCAGCGCGTAGATCCAGAAGAATGCACCGCTGAGCAAGCCGAAGTCGGCCTTGGTCAATCCGAGGTCGGTCTGCAACGACGGCTGCGCGACGCTGAGCGCGCTGCGGTCGATGTAATTGACCAGAACGCCGAAACCGAGCAGGAGCCCGATGCCCCATCGCAGGTTGGTGACGCGCTCGGCGGGTGCGATGATGCTGCGTTGCACGGTCGTCGTTTCCCCCTTCGCAAGGTGGCGCTAGGCTTGGCCGTCTACGCCGAGAAGCCCGAAGAACCATCGGGGACGACGACGAATCCGGTCAGCGGATGAAGCGCCGCATACCGCCGTGGGTCTGGATCCTCGCAGCGTGCCTCCCGTTGGCGGTGCTGGTGCTGGTGGTGTACGCCATCGGACGTTCGGGCGTGCCCGCGCGTGCGCGCGCGCCGCACGTTGCCGACGAGACGCCCCCGTCGCCGCCGCCCGAGGCGAGCGCCGGCCCCGAACCGCCGCCGCCGGCGCCGAGCCCCGTGCCGGCGCCCCCGCCTCCGCCGAACGTGCCCTTGTTCGGACCGCCGCCGGAACGCCCGGGGACGCCGGAACCGGTCGCCGAGGAATCCGTGCCGGCCGCGTCCACCGCCGCGCCCGACCGGGTGCCGGGCTTCATCGCCGAGGCGGCCGACCCGACCGCGCAGCTGGCCCGCGGGACCGGCGCCGACGCGTTCGTCTTCGGCTTCTACGCCGACGGCAGCATCCGGTTCGCGGACGTCGACGGCGGCTGCTACGCGGGTAAGGCGGAGAGTGCGCGCGCGCGGCTGCGCGAAGTCGGCGGGACGCGGGCCTTCACCGTCCAGATCGGCGTCGGGATCGACGGCGGTTTACAGGCCACGTTCACCGGCGGACTCCACGAGGGCGAAACCCTCGCCTTGGTTCCCCTCGTCGGATGGAGTGTCGCATGAACGTGCTCGATCGTCTCGATACCACCCTGCGCGTCGTCGGCGGCGCCCGGCTCGAAGGCAGCGTCGAGGTGCAAGGCGCCAAGAACGCGGCGCTGCCGATCATGGCCGCGGCGCTGTTGGCGCGCGGGAAGGTCACCCTGCACCGCGTGCCGCGCATCACCGACGTCTCGGTGATGTGGTCGCTGCTCGAGGCGCTGGGTGCGCGGCTCTCGATGGAGCAGCGCAACACGCTGACGATCGACGCCTCGAACGTCAACAAGTTCCGCGCCCCCTACACGCTGGTCCGCAAGCTGGCCGCCTCGTTCGACTTGTGCGGGCCGCTGCTGGGGCGCTTCGGCCGCGCCGAGGTACCGCTGCCCGGCGGCTGCGTCTTGGGGACGCGCGCGACCGACTTGCACGAGCAGGCCTTCCGCGCGCTCGACGCCGAGGTCTCGGTCGCCCACGGCTACCTGATCGCCAGCGCGCGCGGCGGACGGCTGCGCGGCGGCGAGATCGAGTTCCGCATGCCGTCCGTCGGCGCGACCAAGAACGCGATGCTGGCGGCGGTCACGGCCGACGGCGACACGATCGTGCGCAACGCGGCGATGGAGCCCGAGGTCGTCGACCTGGCCAACTTCCTGATCGCGATGGGCGCCAAGATCCACGGCGCCGGCGGCGACACGCTGCGCATCACCGGCGTGCGCGAGCTGCACGGCGTCGAGTACGAGATCATCCCCGACCGCATCACGACCGGCACGCTGCTGTTGGCCGGCGCGATCACCCGCGGCGACGTCACCGTGCGTCAGACCAAGCCCGACGATCTGGCCGCGCTGCAGTTCGCGCTGGGCGAGTGCGGCGTGACCGTCACCTCGGGCGACGACTGGGTGCGCGCGCAGGGAACCAAGATCAAAGGCGGGACCGACGTCGTCACCGCGCCGCATCCTGGCTTCCCGACCGACCTGCAGCCGCAGATGCTGACCTTCCTGTGCACGACGCCCGGCGTGAGCGTCGTCGAGGAGTCGATCTTCAACGCGCGCTTCTCGTACGTCAACGAGCTGGTGCGCATGGGCGCCGACGTGCGCGTCGCGATGGACAACAACACCGCGCTGGTCAAAGGCGTGAACCAGCTCTCCGGCGCGCCGGTCGAAGCGCCCGACATCCGCGCCGGCGCCGCGCTGGTGCTGGCGGGCCTAGCCGGCTTGGGCGAGACCGAGATCATCGGTCTGGAGTACATCGACCGCGGCTACGAGCGGCTCGAGGAGATGCTCTCGTCGTTGGGCGGCCAGGTCCAGCGCGCCAGCGGCATCATCCCCTTCGCCGAGCCCGCCGGCGTCTTCGAGACCGCCGAATACCCCAGCGTCTGACGCCGAATTCGCCAGCCGCTCGCTTCCTCTAGGCGTCGCCGCTGAGGAATCCCCAGGCCGGGGCCGAAAGCCCGGAGGCCGCTTCATTGTAATCAAACGACGCCGGACCGCGTGTGTGCGGCCGGTGCAGTCCGGGAGTTCGTGTCATCGACATCGGGATCGATCTGGGTACCGCCAACGTCCTCGTCTACGTCAAGGGGAAAGGCATCGTCTTACGGGAGCCGTCCGTCGTCGCCAAAGACGTGCGCACCAACAAGACGCTCGCAGTCGGTGAGGAGGCGCGGCAGATGCTCGGCAAGACACCGAGCAACATCCAGGCCATCCGTCCGCTGCGCGACGGCGTCATCGCCGACTTCGAAGTCACCGAAGCCATGCTCGGCTACTTCATCAAGAAGGTCACGCGGCAGCGCTCCTTTCTCTCCATGCTGTTCCGTCCCAAGCCCTCGGTCGTCATCTGCGTGCCCGCCGAGATCACCTCGGTCGAAGAGCGCGCGGTGCGCGACGCCGCCAAGCTGGCCGGCGCCAAGTCGGTCGACATCATCGAAGAGCCGATGGCGGCCGCGATCGGCGCGGGTCTGCCGATCGACGGACCCTCGGGCAACATGGTCGTCGACATCGGCGGCGGCACGACCGACGTCGCGGTGATCTCGCTGGGCGGCATCGTCGTCTCGCAGTCGATCCGCGTCGCGGGCAACAAGCTCGACGAGGCGATCATCCGCCACATCCGCCGCGTCTACAACCTGATGATCGGCGAGCGCACCGCCGAGGAGATCAAGATCAAGATCGGCTCCGCCTATCGGCTCGATCAAGAGCTGGCGATGGAGATTCGCGGGCGCGATCTCATCAACGGACTGCCCAAGACGGTGAAGATCACCTCGGAAGAAGTGCGCGAAGCGCTCTCCGAGCCGGTGCAGGCGATCGTCGAAGCGGTCAAGGCCGTACTCGAGAAGACGCCGCCGGAGCTGGCCGCCGACATCATCGACCGCGGCGTCATCCTGACCGGCGGCGGAGCGCTGCTGCGCGGCCTCGACACGCTGCTCGGTGAGGTCACCGGCATTCCCGTCATCGTGGCCGAGGATCCGATGTCGTGCGTCGCGATCGGGACCGGCCAGCGGGTCGGTTTCAGCGGCAACTCGCACGGCTGACGGAACGTTTTTCGCGCATCGCCGGTACTAGTGGAATGATGCCCCCGGGCACCTCGCTCCGACGCTCAGCCTGCCTGTCGACCCTCGCACTGGTCGGCGGGCTGCTCGTGCTCGCGGCCTCGCCCGCGCCCTCGACGAAGCCGGCGCCTTCGCCCAATCCTTCACCCGCGGCGCAGAGCACGTCGGCGGGACTCGGCGACGCCGGCGCGTCGGGACTGACGACCAGCGACTACAAGATCGAGACCGACGAGACGCACTGGAACTTCAACACCGGCGAGTTCACCATGCCGCATCGGGTGAAGTTCTTCCGGCCCGGCACCGACGCGACCAGCGACAAGGCGAAGGGGAACTCGAAGCAAGGCACCGCGATCCTGACCGGCAACGTGGTCGTGCACGACAGCGGCGACGCACCCGAGGCGGGCTCGGAGCACGCTTATCACGGCAACGGTCCGGCCACGCTGACCTGCGACGAGCTGCAGATCGACTCGAAGGCGAAGCTCTACACCGCGATCGGCCACGTGCACTTCAAGCAAGGCTCGCGCAACGGCGTCGCCGACAAGGGGATCCTCGATCGCGGCACCGGGCTGCTGCACCTCGAAGGCGCGGTCGTCCTGCACGACGGCGACTCGTCGCTCTCGGCCAAGGACGTCAACTACAACCTCAACACCAAGGACGTCGACGTCACCGGCGCACCGCTGATCATCCGGCAGCCGGTACCGACGCACGCGCCTTCGGCCGCCACACCGGCGCCCAAGAAGAAAAAGAAGCACTTCCCCTTCTGAGCGTGATGCTGGGACTGTTCGACGCCGGCGAATCCGGCGGGAGGACGGTTCGTCAGCCGCTCGCGGCGCGGATGCGGCCGCGCACGCTCGACGAGTTCGTCGGCCAGGAACAGGTCGTTGGGTCGGGGCGCGCGCTGCGCCGCGCGATCGAGAGCGACCAGATTCCCTCGATGATCCTGTGGGGGCCGCCGGGGACCGGCAAGACGACCCTCGCGCAGATCATCGCGCACACCACCGGCGCGCACTTCGCCGCGCTCTCGGCCGTCAGCGCCGGCGTCGCCGACTTGCGGCGCGTCGTCGCCGACGCGCAGAAGCTGCGCGCGGCCGGCAAGCGCACCGTGCTGTTCATCGACGAGATCCACCGCTTCAACAAGGCGCAGCAAGACGCGGTGCTGCCGTACGTCGAGGACGGCACCGTCACGCTGATCGGCGCCACCACTGAGAACCCCTCGTTCGAGGTCAACTCGGCGCTGCTCTCGCGCTCGCGGGTGTTCGTGCTGCGCGCGCTGGGCGACGACGACATCCGCGCCCTGATCGAGCGCGCGCTGCACGACGAAGAGCGCGGCTTGGGCAAGCAGCACGTCGCGATCACGCCGGCCGCGCTCGACGCGCTGGTCAACCTGGCCAACGGCGACGCGCGCATCGCCCTCAACACGCTCGAGTTCGCGGCGTCGGCCCCGCCGCGCAACGCCGAGGACGTGCGCGAGATCGACGAGCAGACCGTCGCCGACGCGCTGCAGCGCCGCGCGCTCAGCTACGACAAGGGCGGCGATGCGCACTACGACACGATCAGCGCCTTCATCAAGACCGTGCGGGGCAGCGATCCCGACGCGGCCGTCTACTGGCTGATGCGCATGATCGACTCCGGCGAGGACATCGGGTTCATCGCGCGCCGGCTGGTCATCCTGGCCAGCGAGGACATCGGCTTGGCCGACCCGCAGGCGCTGGCGGTGGCCGTGGCCGCGCAGCAGGCCGCGCACTTCATCGGCTTGCCCGAGGCGAAGTTTCCGCTGGCGCAGGCGACGCTGTACCTGGCGACCGCGCCCAAGTCGAACACGGTCGGGCGCGCCTTCGGCGCCGCCGAGGCCGACGTGCAGTCTTCGCGCAACGATCCGGTTCCGCTGCACCTGCGCAACGCGCCGACCCGTTTGATGAAGCAGCTCGGTTACGGCGAAGGCTATCGCTACGCGCACGACGACTACGCCGCGATGCAGGCCGAAGGCGATCTGCCGCCGGCGATCGCGCTGCAGTCGAACCTGCCCGAGGCGCTCGAAGGCCGGCACTACTTCGATCCGGGCAGCCAAGGCGCCGAAGCGCGGCTGCGTGCCTGGATCGACGCGCGCCGGGGCAGCGCGCACGCGGCGGCCGAGGACGACCCGTTCGGCGAGGACGACGAGGAAGAGTAGCGTGACGCGCATCTATCTCGACAACGCGGCGACGACGACGGTCCGGCCGGAGGTCGTTGCGACGATGACGCCGCTGTTGGGCGGCGGCTACAACCCGAGCTCGCTGCACGCCGAAGGACGCGCCGCGCGCGCGGTCGTCGACGAGGCGCGCGCGACCGTCGCGCGCATCCTCGGCGCGGCGCCGCGCGAGATCGTGTTCACCGGCGGCGGCTCCGAGGCCGACGTGCTCGCGATCGTCGGCACCGCGCGTGCCCTGCGCGAGCGCGGCCGGCACGTGGTCACCTCGGCGATCGAGCACCACGCGGTGCTGCACGCCGTCGACGTGCTCGAGCGCGACGGCTGGACGGTCACGCGGCTGCCCGTCGACGCGCGCGGGCTGGTCGATCCGGCGGCCTTCGCGGCGGCGCTGACCGACCGGACGACGGTCGCCAGCATCATGCTCGCCAACAACGAGCTGGGCGTGATCGAGCCGATCGCGGAGTTGGCGGCGCTGGCGCGCGCGCGCGGCGTGCGCTTCCACACCGACGCCGTGCAGGCCGCGGGATGGCTGCCGCTCGACGCCGGCGCGCTGGGCGTCGACCTGCTCTCGCTCTCCGCCCACAAGTTCAACGGCCCCAAGGGCGTCGGCGTCCTGTATGTGCGCGGCGGGACGCCGGTCGAGGCGCAGATCGTGGGCGGCGGCCAAGAGCACGGCTTGCGGTCGGGGACCGAGAACGTCGCCGGCATCGCCGGTTTCGCCGCGGCGCTGGCGCTCGCCGAGGCCGAGCGGCCCGCCGTCGCCGAGCGGGTCGCCGCGCTGCGCGATCGGCTGGAAGCCGGGGTGCTGGCCACGATCCCGGACGTGCGGGTCAACGGCACCGGCGCGCCGCGGCTGCCCTCGATCCTCTCCGCGGCCTTCGCCGACGCGCCGGGCGACGCGCTCTTGATCCGGCTGGACCTCGAGGGGATCGCGGCTTCGGCCGGCAGCGCCTGCGCCGCCGGATCGCTCGAACCCAGCCACGTCGCCCTGGCGCTGGGACTCGACCCGCGCTTCCGGCTGGGGGTGATCCGGTTTTCGCTCGGTCGGACGACCACCGCCGAGGAGATCGAGACGGTGTTGGCCCGGTTGCCAGCTCTCCTAGTAGGGGTTCGGACCCCTCTTGCCGTGTAACGGGTGCCAAATGTGGGAAACGACCAACCGTGGCTCGCATGAGCACGCGGAGGAATGGTTTTGACTTCGGGGCTCGACGGCGCGTTGATTCGCGACGTCCTTGTCGGCATCGGCGTGCTGTTGGTCGGGATCGGTATCCTGGTGGTATGCCTCGCCCTGGCGCGGCTCGTCCGGCGGATGAGCGGCACGCTCGATGAGCTCGACCGTCAGATCGGCGCGCTCTCTACCCCCGTGGTCGAGACGCTCGGCCACGTCGGCGGGATCGCCGACAGCGCCGACGCCGCCGTCGCCAAGCTCGGCACGGTGGTGGGGACGCTCGAAATCGTCGCGGACGGGGTGGGCAGCACGGCCAAGCTCGCATCGGACGCCGTCGCCCCCGCCGTGGTCAACCTCGGGGCGATCTTGGCGGGCCTCACGGCCGGCCTTCGCCGCCTCGTCCTGGGCGGGCGCTCCGGTCCGCCGGCCCCGCCTGCTCACGGGGAAACGGAGTCGGCGTATCATGGCTGATCGCGGCGGTGCCGGTTTCGTGACCGGCTTGGCCATCGGCGCGCTGGCCGGCGCGACGCTCGCGATGATCCTCGCGCCGCAGACCGGCGAAGACACCCGCGACCTGATGGTCGCCAAAGCGCGCGAAGCGGGCGAGCGCGCGCGCGATGTCGCGGAAGACGCGAACGACCTGTTGGCGCGCGGCCGCAAGATCGTCGCCGACGCGCGGGCGCGCCTGGACGACGCCATCGCCGAAGGCAAGGATGCCGCCGCGCGGCAACGCAGCACCCTCGAGAACGAAAGCTAGGAGACAAGGTGGATATCAAAGTCAACGTTCGGGAGTCGGAGGGAGACGCGTACGTCGTCGACCTGACCGGCGAGATCGATGTGTACACGTCGCCGAAGGTGAAGGACGCGATCACCGAGCTGATCGACCAAGAGCACTACAACCTGGTCATCAACCTCGAGAAGGTGCGTTACATCGACTCGACCGGCTTGGGCGTGCTCATCGGCGGCCTCAAGCGCGTGCGCGAGCACGGCGGTTCGGTCAATCTGGTCTGCACCAACCCGCAGATCAAGAAGATCTTCGACATCACCGGGCTGGTCAAGATCTTCGGGATCTTCGACGACGAGCAGAGCGCCATGAAGGCGCTGGTGTGAGCCCGATCGCACAGTCCGCCGAACGCACCTCGCACGGTACCGTCGAGGTCAAGATTCCCGGTCGCGCCGAGTGGGTCGCCGTCGCGCGGCTCGCGGTCGCCGCGGTCGCCAGCCGGCTGCGGTTCTCGGTCGACGAGATCGAGGACATCAAGCTCGCCATCGCCGAGGCCTGCACGAACTCGATCCAGAGCGCGGGCGGCGTCGACGCCGGCGTGATCGAGATCGTCTGCGACGCCCTCGACGACGAGCTGCGCGTGGTCGTCCGCGACCACTCGACCGGCCACAAGCTCGAGGGAGCGCGCGCCCAAAGCTTGACCGAAGGACGGACCGAAGAGCTGGGCGTGTTCCTGATCCGAGCGCTCATGGATTCCGTGGAATACACGGCCGACAACGGGCGCGGAACGGAACTCATCATGACGAAGCGCGTTCTCGCCTAGCAGATGTCTTCATCGGCCCCACACGTCGACGAGGAGCGCTGGGACCGCAACCGGGCACGCAAAGCGTTCGCGCGGTTCGCCGAGCTCCGCGCCGACCGTAGCCTCGACAGCGGCCCCGACTCGACCGGCGTGGACGAGTTCGACCGGCTGCGCAACGAGCTCGTCGTCGCGCACCTCAACTTGGTCCGCTACCTGGCGGTCAAATTCGCCAATCGCGGCGAGGCGCTCGACGACCTGATTCAAGTCGGCACCGTCGGCTTGCTCAAAGCGATCGATCGGTTCGACCTCGAGCGCGGCGTCGAGTTCACCACCTACGCGACGCCCACCATCGTCGGCGAGATCAAGCGCTATTTCCGCGACAAGGGCTGGGCGGTCAAGGTGCCGCGCCGGCTGCAAGAGCTCAACCTGAGCGTCAACCGCGCGATCGAGAAGCTGACGGTGAAGCTCGGCCACTCGCCGACCGTCGCCGAGCTGGCCTCGCACCTGGGTGCCTCCGAGGAAGACATCCTCGAAGCGCAGGAGCTCGGGCAAGCCTACAACCTGCTCTCGCTCGACACCGAGCTCAACGGCGAGGGCGACAAGAAGTCGCAGACGCTGGCGGACTACGTCGGTCAGAACGACGCCGGGCTCGAGCTGCTCGAAGACCGCGCCAACCTCGAACGCGCCTTCCAGGTCCTGACCGGCCGCGAACGCGTGATCCTATACCTGCGGTTCTACGAGAGCGTCTCGCAGACCGAGATCGCCAAGCGCCTCAACGTCTCGCAGATGCACGTCTCCCGCCTGCAGCAAAAAGCGCTCGAGAAGCTCAAGAACTTCCTGCAAGAGAAATGACGCCGCGCTAGTCCACCAGCGGCGTCTCGGCGGGGAGTGAGGACTCGAGCGCCGCGGCGGTGTCGACGATCGCGCGCACGTCGTCGTCGGCGGTCGTCACCCGCCAGGCGATGACGAGCGAGATCAGCAGCAGGGCGCTGCCGGCGAACCAGGCGGCGCCGGGTGCTTTCCACCCGTGCGCGCCGCTGACCGAGTACGAGAAGATGCCGGCGAACAGCAGCGGTCCGACCAGCGTCCCGGCGCTGCGCAGCAGGTTGATCGCACCTTGCAGCTCGCCCTGCTCGTGCTTTTCCACCCGGCGCGTCATCAGCGCTTGCGACGCCGACGTGCCGACCGTCCAGAACATGCTGATCACGATGCCGGCCCAGAACACGATCTGGTTGCCGGCGAAGAGCGCGTAGCCGAGCGCCCCGAGGAACAGCCCGATCACGACCGCGCGGCGCTCGCCGAACCGGTTGACCACGCGCTGCACGACCAGCGCCGAGATCACGATCGTCAACACGCCGACCACCGCCAGCGAGAGCCCGATGGTGCTCTGCGTCCAGCCGTACGAATAGAGCGCGTAGAGCACGAACAGCTGCGGCAGCGCTTCGTGCGCGACGAAGCCGAACAGGTTCGCCAGCGAGAGGCCGGCCAGCTCGGCGTGGCGGCGCAGCAGCTTGAGCGAGCCGAGCGGGTTGGCGCGCGCCCACGAGAACGCGCTGCGATGTTCGGGGGCGAGCGACTCGGGCAGTACCAGCAGGCCGTAGACGAAGTTGATCAGGCTCAGCACGGCGGCGACCCAGAAGGGCAGCCGCAGACCGTGCGCGCCGAGCAGGCCGCCGATGGCGGGACCGATCACGAAGCCGGCACCGAACGCCGCCGAGAGCATGCCGTATGCGCCGGCGCGTTTGTCCTCGGGCGTGACGTCGGCGATGTAGGCGCTTGCGACGGCGATGCTGGCCGTCGTCCCGCCCGCCAGCACGCGGCTGACCAGCAGCCAGCCCAGGTTCGGCGCGACCGCGAGGATCACGTAGTCCAGGCTGGTGCCGAGATTCGAGAGCAGCACCACCGGGCGGCGGCCGACGCGATCCGAGAGCGTCCCCAAGATCGGCGATGCGAAGAACTGCACCAGCGCGAACAGCACCGAGAAGGCGCCGCTGGCGATCGACGCGCTCGTGTAGTCGCCGTGGGTGAAGCTCAACAAGAGCGGCTGGAAGACCGGGATGATGATCCCCAGCGCGATCATGTCCAGCAGGACGGTGACGAAGATGAACGTGAGGGCGGCGCTACGGCGCGTGAGCATCGTCGTTCTCCTGTGCGGGTTCGAGCGCGTGGAGCGCGGCGCTCCACAGATCGATGGCGGCGCCGACGCGCTCGGCGTCGCCGGTCGCGGCGTAGTCGAGCATGAAGCCGCGGTAACCGCCGAGCACGACGGTGGCGAAGGCGCGCGCCCGCGCCGGCTCCATGCCCTGGGCCAACAGCGGCGCGGCGAGGAACCGCAGCCAGTCCTCGACGGCGCCCTCGAGAAAGCCGGGAAAGCGCTCGGGCGCGCGCAGCGCCAGCGCGTAGGTTTCGAAGAACAGCCGCAGGGCCGGCCCGACCGCCGGGTCGCTCATGTAGGCCCAGGCCGCGCGGCAGATCGCCACCGGCGTGGTCTGCTCGCCGCCCAGCCGCGCGAACAGCGCCTGTTGCCGTTCTCGGATCCCGCGCAGCACCGCCGCGACGATCCGCTCCTTCGACCCGAAGTGGTAGAGCAGCGTGCGCGGGCTGCTCTCGACGGCCTCGGCCAGCGGGCGCAGCGAGAGATCGGCCAGCCCGTGGTCGAGGACATAGGCCGCGACCCGCTCGAGCAGCTTGGACCGGTTGGCGAGGTCGACCGTCCGGGTCATGGGCTCCGAAGGTAGCATACTTGAAACGATCGTTTCAAGTATGCGGCGCGGCGTGCGTACGACCCGGACAAACGGGTTGTCGGTGGTTCGCCCCTTCGTCCTCGCGCATCATGATGGCAACCGTTCGAGTGTGGAGGACGCCCGCATGACCATCGATCAATCGACGAGCTCCAAAGCGCTCCGATCGAAGGCGCTCTAAGTCAACGCGGTCCGGGTCGCCCCCGAAAGGCGTACGGGGCAGGCAACGGTGGGGGAAAGCCTACCTTCGTATGAGTACACGTCCCGTCGCTTCGGGTCCGCACTGGGTGTGGCGGACTCAATCGGGGGATGGGTGGTGGACGAACCCGGGCGGGCGCCGTTCGGCAGGCTCCTGCGTCAGCTCCGGCTGGCGCGGGGGCTGTCGCAGGAAGCCCTCGCGGAGCGCGCGACGCTCAGCGTGGACGCGATCAGCACGCTCGAACGCGGGAGCCGCAAGGTTCCGCAGCGTCAAACCCTCGCACTCCTGATCGAAGCGCTCGAGCTCGACGTCGAGAACCGTGCGCGTCTGGAAGCGGCGGCGACGCGGCCGACGCCGCTCACGCTGGTCACCGCGACGACGATGCCGGCCGCGCCGGCCCGGCGCCACAACCTGAACCGTCCGCTCACGCGCTTCGTCGGTCGCGAGGGGGAACGGCGCGAGCTGCGCCGGCTGATCGCGGACGGTCGCGTCGTGACCGTCGCCGGGATCGGCGGCGTCGGCAAGACGCGCGTCGCGCTCGAGCTCGGCTTCGAGCTGCTCGAACGGTACGGCGACGGCGTGTGGGTGGTCGAGCTGGCCAACGTCAGCGACGCGCGGCTGGTCGCGCAGGAGGTCGCCGCCGCGCTCGAGATCCCGGAGCAGGCCGATCGGCCGCTGCTCGACATCATCGTCGCGGGCTTGCGCGCTCGCTCGCTGCTGCTGGTGCTCGACAACTGCGAGCACGTCGTCGAGGAGGCCGCGCGCGTCACCGCCGAGATCGCGGCGCGCTGTCCGTACGTCGACGTGCTGGCGACCAGCCGCGAGCCGCTGCACGTCGACGGTGAAGTCGTCTACCGCCTGCCGCCGCTCACCGTTCCCGACGAAGGCGCCCCCGTCGGGCCGGACGACGCCCTGCGCTTCGGCGCGGTCGAGCTGTTCATCGAGCGCGCCGCCGCACACGACCCACGCTTCCAGTTGACCGAACGCAACGGCGCCGCCGTGGCGACGATCTGCAGTCGTCTCGACGGCATCCCGCTGGCGCTCGAGCTGGCGGCGGCGACGATTCCCGCTCTGGGCGTGGCGCAGGTGGCCGCGCGATTGGACGAACGACTGCGACTGCTCACCGCCGGCCGACGGAACGTTCCCCGGCAAAGGACGCTGCGTGCGCTGATGGATTGGAGCTTCGAGCTACTCACTCACGACGAGGCGACGGTGTTCTGCCGTCTCGGCGTGCTGGCCGGTTCGTGGACGCTCGAAGCGGCGATCCCGGTGTGCGGCGGCGGCGCGATCGATGCCAAGGACGTCCCCGAGCTGCTGGTCTCGCTGGTCGAGAAGTCGCTGGTCGTGGCCGAGGCCGACGACGACGGCGAAGGCCGTTTCCATCTGCTCGAGTCGGCCCGCACGTACGCGCTCTCGCGGCTGGACGAGCTGGGCGAGCGCGCCGAGGTCGGCGCGCGCCACGTCGCGATGGAGCTGGCGTTCGCGCACCGCGCGCGCACGACCAGCCGGCAGTTGCCCGAGGACGTCTGGCTGGCGCAAGTCGAGCGCGAGATCGAGCACGTCCGCGCGGCGCTGACCTGGACGCTCGGCGAGCGCGCCGACGTCGCGTCCGGCGCGCAGATCGCGGCGCTGCTCGGGCCGTTCTGGGACGCGCGGCGTTTCCAGGAAGGCGCGTACTGGCTCGGGCTGGCGCGTGCGGCCTCCGACGGCCTCTCGCCGCAGCTCGCCTCGCGCGTGCTGCTCGAGTCGGTGCGCGTGCACCTGTTCTCCGACGAGACGCTCTCGCTGGCGGAGCGCGCGCTGGCCGGCTTCCGCGACGTCGCGGACGCGACCGGCACCTACGAGACGCTCGCGTATCGCGCGCAGGCGCTGATCAACCTGGGCCGCTACGGCGATGCGCGTGAAGCGCTGCACGAAGGGATCGCGCTGGCGCGCGCGGCCTTCGACGCGATCGCGGCGGGCCGCATGCTGGCGCTGCTCGGCTTCGTGCACCTCTACACCGGCGAGCTCTCGCAGGCGCTCGAACGGTTCGCCGAAGCCGACGAAGTCACGGCGCGCACCAAGCGCGACCGCGACGCGGCACTGGTGCTGCGCGGCTTCGCCGAGGCCGCGCTGTGGGTCGACGACGCCCCGCGCGCCGTCGACCTCTCGCAACGCTCGCTGGCGCTGACCGAACGGCTGCGCGACGCGCGCCGCATCGCGACCGCGCACTACCGGCTCGCGCACGCGCTGCTCGCCGAAGGGCGTATCGCCGAGGCGCGCGTGCACGTCACGCGCGCGATCGCCGACCTGCTCGAGGCGCAGAACCCGATCGCGTTCTTGGAAGCGATCATCGTCGCGGCGGCGGTCCACGTCCGGGCGGGCGACGACCTGCGCGCGGCGCGACTGCTCGGCTTCGCGCAAGCGCGCGCCGGCGCGCTGCCGTTCCGCTCGGTGTTCCTGATTCCGCGGCTGCGCGATCGCACCCGGGCGGAGCTCATCGAGCGGCTCGGCGGAACCGATTTCGACCGACTCGCCAGCATCGGTGCGCTGTTCGACGAGGAACAAGCGGCCGAGGAGGCGGACGGGCGATAGCACCCAGCTCGCACCTGAACCGGGGAGGACGACCATGGCCGCATCCATCGCCGACTATCTGCTCGCGCTTGCGCGTGATCCCGCCGCCGCCGCCACCCATCGGAAATCCGACGCCGACGCGCGCGCGGCGATGAGCGCCGCGGGGCTCTCGGCGGCGCAGCAGGACGCGATCCTGAGCAAGGACTCCGATCGCATCAGCAAGGCGATCCAGGCGGAGTTCCCACCCAACCCGGGCGGCGGGTCATGGCCGGTGCTGATGGTCTTCATGATCGACTTGCGCTAGGCGGGCGCACCGTGGCGGGATCGTTGTGCGTCGTCGGCACCGGCATCCGGGTCGGCGCCCAGGTCACGGCGGAGACGCTGGTCGCGATCGAGCGGGCGCAGAAGGTCTTCTTTCTGTCGGCCGACTCGCTCACGCTGCACTGGCTGCGCGGGCTCAATCCGAGCGCGGAGCCCCTGCACGCGCACTACGAGGTCGGTAAGCCGCGCCGGCGCACCTACGAAGAGATCGTCGAGCACGTGCTGGGCGCCGTGCGCGACGGCCTCGACGTGTGTTTGGCGGTCTACGGCCATCCCGGCGTGTTCGCGTTCCCGACCCACGAGTCGATCCGCCGCGCGCGCGCCGAAGGCTATCCCGCCACGATGTTCGCGGCGGTGTCGGCGGAGGATTGTCTGTTCGCCGACCTGGGCGTCGATCCGGGCGACGGCGGCTGCCAGAGCTTCGAGGCGACGGACTTCCTCGTGCACCGGCGTGTCTTCGATCCACGCAGCGCGCTGATCATCTGGCAGATCGGCGTGATCGCCGAGCGCGGCATGCGCGAGGGCGGTGGTCCGTGGAACCGCGACGGGTTGGCGGTGCTGGCCGAGGTGCTCGCACCGCACTACCCGGCCGGACACGAGGTGGTCGTCTACAAGGCGGCCGTCTACGAGATCTGCGATCCCGAGATCGAGCGCGTGCCGCTGGCGCGGCTCGCCGAGGCGGCGATTCCGACCATGTCGACGCTGTACGTCCCGCCGGCGGCGCCGGCGGCCGCCGATCCGGCGATGCTGCGCCGGCTGGGGCTGACGGACGACGAGCCGGCCGTCGCGTCGTCGGCGTAACACAGGCCGCTCATCAGGCTCAGCGACCACAAGCGCGCCTCGACGTCGGCGGTCTCGAAGCGCTGCTCGAGCTGTGCGCGCGTCGTCCCCTCGCGCAAGACGCACGCCAGCTCGTAGGTGACGCGATCGACGGCGAACGACGCTCCGGCCGCGCGCCCGTCGCCGAAGGTCAGCCACCATGACGACGGCAGGGCCGGCTCGTCGAGCGGCAGCCCCGCGCGCACACGGCGGGTGAGCTCGGCGCCGTCGCGTCCGAACGCGACCGGCGCGATGGTGCGCGCCAGGCGCAGCGGCGTGCCGGCGTCGACGTGCGCGGCGCGCGGCGCGTCGTCCGGCCGCAGGCTCGCGGCCGCGCGCCCGTAGCGCACGATCTCGGCGAACGACGAACCGGCGCCGAAACGCGCCTCGAGGAACGCGACCAGCGCGGCGTCGGCCGGACCCGGATAGCCGCGCACGAAGCGGCCCACCGCGCGCACCAGCGCCGCGAACGGCATGTCGGCGGCGCGCCGGATCGCGCGCACCAGCGCGTGCCCCAGGCCGTAGAGGATGCGATACCCTTCGGTCGCGGCCAGGTGCTCCTCGCGCGGCAGACCGGCGGCGAAGTAGTGGTGGCAGACGAACGACGCCGGGTCGGCGGCGATCAGCTCTTCGTCGCCGTCGACCAGCGCGGGGAAGTTGAAGTCGCTGACGTGACCGTCGTATGCCAGCGCGTGCGCGTACTCGTGGTGCAGCGCGGTGCCGGGTTCGGGCGTGAGCAGATGCAGCTGCACCGAGAGCGCGTCGGGATAGGTCTCGATGCTCTCGCCGAGCAGCTCCAGCGTCGCGTCCGCGTCGGACGCCAGCTCGTTCGGATACCCGGTGATGAACGAGACCGTCGTGTCGAGCCCCAGCCGCAACGAGGTTTCGACGATCGGCCGGTAGAGCGCCAGGTCGAGATGCTTGCCGACCAGCGGCTGCAAGCGCGTCGAACCGGTCTCGACGCCGTAGTAGATCGCGCTGCAGCCGGCGTCGCGCATCTGCGCGAGCAGCGCGTCGTCGACGCAATCCATGCGCGCCGAGCACGTCCAGGCGTAGCCGCGGCCGGCGACCTCCTCGCAGAACGCGCGTACGCGCCGCGCGTCGACGGTGAACAGGTCGTGGGTCAGGTTGAAGCGCCGCACGCCGTAGGTCTGCGCCAGGCGGTCGAGCTCGCCGACCAGCCGCTCGGGCGACTTGAGCCGGTAGCGCCGGCCGAAGAAGCTGGCCGTCGAGCAGAACGTGCAGCCGAACGGGCAGCCGCGCCCGGCATCGACGCGCAGCGTCGTCAGCGCCAGCTCCGCGATCGGATAGACGTCATAGGCGGGGAACGGCAGCGCGTCGAGCTCGAGCAGCGGGCCGGCGCCGGCGGTGCGCGCGATCGCGCCCTCGCGCCGGTAGGTCACCCCGGGGACGTCGGCCAGGCTGCCGTTGCCGCCGAGCGCGTCGAGGACCGCGCCGATGACGGCCTCGGTCTCGTTGCGCACGATCGCGTCGAACTGCGGGTACGCGGCGAGGATCGGCTCGTCGACGATGCTGGCGTGCGGGCCGCCCAACAGGATCGGCAGCGCCGGCCGCGCCGCGCGGACGCGCGCGGCGATGCGCACCGTGCAGGCGAAGTTGCAGCCCAGCGAGGTGAAGCCCACGACGTCCGGATCGCCGGCCAGAATCCGCTCCGCCACCGCGCCGTAGAAGTGGGGCCCGAGCGCGACCTCGCCGCGCACCAGGTCGAGCTTGGGGTCGAGCAGGCGCGCGTCGTGACCCAGCTCCCGCAGCACCGCGATCAGCGAGATCAAGCCCAAGTGCGGCTGGAGCGTCGCCGTGAACCCGGTGCCCGTTTGCTCCAGCAGCACGTTGTCGACGAGAACGACCCGCACGCCCACCCCTTCCTGCGGACCAACCGGGTTTCCCGGTCGCCGTGTGGAACCCCGAGGGTCGCCCATGACGTCCCAGGAACTCCGCCAAGCCTTCGTCGACTACTTCGTGCGCAACGGCCACGCGCATCTGCCGTCGGCCTCGTTGATCCCCGACGAGATGAGCACGACGCTCTTCACCATCGCCGGGATGGAGCAGTTCGTCCCGGTGTTCTTGGGCGAACAGCCGGCGCCGGCACCGCGCGCCGTGACCGTGCAGCGCTGCCTGCGCGTGGCCGGCGCCAAGTCCGACATCGAGAACGTCGGCCGCACCGGTCGCCACGGGACGTTCCTCGAGATGCTCGGCAACTTCTCGTTCGGCGACTACTACAAGCGCGAGGCGATCCGTTTCGCGTGGGAGTTCATGACCGCGGTCATGCGCCTGGATCCCGCCAAGCTGTACGTCACCGTCCACACCGGCGACGACGAGGCGCAGCGGATCTGGGAGAGCGAGATCGGGCTGCCGTCCTCGCGCATCACGCGTTGGGACGAGGACAATTTCTGGACGATGGGGCCGACCGGCCCGTGCGGACCGTGCAGCGAGATCTTCTACGACACCGGTGCGGCCAACGCGCTCGGTCCCGACGACGACGGCCCCAACAAGGGCAACCGCTACGTCGAGATCTGGAACGTCGTCTTCCAGCAGTTCAACCGCGGTGCCGACGGAGGGATGACCGAGCTGCCGCGCAAGGCGATCGACACCGGCGCCGGCTTCGAGCGGATGCTGGCGGTCGCCAACGGTCAGGTCTCGATGTACGAGACGGACTTGTTCACCGACCTCATCGCGGCGCAGCCGTCGATCGGGCAGACCTCGCTCGCCGCGGCCGAGCAGCTGGTGCGCCGGCGCATCATCGCCGACCACGCGCGCGCGGCGACCTTCCTGGTCGCCGACGGTGTCTACCCCTCGAACACCGATCGCGGCTTCGTGCTGCGCTTCCTGATCCGGCGCGCGATCCGCAACGGACGACTGCTGGGCTATCCGCGCGAGTTCCTCGCCGAGCTGGCCGCCGCCGTCGTCACCTCGCTCCGGAGCGGCTACCCCGAGCTGCCGGCGCGCTTGAACGACGTGCAGACCGCGCTGCGCAACGAGGAAGCGGCGTTCTCGCGCACGCTCGATCGCGGCAGCGAGCTGCTCGAGGCGCTGATCGACGACGCGGTGCGCGACTGCACGATGCTGATCTCGGGCGAAGACGCCTTCACGCTGCACGATACGTACGGCTTTCCGTTCGAGCTGACGCGCGAGATCGCGGCCGAGCGCGGCGTCGCGGTCGACAGCCTCGGCTTCGAGCACCGGATGAGCGAGCAGCGCGAACGCGCGCGCAGCGATGCGGCGCGCAAGCGCGCCGTCGTCAGCGTCAGCGAGGCGCCCGCGCTCAGCTCCGACTTCACCGGCTACGAAGGCCTCGAAGCCGATGGCGAGGTGCGCGGCATCCTGGTCGGCGGCGCCGTCGTCTCCGTCATCGAGCCCGAGACCGAGGCGCAGCTGCTGCTCGACCGCACCTCGTTCTACGCCGAGAAGGGCGGCCAGGTCGGCGACCACGGTGTCATCACCACCGCGTCCGGCGCGCGCTTCGAGGTGACCGACACGCAATTCGTCGGCGAGGCGATCGCGCACCACGGGCGGCTGGTCGACGGCGTGCTGGCCCTGGGCGATCAGGTCCATACGCGCGTGTACGAAGAGTGGCGGCGCGAGATTCGGCGCCATCACACCTCGGCGCACCTCTTGCAGCGCGCGCTCAAGGACGTGCTCGGCGAGGAGATCGTCCAGGCCGGTTCGTGGGTCGGCGTCGATCGCATGCGCTTCGACTTCCGCAGCCCGGGCGGCGCGTTGACGCCCGCGCAGCGGCGCGCGGTGACGCAGCGCGTCAACGAGCTGATCCGCGACGACTTCCACCAGGAGATGCGCGAGCTGCCGATCGCGGAAGCCAAGGAGACGGGCGCGATCACGATGGCCGGCGAGAAGTACGGCGATCGCGTGCGGGTCGTGCAGTTCGGCCCGTCGGTCGAGTTCTGCGGCGGCACGCACGCGCACACGACCGGCGAGCTGGGAATGTTCGTCATGCTCGCCGAGAGCTCGATCGGAAGCGGCGTGCGGCGCATCGAAGCGGTGGTCTCGAAGGCCGCGGAGGCGTACGTCGAAGCGCAGCAGGACACGCTGGCCACGCTCGGCGAGGCGCTGGCCGTCAAGCCCGACGAGCTGGTCGAACGGGTCGAACGGCTGCAGTCCGACGTGCGCGACCTGCAGAAGGCGCTGGCCGAGATCAAGGCGCGCCTGGCCGCCGGCGACGCGGCGAGCTACCTCGCGCAGGCCGAAGAGCTGGGCGGCGTGCGCGTCGTCGCGACGATCGTGCGGGAAGCGAACGCCGAGGCGCTGCGCGCGCTCGGCAACGCGATCCGTTCGCGCATGCCGTCCGGCGTGATCGCGCTGATCGGCGTCGACGGCGACACGGCGTCGGTGTTCGTCAACGCCAGCGAGGACGCGGTGCGGGCCGGCGTGCACGCCGGCAACCTCGTGCGCGCGGCCGCGCCGCTGCTCGGCGGCAAGGGCGGCGGCGCGCCGGGTCAAGCACAAGGCGGCGGCAAGGATCCCGCCGGTGCGCCGGCGGCGCTGGCGGCGCTGCGCGACGCGCTGGCCAAACAGCCGGCATGATCGCGTTCCTCGCCGCGCTCACCCTGCTCGCGCCGCAGGCGGTGGTCGCCAAGTACGCGACGGCGCTGGCGCAGGTGCGTGACCCGCAGGTCTTCACGGTGCAGTACACGCTCGAGCAGACCGGGACGCGCTCGGTCGAGCAGACGCACCGCATCTTCCGCAGCGGCAAGGACGAACGCGACGAGGTCATCGCCGTCAACGGGACGCGCGCGACGCAGCCCGAGGTGCGCATCTTCCGCAATCGCCCCTACCGCTACGCCGTTACGCGCCTCGCACCGCGCCCGGCCGACTACGTCTTCACCTACGCGGGCGCCGTCAAGGACGGTCACCACACCGACTACGCGTTCGACCTCACGCCGCGGCACGCGCGCGCCTTCGTGCACACCGCGGTCGTCATCGACGGTCTGACCTTCTTGCCGGACTCGATCGCGTTCACCAGCGGGCACAGCGGCCGCGGGCGCGTCACCTTCTCGAAGAGCGGTTCGTACTGGGTGGCGAGCGGCGCCGAGGCGTCGGCGCACGAAGCCGGCGGCGACGCCTACGAGCAGCTGACGTTCAGCGGCTGGCACTTCCCGACCGAGTTGCCGCGATCGACCTTCGCGGTGGCGCGACCGCTGCCGAGCCCGCCCACGCTCTGAGCGCACCGCGCGCGCGTCAGCCCGCGTGCGGACCGATCATCGTCAAGATGGCGAACAGCGCCCCGGCCGTGAACGTTCCCCAGCCATTGGCCAAGGGATCGCGCGCGCCGGGATCCGAGCCGGTCGGATCGACGTGCGTGCGCGAGCTGCGCGGACAGCCGGCGGTCGCGTCGGCACCGCCGACCAGCGCGTCCATCGCCGGGTTCTCGCTCGCGATCGAGCTGCGCACCCGCAGCGCGTTCGCGCCGGCGTCCCCGAGCGTGCAGTTGCCGAGCTGTGCATGGCCGGCCGGCGTGCGCAGCACGGTCGTCGGCGCGCAGCGCACGCACGCGATCTGCGTTCCGCGCGGACCGGTGACGATGAACGCGTCGGCATCGGAGAGCGCGATGCCGGCGGTCGGGGTGAGGATCGCGATGACGCTGGTCGGGCGCACGATCACGTGCACCGCGCCGCGCGCCAGCTCGATGGTCGCCGTCTTGCCGTCGGACGCGGCGTAACCGAGCATGGTGCGTTCGCCGATCGCGACGCGGGTGCCGTCGTCGAAGCTGAGCTGGGCCTGGCTGCTCGCCAGCGTAAGCGCGTAGCCGCCGGCGCCCAGGTCGAGCCGGTCCTCGAGCTTTTGCAGCACGTCGGTCGAGGAGAGCGCGAAACCGACCGTTCCCGTCAGCCGGATCAGCACGGGTGCGGGCGCGGTGGCAGCGGCGACCAGGGCGGCCGTCGCGGGCGGCAGCATGGGCCCGTACTTCGCCGCGGCGGCGATTGATCCGCGCGGCGCGGCAGCGCCGTACCAGGGGCATGCAGACGATTTTCGCCGCCGCGCTCCTGCTCGCGGCCACCGCCGCGCCGGTCGCCGCGCCGGCTCCGAGCGCCACGGTCCACATTCGCAACGACGCGTTCGTCCCGGCGCGCGTCGTGGTCAAGCCGGGGACGATCGTCGTCTTCGTCAACGACGACGACGACGCGCACACCGCGACGGCGGACAACGGTTCCTACGACTCCGGCGGGTTGGGCACCGGCGAGAGCTGGAAGCACGCCTACACGAGCGCCGGCAGCTACGCGTATCACTGCACGATGCACCCGTTCATGAAGGGCATCGTGATGGTGAAGCCGTGAAGCGCGACACGTTTCTCTCGCACGTCGGCTGGACGGGCCTCGGGCTGAGCTTTGCGCTGAGCGCCGACGGCGTCGCGCGCGCCGCGACGCCGGGCGAACGGATCGCGTTCGCGCAGATCAGCGACAGCCACATCGGCTTCACCGGCAAGGTCAACGATCATCCGGCCGACACGCTGAAGATGGCGGTCGACGCGCTCAACGCGCTGCCGCAGCAGCCGGCGTTCGTCGTGCACACCGGCGACGTCACCCACTTGGCGAAGGCGGACGAGTTCGCCACCGCGCACGACATCTTGGCGACGCTCAAGGCGCCGCTGATCGTGATTCCCGGCGAGCACGACGTGATCAACGCCGAAGGCGGCGCGCGGTTCCGGTCGACGTTCGGCCGCGCCGACGCGCCGAAGGGCTGGTTCTCGTGGGACGCCGGCGGCGTCCACTACGTCGCGCTGGTCAACGTCTTCTCGGGCGAGACGATGGGGCTGCTCGGGCCGGAGCAGCTGGGCTGGCTCGCGAACGACTTGCAGACGCGTTCGGCCGACACGCCGATCGTCGTGTTCGGACACGTCCCCCTGTACGCGCTCTATCCGGCGTGGGGGTGGACGACCGACGACGGCACCAAGGCGCTGGCGCTGCTGCGGAGGTTCTCCTCGGTGACGGTCCTCAACGGGCACATCCATCAGGTGATCGAGCATCGCGAGGGCGCGATCCGCTTCGCCACGGCGGCCGCGACGGCGTACCCGCAACCGGCGCCGGGGACGGCGCCCGGCCCGGGCCCGCTGGCAGTGCCGCCGGATCATCTGCTCGACGTCATCGGGTACCGGACCGTCGAGCTCGTCGGCGGGACGGCGACGTGGGAGAACCACACCCTGCGCACGGCGTGAACGCGGTCGCGCAGACGTATCGCGAGCATCGCGCCCGTCTGCGCGCCGTCGCGTATCACGTGCTCGGTGAGGTCGACGCGGCCGACGACTGCGTGCACGCCGTGTTCACGCGCCTGTTGGGCGCGCCCGACGCCTACCGGCCCGAGCGCGGCGCGCTGTTGCCGTTCTTGATCACCTGCGTGCGTAACGAGGCCTTCGATCAGCTGCGGCGCGAAGGGCGGCGGCGCGCGCGCGAGGAGCGGGTGGCGCGCGAAGCGCCGCTGATCGACGAGGGGCCGAGCGTCGACCCGATCGAGGCGGCGCGCGTGCGCGCCGCGCTGCAGCGGCTTCCGCCCGAGCAGCGCGACGCGCTCGTGCGCGCGTACTACGGCAACCAAACACAAAGCGAGATCGCGCGGGCGTGCGACCTGCCGCTGGGAACGGTGAAAGGACGCGTCTCGCTGGGACTGCGCCGCCTCGCCGCGGAGCTCGTTCGATGAAGGAATCCATGACCGACCACCTCGGCGAGGACGCCGAACTCTACGCGCTGGGCATGCTCTCCGATCGCCGCGAGGAGATCGAAGCGCACCTGCGCATGTGCGCGACTTGCACCGATCGCGTGCGGGCCGCCGAAGAAGTCGGCGCGCTGCTGGCGGCGACGCTGCCCCCGGTTCCCGGGTCGAACGTCGTTCGGCTGCGCCCGCGCGGCGGGCGCGCGTGGTGGCCGCTCGCCCTCGCCGCGGCCTTCGTGCTGGTCGTCGGCGGCGTCGACGTCGTCCACGAGCGCGCGCTAGGCACGCACGTCGCGCAGACCGACACCGCGCTGTTGGCGATGGCGTCGGCGCACTTCATGCACACGACGCTGGCCGGTCGGCCGGGCGTGATCGCCAAGGCCATCTATGCGCGCGACGGCGCCTGGTGCTACGTCGTCGCCGACGGCGTTCCGGCCGGCGCGCACGTCGTCGTCACGCAGCACGGCGCGCGACGCGACCTCGGCGCGCTCGCGGGGACGCGGCCGGCGACGCTGTTCGTCCGCCGTCCCGGCCGGGTCTCCGAGTTCGCCATCGTCGCCGGCACGACCGTCGAGGCCAGCGGCATACCGGGATACTGACCGCGTGCGTCGGTAATGCTTCGGTGAAGCGCGTCACGTGGCCATAAAGCGCGCCGCAGGGCCGCCGATCTAGCCAATGTGATAGCGACCGTCGCGCCGGTGATCGTCGCGGCGTCGGCCGTGCTGCTAGGCTTGCTCGGTCTCGTCGCGGTCGCGCGGCGGCGCAGGCGGCGCTCGCGTCCCGAGACGGCCGGCGCAGATGCGCCGGCGCTGGTCGTCGCGCCGGCCGCCGAGCCCGCACTCGTCGCGTTGGCCGGCGAGATCGCGGACGTCTATGCTCGCGTCCGCGCAGCGTCGGTCGTGCGCGACGAGGCGGGCTCCGAGGGGATCCGCTTGCAGCGCGGCTTCCGCGACTCGGCCAGCACCGGGGTCACCGCGGCCGCTTCGCTCGCCTCGAGCATCGGCGCGGCCGGCGACGCAGTCGAGGTGGCGATCGCGACGCTGAGCGAGCTGAACGCCGCGGTATCCTCGCTCGCCGGCGGCGTCTCCGACGTCAACTCGGCCGTCAGCGAGATGGAAGTCTCGCTCGGACACGCGGCGGAACGCAGTCGCGAGGGTCTCGAACGCGCGCGCGAGGGTGAACGCAAAGCACGCGAGAGCGCGCAGGCCGTCGCGCAGCTGATCGGTGCGACCCGCGCCATCGCCGGCGAAGTCGCGCTGGTCGACGAGAAGATGCGCGCGCTCGACGCCGGTTCGGAGCGGGTAGCCGAGATCGTGGCGACGATCGCGAGCCTGTCCTATCAGACCAACCTGCTGGCGCTCAACGCCGCGATCGAGGCGGCACGCTCGGGCGAGACGGGCCGCGGCTTCAGCATCGTCGCCGAGCAGGTGCGCGCGCTGGCCGAGTACTCGGCCGTGTCTGCGCGCGACATCGGCGCGCGGGTCGAGGAAGTACGCGCCAAGACGCGCAGCGTCGCCACCTCGACCCGTTCGTCGATCGAACGCGCCGAGCACGGCCTGCACGCCGCCGACGTGTCGGCCGAGATCGTTGCCGCGATCACCGCCGCCGTCGGCGAGGCCACGGTGGCGATCGACGGCATCGCGGCAGCGGCGGCCGAGCACGTCCGAGCCGCGCCGGCGGTACTGGCGTCGGTCGACTCGATGGCGCAGCTGCTCGGGCAAGCCGCCGCGGCGCTCGAGGAGCAGGCGCGCACCGGCGAACACCTCTCGCAGGTCGTGCACGCGATCGAAGGGTACGGCCGCGCGCTGCACGAGGCGATCGCGGCCGAGCGGAATGCCGAAGAGATCTGGCTCGGCACCTCCGCGGTCATGATCCGCGTTCGTGAAGAGCTCGACGGCACGACCAATCGCGCCGACCAGGCCGTCGATGCGCTGGCCGACGCGCGATCGACGCCCGCGCTGCAGGGCGCGCTCGGCGCGTTCGACCAGCAATACGCCGTCATCGAAGGCCTGCAGCGCCGGCGCGACGCGGCCGGCGCCGAAGCGCGCAAACCGTTTCGCGTGGTCGTCGAGCAGTTGGCTGCCGTCAACGAGTCGAGCACGAAGCTGGCCAACGACGCCGCGGTCGCGAGCGCGGGCGTCGAGGAAATGGTGGCGTCCGTGGCCAGCGTGTCGGCCAATAGCGTCGCGCTGGCGCAAAACGTCACCGTCGTCAGCGACGCGGTGACGACCTTCGGCGGCTCGATTCGCACCGTCGCTCAGGGCGCCGGCGACGCCGCCGAGCGTGCGCGATCGGCCGACGAGAAGACGCGCGAGGGTGCGGCCGCCGTCGACGAGCTGATTCGCGCGACGCGCGAGATCGTCGGCGACGTCGCGACCGTCAGCGATCGGATGCGCGAGCTGGAAGTGACCTCGACCGAGATCGGCACCATCATCGAAGCGATCGAGCGGATCGCGGAGCAGACGAACTTGCTGGCACTCAACGCCGCGATCGAAGCGGCGCGTGCCGGTGCCGACGGCCGCGCGTTCGCCGTCGTCGCGGCCGAGGTGCGCAATCTCGCCGAACGATCGGCCGCCGCGACGCGGCAGATTCGCGAGCTGGTGGCGGCGATTCGCGAGGACATCGCCGGCGTGGTGGCGGCGGCGTCGGCATCGGGAGCGAGCGCGACCAGCGCGCTGGCGCTCGCGGACGTCGCGGCGGCGTCGATCGGTGAGGTGTCGGCCGCCGTCGGCGGCGTCAACCGCGAGATCGCGCACATCGCCCGGGCCACCGGCGAACAAGCGACGGCGATCGGCGCCATCAGCGGCTCGCTCGGCCAGATGACCGCGGTCATGCGCGACGGCTCGCGGTCGCTCCACGAGCAGACCGCGTCGAACGACCGGCTGCTCACGGTGATCGCGCAGATCCGCGCCGAAGGCACTGCGATCCTTGCGCACAACACGGCCCAGCAGGCACTGGTCGCGAGCTACATCGAGTCCGTGCGCGGCTTGACCGCGGCCGCCGAGGCGCACCGCGTGCAGCGCGCCGAGCTCGAAGCGCTGCTGCAGCGGGTGCGTGGCGAAGGGGGCGCGCGGGCGCCCGCGATCGCGGCCGCTTAAAGCGCCTGGGTGCCGGTGTCGGCGCGCAGCCCGGTCAGGTGCGCGTCGACCCGTTCCTCGAGCAGCGTCCACCGTTCGGCCTCGACCTCGAAGACCGCGTAGGCGCCGTTCTCGACGCGGGTGCGCCAGAAGGCGGGCACGTCCGCGCCCAAGCCGTCCAGTAGCGCGACGCGCACGACGGCGTCGTGCGTCACCACCAGCGTCGGCATCGCCGGCCGCAGCGTACCGGCGAAGTCGCGCCAGCGCGCGAGCACGGCGTGCGGCGTCTCGCCGCCGTCGAACGCGACCTGATCGGGATTTTCGCGCCAGGCGCGGTAGCGCGCACCGTCGTTGGCAGCGATCTCGTCACGCATGCGGCCTTCCCAGGTGCCGTGCGCGATCTCCAACAGCCGGTCGTCGGTCTCGACGCGCAGGTTGAGCCGCTCCGCCGTCGGCTTCGCCGTCGCGGTGCAGCGCAGCAGCGGGGAGGCGACGACGCGGCCGATCGCGAGCGCGTCCATCGCGCCGGCCAGCGCGAACGCCTGCCGCATCCCGAGCGCCGTCAGCGCCGACTCGCGGCGTCCCTGATAGCGGCCGGCGAGATTCCACGTCGTCTCGCCGTGCCGTGCGACGTACACGCGCATGCGCTTCTCCTTCGGGCCGCCGTGCGCGAACCTTTGCCGCGCGCCGACTGCAAGCCCGTCGCCGCCGATTCCTTGTTCACCGTCGAGTTCGCGAACGATTGAGTCAGTCGTGTACCGTGGTGGGTTGGCAAATCGACGTCAAGACGGCCATCGCCGCCGGATCGGCCGCCGGTGCCGTTCGCTCGTAGGTGAACGCGTAGGCGTAGCCGCGCTCGTAGCCTTGCGCGACCTCGAGTAAGGTGGAGTCGCGGCGCAGCGAGAAACGCAGCAACTGACCGACGCCGCACGGTTCGGACCAACTGCGCACGACGACGGCCCGCGGGTCGGTGTGAAACACGGACGGGAAACGGTCGGCCCGCAGGCGGCGATAGCTGCCGTAGAGCGACGAGGCCCCGTCGGGCGCGCGCAGCACGAAGATCCCCGCCGGGCTGCTCGTCGACGCCGCCCATCCCGCGATGGCCGGGAATGCGAACGGCGCCGGGCAGATCGTGTCGAGTGCCGCCATCGCGTCCGCCCGGTCGGCGACGCCGGGCGCGTGCAGGTACTCGACGCCGGCGAGGCCGCCGGTGACGGGTGCCAGGACGAGATGGACTCGCACGGGACGGTCCTCGATCCGTCCGATCGCCGACCAGCGGTGCGCGGCTTGGCCGCCGCAGACCGTCGCCGCGCCTTCGTCGACGACGTCCTTCGTGTCGGCATGAAGCGTTTGCATCATCGCCTCGGCGACGGCCGCCTCGTCGCTCGACGCCGCCGTCGCGATCACGATGACGTGGCGCTGCTCGCCGCCGCCGATGCGGTACACCGTCGCGTGTGCGTCGCGCGAGGAGACGGCCCAGCCCTCGGGCGGATCGAACGCATATTCCGGACGCGGCTGGTCGGGCGCGGGTTGGGCGAACGCCGCGAGCGGCGTCAGGAGCACGAGCGCGAACGCGAACGTCCGCCAGCGGCGCACGCCGACCATCACAGGTCCAGGCTGCGAACCGAACCGACGCCGTTGACGGCGCGCAGCGCGGCCAGCGTCGCCTCGTCGGCCGGACGGTCGATCGAGAGCACCATGATCGCGTCGCCGCCGACGGTGTTGCGCGAGACCTGCATCGTCGAGATGTTGACCTGCGCGTTGCCCAAGATCGTTCCGACCCGCCCGATCATCCCGGGCACGTCGGCGTGTTGCGTGATCAGCATCCCGCCGACCGGCGTGGCGTCGATCTCGTAACCGTCCAGCTCGACGATGCGCGGCGCGCCGCCGATCGACGTGCCGGTGATCGAGGTCCCCTCGGCCTGCAGCTGCAGCGACGCACCGTAGGCCGACGCGGTCGCGTCGGCGCGCGCGTCGACGACGATTCCCAGCTCCTGCGCGATCGCCTCGGCGTTCACGACCGAGACCCGCCGGTCGGTCGTCGTCTGCAACAGGCCGCTGAGGAACGCGCGCACGACCGGCGCGGTATCGGTCTCGGCCAGCGCGCCGCCCAGGACCAGCGCGAAGCGCGGCAGCCTTTCGGTCCGCGCGTACTGCGGATAGAAGCGGCCGATCCGGTAGGCGACCTCGAGGAACGGCAGCGCGCGCTCGGCGCCCGGGCCCGAGGGCACCGGCGCGTTGACGGCGCCGCTGGCCGGCGCGCCCAGCAGCACGCGCGCGACGTCTTGCGCCAGCTCGGTGGCGATGCGCGCCAGCGCTTCGTGGGTCGAGCCGCCCAAGTGCGGCGTCGCGAACACCTTCGGATGGCGGTGCAGCTGCGCGCCGGTGCCGCCGGGCGGCGGCGGCTCTTCGGCGACGACGTCGATGGCGGCGCCGGCCAGCACGTTCGCGTCGAGTGCGGCCAGCAAGTCGCGTTCGACGATGACGCCGCCGCGCGCGCAGTTGACGAGAAAGGCGTGCGGCTGCAGCAGCCGCAAGTGCGCAGCGTCGATCATCCCGCGCGTCTGCCGGTTGAGCGGCACGTGCAAGGTGACGATGTCGCTCTCGCGCAGCAGCGTCTCGAGCTCGACCAGCTTGACCCCGAACGCGTCGGCGCGCGCGGTCGTGATGTAGGGGTCGTACGCCAGCAGGGTCATCCCGAACGCGCGGGCGCGGGTCGCGACGTTGCCGCCGATGCGGCCCAGCCCGATGATGCCGAGCGTCTTGCCGAACAGCTCGGACCCGATCAGCTGCTTGCGGTCCCAGATCCCCTCGCGCAGCTGTTGCACGGCGGCCGGCGTACGGCGTGCCAGCGAGAGCATGAGCGCGAAGGTCTGCTCGGTGGCGGCGATGGTGTTGGCGCCCGGCGTGTTGAGGACGAGGATACCGGCGTCGGTCGCCGCGCCGACGTCGATGGCGTCGACGCCGACGCCGGCGCGGGCGACCACGGTCAGCTTCGGCCCGGCGGCCAACAGGTCACGATCGACGCGCGTCTCGGAGCGCACGATCAGGCCGTCCGCCAGCGCGAGCGCGCTGACCAGGTCCGCGCGCGAGCCGCCGACCTGGGAGTCGACCTCGATCCCGGCATCGCGCAGCACGGCCAGCCCCGCTTCCGCGAACGGCTCGGCGACGACGACGCGCGGCCGTGAGAGGCCGCTCACCGTCGTCAGGCGTACTTGCACGTGCTTGGTCCTCCGCTCTCGTGGGATCGTCGTCGCGATCGCGTTCGCAGTCCCACTCGCCGTGCTGCTCGCGTCGATTCGGACGTCGGTAGGATTTTGGGACACCGGAGACCTCCAGACGGTTGCCTGGATCGCGGGGATCCCCTATCCCACCGGCTATCCGGGCTACGTCCTCGCCGGCTGGCTGTGGACGCACATCTTTGCCATCGGCGAAGTCGCCGCGCGGCTGAACGCGCTCTCGGCGGCGGCGGTGTCGGCCTGCGCCGCGCTGGTCGCCGCGCTGGCGCTCGAGCTGGAGGTCGCTCCGCTCTTCGCGGTGCTGGGCGCCTGGCTGTTCGCCTTCGCCAAGGTCGTCTGGGAGCGCGGAACCTACGCCGACGTCCACCCGCTGGGACTGGCGCTCGCGTTGGCCGCGCTGGTCTGCGCGGTGCGCTGGATGCGCCGCGGTGAGGTGCGCGCGCTGACCGCCGCCGTTCTGGCCGCGGCGGCGGCCGTCGCGGTCGACGACACGGTCGTGCTGGTCCTGCCGGGCGCGGTGCTGATCGCCCTGGGCCGCCGCTGGCCGCTGCGTGCCCCGGCGCTGGCGCTGCTGGCCGGCGCGGTGCTGGTGCTCGCGACCTACGCCTACTTGCCGCTGCGCAGCGCCTACGTCGTCGCCCATCGCCTCGACCCGACCCTCGCGCTCGGCGTGCCGCCCGGCCGCCCGTACTGGGACGATCACGATCCGCGCTCGCTCGACGGTTTGCGCTCGCTGGTGACCGGCGACGAGTGGAGCCCGCAGTACACGCTGGCGCGGTTGATCAGCCCCGACGAGTTCGCCAACGCGCAGGCCCGCTACGGCGACGCGCTGGCCGACGCCGAGCCGCAGGGGCTGCTGGTCGCCGCGCTGATCGGCGTCTGCTTCGTGCTCGGCGACGTCCCGCTGGTGGGCGTCGGTCTCATCGCGACCGCCCTGCTGCCGGCGCTGTTCGGCGCGTCGTACCAGGCCGAAGCCGACCCCGAGCGCTATGTGTTGGCGCTGTACGTCGTCTCGGCGCTGGGCATCGCGGTCGCCGCCGACCGCACGGCGCGCGCGTTCGGCCGCGAGCTCCCGGCGCTCGCGCAGTTCGTGGTCGCCGGCATCCTGGCGTTGGCGCTGCTGCACGACGCGCTCGTCTCGGGCGCCATTTGGGACGTGCGCCACGACCGGACGGCCGCGGACCTGGGCGCCGCGGTGGTCGCGGCGACGCGCGACGACGCGATCGTCGTCGCGCCGTGGAACCTGGCCGCTCCGCTGGCGTACCGCGCGTACGTGCAGCACGCGTTCGGGCATCGCATTCTGCTGTGCGCGCTGCCCGACGAGCACGAGCACGAATACCGCACCTGGCTGCGCACGCGTCAGGTCGCCATCGTCGACGCCAACGATCCGGACTTGCCGGACCTGCACACCAGACTGCTCGCCGCCGCCGATCGCAACGTCATCGTCGAGGTGCTTCCGTGAACGCCGCCCTGGCCGGAATCCTCGGCGCGATCGTCGCCCTGGCCGTCTCGCGCGGCCATGCGACGCCGTACGACAACTACGTGCTCTTCGCGTACGCGCTGCTGCACGGCCAAGTGTGGATCGACGCCACCTGGCCCGGCCCGGCGATCGACGCCGTGCTCTGGCACGGTCATCGCTACATCGTCAACGATCCGATCCCGGGTCTGTTGATGCTGCCGCTGGTCGCGGTCTTCGGCCTGGCGGCGAACGAGACGCTGGTCGCGTGCCTGATGTGCGGCATCGCGATCGGCGCCGCGTGGCATCTGCTCGAACGGCTCGGCCTTACCACCGTGAAGAGCATCTGGATGGTCGCGTTTCTGCTGGCCGGAACCGATCTGCTGTGGTGCTCGATGCTGGGCGACGTCTGGTTCTTCGCGCAGACCTGTGCGGTCGCGTTCACGCTGCTCGCGATGTGCGAGCTGGCCGGTAAGCGCCGCGGCTGGTTGGTCGGGCTGTGGACGGGGCTCGCGCTGGGTTCGCGCTTCACCTTGGTGATGGCGCTGCCGGTCCTGTTCTGGTGGTGCTGGAACGGCTTTCTCGCGCCGGAGCGGCGGCCGCGCGCGGCGCGCGCGTTCGCGTTGACGCTCGTGCCGTTCTTCCTCGCCTGGATCGGCTACAACGAAGTGCGCTGGGGCGTGCCGTGGGACAGCGGGCACACGATCTTCTTTCACCAGGATCCGTTCATGGGCGCGCCGACGGGGTCGCCGTTCGGGCTCGCCAACGTCCCGGTCGAGCTGTGGTCGTTCCTCATCCAGCCGCCGATCTGGCACGCCGACGGCCATTGGGTCGAGTTCGCGCTGAGCGGAACGGCGCTGTGGTTCACCAGTCCCGCGCTGGTGCTGGCACTGTTCGCGCGCCGTCCGCGCGCGCTGGTCGTCTCGCTGTGGGTCGCGACGCTGTTGGTCGCCGCCCCGTCGCTGCTCTACTATGCGAACGGCGGCTCGCAGTTCGGGATGCGGCATGCGCTCGACTTCGAACCGTTCCTGGTGCTGCTGATGGCGCTGGGCGTGCGCGACCAGACGGGCGCTCCGTGGCGGATCGGCCAGGCGGCGATCGTGTGGAGCGTCGCGGTCGGCCTGTGGGGCTGCTGGTACTGGGACGTCATGCGCGCCAAGCTCGGCGTCTACTGAACGTTTGCCACGTTCCGTTACGGCGCGTTCTACATGGGTAGACCTTCAGTCGCAATCATCGACCGTGAGGAGCCCTAATGGAACGACGTAACGTGATCACCGACTCGACCGACAACGGCAGCTCGCTGGCAATGTTCAGCCTGATCGCCGTCGTCGTCGTCGCGGCGCTCATCGGCCTGTTCGTCTGGCAGCCGTGGACCACGCGCACCAGTAGCTCGACGACCACCACGGTCACCACGCCGGCCGGTGGCGCGAACAGCGGCACCGCCGCGGGCGGCACGTCCGGTGCCGGCGGCTCCTCGAGCACCAACGGAGGATCGCACTGATGGACCGCACTGATCGCAACCGCGAGAAGGTCGAGACCGTGAAGGCCGACACGCGCGACCTGGTCGACGAGGCCAAGGAACGGACGCTGGCGACAGGCGAGCGCGCGAAGCGCGCCGTCGCGGGCGGGTCGATGTCGCCGGGCGAGCACGTCGTTTCGCACGCCAAGGAGTTGGGGCACGACGTCAAGGCGAACATCGACAAGGGCGCGCGGGAGACGCGCGACGAGATCGAGCGCGAGCCGTAGAGTCGGCCGCGTGCCGGAGCACCGCGTCTGAGCACACCGAAGAAAAAGCTCGCCGAGTACGTCCGTAAGCGCGACTTCTCGGCGACGCCCGAACCCAGCGGGGGCAAGCGGAGCACTTCGAAGAAAGGGCTCCGCTTCGTCGTGCAGGAGCACCGCGCGACGCGGCTGCACTGGGACTTCCGGCTCGAGGCCGACGGCGTGATGCCGTCGTGGGCCGTCGCCAAAGGCCCGACCCTGGTGCCGCTCGAGAAGCGGCTGGCGATGAAGACGGAAGACCACCCGATGGACTACCGGACCTTCGAGGGCGTCATCCCGGAGGGAAACTACGGCGCCGGCGAGGTCATCGTGTGGGACGAGGGCACCTACGCGCTCTACGAAGGCGACGATCCCGCCGCCGAGATCGCCAAGGGCAAGCTGAAGTTCGTTCTCAACGGCAAGAAGCTCAAGGGGCTCTTCACGCTGGTCAAGATCAAGCCGCGCGCCGGCGAGCACGGCGAACCGTGGCTGCTCTTCAAGGACCGCGACGAGTACGACGAGCCGGACTGGAAGATCGAAGATCACGCCGAGAGCGTGAAGACGGGGCGCACGCTGGCCGAGCTGCAGGCGGAGCGCAAGGACGCGCCGATCTGGCGCAGCAACCGTGCCGCCTCGCCCGACGGCACGCTGGTGCGGCGCGCCGCGGCGCGCGCCAAGGCGCGCAAGGACCCGCTGCCGCGCGACGTTTCGCCGATGCTCACGACGCTGGTCGACGAGCCGTTCGACGACGACCGCTGGCTGTTCGAGCTCAAGTGGGACGGTTACCGCGCCATCGGTACGATCGAGAAGGACGCGGTCACGCTCACCTCGCGCACCGGCAAGGATTTCGGCGAGCAGTTCCGCGAGATGAAGGAGCTGCCGCACGCGTTTCGCTCGCTGCCGATCGTCGTCGACGGCGAGCTGTGCGTCCTCGACGCCGACGGGCGGCCGGATTTCCAAGCGCTGCAAGCGCGCGAAAAACCGGTCAAGGGCCTCAAGAAGAAGGCGACCGTCGTCACCTACGTCGTGTTCGACCTGCTCTACGCCGATGGCCGCGATCTGCGCGAGCAGCCGCTCGAGGAGCGCAAACGTTTGCTCGAGGAGCTGATCGTCCCCGATCGCAACGTGCTCTTCTCCAAGCACTGGATCGGGCGCGGCAAGGAGCTGTACGCGCTGGCGACACGCCGCGGGTTGGAAGGCATCGTCGGGAAGGTGCGCACTTCCCCGTATCGCTCGATGCGTTCGCGCGAGTGGGTGAAGATCAAGGTGCGGCGGCGCCAAGAGTTCGTCATCGGCGGCTGGACCGAGCCGCGCGGCAGCCGCAAGAAGTTCGGCGCGCTGCTGCTGGGCTACTACGACCAGGGCGCGTTCCGCTACGCCGGGCACGTCGGCACGGGCTTCGACGAAGCGCGGCTGAGCGACATCGCCAAGCGCATGGAACCGCTCGAGCGCAAGACCTCGCCGTTCGTCGACGCGCCGAAGACGAACACGCCGGCGCACTGGGTGCGCCCGCAGCTGGTCTGCGAGGTCGTCTTCGCCGAGTGGACCCGCGACGGCATCCTGCGTCAGCCCGCGTTCGTGGCGCTGCGCAGCGACAAGGACGCCAAGGACGTCGTGCGCGAGCGCGAGCAGCACGCCGATCCCGACGCCTGATGCCCAAAGCAGCGCCGCAGAGCGCGACGATCGACGGCCACGCGGTCGCGCTGACCAACCAGGACAAGGTGCTCTTCCCGCGCGACGGCTACACCAAAGGCGACCTGGTCGCGTACTATCGCGCCGTGGCACCGGCGATCTTGCCGTACTTGCACGGCGCGCCGCTGACGATGGAGCGCTATCCCGACGGCATCGACGCGACGCGCGCGTTCTGGGAGAAGCAGATGCCGCGCTTCACGCCGGACTGGGTGCACCGCGTCGAGACCGAGCCCAGCACCGGCGAGAAACGCAAGGTCACCTTCGTCGTGTGCGAGGACGAAGCGACGCTGGCGTGGGTCGCGAACCTGGCCGCGATCGCGCTGCACGTGTGGACCTCGCGCGAGCCGAACCTCGACCGCCCGGACCTGGTGCTGTTCGACCTCGACCCCGGCGAGCGGTGCCCGCTGGCGCGGCTGGCCAAGGTCGCGCTCGCCTTCCGCGACGAGCTGGCCGCGATCGGCCTGCATCCGCTGGTCAAGACGACGGGCGGGATGGGACTGCACGTGGTGCTGCCGCTGGCGCCCAAGTACGACTACGAGCAGGCCAAGGGGATCGCCGAGCTGGTGGCCCGTCGCGTGCACGGCGTGCTGCCGGACGACACCACCCTCGAACGCACCATCAAGAAGCGGCCGGAGGACCTAGTCTACTTGGACTGGGTGCAGGTCGGCAAAGGCAAGACGTACGTCGCGCCCTTCAGCGTGCGGCCGCGGGACGGCGCCCCCGTCTCGATGCCGCTGGTGTGGGACGAGGTCGAGGCGATGCGGCGCAAACGGGCCCGTGAGACGACCGCCGAGATGCGGCGGTGGACGATGGCCTCCGTGCCGAAGCTGCTGGCCACGGGCGGCGACCCGTGGAAAAACGAGGGCTGGAAGACCCAGCCGCTCGAAAGCGCCCTGAAACGCGCTCGCTCGCTTTGGGAATAGACTTCGCATGCCACACGCGATCTGGTCCGGCGCCATCAACTTCGGACTCGTCACGATCCCGGTCAAGCTCTACACGGCCGTCCGCACCGACGAGATCCGCTTCAACTTCTTGCACAAAGAAGACGACGGGCGCATCTACAACGAGCGCCACTGCAGCGTCTGCGGCGAGAAGGTCGAGTACGGCGACCTGGTGCGCGGCTTCGAGTACGAGAAGGGCCGCTACGTCGTCATCACCGAGGACGACCTCAAGTCGGTGCGGCCGGAGGCGACGCAGTCGGTGCAGATCCAGCAGTTCGTCGCGCTCGATCAGATCAACCCGATGTTCTTCGACACGCCCTACTTCCTGGAACCCGAGAAGAAGGGCCGCCACGCCTACGCGCTGCTGCGCGACGCGCTGATCGAGTCGGGCAAGGTCGCGATCGCGACCGTCGTCATCCGCTCGCGCGAGCATCTGGCCGCGGTCAAACCGAACGGCGAGGCGCTGGTGCTCGAGCTGATGCACTTCAACGACGAGCTGGTCGAGGCCGGCAGCTTCGATTTCCCGGCCGCCAACGAGCACGTCGCGCCGGCCGAGAAGAAGGTCGCGCAGATGCTGATCGACACGATGAGCGTCGACCAGTTCGACCCCGCCGAGTTCCACGACAACTACAAGGAAGCCGTGCTGGCGATGATCGAGGCCCGCGCCAACGGCGAGACGGTCGAGGTCGAGGAAGTCCATCGCCCGGCCGCGACCAACGTCGTCAACCTGATGGACGTGCTGCAGCGTTCGCTCGAGCAGTCGCAGGCGCGTAAGGGCGCCGCCAAACCCGCCCGCGCCGCGCAAGCCGCCGCGCCCGCCAAGAAGTCGGCCGCCAAAGCGCCGGCCGCCGCCAAGAAGAAGTCGGCCGCCAACGGCGCCGCCAAACCCAAGCGAAAGAAGCCGGCCGCGTGATGCGCGCGCGCGTCGCAGGGGTGCTCGCGCTGGTCGTCGCGGTCGCGCCCCTGGCGGTGCGCGCGAACGATGCGGACGACGCCCTGCGCCTCGCGCAACGGCTCGCCGAGCGCGGCATGCGCACGGCGCACGTGCGGCTGCACGCGCTGCCGCCCGGTCTGCCGGCGGGACTGCCGCTGCCCGCGGCGCCGCTGCTGGCGAGCGTGGTCACCGAACCGCCGGCGAACGAGACGAGCCCGTTCGGCGGTTTCACCTTCGGCGCGCGCGGCGACGACACGACGCTGTTCTACGACGCCCCCGACCGGGCGGCAGTCGTCGCCGCGTTCGAGGGAGCGTTGACCAGCGCCGGCTGGTCGCGCTCGCCGGGCTTCGCGGCGTTCGCGCAGCTGCTCCCGCGCGGCGGCTTCCCGCTGCAGTTGCCCGATAGCGGGAATCGCATCTGGTGCTCGCCCGGCGCGCACGCGACGACCGTGACGGTGACGCAGCCCGCCGGCGATCCGCGCGCGCTCGACATCGGCATCGGCACGGCCCTAGCCGGTCCGATCTCGTTGTGCACGCCGCCGGCCGGGAACGCGAGCCCGTTCGCTTCGCCCCTCCCGTCGTTCACCGCGCCGGCGGGCGTCACGTTCATCGCGTCCGGCCCCGCCACGGACGGCTCGACGAGCGGCGCGAGCATCGTTTCCTCGCTCGGCCTCGACGGCGTCTTCGCCGGCCTGGCCGCGCAGCTGCAGGGTGCCGGCTGGGCGCCGGGCGACCAGGCGCATTCGGCGACGCTGCGCGCACAGCGCTTCACCAAAACCGTCGACGGCCAAGCCTACGTCACGCTGCTGACCCTCGAAGCACTCGACGCCACCCACTTCGTCGCGCTCGTCGACGCCACGCCGACCGGGCGTTAGCGCTTCGGCCACGCTCCGGCGTCGATGATTCGGTCGACGTCGAGTACGAGTCCCGCCGGCGGCTCTCCGAACGTCTCCACCATGCGTCGCTCGGGATCGATCACAACGGCGAAACGTGCGCCGTATTCGACGTAGCGCTGTGTCTTGCGCCGCTGCGCGGCGTAAGAATCATACTCCGACACGATCTCGATGACGACGTCGGGTACGATCGGCGGATAGTTGGAGCGGTCGTCTTCGCTCAGCGCGCCCCACCGCTCGAACGACATCCACGAGGCGTCCGGGGCGCGGACCGACTCGTCCGGCAGCTTCACGCCACCGTCGGCCGAGGCGGCCCAGCCGCGCTCGCCGCCCCAGCCCTGCAACTGACGGGTCGCCTCAGCCGCCCGAATGCTGTTACGGTACGAAGCCGGCGGCTCACGTGCAGCGAGCCGTCAGGCTCGCGCTCGATGTGCCAGCCAGGGTTGGCCGCGCTCAGAGCCATCAACTCGTCGTCGGTAAGAGGCCGAGGCGGTACGATCATGTGCGTCTTCCTTCGCCACTCTATCACGCGGTCGCGCAGACTGACGAGGGGGTGCGGACGCCCGTCGGCGTAGACGGCGGGGCTATGGGCAGCTACAAGATCGCGGCGATCGGTGGGGACGGGATCGGGCCCGAGGTGATCGAGGCGGGCCTGACGGTGCTGGACGCGTTGCAGCGACGCGATCCGGCCTTGCGGCTGGCGGTCGAGCGCTTCGATTGGGGCTCGACCTACTATGCGCGGCACGGCGTCATGATGCCGGCCGACGGCGTCGAGCGGCTGCGACCGTTCGACGCGATCTACTTCGGCGCGGTCGGCAGCCAACAGGTACCCGATCACGTCACGCTGTGGGGCTTGCGCCTGGCGATCTGCCAGGGGTTCGATCAGTACGCCAACGTGCGCCCGACGCGCATCCTACGCGGCCTGCAGAGCCCGCTGCGCGGTGCCGAGCCCGGCGATCTCGACTGGGTGATCGTGCGCGAGAACACCGAGGGCGAGTACGCCGGGATGGGCGGGCGCGCGCATCGCGGCCAACCGATCGAGGTCGGCACCGAGGTCGCGGTCTTCACGCGCGTCGGCGTCGAGCGCATCATCCGTTTTGCGTTCGAGCTGGCGCGCACGCGGCCGCGCAAGCTGCTCACCGTCGTGACGAAATCGAACGCGCAGCGTCACGGCATGGTGCTCTGGGATGAAGTCGCCGCCGAGGTCGCGCGCGACTTCCCGGACGTCACCATGGAGCGCGAGCTGGTCGACGCGATGAGCGCGCGCATGGTGATGAAACCGAAGTCGATCGACGTCGTGGTCGCGACCAACCTGCATGCCGACATCCTCAGCGACCTGGCTGCCGCGTGTGCCGGTAGCCTGGGGATCGCGCCGACCGCGAACCTCGATCCATCGCGCCGCTACCCCTCGATGTTCGAGCCGATCCACGGATCGGCGTTCGACATCACCGGCAAAGGCGTCGCCAACCCGATCGGCGCGTTCTGGTCGGCGGTCATGATGCTCGATCACCTCGGCGAACGCGCGCACGCCGCGCACCTGATGGAGGCCATCGAAGCGGTGACCGCGTCCGGCGTGCGCACGCCCGATCTGGGCGGCACGGCCCGCACCGCCGAAGTCACCGCCGCGGTCTGCGAACAACTCACGCTCGCGCCGGTCGCGCGCTAAGGATCCGTTCGAAGAGCGGGGCGCCCCAGGACCGTGGCGCCCTAGTCGGCGACCGCCGCTGCTTCGGCCGGTGCGGCGCCGACGCGCTTCCAGTTCAGCAGCGGCACCAGCGGGATCGAGGCGATGAAGATGACGGCGCACAGCCGCAGCACCTGGTCGTACGAGATGACGGTGGCGTTGGTCATCACCATGCTCCACAAGCCGGTCGCGGTGCCGTGCATCGATTGCAGGTAGTTCTGATCGGCGGGGTTCGCGGCGGTGACGCCTGAGGCCAGCGCCGCGTAGTCGTTGTCCTGATCGCGCGTCTGCAAGAACTGCAGGATCGCGATGCCGAGCGAGCCGCCCAGCTGACGCACCAGCGTGTAGATGCCGGTCGCGTTGGCCATCTTCTCGCGCGAGACTTCGCCCAGCGTCGCCGTCGAGAGCGGCACGAACAGGAAGCCCAGCGCGAAGCCCTGCACCGCGCGTGGCCAGAACACGTCCCAATAGCCGGCTTCTTGGGTGAGGCCGCCCATCCACCATGCCCCGATGGCGAAGATCACCAAGCCGCTCGCGATCAGCCAGCGGCCGTCCGCCTTGGCGACCAGTCGCGAGGCGATCGGCATGCTCACCGCCGTCGCGATCGCACCGGGCAAGAGCGCCAGGCCCGTGTCGGTCGCCGTGAAGCCCATGACGTTCTGGAAGAACAACGGCAAGATCAGCGCCGTGCCGTAGAGGCCGAAGCCGGTGATGACGCCCAAGCCGCTGCCGGCGCTGAAGGCGCGCGACTTGAACACGCGCAGGTCGACCAGCGGCAGGCGGTCGCGCAGCTCGCGCACGACGAACAGCGTCAGCGCCACGACGGCGACGACGGTGAGGATGTCGATCGTCGAGGAAGAGAACCAGTCCTCGCGCTGTCCGCGCTCGAGCACGTACTGCACCGAGGCGACGCCGGCCGTCAGCAAGCCCAGCCCGATGAAGTCGATCGGCGAGCGATCGCGCTTCACGTAGACCGGGTCCTTGATGTACGTCAGCGTCATCATGAAGGCGACGATGCCGATCGGGATGTTGATGAAGAAGATCAGCGGCCAGTTGTAGTTGTCGACGATGATGCCGCCCAGCGTCGGCCCGATCGCGGGCCCGACCATCGCGCCCAGACCGAAGATCGCCATCGCGCCGGCGCGCTTGGCCGGTGGGTAGGACTCGAACAAGATCGCCTGCGCGGTCGGCTGCAGCGCGCCGCCGCCGAAGCCTTGGATGACGCGATAGAACACCAGCTGACCGACGCTGGTGGCGGTACCGCACAGCAGCGAGGCCAGCGTGAACACCGCCAGACACGTGGCGTAATAGTTGCGCCGGCCGAAGCGCGCGGTCAGCCAGCCGTTGAGCGGCATGATGATGACGTTGGCCAGGATGTAGCCGGTCGCGACCCAGCCGATCTCGTCGAGCGAGGCGCCCAGGTTGCCGGCCATGTCGTTGAGCGCGACGTTGACGATCGAGGTGTCGATGATCGCCATGATCAGGCCGAGCATGACCGTCAGCGTGATCATCCCCAGCGGCGGCTCGGCGGCGCGCGCCGGAGCGGCCGCCGCCTGGGCAGCCGGGCGGGCGGCGAGGGACGCGCTCATGACGCGCCGCCCTCGGTCCGTCTCCTTGTAGGTAAATCGCGCATGACGTTCAAGTCATCTTACCACACATGGCGTATGAGGTCACCAAGACGATCGCCGGTCGCGCCTACCGCTACCGGGTCGAGAGCGTCCGCGACGAGACCAGCGGGAAGCGCCGCAACCGCTGGACCTATCTGGGCCGGGCATCCCCCGACCCCGACGGGGTCGCGCGCCCGCGGGCACCCCGCGGGAACGCACGGGAGCGGCTGCTCGACGCGTTCGAGCGTTTGCTCGCCGACCGCGACTACGAACAGGTCACCGCCGACGCCATCGCGGCGGAGGCCGGCCTGGCCCACGGGACCTTCTACCGGCACTTCCGCGACAAGCGCGATGCCCTGCGGGGAGCGCTGGGCCGGGTCCGCGAGGAGAACCGGGTCAGCTTCGACCGGCTCGACGACGCGGTCGCCGGCCTGGCGGAGGCGCGCGCGCAGATTCGCGGTCTGGTCGACGGCTTGCGCAAACCGCTGCAGCACCCGGGACTGTTGCGGGCTACCCAGGTGCTGGCGCTGCGCGACGAGGTGCTGATCGAAGAGCGCCGCGCGTTCCAGCGGGCGGCGACGCGCCGGCTGGCCGAGCATCTGCGGGCCCTGGGCGCGCGCGGGCTGGCCGACGTGCGCGATCCCGATGCAACCGCGGGGGTGGTGCTGAACTTGCTGCAGGGGATGGCCCGCGAAGCGATCGTCGAAGGCGTCGGCCCCGACGAGGCGCGTCTCGCCGCCGCGGCGGACGTGCTCGACCGCGCAGTATTCCCCGATCCGACGCGAAAGATAGTCACATCATGACGACAACCGCCGCCGCTTCGCTGCTCGAGCGTCTCGAGGCGTTCATGGCCTCCGACGTCTATCCGAGCGAGTCCGTCTACGCGCAACAGCTGCGCGCGGGTCCCTCGCCGTGGATACAGCCGGCGATCATGGAGGAGCTCAAGGCCAAAGCCAAAGCGCAGGGGCTCTGGAACTTGTTCTTGCCCGAACCGGAGTACGGCGCCGGGCTCTCCAACCGCGAGTACGCGCCGTTGTGCGAGGTGATGGGCCGCTCGACGATCGGTCCGGAAGTCTTCAACTGTAGCGCGCCCGATACGGGCAACATGGAAGTCTTCGCGCGCTACGGGACCAAGGACCAGCAGGACCGCTGGCTGCGCCCGCTGCTCGACGGGACGATCCGCTCGGGCTTCGCGATGACCGAGCCCAACGTCGCATCGTCCGACGCGACCAACATCCAGTCGACGATCCGGCGCGACGGCGACGCATACGTCGTCAACGGCACCAAGTGGTGGACGTCGGGCGCCGGTCATCCCGACTGCAAGGTGCTGATCTTCATGGGCCGTTCGAACCCCGACGCGCCCAAGCACCAGCAACAGTCGATGATCATCGTGCCGATCGATACGCCCGGCGTGCGCGTCGTGCGCCCGCTGCCGGTGTTCGGCTACGACGACGCGCCGCACGGTCACTGCGAGGTGCGCTTCGAGAACGTGCGCGTCCCGGCCGAGAACATGCTGCTGGGCGAGGGCCGCGGCTTCGAGATCGCGCAAGGGCGGCTCGGCCCCGGGCGCTTGCACCACTGCCTGCGCTCGATCGGCGTCGCCGAACGGGCGCTCGAAGCGATGGTCGCGCGGTCGAAGGAGCGCGTCGCGTTCGGCAAGCCGCTCGCCGAGCAGGGCGTGGTGATGGAAGCGATCGCCGACTCGCGCATGGACATCGATCAGGCGCGCCTGCTCGTGTACGACGCCGCGCGGCAGCTCGACGAGCACGGCAACAAGGCCGCGAAAGCCTCGCTGGCGATGGCGAAGGTCGTCTGCCCGTCGATGTCGCTGCGCGTCCTCGACCGCGCCATCCAGATCCACGGCGCGAAGGGCGTCAGCGACGACACCTTCCTCGCGCGCGCCTACGCGCACCAGCGCACGCTGCGGCTGGCCGACGGCCCGGACGAAGTCCACCGCGTGACGATCGCCAAGGAAGAGCTGCGGAAAGGCACGCGATAGTGGCGCGCGTCGACCCGCTCGAGGAACTGGGCCTGAGCCTGGGGTCGGGCGCGGCGGAGCTGTACGTGGTGCGGCACGCCGACGCGGTCCCGGAATCCGACGACGCGTTCACCGTCTACGACGACTACGAGCAGCACCCGCTCAGCGCGCGCGGACGCGATCAAGCCGAGCGCACCGCGCAGCGGCTGCGCGAGGTCGGGCTGACCGCGATCTACGCGAGCCCGGTGCGCCGCGCGCGCGAGACCGCCGAGGCGATCGCGGCGGCGAGCGGACTGCCCGTGCAGCTCGAGCCGGACGTCACCGAGATCACCATCGGGCCGGTCGAAGAGGGGATGCCGCTGCGCGCGCGGCTGGCGTGGCTGGCGATGGTCGCGATGCGCGACGGCTCGTGGCGCGGGATTCCCGGTACGGAGGACGGCGCGCGGGTGCGCGAGCGCATGCTGCGCGCGCTCGACGGGATCGCCGCGCGCCATCGCGGCGAGCGGGTCGCCGTCGTCTCGCACGCCGGCGCGATCAACGCCGCCGTGGGTGCGATCGCCGGCACCGCGCACGACTTCTTGTTTCCGCTGGCCAACACGTCGATCTGCGTGGTGCGCATCGGCGGCGGCCGGCGGCTGCTGATGAGCGCGAACGAGACGGCGCACCTGACGGCCGCGCCGGCGCGGAGCACGCCGTGATCCAGCGCGACGCCGATACGATGGACGTCCGCGAGGAAGAACGGCTGGACGTCGGGCGGCTCGAAACCTATTTGCACGAGCACCTCGAGGGCGCGCGCGGCCCGCTCGAGCTGCGGCAGTTCGGCGGCGGTCACGCCAACCTGACCTATCTGATCCGCTTCGGCGAGCGCGAGTGGGTGCTGCGCCGGCCGCCGCTCGGCCCGGTCGCGCCGGGCTCGCACGACATGCGCCGGGAGCACCGCGTCCTCTCGGTCCTCAACGCCAGCTATCCGCTCGCGCCGCGCAGCTACCTGCTGTGCACCGACCACGCGATCATCGGCGCCGACTTCTTCGTCATGGAGCGCCGGCACGGCATCGCGTTCCGGCGCGAGATCCCGGTGCAGTGGGCGTCGCGTCCGGAGATCATGCACGGCGTCGGCAAGAGCCTGATCGACAACCTGGCCGCGCTGCACGCCGTCGATCCGGCGTCGGTCGGGCTGGGCGAGCTGGGCAAGCCCGACGGCTACGTGCAGCGCCAGGTCGACGGCTGGATCGAGCGCTGGAACAACGCGCTCACGCCCGACGTCGCGCCGGTCGAGCCGTACGTCGGGTGGCTGCGCCAAACGGTCCCCGCCGCGCGCCGCGCGACGCTGCTGCACAACGACTACAAGCTCGACAACACGTTGCTCGACGCCGAGCATCCCGACCGCACCGTCGCGGTGCTCGACTGGGACATGTCCACCCGGGGCGAGCCGCTGATGGACTTGGGCGCGCTGCTGTGCCTGTGGGGCGAACGCGGCGACGGCGCCGCCGGGCAGCACGGCCGGATGCCGACCGATCACCCCGGCTTCTACACGCGGCGCGAAGCGGCCGAACGGTACGCGCAGGTCTCCGGCGCCGACCTCTCCGACCTGCACTGGTACGTCGTCTTCAACACCTTCCGCTATGCGGTGATCCTGCAGCAGATCTACGTGCGCTACGTGCGCGGGCAGACGCACGACGAGCGCTTCAAGAATCTCGGCGCGGCGGTGAACGTCGTCACCGAGCGCGGGATGGAGCTGCTCGAACGCGGTTCGCTCTGAGGTGAGCGACGATCTCTTCGACCTGCGCGGGAAGGTCGCGATCGTGACCGGCTCCTCGCGCGGGATCGGGCGCGCGATCGCGACCCGGTTCGCGCAGCGCGGCGCGCGGGTCGTCATCTCCAGCCGCGACGCGGAGGCCTGCGCGCAGGTCGTCGCGGAGCTCGCCGCCGCCGGCCACGCGGCCCTCGCGATTCCGGCGCACGTCGGCAAGAAGGAGCAGCTCGCGGCGCTCGTCGCCGGCACCGTCGCGCACTGGGGCGGGCTCGACGTCGTCGTCGCCAATGCCGCCGTCAACCCCTACTACGGGCCGTTGGCCGAGATCGGCGACGACGCTTGGGATCGTATCCTGCAGAGCAACGTGCGCGGCACGCTGTGGCTGGCACAGGCGAGCTTTCCGCACATCGCCGCGCGCGGCGGCGGCGCGGCGATCTTCTTGAGCAGCATCGTCGGCTTGACCGGGACGCGCAACATCGGCGCCTACGCGGTCTCGAAGACCGCGCTGATCGGCTTGGCACGCAGCTTGGCCGTCGAGTGGGGCCCGCGCGGCGTCCGCGTCAACTGCATCGCACCGGGCATCGTGCGGACCGACTTCGCCAAGGCGCTGTGGGACGATCCCGCCGTCGCCGACCCGGCCGTCGCGCGCGCGCCGCTGCGGCGGCTGGCCGATCCCGACGACGTCGCGGGGACCGCGCTCTACTTGGCTTCGCGCGCCAGCGCGTACGTGACCGGCCAGACCATCGTCGTCGACGGCGGGTTGACGATCGACGCGGGGATGTAGCGCACCTAGCCTTTCGGGGGTAGCCGGGAGCGAACCGAACTGCCGATGATGGGAACCATAGCCCTCGTCCCGGTGGTCCGCATGGAACTCGACTCCAGCGTGCGCGGCGAAGTCGCTGCGCCGGCGCTCGCGCTTCTGGCCGCGCATCTGCGCGAGCTGGCCAACCCGCAGCACGTCGTCGATCTGACCCGCACCTTCGCACCGCCGCCGGGCGCCGGTCCGCTCGAAGCGGAGGCGTTCGCCGCGCTCGACGCGTTCGTCGCGCGCGTGCACGGCGTCTTGGCCGCGATCTGCCGCAGCTCGAACGACGCTTCGCGCGCCGCCGCCGAGAACGCGTTCCTGCTGCGCCGGATCGCCGAGGTCACCGAACGGCAAGCCGACGAGACCGCGCAGTTGGCGACGGCGGTCCATCAGACCGCGCAAGCCGCCGCCGTCGTCGCCGAGTCGAGCGACGCGACCCGTTCGCTGACCGACGAGCTGCAGCGCTTTGCGGCGACCTCGTTCGAAACGATGGACCGCTCGTTGGAGCGGCTGGGCGAGCTGCGCGCGCACGCGCAGCAGGCCGTCGCCGACGTCGCCGTCGTGGTCGAGCACGCCGGGCAGATCGAGTTGATGCTCGACGTCATCGACGACGTCTCGGTGCGCACCAACTTGTTGGCGATCAACGCCGCGATCGAGGCGGCGCACGCCGGCGAGCACGGGCGCGGCTTCTCCGTCGTCGCCGACGAGATCAAGAAGCTGGCCGACTCGACCCGCAGCTCGACGCGCGCGATCGCGCAGCTGGTGCGCGACGTGCGCGCCGCCGTCGGCTCCGCGCACGAGGCGACGACGCACAGCGCGGGCGAGACCGCCGCCGTGACCAGCGACTCCGCCGCCGTGCGCGAGGACCTCACCCGCATGGGCAGCGTCGTGCTGGAGGCGAGCAGTCAGATCGCGGCGATCGCGGCCGCGGTCGACGAGCAGTCGGCGACGCTGCACCAAGTCTCGCGCAACGTCGCCACGCTGAATCAGCACGGCGAGGAGTCGGCCGCGCACGCCGCGCGGGCGCGCGGTCTGGTGCTCGGGGAGATCAACGCCGCGATCTTCGGGTTGGCCGGCGGCTTCGCGCTGGGCACCTTCTTCGACCGCGTGCGCGGCTGGGGCGACGCCTTCGCCGCCGAGGTCGAGCACGTGCTCGCCGACGCCCTCGCGCGCGGGCACGCGCAACGCGCGCAGCTGCTCGACGACACCTACGAGCCGCTGACCGGCGCGCTGGTGCGCACCCTCGCGCGCCTGTTCGACGTCACGCGCGCCGGCGCGGGCTTCGATCCGCCCAAGTACCGCACCGCCGGCGACCAGCTCGTCGACGAAGCGCTGGCGCCGGTCTGCGACGCCTGGGCCGCGTGCGATCCGCGCCTGGTCTTCGCCAGCGTCACCGACCTCAACGGCTTCGCGGTGATGACCTCGCGCGCGCTGCGGTGCGACTGGACGGGTGAACGCGCGCTGGACCTGGCCGGCAACCGGGTCAAACGGATCTTCGAGGACCCGATCGGCCTGGGCGCCGCGCGGGCCGGGCTGGGCGCGACGGGCGTCCCCAAGCGCGCCCGGCGGGCCGACTTCGCCCGGCACGGGATCGACCTGCGCCGGCCCGCCGGCCCGCGCGGTTTCGCGCTGCAGACGTACGCCCGGGACACCGGCGTCATCCTCAACGATCTGGCCGTCCCGGTCTACCTGGGTGAGGACCGCTTCGGCTGCGTGCGCATCGGCTACGAGTCCAGCGAGGGTCTGAGCGAAACGAAGGAGCTCTCCGACTAAAGTCTGTTGTCTTTATATCAATCAATATGATATAAAGGGTGTGTTCAAGAACTACCGGCGGCTCGGCCGCCAAAGGACACCAACGGACACACCATGACCAGCAAGCTTCTCCTCGCCTCCTTCGCCGCTGCCACCCTGGGCGTGTCGGCCGCGGCCCTCCCCGCCAGCGCACAACAGGGCGTCTCTCCGGTCTCCGTCGTCGGCTGCGCGGTCAACGTGCAGGAGAACGGCGCCTACAACGAAGGCGCGTCCCCGACGTTCAGCTCCGGCGACCTGAGCATCTCGTTCGTCAACAACGGCGACCGCCCGGCGACCGCCGTCGAGTTCGCCGTCCACGCCGGCGGCCAGACGCAGACCATCGTCGCCCAGGGCAGCTTCGCCCCCGGCACCGAGATCACGAACGACTTCGTCCCGACCGTCGCCGCCCCGACCTCGTGCGACGTCGAGGCCGTCACGTTCAGCGACGGCACCACCTGGCACGCCTAGCCCCGCGCAAGAAGGTTTCTTGCAAGACCCGTCGTGGCCGTCCCGAAGTGGGACGGCCATGGCCGGACCCCGCCCCATGGAAAATCTCCTCCCCGACGCCGCCCTCTACTGCTACAGTGGCCACCTGCTCGCCGTCCTGAAGTACGCCCAAGGCGTCTCGAAAGCGGCCCTCGAGCGCGAGCTCGACGAGCTGGGCCTGACCGGTCAACAGTTCCTGGCGATGGCGCTCATCGCGATGAACGCCGACATTTCCGCCGCCGAGCTCGCCCGGGCGAGCTTCGTGACCCCCCAGGCGATGAGCGCGACCGTCGCGCGGCTCGAGGCCCGCGGCCTGATCCGGCGGGTTCCGTGCCCGACCGGCGGGCGCACGTTGGAGACGCGGCTGACGCCGGCCGGCGAGGATCTCCTCGCGCGCGCCGAGACGCGGGCCGCCGCGATCGAGAACTATTTGCGCGACGAGCTCGGCCCCGAGCAGTTCGACACGCTCATGAGCGCGCTGCAGCGCTGCTCCGTGGCGCTGGCCTCCGCCGCCACCGAGACGGTCACGCACCGCCCCTGGGCGGCCCATTCGAGCACGTCGAGCGACGAATAGGCCGCGGTCCCCGGCAGGCCTAGCGGCACCCTTTTCAGGAACTTATTTGACGAGCAGGTCGTTGGGGTGTTAAGTATTGCCTCACAGGGCTGCTTAACGGAAAAACGTTCTTTTTGCACGATCAAGGGCACAAAGGAGTTTCGGGCGTCGGCGTAGACGCACGGGACTTTCTTCATGGGGCGCGTCGTTTCGGAGCGGCTCCCCACGTCCGGGCCTCGGAACCTGCAGCGAGAGCGTCTCACCACTCCTCATCTCTTTCAGGAGAGCCGATGACAGGACGCACTCTCTTCGCCAAGGCGGCCGCCGCCGCGTTCGGCGTAGTGCTGGCGGCAACGACAGCCGCTCCCGCCTTCGCCGACGACCCATTCAGCCGCGTCGTTCTCACCGTGACCCCGCTCTACGTCGTGTCGACGAACGGCGGTCAGCCCGAACAGAATCAGACGGCGGCCGGCGACACCAACGAAACGTTCCTCGACTACGGCGCCAACATCACGATCAACAAGGCGCTGAGCATCTATTACTCGCACGACAACGCCGACTTCACCCTGGACACGCTCCAGATCGGTCCGGCACGCGTCCCGATCGGGCAATTGCGCGACCGCTTCGACACCGAAGGTCTGAAATGGAACGCCGGCTCGGGCGTCTCGATCACCGCCGGTTACAAGAACCGCAGCCGCGAATGCTGCCCGGCCGACGCCCAGAACCCCGGCTGGATCGGCTACCACGGTCCGTTCGTCGGCGTGAACTACGCCTTCGGGCCGCTGAGTTCGATCGGGCCGATCTTCGACTTCGACCTGCAGGCTCAGTACGTCGACCACCCGTACAACGCCGCATTGGCCGCGCCGTGGCAGACGCCGACGATCATCAACGCGTTCACCGGTCTGCCGCAGTCGAACCCCGTCTATCAACCCTATGGCGGCAGTGGCTTCATCTATCCGGCGTCGATTGCCGTGCACGTTCCGATCGACCACAACCACACGATCATCCCGTTCTTCCAGTTCGGACGCCTGGCGGACTACTTCGCCTCCGACCCGGGTCCGGAATACTACAACGTGACGGTCGCCGGTCTGGTCAAGGTGTTCGCGCCGTGGCTGGTGTTCCACGCCGCGATCGTCAACCTGAAGGAAGAGACGAGCCTCAACTACCCGTTCGGCACGATCCGCGACGGGTTGCCCAACCCGGCCGGCGCGACCAACGATTGGGTCCGTCTGACCACCGTCAACATCGGCCTGGACTTCCACTTCCGCGGTTAGCCGCCGAAGAGACAACGAACGAAGTCCAGAACCCCCGTACAACGAAAAGCGGCCCGGCTACGCCGGGTCGCTTTTTCTTATCTGTTTTGATAAGTTGACGATCCGGTTGCGTCACCATACGATCGTAAAGCAACTTGACACTTTGCCTTCTTAGGGTGTTGAGAAAGGAAGAACCGATGCGGCTCTTCGCTGGCTTTGCTGCGGCTTCTTTGCCCTTTGCTGTGTTCGTGCTGAACGCGTGCTCAGGAGGAGCTGGTTCGTTCGTTGATCCTGGTCACGCGGACGCCCCGGCGTCCGTCGTTCGGCGAACGGCCTCACTGCCGTCGAACCCGCCGCAGCAGTTCAGCGCGATTCGAATTGCAGCTGCGCCGAACGTTCGCTGCACGCTGTCGTCGTCTACGGGCGCTTCAGCGCCATTGGCATTCTATACCGATCAGAACGGGGACGGCACGCTCTACGTCAGCGCGATGGCGACCAGCAAGCTGGATCCCGTGACCGCATCTTGCGGTTCCGGAGCGGGTCAACGAACGATCACCATCGATCCCAAGACCGCGCGACCCGTGACGGCTGCGGCTCCGATCGCGCCGATCGCAAGCGACAGCGACGTCCAGCAGGCGATTGCGAGACTCGGGTTTGACCCGCGGTCCGCCACACCGGAGCAACTGATCGCGGCGCACCTGCCGACACGGCCGCCGGCGACCACGGGGACCGCGTCCTACAACGCCTGGTTGAAGGCAGCCGTAACGCCGATTCAGCATTTCGTCACTACCTCGACCGCGGATCCGAACGTTCAGCATACCACCACCTTCGTCGGGTACCCGAATTGGTCGGGCTACACTAGTCAAGGTCCGCAGGGCACGTTTCAATACGTGCAAGGGTATTGGACAATCCCGGCCGATCCGGTCTGCGCGACGACGTTTTGCGAGTCGGCGATCTGGGTCGGAATCGACGGCAATGGACCCGTCGAGCACGCGAACGTGTTCCAAGAGGGCGTCGATATCAACGCGACCCACGAGAAGGACGAGTTCGGCATCTGGCTGCCGCAGTTTTGGGATTTTGTGATGTGGCACGAGTACTACCCCGTCGAGCCGAGCGACGAGAACGACTTCAACGTCGCGCCCGGCGACACGGTCTTTTGCTCCACCGCCCAGGTGACCGGAAGCGGCGTCAGCGTCCGTCACTATTGCGAAGACCTGACGTCGGGGACGGCGTCATCGGGGAACTGGAGCAACGTCGGTTCGGCGTTCGCGATGGACTCGGCCGAATGGATCCTCGAGCGCCCGACGCTCAACGGCAGCGACGAGTACGACCTGACCGATGTCGGAAGCGTCCTGATATACGGCGCCGAGGTGGAGAGCGGCGGCACGTACCTTGACTATGGTCAAACGGCGACCTATTGGAACCTCGAGAACGACACGATGCTCGGCGTTAGCGGCGATACGCTGGCGACCGGGACGGCGACGTCTTCCGACTCCGAGCTCTACCTGAACTGGGTCAATTACTACTAGGCTTTGCGGCCTCGCTAGGCGGGCCGTAGCCGTCGGACCGCGCCGGCGAGGCCGCCGGGGACGAACAGCACCAGCACGATGAAGAGCACGCCGAGCAAGAACAGCGGCTCGGAGAGCGGGACGCGCAGCAACGCCGGCAGCGAGGCGACGGCGCCGCTGTTGGAGAGGCCGACGAGGCGGAAGTCGAGATACTCGTAAACGATCCCGCCCAGCACCGCGCCCCATAGCGTTCCGACACCGCCCAAGACGACCATCACCAGCAGCGCCAGCGTGAAGCTCGAGGTGGTCACTTCGGGATTCGCGCCGCCCTGCAGCAGCAGGTACACGATCCCCGCGCACGACGCGAGAAAGCCGGCCAGCACGAACGCGCCGAGCTTGTAGAGATACGGGTTGAGGCCGAGCACGCCGACCCGGCGCTCGTTCTCGCGAATCGCCTGCCAGACGTGCCCGGCCGGCGAGTTCACCGCCCACCAGGCGACGGCGTAGGTGACGATCAGCGCGGCCAGCGCGATCCAGTAGAGGTTGTGCGTGTTGGCGACGCCGACCAGCGCGGACGGCAGCACGTCCGGTCCGAGCGCCAAGCCTTCCTCACCGCCGGTCAGGCCGCCGGGATTCTGCATCACCAGGATCGAGCCGGCTTCGGCGAAGGCGAGCGTCACCATCGCGAACGGGATGTCGCGCATGCGCAGGCAGATCGCGCCTAGCACCAGCGGCAAGAGGATCCCGACCACCGCGCTCACCGCGATCGCGCCGCCCAGCGGCAAGTGCCAGCGGTTGAGCGCGATCGCCGTGACGTAGACGCCGGCGGTGAAGTAGAGCGCGTGCCCGAACGAGAGCAGGCCGACGTAGCCGAAGACGAGGTCGTAGGTGAGCGCCAGCGCGCCGAACACGAAGCACAGGCCGAGCAGGTTGAGCGTTCCCGGCGCGTCGAGCGGCGCGTCGAAGATCGCCGGAATCGACACGCCGATCCAGGGCAGCGCGATCAGCACGACGCCGATCAGCGCCAGCACCACGATGCGCGCGACGCGGTTCACGCCGCCGCTCCGGCGAAGCCGCCCGGTCGAATCAGCAAGACGCCCGCCAGCAGCAGCACGACCGCGAAATCGCCGACGCCGGCGGCGCCGTAGAAGTTGAGGAATTGCTGCAGGACACCGACCACCACCGCCGCGATCGCCGAGCCGACGACCGAGCCCAATCCGCCGATGACGACCACGATGAAAGCGAAGATCAGCATCGCGCTGCCGCGCACCGGATCGATCGTGCCGTAGTATGCGCCGGCCAGCCAGCCGGCCAAACCCGCGGCCATGCCGCCGATCGCGAAGACCAGCGTGAAGGCGCGCTGGACGTCGATGCCGAGCGCTTCGACCATCGCGCGGTTCTCGACGCCCGCGCGCACGATCAAACCGTAGCGCGTACGCCGCAGGAAGAACAGCAGCAGCGCCAGCACCAGCAGCGCGGCGCCGATCGTGATCCAGCGCGTGTTCGGAATGTCGGCGCCGAGCACCGGCGTCGTGCCGCCCATCCAGTCGGGCAGCGTCAGCTGCTTGGGATCGCTGCCGAAGCCGCCTTGCACGAGCGCGACGGTCGCCAGCGCGAGGCCGACCGTCACCAGCACCTGACCCACGTGGCGCGCGTAGAGCGGGCGGATCAGCACGACTTCGGTCAGCGTCGCGAACACGCCGCCGGCGACGATCGCCGCCACCAGACCGACCAGCCATTGCAGCCACGGGCCACCCGGGACGGCGCTTCCGGCGACCCAGCCGGCGTACGCGGCGACCGTGAAGAACGCGCCGTGCGCGAAGTTCAGCACCCGCATCAGGCCCCAGATCAACGAGAGGCCGGCGGCGATGAGAAAGTAGAGCGCTCCCAACCCGATGCCGGTGATGGCGAGCAACGCGATCGTACTCAACGCTGGTCAGTGACTCCCCGCGGTCGCGAGACCGAGATGTTGGCGCGCCAGCGCCGGATCCTCGAGCAGCTGCTCGACGTGGCCGGTGAACGCGACCCGGCCCTGGTCGAGCACGACGACGTCGCCGACCAGCGCCTGCGCGACCCGCAGGTTCTGCTCGACGAGCAGGATCGTCGCGACCTCGGTGGCGCGGCGCAGCGCGTCGGCGACGTTGCGCACGTACAGCGGCGAGAGTCCCTTGGTCGGCTCGTCGATCAGCAGCAGCCGGTTTTGTGCGTTGAGCAGCGCGCGCGCCAGCGAGACCATCTGCTGCTGGCCGCCCGAAAGCGTGCCGGCCCGCTGGCTTGCACGCTCCTTGAGCTCCGGGAAGAGCTCGTAGACCAGGTCGTAGCGCAGCGGCGAGCCGGCGCGCTCGGCCAGCCGCAAGTTCTCTTCGACGGTCAGGCCGGCGAAGACGTCGCGGTCCTCCGGGACGTAGCCGACGCCGCGCCGCACGATGTCGTGCGTACGCGCGTGGATCAGCTCTTCGCCGGCCAGCGTGACGCTGCCGGTCCGTGGCACCAAGCCGAGGATCCCGCGCAGCGTGGTCGTCTTGCCCACGCCGTTACGTCCCAGCAGTCCGGTGATGCCGCCCTCGCGCACGTCGAACGAGACGCCCTGCAGGATGTGCGACTCGCCGATGTGCACGTTGAGGTCGCGCACGCTCAGCAACGCGCTCACAGCGGGTCTCCCAGGTAGGCCGACTGGACGGTCTCGTTGGCGACGATCGCCTCCGGCGTGTCGACGGCGAGCAGCGAGCCGTGGTGCATCACCGCCATGCGATCGGCCAGCCCCATGATCAAGTCCATGCGGTGCTCGACCATCAGCACGGTCTTGTTCTCGTCGCGGTGGATGCGGTCGATCAGCTCCATCATCTCGGGGACGTCCTCGACCGCCATCCCCGCCGTCGGCTCGTCGAGCAGCACGACGCGCGGATCGCCGCACAGCAGGATCGCCAGGTCGAGCTTGCGCTTCTCACCGTGCGAGAGCGAAGCCGCGTGCACGTTCTCGCGAGCGCTCAAACCGACTTTCGCCAGCGCTTCGCGCGCCCGCGCCAGCGGTGCGCGCTCGCGGTCGGCCAACCGCAGCAGCGACGCGCTTCCGCCCAGGTACGCTTGCGCGGCCAGGCGCGCGTTCTCGAGCGTCGAGAGGCCGGCGAACACGGTCGAGGTCTGAAACGTGCGTCCCATTCCCAGCCGCGCGCGCACGTAGGTCGGCGCGTGGGTCACGTCGTGACCGGCGAAGTCGATCGTACCCGACGTCGGCTGCGTGACGCCGGAGAGCAGGTTGAAGAGCGTCGTCTTCCCCGCGCCGTTGGGGCCGATGATGACGAGGAACTCGCCTTCCCGCACGTCCAGCGAGACGTCGTCGACGATCGCGACGCCGCCGATACGCAAGCCGAGGCCCGCCGTGCGCAGCACCGGCGGGCCGTCCGCGGCCATCACCTGGGTGCTATTTGAAGGGACGCACCGGCGGTGCGACCGCCTCGCGCGGGATCGTGCGCAGCAGCTTGGGCTCGAAGCCGGTCCCGGC